>Ga0081606_1000066_pt1 | contig 93252 bp, 76 predicted proteins | sample EareggfetidaYelm_FD_71127 | JGI IMG/M metagenome (GOLD analysis project Ga0081606, IMG submission 71127) | Earthworm egg capsule microbial community from the University of Washington, USA - E. fetida Yelm (SPADES assembly) (version 2) | ecosystem: Host-associated > Annelida > Reproductive system...
ACGATCAGGAGGTGACGCAAGAGACCCCGCTGCGCAGCGGCGACCTCATCAAGGTGGGGGGCTCGATCTTCAAGTTCCTCACCGGTGACAACGTGGAGCTGCAGTACCACGAGACCATCTACATGCTCACCATCCAGGACGGTCTCACCGGCATCAACAACAAGCGCTACTTCCTGGAGTACCTGGAGCGCGAGATGAGCCGGTGCCACCGCTATGGGCGCCCCCTGACGTTGATGCTCTTCGACATCGATTTCTTCAAGAAGATCAACGACGTGCACGGGCACCTGGCGGGTGACTACGTGCTGCGCGAGCTGGCGCAGAGCATCAAGCGGCTGGTGCGCAAGGAGCAGTGCTTCGCGCGCTACGGCGGCGAGGAGTTCGCGGTCGTCATCCCCGAAGACCGTGGCGACAAGGCGAGCATCTATGCGGAGAAGCTCCGCCGCTGCATCGAGGAGAAGCAGTTCGTCTTCGAGGACCAGGAGATTCCCGTTACCGTGTCCGTCGGCATGGCATATATGGCGTTTGACATGGTGGAGCCACTGCAATTCATCAAGCTGGCGGACGCCAACCTCTACAAAGCCAAGAAGAGCGGACGCAACCGGGTGGTGGGCATTAGCCCACTTGGTTCGAGCACTCCCGCCTCACTGCCTCCGAGGGAGCGCGAACCCCGTCGTCCCATCGGTGGAATGGCACTGGTGCGACGGAATCTCGACAGGTCGTCCCCAGGTCCAGTGCTGGCCTTCGAGGTGGCTAACGAGCGCGGCATCATCGAGCTCTTGGGCTCATCGGGCTTCGAGGCGTGGACCTTCGAGTTGGAACAGGAGGTTGAAAGAATCATTGGCCCCGCGGATCTCCTGGGTACTTGGCGGGAACGCTATGTTCTCGCAGCCCTTGACGTGAGCGACACGGGGGATAGAGCCCGAAGCGTGGTCGATGAGGTCAGGGCCGCTTGGGCCACACTGCCTGTCCAGACGGTCGCCCGTGGAAGCCTGCCGCGCTCGCTGCGTACGGTGGTTATTCCCACAGACGCAGTTCTCTCGCTGGGAGAGCGTTGCCTAGATCATCTCGTGGTCCAGCTCCTCGATGACGCGGGACGCGCGGCTCTGCGGGATGCTCGCTCCCAGCTGCCGTTTCCCCTCGCCGCGCCACGTGCGCTCGTCCTAGCCCAGCGCACGGCGTTCGCCCGCTTCATGGCCATCGTGGATGCGTTGGAATCGTCGCTCCGCTTCGTGGTGGCCCTAGAGCTCGCGTTGCTGCGGGAGGGAGAACAAACGTGGGCCCGCGATAAGGCCACAGCCTTGATTGCTCCCTACGTCGGCAAGCCGCTCGCGCTGGGCACATGGGAGGAGCTGGCCGTCCAGCTCGCCGCGCTTCTTCCCAACTCACCGGGAGAGCCCGTGATGAGCACGTTGCGAAATCTAGTGCAACATGATGGTAAACGGTCCGCTCTGGCGGAGCAGCTCAGAGAAGCCGTCCGCGAGCGGGACCCGCTCATCGGCCACGGCATCACCCTGTCAGATGAGGCGTATCGCGAGCAAGAAAACATGCTCGGGCAGGTCCTCGATGAGTTCCTCAAACTTCTTGAGCCACTCAAGCAGGCCCGGCTTGTCAGCGTGGCTGAGATCGAATCGCTGGAAGCGGATGACGACAGCATCTGTTACGCACTCTATGAGCACCAGGGCGCCACCGAACACTTCCCCATTGGCCACGAGCGCCTCGAAGCTCGCCTGGCGCGCGATTGGTGCTACCTCCTCGCCCCAGGACGTGCACCGCTATGCCTCTCACCAATTGTGGCTGCTCGAACGTGCGAAAGCTGCGGCCGGGTCGAGGTATTCTTGGCCGAGGGCCTTTGGCCCGGCCCCAAGGAGGCCGAGGCCCAGGTCAGGGGCGTCACATCCAACCACAAGGCATTGATCCGCGTTCCTTTCGATACGCGAGCCCGGCTCTTCTTCGAGGCCATCAAGGCTGCGCTCGTCCGGAATCCTTCGTCCGAGCGGGAACCAACCTCGGCTACCGTGCCCACGACGGCACCGGTTGCATTGCCCCCGCCAGTCAACGCCGCAACAACAAAGCCCGTCGTCTCCACGGCCCCGCCGCCCTTGAGTTCTTCATTCAGGAGCGCCCAGACCGTGTCCGTGCCAGTGGCAGTACCAGTACCAGCATCTCCGCCTCCGCCCATCGCTGCGCCAATGCCCTCCCTCGTCCCCGCAGCACTGCGTGCGGCACTTCTGGCGGGGCGTGTGATTCCCTTCGTCGGCGCGGGAGTGTCGATGGCGGTCATGGATGCGAGCCGACCGGGTGAGCGCCTCTTCCCGAGTTGGGGAGGGCTACTCTCCATAGCAGCGCAGCGACTGGATGCCGAAGAACTCCGTGGTGACGCGATGGCGGTGCGGGGCGCGCTATCAAAGAGGGTGCCGAACTACCTCGATGCGGCCCTTGCCGCCCGAGAGGGCCTAGGTCCGACTTGGTATAAGGTACTCCGCGACGTGTTCGATCCTCCCCGCATCCGTGCTCTGGAGGAGAGCCTCGCGCTACCTCGCGCGCTCTGGGGGTTTGGGGGCAAGCTCATCATCACGACGAACTATGACCGCGTCCTGCACTGGACGTGTCCCGAGAGATATGATCTGCGCGCCTGGAACATCCAAGCGCCCGCCGAACTCGCGGGACTCCTGCGCAATGAGCTCGACCACCCGACGATCTGGCATCTGCATGGAACGATCGAGAACGTGGTGGACCTGATCCTCACGCCCGACGGATACAGTCGTCTCTATTCATCCAACGATGCGGGAAGTGCCCACTACGAGGCCGCGCTCACCTCGCTGCGCGTTCTGCTCACGTCGCACACGCTGCTCTTCGTCGGCTTCAGCTTCGAGGATACGACCTTCGGCGACCAACTTCGGTGGCTTGAGGAGACGTTCCGGGGCGCCGGGGGACCGCACTACGTGCTTGTGCGCGAGGCCGAGCGCGACCGCATGCGGACACGACTGCAAGGGCTTCCCTTGGAGCTCCTGACCTATGCGGACCATGGCGAGCCACTCGTGGCTCGCGTGCGAGAACTCACCTCCTTGCGTCAGCAGCGCCCGATGATCCCGTGAGCTTGCTGGGAGGTAGAGGCAGTGTGAGCGCTACCCCCGGACCGCGGACAGCCGGCGCCGCAATCGGCGCACGCGCTCCACCGCGTCCTGGGGGAGCAGGCGCTTGGCCACCTCGCGCACCTGGCGCATCCCCTCCTCCCGCCGGACGAACCACTCCCCACCCCCGCCGGGCGAGAGCACCCGCAGGGACACGGTGTGCCGCTGCTTCGTGGTCCAGTCGGACTTGTAGGACTCGGTCCCCCTCAGGAAGTCGTACTCGGTGAGCCCGGCCTCGAGCGCGTCCCGGAACGTCTCGCCCACGAGCACCAGCCCCACACTGCGGTTGCGCCAGGCCGGGTCGTAGCCGGATTGGAAGTAGATGAACGTGTCGCCGTGGACGAGGCCGTACACCGAGGCCACCGCCTGGCCGCCCACCTTCATCGTGTAGAAGCGCAGCCGCCCGCGCTCGGCGAGCAGTTGCGTGGCATCCCGGTGGAAGGACTCGACGCCCCGGCCGCGAATGCCCTGCGAGCCCCCATCCGACTCCCATCGCGACGCGTGCAGCCGGAAGAAGTCCGTCAGGGGAGCGGCGAGCGCACCTGGCGCCTCCGTCTTCTCGATGCGGTAGCCCTCCTGCTTCTCCAGCCACTTCTTGCGGCGCAGGTAGTTGTCCCGCCGGCTCGTGCGCTTGAGGAAGTCATCGAAGGACTCGCCCTGGGACAGCGTCTCGTAGGGGCACACGTAGCGCTCGGTCAGCCGCGTGGCCACGCGCTGCTTCTCGAAGGTCTCGCGCAGCACCCGCACCGTCACCGAGTCCTCGCGCAGATCCGTCAGATCCAACACGTCCCACTGATCCCTCAACTCCCACAGGGCCAGGGCGAAGGTGCGCGCCACCTCCTCCTCGCGGCCGCGCCGTGCCACCACGTCCAGGTAGTCGCTGCCCACGTGCGTCTCGCCCAGGAAGGCCAGCCGCCGGATGGTCCGGCCCAACACCCAGTGGTGCTCGAGGCCCAGGGGCAGCAGCCCCGCGAGCGAGCCGCCGCGATCGCGCGCCAGCATCACGAACGGCTGACGGTCGGACCCGATGCGCCGGCACCACGGGTAGAGCCATTCCCACGCGTTGAAGGGCCCCGCCCGGCTGTCGTCCGACAGCGCGTTCCACTCGCCGCGCAGGCCCGCGAGCTGGGACAGCTCCCTCACGGTGCTCACCTCGAGCCAACGCGAGGGGCTGGGCATCCGAGTCAATTCCGCTTCGCGAATCACGGTGTCGACCTCATGTCTTGAGAGGGGAAGAGGGAGCCTCAACCCGCGTGCTTCTGATCCCGCGGCTCGCGCGTCAGCGCGCCGCGCACCACGGTGGCCACCTCGGCCATGACCTCGGGCGTCAGGTCCTGGTGACACGGCACCTCCACGATGGAGCGCCGCGACCGGGCCACTTCCGGGAAGGCGGACGCGTCACACGCGGGGTGGAAGTGCTTCCAGAAGTCGATGGCCTCGATGCCCCGCGCCCGCAGCCGCTCGAGCACTTCCTCCTTGTTGTCCACCACGAGGGGGTAGAAGAGCGGGCACACGCCCGCGGGCAGCTGGTTGAAGAGCGGCGCGGACACGTCGCGCAGCCTGCCGAGGAGGAAGAAGTAGTTGCGCCGGCGCCGCTCGACCACGCCCTCCAGGTCCTGCGCCTGGGCGATGCGGTGGGCGAACGGGCTCATGCCCAGGTCCACGTGCCGCCGGTCGAAGTGCTGGGTTCCCGTGGCCACGCGCTCGATGTCCGCGGCCTTCACCGCGCCCTTGCCCAGTCCACGCACGAAGCCACGCACGCCCCGGCCGAACGAGCCCCCGCGCAGCTCCAGGTTCTGCAGGAGCGAGGACACGGTGTGGCTGAACGTGGACGAGGACGGAGGCACGGGCGGCTCGGGCAGGCTGTACTGCCGGGGGCCATTAATGGTGAGCGCCCCACCGTGCGGCATGGGCAGCGTCTTGTAGAGGCAGAAGATGCCGATGTCGCCGGTGGTGCCCAGCGGCATGGAGCCGTCCGCGCTCAGGAGAGACAGGGCGCAGTCCTCGATGAGCGGCAGGCCGTGCTTGTCGGCGATGCGGCGCATCTCCTCGACGGGGCCGGGAAAGCCCGCGTAGTGGATGAGGTAGAGGGCCTTGGTCTTCGGACCGATCTTCTTCTCCACGTCCTCCAGATCCACGTCCCAGCGGCTGCCCACGCGGTAGAAGCGCGGCGTGGCGCCCGCGTCCATCACGGCCTCGACTTCCACGCCGTGGTGGTAGGCGGGCATCAGTACCTCGCCCGAGTCCAACCTCAGCATCTTCACCGTCGTCCAGATGGCGTTCCGGGCGAAGTAGAAGTAGCGCACGTTGGAGGCGCTGAACGGCATGAAGCCACTGGGGGGTCCCCGGTGCAGGAGCATGCCCGGCCACAACGTGGGCAGGGCGGGAACGAACAGATTGCCATGCTTCACCGTTTCCATCGCGCCATCACCTCTCGAGCCGCCGGGGCCCAGCGGAACTTGGCCGCGCACAACGCGCGTCCGAACGTCGTGTCATTGAAAATGGAGAGCCAGGTGTGACGGCGGACCTTGTCCGTCCAGTCGCGCTTCCACACCATGTCCGGCCCCAGGAAGTCGAACTCGCGCAGGCCGCGCGCCATGCAGTCGCGCAGCACGTCCTCCATGAGGAGCTGACCCGGGCTGCAATCCCCCAGGGACTCGTCGTAGCCGGGCTTGAGCAGGAAGTAGCGCCCGCCGTATTCGAGCGCGTACTGGAAGGCCACCGCGCGCCCATCCAGCCGCAGGAAGTAGAGCGCCAGCCGGCCCTTGTACGCCGCGTCTCGCGCCAGCTCCGAATAGAAGCCCCGCGTGCGCGCGTCCTGGGACATGGCCGTGCCCCGCTGGCCCTTCCAGCCGCTCGCCTCCAGCGCGAAGCCCTCCTCCAGCTTCGCCTCCAGTTCGAGCCCGCCCTCCACGCGCTCCACCGTCACCTGGCCCTTCTCCTCCAACTTTCGGCGGCGGCGGCGGCAGTTGGCCTTGAACTTGGACGGCAGGCCCGCCTGGAACGCCTCCCACGAGGCCGCCAGCGGGATGTAGGGCGACTGGAGGGATTCCCACGTCCCCACGGGAAGGCCCTCGCCCTGGGCCGCGGCGTACAGGCTCCAGCCCGCTCCGCCCTCGGGCACGTCCGTGAGCCGGAGCACGTCCCAGCTCTTGTCCGCCCGCAGGTGCGCGAGGAACGCGGCCGAGGCCTCGCCCGGCTCGCGGGCGATCAAATCGAAGCGGCACGAGTGCGGGTTGGCCGTGGCGGCGAGCTGGCGCGCGGGCACGCCATACAACGAGGTCCGCTCCGCCATCAGCGGAAGCACCGCGCTCAAGCGCCCTTCCGCGTCGCGCAGCGTCAGCACGCGCAACCGGGCCTCGGGGGCGAAGTCATCCACCCAGATGCGAAAGAACTCATGCCGGTAGAAGGGCTCGTCGGCCGTGGCCTCCACGAGGGCGTTCCACTCCGGCTCCAAGGCCATGAAGGTGCTGCGATCCGTCACCTCGACGACGCGCGGCGCGGGGGAGAGCTGTCTGGCTTCCATGGGATGTCCGACTCCTGACGCCACGGGTCCCGAGGGACCCGCACACGGCGCAAGTTGGTAACGGCCACGGCGGCCCACAAGCCGCTCGGGTCTACAGTCCGGTACGGGCCAGCTTCAGCAGGCAGCGCGTCACCTTGCGGCTGTCGTGCCGGATGCGAGGCCCATCCCCATCCTTGAGCAGGTCCGCTTCCACGGGGATGACGCCCAGGTCGATCAGGGCGCGCCGGTCCGTCTTCACCGGCACCGAGCCCTTGCGAGCGTAGCGGCGCACGGCCTCCTCGGAAGGCAGGGTGCCGTTGATCAACACGGCGTCCAGCACCGGGCCCACGTGGTCGATGACGGCGCGCACGTGATCCAACCCGTCCATGCCGTCCGTCTCTCCCGGCTGCGTCATGAGGTTGCCCACCATGACCTTGAGCGCCCGCGTCTCGCGCAGGGCCTGGGCCACGCCGTCCACCAGCAGGTTGGGCATGACGCTCGAGTAGAGCGAGCCCGGCCCGATGACGACCATGTCCGCGGTGCGGATGGACTCGATCAGCCCGTCCACCGGCGGCGGCGCACGGGGGCTGAGCATCACCCGGCGGATGCGACCGCGAGCACGGCAGATGTTGCTCTCGCCCACCACCTCGGTGGAGTCCTCCATCCGCGCCACGAGCTGCACGGGCGCCAGGGTGCTCGGCAGCACCTTGCCCTTGGCGCCCAGGAGCGTGCCCGACACGCGCACCGCCTCCATGAAGTCGCCCTTGAGCTCGGCGAGCGCGGCGATGAGCAGGTTGCCCACCGCGTGGCCCGCGAGCCCCTTCTTGCCCGCGAAACGGTACTGGAACACCTCGCTCAGCGGCCCCTTGCCCTCGGCGAGCGCCACCAGGCAGTTGCGCACGTCCCCGGGAGGCAACACGCCCCGGGTGCGCCGCAACCGGCCAGAAGAGCCCCCGTCGTCACTCATGGCCACCACGGCGGTGATGTCCAGCCCTGGCTCGCCGACCTTCGGCGTCGCGCGCCGGGCCAGGCCCTTGAGCACCATGGGCAATCCCGTTCCGCCCCCCATCGCCACGATGCGCGTGGGACGAACTTCCAGTTCCTGGCGCAGCCCATTGTGCTCGCCCGGCTGGCGCCCCGACTCCACCCGCGTGTCCCACGTCTCGTCGAGAATCGAATCCGACTCGATCATGACCCAACCCCCTTCAACGCCCATCCCAGGAAACACGCCGCCAGGCCCCCCGGCGGCGACTCAACCCCAACACTCCAGATTGTCCTAGCGAGCACCTCTCGCCAGCAGAACGTGCCGGACCGTGTGGAAGATGATGCTCATGTCCAGGAAAAGCGAGCCGTTCTTCACGTAATACAGATCGAACTCCAGCTTGTTGCGCGCGTCATCCACCGAGGCCCCATAGGGGTAGCGGATCTGCGCCCACCCGGTGAGGCCCGGCTTGACGGCCTCGCGCAACGCGTAGAAGGGGATCTGCTGCTTGAGTTGCTCGATGAACACCGGGCGCTCGGGCCGCGGTCCCACGAAGCTCATGTCGCCCGTGAGGATGTTGAGCACCTGGGGAATCTCGTCGATGCGCGTCTTGCGGATGAAGCGGCCCACGCGGGTGACGCGATCATCATTGGAGCGCGCCCACACCGCGCCGTTCTTCTCCGCGTCCGTGCGCATGCTGCGGAACTTCCACAGCCAATAGGACTTGCCGTTGAGCCCCGTGCGCTCCTGCCGGTAGAAGATGGGCCCCTTGGAGTCCAGCTTGATGGCGGCCACCACGAGGAGCAGGAAGGGCGCCGCGCACAGGAGCAGGGTGGAGGCCACGAGGATGTCGAACACGCGCTTGGCGGCCCGCCGCGCGCCCGACACGCTCAGCTCCTCGGCGAAGGCGAAGTCGCTGGTGCGCAGGTGCGTCACGGGAATCCGGCGCAGCACGCGCTCGCAGAAGCCGGCGGCCTCGTACACGCCGCGCCCGTCCAGCCGGCAGCGCAGGAGCTCGTCCATCCAATGGGCGCCGCGCATGTCGTCCGCGGCCTGCACCACGAAGTCCGCCTTGAGCCGAGCGGCCGTCACGTTGATGGGCTCGGGCTCGGTGGCCCCCGCGCGCAACCGGCGGGGATCCACCAGGGCCACCACGTGGAAGCTGTCCTCACCGCCCTGCTCGATGGCGGTGGCGGCCGAGCGGGCCTTGAGTCCATCCCCCACGATGAGCACCCGGCTGGGCGTGCCCACCACGGCGCGCAGCGAGTAGCGCACGGCCAGCGTGCCCACCAACGCGCCCACCGCGCCGCCCAGCAGTGCCCCGGGAGGCAGGTGGACAGGGAGCACCGCGGGTGCCACCAACATCAACACGCCCACCAGCGCCGTCGTCACACCGGCGGCCTTCAACAGCCGCGAGCCCCGGCCCCGATCCTCGGCCGCCACCCGCAGGTCATACAAATCCATGAGGTACAGGGAGAACTGGAACGTGGGGACGAAGGTGGCCCCCAAGAGCAGCATCCCCGTGGCCGAGGAACCGGCCAGGGCCAGGCCGCCATCCACTGGCGCCAGTATCCGCGCGCAGGCCATGGCCCCGAGTACGCACGCCAGGGCGATCGCGGCGCCCTCGATGAGAAAGAGGGTCAGCTTCCTGGATGAGAAATAGTGATGGAATACCCGAAGCACGTCGCTCCTCCGTCGCCCACGCCAACGCTGTCCAAACGTCACGGCCGGCCACGCGAGGCACCCTGCCCCGCGTGACCGGATTCCACCTTCCCTACTTCTGGTAGTAGTCCTTGAGGTACGGGGTGGTGCTCGACTCCGCCCCGTTGAGCACGCACCCGAGCACCGGCGCACCGCCCAGCTGCTCGACGGCCTGGGTGACCGTCTTGGCCTGGCTCTGGTGGGCCCGCACCACCATCAGCAGTCCGTCCGCCTGGTGGCCCAGGATGGACGCGTCCGCGAAGGGCAGCGTCGGCGGCAGATCCAGGTAGACCTCGTCGAAGTGCTCGCGCACCAGCTTGAGGAACTGCTTCATCCGGGCGCTCGCCAGCGCCTGGGTGGGCTCCTCGGGCGTGGCACCCGCGGTGATGACCGCCATGCGCGTGGCGTGGAAGCGGCGCACCAGGTCGCGCACCTCGCACTCCCCGCTGAGCAGCTCCGCCAGGCCCGGCCGGCCGCGGATGCCGAGCACCTGTGCCACCTGGCCCCGGCGCAGGTCCGCGTCGATGAGCAGGATGCGCCGCTCGGGGTTCGCCCGGGCCGCGGCCAGGGCGAGGTTCACCGTCGTCACCGTCTTGCCCTCGCCGGGCATCGCCGACGTCACGCCCACCACCTTGAGGGGACGCAGCTCGCGCATGCGCTCCAGCCGGTAGTACAGGCTGCGGTACTGCTCCGCCGCGACGGAAGCCGGTGCCGTGAGCGACACCACCCGATTGTCCACCGCGTTGGGGGAGCCCGCCGACTCATCCACCCTGGGAAGAAAATTTCCCGCCCGCTCCATGGTCTTTTCCATCTTGTTCCTCCCGGATTCCGTGTTGTTCATCGTCAGACTCCTAGTTCAGCGTCGAGTCCGACGAAGAAGGGGGAACCACACCATTGCGACCCCCCGTCGCGGGCATCAGCACCCGCTTCTCGACCTTGCTGCTCTGCATGTTCGGGACCACCGCCAGGATCGGCAGGGGCAGACGGTCACGCAGCTCCTGGGTGTCGCGGATGCTGTCATCCCGCATCTCGAGCACCACTCCGGTGAGCACGCCCAGACCCAGGGCGATGAGCAGGCAGATGAGCAGGCCGCTCACCCGGTCCGGCTTGGCCGCCAGCGCCGGGACGGAGGCCGGCGAGACGACATGGAAGAGATCGTCGGCACCGCGCAGCTCCAGATCCTGCGCCAGCTCGGCCTCCACCCGGCGAGACACCACGCTCTGGTACTTGGCGCGGGAGATCTCGTAGTCACGCTGCAGCACCCCCAGCTCGTGGGCCCACTTCGGGGTGCGGTCCAGGCGCTCCTGGTAGGACTTCGCCTGCTGGTGCAGCTCCTCGATGTCCTTCTGGATGGCGCCGATGAGCCCGGTGACGCGGCCGCGCTCCTGGCGCTCGGCGAACTGGCGGCCCTCGGCGTCCTTGCGCTTGGACGTCATGGTGGCGAGCTCCTGGTCCAGGCGCTTCACCTCGGGGTGATCCCCCGTCCAGGACGAGCGGGCGGCCACCAGATCCCGGGTGAGCGTGTTCTCGGCGACCTCGAGGCGGCCGGCCTCGCTGTCCGCGGCGTTGCGGGCCCGGGCCAGGTCGGAGCGGCGCGCCTCGGCGACCCGCAGCTCCTCGGACTTGGTCTGCAAGAGGGCGCCCACGCGCTCCAGACCGCGCATGTTCATCTCGAGCTGCTCGGGCAGCTCGCCGATGTGCGCCACCTTGAAGGCGGCGATCTTCTTCTCCCAGCCGGTAACGCTCTCCGACAGGGAGGTGATCTCATCCGCGAAGAGCTTGGTGGCGCGGGCCGCCTGGGCCTGGCGCGACTTGAGCGTCTCCTCCGCGAAGAGCTGGGGCAGCCGGTTGGCCACCTTGGCCGCCAGCTCCGGATCCCGGCTCACGTACGTCAGCTCGAAGGCCGTCTCCCCTTCCACGCGCACCGTGAGATCCTTGCGCATGGCGACCACGGCCGACTCGATGCCCTTCTCCGACACGATGTCCGGATAGAGGTTCATCTCCTCGATGGCCTTCTGCAGCACCGGCCGGGACATCAGCTCCTGGCGGACGGTGAGCAGGCGCTGCTCCACCAGCTCGCTCACGGTGCGCTGCACCATCTCCTCGCCGGGGCGCTGCGGCTGCACCCGCACCACCGACGTCGCCTCATACATGTTGGGTTGCAACAAGACGATCGCGGCACCGACCGCGAACACCGACAACACAATGGCCCCGACCAACACCTTGCGGCGCCACAGGGCCTTGAGCACCTGATCCGCCGTCATCCCACGCTCCATGTGCCTTCCTCCATCCATGTGTGTCACCACGCCGTCATGTGCAGGCGGACAGCCGCCACATTCCGGTCCAGGTTCACTCCCGCCGCGACGTCACCCATCCCCACCTGTGCGATGCGATCCACGGCGGCCTGCATCGACACATACCGATTGACCTCGAAGGTGAAACCCGCGCTCAGCGCGTACCCTTGCGAGACGTTCCGACCCACGTTCAAACTGAAAGCGTCCTCGTTGGGAGCCTTGCCATTGCGAAAGAAACTGGCGGCCCCGTACAACCGGAAACGGTTGCTGAAATGTTTGTTGAACGTCAGACCCGCGTAGTCCGCCCACAGCGTGTTGGAAAAGCCACTGGCGCCCACCAGGTCGTGTCCGAGCACGAAGCCCATGTCGAAGGTGCCGCGCTCGTGCAGCATCTCCAGCTTCACCCGAGGCAGCAGGCCCCGCGTGCCGTCCTGCCCCATGAAGGCCACCGGACCGCCGCGCAACGTCGTGGTGGTATGCCTTCCCAACCGATAGCGCAAGGCACCGAAAGCACCGTGCGCCTGATCCATGCTGTCGCCAAACAAGAACGCCTGATAGCGGTACTCCACGCCCAGGGACAGACGCCGCGAGGTGCGCAGCCAGGCCTCCAGATACGGCGTGTGCACGAAGCCCGCGGGCAGCGCACCCAGCGCCCCCTGCTCGAGCACCTTCACTCCCTCGAAGCCATAGCCCGCGCCCACGTCCACCCGGCGGCTCAGCTTGTTCGTCACATACAGCCGTGACGTGCCATAGAGCACCGGCTGGTTGGAGCGCGCCACGCTCTCGCGGGGCAGTGACGTGGGATCCGTCACCCGGAAGATGCTCCCGGACACCTCCACCTTCAGGCGGCGCGTCAGCAGCTTGTTGACCGACAACCCGCCGCGGTGATCCAACGACACCCGGCCGCTGCCGTGGCGCACCAGCAGATCCGCCGCGTAGAAGCTCTCCAGCTTGAGCGACGGATCCTTCGCATCCAACCCGATGCGCGGCGACAGCTTGCTCATCAACTGACCCGTGGGCTGGGCCGCGGTCGGCGCTCCGCCCGTGGGCACTCCCGCCGTCAGACGGAAGTCATCGTCATAGCGCTCCTCGAACGACAACCGCGCCCGGGGCTCCACCTGCGTGGCCGCGAGGGCCGCCGGCGAGCACCCCATCACCGTCGCCGCCGTCATCCACCTCTTCCATGCTCCACTCACGGCATCCCTCCGTCCCCACCCCACTCCAGCCTGACCACGTCCCAAGATCTCCAAGCACCCCCGCGTGCTACGGCACGACGATGGTGTCCCCGGGGCGCAGGTTGAGCGGCTCGTTCTTCTCCGGCTCGCCCACCAACTGGCTGTAGCTCACCGGAATGGTGCTGCCGTCCGCGCCCGAGCGGCGCAGCACCACGATGCCGTCGCGATCCGCGAAGTCCGTGAAGCCACCCGCCAGCGCGATGGCCTGGAGGATGGAGACCTGGCCGCGCAGCGGATAGGCGCCCGGATGAGCGACCTCGCCCGTGATGAAGACGCGGCTGCTGTTCACCTCGCGGACGATCACCGTCACGCGCGGCTCCTGCACATAGGCGCGCAGCGAGTCGCGGATCTGCTCGGACAGCTCGGTGGGCGTGCGCCCCTCGGCCCTCACCTCACCCACCATCGGCAGGGAGATGAAGCCGTCCGGACGCACCGGCAAGGTGCGCGACAAGTCCCCATCCCGCCACACCGCCACATCCAACACGTCCTCGCGGCCAATGCGGTACGGCTGGTCCGAGTTGTCCACCTTCCCCATACTCTGGTGCGCGCAGCCCGACAGGAGGACCATCCCCATCACCACCCACGATTTCGCGCTCGTCTTGGCCATCGCTCTCGCCTCTCCCCATCCCAGGCACCCCATCAGCGGGGACCTTGTGTTCGCGGAGGGCCTTAAGCAGCAGCCGTGCCAAGGCTCACGGGAGGGCAAAATGCCCGGATCATCGTGGGTTACGCGTTACCCCCATGGGGTAAGGCTCGGCCTGTCCGGGAAAAAATTCCGGCATCGCCCTGCAGGACGTTCCAGATCCACGGAGCGCCTGTCCCACATCCGGGGAAACATTTTCCCCACTGGAGGCGGCCTTTTTCCCATTTCCGGCCCCAACCCCCTGGCATGCCGCGTGAATAAGCACCTTCCCGTCAACGAGACCTCAACGGGTCGGACATCAACGGGGGCGACGATGAGCAAGGCGGCGGCGGCGGTGATCGGGATGTTCTCGGTGGGCGCGGGGATGATGACGGTGCTGGGCTCGGTGATGGGCACCTACGCGGAGCCGGTCTCCCTGGCGTTGATGGGTGTGGGCCTGTTCGCGGGCAGCTCGATGCTCAGCGGCGGCAAGGACACGGCTCCCGCGGGCGTCGCGAAGGAAGCCTGAAAGAGCCTGAAAAGCTGAAAGAAATTCCGGCTCGGGCAGGCCGGAGGGGTTGGAAAAACAGTTCCCAGATGTGGTCAGAACGCGCCCCCTGAACGTGAAAGGGGAAGGCCCTCCCGGGAGGGCCTTCCCCTTCGCACATCGAGCGTGGACTCCGGTTCAGTGAACCGCGGGCGACGGGTCCGAGGCGGCCTCGGGGGCGAGCGGCGACGTCAGGCGCGGAGCGATGCCCTGGCTGACCTGGCGCAGGAGCGCGGCGCAGAAGGCCTTCAGGTCATCCGGCTTGCGGGAGGTGATGAGGTTGCCATCCTCCACCACCTCGCGGTCGACCCAGCGCGCACCGGCGTTGATGAGATCCGTCTTGATGGAGGGGAAGGACGTCACGGTGCGACCATCCGCGATGTCCGCCTCCACCAGCATCCACGGTGCGTGGCAGATGGCGGCGATGGGCTTGTCCGCCTTGAAGAAGTCACGCACGAAGCCGACCATCTGGATGTCCATGCGCAGGTGGTCCGGCGAGTAACCGCCGGGAATCACCAGGGCATCGAAGTCAGCCGCGCTAACGTCCCGCACCCGTTTCTCGGCGGAGAGGGTCTCCTTGCCCTTCTTGCCCTCGAGCGGCTTGCCTGCCTCCACGCCGACGATGACCGCCTCGTGGCCGGCCTGCTTCACCTGCTCGTAGGGAACGCGGAACTCCGAGTCCTCGAAATCCTTGGCCACGATGAATGCGATGCGCGCCATGATGCCTCCTTGAACATACGTGTATCCGTGTCAGGACAAGGTGCACATGCCCCGTGGGGAGGCAAGGAAGGGCAAGGCCCGTTGGGAACGGGCCGCCCGCTCAGTCCTCGCACGGAGCCCAGGACACCAGGCGGCCCGGCGAGGGAGTCGGGTTCACGGATTGAACTCGGCGGCGTAGACGGTCCACCGGGAGGTGTCCCGCGCATCATCCCGGGCCAATTCCACCTCTGTAGGGGAAGTAAACCGCAACCGCCCCGTCCCCACACCCAGGGTGTCCGTCGCGACGTGCGAGGTCTCGCCATTGCCTTGTCCACTGCTGACCTGCGTGCTGGTCAGCAGCAGCGTCCGGGTCATGTCCACAAAGGAGATGGGCGCTGCGACGACACCTACGCCATCGGGGGCGTCCAGCACCTTCTGCTGAACGGTGACGTTCGCTGGGAACTGGATGCGCTCCCAGGCAATCACGGGAACCTCAGGCATGTCGCACATCCGGGAGGCTCCTCGGGAAAAACTCAACTTGGAGGCGCGCGGTCCGATCTCTCCCCGGACCATGCGGTTGCAGAGGAGTCCCGCATCATTATGGTGTGTCTGAAATGTGGATAGCAAAATCGAGTGGCTCGCGTCCTCAAGCGTAAAAGGAGTGTCCTCCTCAATCGGAGAAGGCACCCGGTCGACCATCTGGTCCGTTGTGCCTCGCGTCACCGACGCCCCCTCGAACTCAACCACCTGCAAGGAGAATTTTTCCTTGTTGCAAGCCCCCATCGCAGACATAGCGATGTCCACCTTGGAGTTTCCATTGAATCGCGCGGTCACGAAATCATTGGCACTCGCAATCGTTCCATCATGACTGGAGCTGACAAGGAGGAAGGCCTTGCCCAAAGCGACCGGTGAGATATCGGAGGACACCCCGGTGCCCGAAGTGCACGACAGCTCCTTGTGCTGAACCGTGAGACCACTCGCGCGCTCTACGATCTGCCACTGGATGTTGGCGACTCCGGAGCCACTTGATTGATAGCGACTGCAATTGATGGTACCCAGGTCCTTCAAATAACAACGGACGTATGAGGAACGAGCGGCGTCATCCTGGGTCGTGGCTTGAAAGACGAGGAAGCTCTTGTTCAAGTCATTCAGCCTGGGGCTGACGGGACAGTCGATGCTGTTCGTATTCGCGGGTAGGGTGCACTGGTTGCGGCGAACCAGGGGAGCAACTGTCACGGATTGCGGCAAGGACTCGAATCCCGTCGACAATGACGCCTTGAGGTTGAAAACGCCACCCGATTTGACCTTGAAGTAGAAGTCCGCCGTATTCGCCGTGCCTGAGAAGGGAGCTGTCGAGATGCTGTTCTTGCACTCGGCGTCGCTGAAGAAGCTGACGTTGTTCTCGGCGGGGGCTACCAGCGTGACGAGAGTGCCCACAGCCGGGGACGAAGCGTTGCCATACACGTCCAGGGTTTTCACGGTCGCGTTCGGAGAACATTCGTCGGCCAGCAACGTCTTGCCTCCCGACGGAGCGGTCAGCGTTATATCGACCTGCGCTGGCGGGAGCGGGAGCACTATCTGGTTCCGCGTCAACTCGGGGCCAATACCCGTGACCTTGAGGGGAAAAACATTCGCGCGTTCACTCTTGAAATTGACTTTCAACGACGATGTCTGCACGGGGAAGTTTGCTTGGGTCACTTTCTCGCTCGGGCCACATGACAAATCGCCGCTGTAGAACGCCGTTTGAGCTGTTGCCGACGGAAGCGACAGAGTTACAGTCATGGGCCCGCTCGTCGTCGGATTTGCGAACTCATCTTGCCGTTGCAAGATGACAGGCGAGCAAGTACCCGCACTGATGGGCCTATCCGGGGAGACAAAGACAATCTTGGCCGCGTCTCCTGATCGAAGGGTGTAATTCAAGGAGGCATGCTCAAGTCCCGTCGACGTGGCGAGCAACTGCCGGTCTCCAATCCGGATCCCTCGGACATAGAACGTGGCGGAGATCTGCTTCTCGTCAATCGAAACAGTCGACAGGGAAGCACTCTTGCAATCACTGTTTGCATGAAAAGAAAGCCCCTCAAGATTGCTCGCGCTCGGTTGGAACTCCGTGCGATGGTTGGGTGCTGCGGGCTGACCATTCCGGTCGCGGCGTTCCACGGTCACTGGCACGCATTCACCGACGCCAGCCGAGATCGGAGAGGTCATGAAGGTCAGTGAGGTGGCGACCCGCAGGCAGGTGGAAACACCCGAGCACAGGGCATCATCACATCCCAACTGGCCATTGCAGTTGAGGTCCGCGCTCGCGTCGCATACTTCCTGCTGAGCCTTCGGGCTGCTATCTCCCCGAGAGTCGTCGCAGTCCGGGCCACCGAGCGCTGCCGCTACGAAACCGTCCTGGTCAGCATCCTCGCTCGGATCTGGCCGGAATAGAGTGAGCGTGACAGAGCCGGTCACTCCCGATTCGAAGCGAGCGGGAACGGCCTTGCTGCGTCCGTTGTAAAACAGGGGCTCCTGGCACTCCGTACCCCACAAGGCACGCGCCTGGAGTTGGATGTCCTGGGGCTTCTCGCCAGGGAGAACGGCGATGCGAAACTCCTGCTTGCCCTCGGGACGAGGCAGAAGCTGCGTTCGGATGACCTGGCCCGAGGGAGAGAGCACGTCCAGGGCGATGCACGTCGCCTGCAACCCGGGATCAGGTTGGATGAGGGCAAGAACAGAACCCTCATCACGACTGCAGCCAACGAGCAGCAGGAAGAGAACCGGGAAGACTTGGTACATGGGGATCCTCAATTCAACTGGGGGCGCGGGGCCTCTTTACTAGAAGTATACCCGTCTCTGGTACGCTCCAGACAGGAAGCCCCACGCTCAGGTGAATTCAGTTTCCCAGCGCTCTACTCTCCCCCTCGACCCGCCCCACGACTGGATCGAAGGACGGGGATTCACGGATTGAACTCAGCGGCATAGACGGTCCACCTGGAGGTATCCCGCGTATCATCCCGGGTCAAAGCCACCTCCGTCGAGGAATTGAACCGCAACCGTCCTGTCGCCACGCCCAGGGAGTCCGTATCGATGTGCGAGGTCTCGCCATTGCCTTGTCCACTGCTGACCTGAGTACTGGTCAGCAGCAGCGTCCGGGTCATGTCCACCGAGGAGATGGCCGTAGTGACGACTCCATCTGTAGCGGCGGCATCCAGCACCCGTTGCTGAACGTTGACGTTGGCTGGGAATTGGATGCGCTCCCAGGCAATCACGGGAACCGCAGGACTATTGCAAGAACCAGTAGCGCCCCGGGAAAAATTCAACTTGCCAGCGAGCAAACCGACCTCTCCCCTGACCATGCGGTTGCAGATGAGATCCGAGTTGGTAGCGAGTGTCTGGAAGGTGGACAGCAAAATCGAGTGTTTCGCGTCCTCGAGCGTAAAAGCAGTGTCCACGTCAATCGGGGAAGGTACCTTGTCTGCCATCTTGTCCGTCGTGTCACGCGTCACAGACGCCCCATCGAACTCGACCACTTGCAGGGAGAACTTTTCTCCATTTCCATTGCAGACCCCCTGCGAGGACATGGCGACATCCACCTTGGAATTTCCATTGAATCGCACGGTCACGAAGTCGTTGACATCTGCGGCTCCTCCATCCTGACTGGAACTGAAGAGAACGAATGCCTTGCTGAGAATGACCGGTGAGATATCAAAGGTCACCCCGGTACCCGAGTTGCACGACTTTTCCTTGTGCTGAACCGTGAGGCCACTCGCGCGCTCTACGATCTGCCACTGGATGTTGGCGACTCCGGAGTTACTTGATTGATAGCGACTGCAATTGATATTGCTCGGGTCCTTCAAGTAACAACGAACGTAGGAGGAACTCGGGGCCTCATCCAGGGTCGTGGCTTGAAAGACGAGAAAGCTCTTGTTCAGGTCATTCAGCTTGGGGCTGATGGGACAGTCAATGCTGTTCGTATTCGCGAACAGGGTGCACTGGTTGCGGCGAACCACGGGGGCAACCGTCACGGATTGCGGCGTGGACTCGAATTCCGGCGACAACGACGCCTTGAGGTTGAAAACGCCACCCGATTTGACCTTGAAGTAGAAGTCCGCCGTATTCGCCGTGCCTGCGAAGGGAGCCGTCGAGACGCTGTTCTTGCATTCGGCGTCGCTGAAGAAGCTGACGTTGTTCTCGGCGGGGGCAACCAGAGCGACAGGATTGCCCGCAGCCGGGGGCGAGTCGTTGCCATACACGTCCAGGGTCTTCACGGTCGCCTTCGGAGAACAGTCGTCGGCCAGCAACGTCTTGCCGCCCGACGGGACGGTCAGCGACAACTCGACCTTTGTGGGCGAGAGCGGAAGCACAATCTGGTCTCGAGTCAACTCGGGACCAATGCCCGCGAACTTGAGGGCAAAGTCATTCGCGCGTTCGCTCTTGAACTTGAGCTTCAACGACGATTGCCCGGAGAAGTCGGCCTGGGTCACTTTTTCGCTCGGACCACATGACGACGAATTGTCGCTGTGGACGTAGAACGCGGTTTGAGTTGTTGCCGCCGGAATCAACAGACTCACAGTACTGGGCCCGCTCGTCGTCGGATTTCCGAACTCATCCTGCCGTTGCAAAAGGACATCCGCACAGGAGCCCGCATTGATAGGCCCTTCCGGGGAGAGAACGACAATCTTGACCGCCCGTCCTGCTCGAAGCGTGTAATTCAAGGAAGCCAGTTCAAGCCCCGCCGACGTGGCGAGCAACTGCCGCGCGTCAATTTGGATCCCTCGAACATAGAAGGTGGCGGCGATCTGCTTCTCGTCGATCGAAACAGTCGACAGGGAAACCTTCTTGCAATCACTGTCGGAATGGAAAGACAGACCCTCAAGCTTGCTCGCGCTCGGTTGGAACTCCGTGCGGTAGTTGGGTGCCGTGGGCTGACCGTTCCGGTCGTGGCGCTCCACGGTCACCGCCACGCATTCACCGACGCCAGCCGAGATCGGAGAGGTCTTGAAGGAGAGAGAGGTCGCGACCCACGAACAAGTGGTGGTGACGCCTGAGCACATGGCGTCGTCACATCCCAACCGTCCATTACAGTTGAGGTCCGCGCTCGCGTCGCATGATTCCTGCTGAGCCTTCGGGTTGGCGTCTCCCCTCGAGTCCAGGCAGTCTGGTCCATTCCGCGAGGCCGCTACGAAACCGTCCTGATCGGAGTCCTCGTCCGGCCCAGGCCGTGTCAACGAGAGGGTCAGGCTCTCGACCTCCCCCGACTTGAAGCTCACGGGGGCGGCCTGGCTCTTCCCGTTGTAGAACAGGGGCTCCTGGCACTCCGTGCCCCACAGGGCGCGCGCCTGGAGTTGGATGTCCTGGGGGAAGTCGCCGCGGAAGACGCCGATGTTCGCCTCGTTCTTGCCCTCGGAACGAGGCACGAGCTGCGTCTTGAGCACGGCGCCGTCGTTGGACAGCAGGTCCAGGGCGATACAGGTCGCCTGGACATCGGGGTCGAACTGGATGCGGGCCTGAACGGCGCCGGGATCGCTGCAACCGGAGAGCACTAAAAGGAGAACCGGGAGGACTCGGTACATGGGATCCTCATTACCAAGGGAGGGGTAGCGGACTTGAACGCCCGAAAGCATACCCTCCCCTGCACCGCACTCCCAGGAAGGAGGCCCTCACTCCCCGGGATGGCCCCTCCCCCTGTCCACCCGCGGACCTATGGAGGCATCAGGCCGTGTGCCGGGCGAGCAGTCCGCCCAGGCGCGGCACCGCGGACTCGACGTTCTTCTTGGCCGAGCCGCGCAGCTTCTCGTACGTGCCCTTCACGAGGCCGCTCTTGGAGTGGCGCACCTTCGTATCCGTGATGGTCAGCAGGGCGTCCGCGACTCGCGAGGCGTTCGCCGCGAAGTGGGGGGCCACCGGTTTTCCGGCTTGTTGGGCTTCCTGGTAGAGCGGATCGAGCGCGGCGGCGAACTCGGGCAGCAGGTCCTCGACGGCGTGCTTGATGAAGCCGGGCTTGATGCCCTTCACCGCCGCGTAGCCCGCCTTGATGGCGAGTCCTGAAATGCCGCCCTTGTCGGCGACCTCGGCATCGATGAGCGTGCAGCAGTCCGCGATGACCGCCGTCTTCCTGGTTTCGTTGGTCAGAGTCTCGGTGAGTGACGCCATGAACGCGTGCCTTTCAGTCCCTCCGAGAGGGAAAAGCCCTGGATGGCTCGAACCGCCACGCGGCCCGGGCGGGGGGCGCATAGCACATCCGGATCAGCCCCGGGAGCGTGGCCGCGCCCCGCCTCCTTGCGGCGGACAAAGCAAGGGGCCCCTCGGCCAGAAGGCGGCCACCAGAGCGCTCCCGCTGCCACGGTTTCTTCCCGCTGACCCTAAAAAATGCAAACCCCCGCCTGTAAAAACGACGGGCTCGGGGCGTAAGCACGGCAGGGCGTGGATGCAAGTGTCCGAACTCACTGCGAAAAGCCGTTTGGGAAACCGTGGCACCCGCGTTGCTAAAGCTCTCCGGCACGAAGTCCCAACACGAATTCCATCTCGTCTTCTACCCCCGGAGAGACACCATGCAGGCTTCTTCCTCCTTCTCTTCTGCGGACACGCTCTCGACGTACCTGGCGGACATCAACCAGTACCCGCTGCTCACGGTGCAGGAGGAGCAAGCCCTGGCGCGGCGCTTCCGCGACGGCGACGCGGTGGCCGGCCACCGCCTGGTGACGAGCAACCTGCGCTTCGTGGTGAAGGTGTCCTACGAGTACCGCTCCTACGGCATCAAGATGTCCGACCTCATCCAGGAGGCGAACATCGGCCTGATGAAGGCGGTGCAGAAGTTCGACCCGGACAAGGGCATCCGCCTCATCTCCTACGCGGTGTGGTGGATCCGCGCGTACATCCAGAACTACATCCTCAAGAACTGGAGCCTGGTGAAGCTGGGCACCACCCAGGCGCAGCGACGGCTGTTCTTCTCGCTGGCCCGGACGCGGCGTGAGCTGGAGCGGCTGGGCTCGGGCGAGGGCAACGTGGTGGACGCGGAGGAGATCGCCCGGAAGCTGAACGTGAAGGCCACCGAGGTGCGCGAGATGGAGCAGCGCATGGGCGGGCGGGATCTGTCGCTGGACGCGCCGGTGGGCGAGGAGGGCGATGCCACGCACATGGACTTCGTGGAGTCCGAGTCCACCTCCCAGGTGGACGAGGTGGCCGACCGGCAGCAGGCCCGGCTCACGCGCGAGCGCATCCAGCAGGCGCTGACGCGGTTGGATCCCCGCGAGCGCTTCATCATCGAGCACCGGGTGATGGGTGACTCGGAGATGACGTTGAGCGAGCTGGGCGATCACTTCGGCTTCTCGCGCGAGCGCGCCCGCCAGTTGGAGATCCGCGCCAAGGACAAGCTCAAGACGGAGCTGGCCTCGCTCATGGCCGAGGTGGGCCTGGACGAGGCGGCGGCCAGCCGCTAACACCTCGCCCCCAGAACGCACCCCTCCCCGGCCCTCCGTGGGCGGGAGGGGATGAGGGGACGGGGACGATGAAGCCGTGGAAGGTGATTGACCGGGCGCCCGCGCCAGGAGGTGGAGAGCTGGTGCTGCACCAGCGCGGAGAGGAGTTCGCCATCCGCGTGAACGGCCGCGAGCTCATGTCCAGCCGCCAGCACGGCTCCGAGGAGAAGATGGCCGAGGTGGCCTGTACGGGCCTCGGCGGCAAGCGCGCGCACGTGCTCGTGGGAGGCCTGGGCCTCGGCTACACGGTGCGCGCCACGCTGGAGCGGCTGGGCCCCTCGTCCCAGGTGGTGGTGGCGGAGCTGGTGCCCGCGGTCGTCGCGTGGAACCAGGGCGTGCTCGCCCCTCTGGCCGGACGGCCGCTCGAGGACGCGCGCGTGAGGGTGGAGACGCGGGACGTGGGCGACATCCTGCGCACCGCCGAGGGCCACTACGACGCGGTGCTCCTGGACGTGGACAACGGCCCCGAGGCGATCACCCAGGAGGGCAACCGCTGGCTCTATGGCGAGCGCGGCCTCGCCACCGTGCGGCGCGCGCTCAAGCCCCGGGGGGTGGTGGTGGTGTGGTCCGCCTCGTCCGATCCCGCCTTCGTCCAGCGCCTGAAGCGCGCGGGCTTCGACACCGAGGTGCTGGAGACGCCCGCGCGCGGCAAGGCGGGCGGTCCCCTGCACACCCTGTTCGTCGGGCGGGCGCGGCCCTCAGGCGCGTGACATCACGGCGGGCCGCCGGTCCTTCCAGGGACGGGCGCGCTCGAGCTGGGACGCCAGGCGCAAGAGCGAGGCCTCGTCGCCGAAACGGGCGGCGAACTGCACGCCGATGGGCAGCCCGGCGCCATTCCAGAAGAGCGGCACCGACATGGCGGGCTGGCCCGTCATGTTGAAGAGCTGGGTGTTGGGCGTGCGCTCCAGGGCGTTGGCCCCCAGTTGATCGATGAGCTTCATGAAGAGGGGCTTGAGAGGCACCTTGCGCAGGGTGGCCAGCGCCATGAGCTCGGCGGGCTTGAGCGCCAGTTCCCCCACGCGCGCCGGGGGATAGGCGAGCGTGGCGTCGAGGAAGAGATCGTGCGTCTCGTGGAAGGCCGCCGTCATCCGGCCCGCCTGCTGGATGGCATCCCGGGACGCCTGCAACTCGGCCGCGGAGAGGATGTCCCCGAGCTGCGCGAGCGCCCAGGTGGAGGGCTCTACCTCTCCCGGCTCCACCGCCCTGCCCCGCTGCCGGCCAATCGCCTGGAGCTGCACCGCCACGTTGGCCGCCACCGTCACGAAGTAGGCGCGCACCAGCTCCTCCTTGGGGAAGCGGGGGGCGTCCTCGACCACCTCGTGGCCCAGCTCCGCGCAGAGCTTCGCCGCGTCCTGGACGGCGGCCACGCAGTCCGGGTCCACCCGCTGGCCGAAGAGCGAGGCCGTGGAGAAGGCGATGCGCAGCCGCCCCGGGTCGGCGCCCACTTCCTGGAGGAAGGGCCGGACCACGGGAGGAGCCACGTAGGGAGCCCCGGCCTCCGGCCCATGGGTCGCGTCGAGCATGGCGGCGCTGTCCCGCACGCTCCGCGTCAACACGTGCTGCTGGACGAAGCCGCCCCACCCCTCCATCGCGTCCGGACCCACGGGATTGCGCGCCCGGGTCAGCTTGAGCCCGAAGAGGCCACAGGCGGACGCCGGGATGCGGATAGAGCCACCACCGTCACCGCCATGGGCCATGGGCACCACCCGCGAGGCCACGCACACCGCCGAGCCCCCGCTGGAGCCTCCGGGCGTGTGCTCCGGATTCCAGGGATTGCGCGTGGGCCCGCGCAGCGCCGACTCGGTGATGCCCAGGATGCCCAGCTCGGGCGTGGTCGTCTTGGCGACGATGACGACGCCCGCGCGGCGAAAGCGCCGCATCAACTCCGCGTCATGGTCGGGGACGAAGCCCGCCAGCGCCCGGCATCCCCCCGCGTAGGGGGCGCCCGCCAGGTAGCCATCCAGATCCTTCACCAGGAAGGGCACTCCGGCGAAGGGCCCCTGCGGCAGCGGCCCCGCGGCGGCCGAGCGCGCCGACTCGTACAGGGGGTGCGCCACGGCGTTGAGCCGGGGGTTGATGGACTCGAGGCGAGTGATGACCTCCTCCACCAGTTCCGAGGGGTGGACCTGCCTGTCGCGCACCAGACCGGCGAGGTCCGTGGCGTCGAGTGTTTCGTATCCCTGGATGGCCATGGGCGGGGTATCTACCATGCACCCCCATGGCGAAACCCCAGTACTGGTTGATCAAGAGCGAGCCGTCCGTCTACGCCTACGCCCAGTTGGAGCAGGATGGACGTACGGAGTGGACGGGCGTGCGCAGCTTCGAGGCCCGCAACAACCTCCGGGCGATGAAGCCCGGGGACCTGTGCCTCTACTACCACTCGAACGAGGGCAAGGCCGTGGTGGCCGTGGCCCGGGTGCTCACCCCGGCGGGCGAGGATCCCACCGCCCCGGGCGAGGACTGGGCCGCGGTGGACGTGGGCCCCTGGGTGGCGCTCAAGAATCCGGTGACGCTCTCCACCATCAAGGCCACGCCCAAGCTCAAGGACTTCCCGCTCATCACGCGCAGCCGGCTGAGCGTCACCCCCGTCAGCGCGGAGCACTTCCAGCACGTGCTCGCGCTCGGGGAGACGAAGCTGCCCCGAGCTCGCTGAACAGCGGCATCCCAGGGCCCCCGGCTCACGTCCCGGGATCGGGTTGGACCGTGGCGGGCGCCGCGTGGACCAGGGTCACCTTGGGCCCCACGAAGGTGTGCCGTTGGAAGCCCATCCAGTAGGCGACCAGCAGGACCAACAGGCCCGCGAAGGTGTAGCCCGCCAGCTCGTTGGGCGGCAGGACGAAGAGCACCATGATGGCGGCACACCACAGGAGCGCCACCCAGTTGACGAGGGACGAGTAGCGCCCCAGGTCCCACGGTCCCCGGTGCGCCCAGGTGCCGTTGCGCCGGGCCCGCCAGCCCACCCACACCGGCACCGCGTACGATGCGTAGAGCGCCAGCGTACTGAGCGCCACCATGGCCGCGTAGGCCCCGCTCCAGATGGCCACCACGAACGCCGCCACCACCGACACCCAGACGGCCACGTGTGGGCTGCGGAAGCGCGGCGACACGCTCGCCAGGTGCGTGGAGAACGGCAGGCCTCCATCGCGCGCGAACGCGAAGAGCATGCGCGAGTTGGACGTCACCGACGACAGCCCGCAGAACCACATGGCCCCGATGGCGATCCACACCAGCGCCCCACCGAGCGCCGGTCCCAGGGACTCGCGCAGCACGTACAGGAAGGGGTTGGGCGCGGCGGCCGTGGCCCCCAGGTCGCCGATGGCCAGCGTCACGCCCACCAGCAGGATGTAGCCCACCACCGCGCTCACCGCCACCGACAGGAAGATGCCCCAGGGAGCGTTGCGCGTGGGATCCTTCGTCTCCTCGGAGACGTGGGCGCTGGCGTCGTAGCCGGTGAACGTCCACTGCGCCTGCAACAGGCCGATGAGGAAGCCGTACGTGTAGACGTGGGGCTCGGCGGTGAAGCGCGTCATGAGGAAGCCCAGGTCCTGCCGGGGAGCGAAGGCCGCCAGGGCGCCGATGAGCACCGCCACTCCGGCCACGTGGTACCAGGCCGACAGGTTGTTGAGCACCGCCACCGCGCGCACCCCCACGTGGTTGAGCACCGCGTGCGAGAACAGGATGAGCGCGTAGATGGGCAGCACGTAGCCGCGATCGCGCGGAAAGCCGAGCATGTCCGCCACGAACTCGGCCAGACCGAAGTCGATGCCCGCGGTGATGGCGAACTGGCCGATGGTGTTGAGCCACGCCGTGAAGAAGCCCACTCGCGCTCCGCCCAGCATGGCGGACCAGTGGTAGAGCGCGCCCGCCGTGGGGAAGGACGAGGCGAGCTGGGCCAGGCTCGCCGCCACCGTCAACGTCATCACCGCCACGAGCGGCCAGCCCACCGCCATGACGAAGGGCCCGCCAAAGCGCAGACCATGGCCATAGAGCGTCACCGCGCCCGTGAGAATGGAGATGATGGAGAAGGAGACGGCGAAGTTGGAGAAGCCGCCCATCTCCCGCAGGAGTTGTTGCGCGTAGCCCAGCCGCTGCAACTGAGCCGCGTCCGCGTCGAGCGAGTGCTTCGAGTCGTTGTCCATGGCCCTTCAGTCTGACGACTCGGCCAGAGGCACGGGAAGGGCCGGCTTCACGGAGTGTGGACTCGTCAGCGCTCCGGCCGACATTCCCCCACCCGGCGCCCGGGGCTCACTTCTCCGAGGGAGGAACGGCGGGCGACGCGGGAGGAGCCGGCGGCGCGGGAGGAGCGGGCGGCACGGGCGGCACGGGCGGCACCGGGGGGTGAGGCCGGCGTCCGAAGCCGCCTCCGGGGCCCATCTCCGCCTCCAGCTTCTGCCAGGTGTCGGGGCCCAGGATCTTCTTGATGGCCACCATCAGACCCACCCGGTTCTGACGCACGGCCGTCTCGGAACGGCCCACCTTCTCCACCAGCTCCTTCACGGTGGCCTCGTTGGGGGACGACTGGCGCAGTTCCCGCTCCAGCGCGAGCTGGGCGCGCTTGTGTTCCGCCTCCAGGCCAATCACCGCGTCGTTGGACTCGAAGGTGAGGTCCTGCACCTTCCGCAGGGTGCCCTGGGGGATGCCGAGCTTCGACGCCAGCTCCGGGGGAATGCCGTAGGCCGGTGGCGCGAGGGGCGGCACGGGCGGCACGGGTGGCACGGGAGGCATGGGACGGGCGGCGGAGGCGCTCGTGCCCTGCGACTTGTCCTGGGCGAGGCCCGGCACGGCGGCGAGGACCACGAGGGCGCACAACAGTTTCTTCGTCATGGGTGACTCCTCTTCTCGGGGGTTGCTTGCTGCGACACATGGAAGGCCACGAGGACCGTCTGGAAGGGCTCGGCCTCGAGCGCCGTGGACTCGGGCGGGCGCACCCAGGTGGCGAGCGAGCCAAAGGCCCGGTAGGTGCTGTCCTCGACGCTCGGGCGGGTGCGGGTGTAGCCATCCACCTCGTCGAGCAGCGCGTCCAGGGAGGGAAGCTGCGTCCGCGTCCGCTCCGGCGGGCGCTGGAGCGAGCCCTCCAAGGGTCCGCCCATCACTGGCGTGTCCTCGTCCTCCAAGGTGGCGCGTGGCTCCGGCCCCGTCGAGACGAGCACGGCCAGGAGGGCCACGGCGGCGGTGGCCCCGGCGCTGGCCGCCCACTGGCGCCGGCGCTGGCGGCGGCGAACCACCCCGCGAATGGCCTCGGGAGGGAAGGCGGCGGGTGATGGGGGCTCGGGCAACTGGAGCGCCCGGGCGGAGGCATGAAGGCGGGCGAGGCCCTGGCACTCGGAGCAGTGCTCCAGGTGGGCCCGCATTCCCGGGGGCGGGGGCAGGTGCTCGTCCACGAGCGCCGCGGCGACATCATGGCAACTCATGACGCGTCTCCTTGGAGCGCATCCGCGGTCTTGAGCTTCTGGAGCGCCCGATAGAGGTGGATGCGGACGGTGCCGCGGGAGATGTTCATCGCCTCGGCGATGGCATCGAGGTCGAGCCCTTCCAGGTAGCGCAGGGAGAAGGCCATGGCCTGCTGCGCGGGGAGCGTCCGCAGCGAGCGGCCAAAAGCCCGCCACCGCTCGGCACCGGCGAAGTGCTCCTCGGGTGAGGGCCGGGACGCCGGAGCGAGATCCAGCGCCTCTCGCAGCACGTTCCACACCCGGCGGCGGCGCAGGTGGCTCGTGGCGCGCGAGACGAGGATGCGCCGCAACCACGCCCCCGCGGCGCGAGGGTCCTTCAAGGTGTGACGCTTCTCATAGGCATCGGCGAGGGAGGACTGCACGAGATCCCTCGCCTCCTCCGCGTCCCAGACGAGCCGGCGAGCCAGGCGAAGCAGAGCGGCCTGCTCATCCAGGACGAGCGCGTCGAAGTCGAGGGGGACGCCCCCCGCTTCCAATGGCCTGTCGTCGATGATGGCGGTGCCCTTCAAGGGGGGGAGTCCTCGTGTGCCGGTATCCACCCCTCAGGACGCGGCAGCCGCATGGGCGGCATACCGGGCGATTTTCCCCCTGATTTTTTCGTCCTCCGGCCGTCAGCCCGTCACGGCGCGCATGAGGCGGCCCGCGAGCTGGGTGTACTGGTCCCGCTTCTCCGTGTCTCCGAGGTGGGCCCAGACGTCCGCCAGGGCCCGCGCCGCATCCGTCGAGCCCGGGTGCAGCTCCAGCGCCAGCTCCAGCACATGGCGTGCGTGCCGGTAGCGCGCCTTGCCCGACAACCCGATGCCCCGGGTGCGATGCTTGCCCGACTCCGTCACCAGCACCTCGCCCAGCTGGGCGATCTCCACCGCCGTGCCTTCCCGCCAGCCCTGCTCCGGGTTGAGCAGCAGGGCTTGATCCAGCAGGGGCCGGGCCGCGTCCGGCTCGTCCAGCTCGAGCTGACAGAGCGCGGCGTTGCGGTAGTGCTCGGCCGTCTCGGGATCCAGGTCGATGGCGCGCTCGAAACATTTGAGCGCCTCGGCCGGGCGGCCCAGGCTCGCGAGCGAGGAGCCCTTGGCGCTCAGCGCCAGGACATGGTGGGGATCCTGCGACAGCACCCGATTGAAGACCCGGATGGCGGCCTCGTGCTGGCCGGAGATCGAGTGGCTGACGCCCTCGTTGAACGACGCTAACAGAGTGGACATATGACTGACCCCTTCTCGCCGGCCCGCCCAGCGCCCCCACGCCACCGGTGGCGATCCACCCACCGCGTGACGGCCTCGTCACGAGAGGGTGACGCAGCCTGACAGGAGCGGCCCGGGACGAGAACCCTGAACCGGGCCCTCCCCGCGTTTTGTTGAGTCTCCATCATCCCGAGGCGGGACTCCCCCTTCAGCGGACGGAAAGGCCTCCTTCTGCTGGCGCGTCCAGGAGGGCCGAGAAACCGGCGATGAAGTCCGGGTAGCGCGGCCTCCACCCCAGCGCCTTGAGCCGGGCGTTGGAGATGGCGCGGTCGCCCCGGAGCGACGGATGCAGTGACGCCAAGGGCACCGTGGGCGGCAATGGCAGGCCCAGGCGCGCGCACAACCAGCGCGTCGTCTCTTCCTGGGTGGCGGGCCGATCATCCGCGACACAGTACGTCTGTCCCGGCGTCCCGCGCTCGAGCACCACGCGGATGGCTTCCGCCAGATCGTCCACGTGGATCCGGCTGATGCGGCCACCACCGGATTCGGGAAGGCGGAGGGTGCCCGCGCGCAGACGCTCGTGCGTGCCCCGGCCGGGACCATAGAGGCCCGCGATGCGCAGCGACATCCCTCCGAGCGGCCGGTAGAGGGCCTCCGCGTCGAGCCGTCCCCGGGCATTGGGGGCATCGGGCGCCACGGGCGTGTCCTCGTCCACGTGCCCTCGCGCGCCCCCATACACCCCCGTGGAGGACAGGTAGACGAGCCGGGCGGGCCCGGTGCGCGCCAACTCCCCGGCGATCATGACGTCGAGTCCCGCCTCCGGAGGAATGGACACCACCCCATGCGCCCCCGTGCAGGAGGCCAGGGCCTGCTCCAACGCCAACAGGTGGACTCCCGCCCGGGACAGCGCCTCGCGGCGGAGAGCGTCACGGGTCACCGCCAGCACGCGGCGTCCTCGCGGGGCCTCCGCGAGCGCCAGCCGCGTCAAGGTGTCGCCACAGCCGAACAGGACGAGCGGAGGTGGGGAATCCAGGGTCATTGCCTCCCATTGGAGCCCCTCTCCCCACCGGGCAAAGGGAAAGTTCAGGCTCTGTTCTAAAGGAGATGTCCGCTCCGGGGCCCGCCCGGTCCGCGCGTGTCGGCGTGGCAACGTAACGAGCGCATGAGGTCCGATCGCGCCGTACCCCCATCATCGTGGCGGGTGAAGAGGAGGCTCTTCTCCGTCTGCGCGGGGATGCTCCTCTTGGGGCTGGTGAGCCATGGCCTGTTCTTCGGCATCACCCGGCCCGCCGTGGCATTGGTGCTGCTGGGCTGGAGCGCGAGCTTCCTGCTGCTCGGCGCGATCGTGGGTACGGGGAGGCTGGCGCCGTGGGCGTCCGGAAGCATGGCCGGGCTGGTGTCCATCGGCTCGGTGACGGAGATCGTCCACCTCACGGGCGGGCCCGCGAGTCCCTACTTCGTCACGCTGGTGTGCATTCCCCTCATGGTGGCGATGTTCACCCCGGACTCGCGGGTGCCGACGCTGGGGACGCTCACGGCCATGTTGGGAGCGGTGGTGGTGGTCAACCTCCTGGCCCGGGTGCCCCCCCGCGCGTTCCTACCCCAGACGCTCATCTTCGGCCTCATCGGTGGCATGGGGCTGTACGGCGGGAAGACCTACCGGCGGCTGCGCGAGTCGGAGAAGCTGGCGCAGGAGGATCGGCTCCTGGCGCTCGAGCAACTGGCCGAGAGCGAGCGGCTGCGCCGGCGCGCCGAGACCGAGCGCGCGGAGATGGAGCGGCTGCTGCTGGTGGGACAGCTCGCCTCGGGGGTGGCCCACGAGGTGAACAACCCCCTGGCCTTCGTGAAATCCAACCTGAACTACCTGGATCAGGAGCTGACGGCGGCGGACAAACCCTCCGACATCCGGGAATTGCGCGAGCTGCTGGACGAGACGCGCCAGGGCGTGCTGCGCATCCAGCGGATCGTCACGGACCTGCGCTACTTCTCGCGCGAGGGGGCCGCGTCCGAGGAGCAGGGCTCTCCGCGTGAGGCGATGGAGGAGGCGCGGCGCCGGGCGCTCGGACACATGCACAGCCTGGGTGAGGTGCTCCTGGACATCCCCGAGGAACTCCCCCGGGTGCGGCTGGGCCAGCAACACCTGATGCAGGTGCTGCTCAACCTGATGCTCAACGCGGCGGAGGCGGTGGAGCGGACGAAACCCCTGCGCCCGGCACTCATCCGGCTACGGGCCTGGCGCACTCCCAGTGATGTGCGGGTCGAGGTGGAGGACAACGGGCCGGGCATCCCCCTGGACGTCCTGCCCCGTCTCTTCGAGCCCTTCTTCACCACCAAGGCGCCGGGAAAGGGCAGCGGGCTGGGCCTGACGCTGTGCCGGGAGTACATCGCCCGGGTGGGAGGCTCGCTCACGGCGGAAAACCGGCCCGGGGGCGGCGCCCGTTTCGTGCTCACCCTGAACCAGGCCATCGAACCCTCTTCGAGGAGCTGAGAGACCTGGGGCGACGGGGATGCTACAAGCGCCCGCTGTGAACACTGCTTCAGATACCATCCCCACCTTCGAACAACTGGGCCTCGGCCCCGATCTCGTGGAGGCGCTCAGCACGCTCGGCTACGAGGAGCCCACTCCCATCCAGCGCGCCGCCCTGCCCCCCCTCATCGCGGGCAAGGACCTTCTCGGCATCGCCGCCACCGGCACCGGCAAGACGGCGGCCTTCTCCCTGCCCCTCTTGCAGCGCCTGGGAGTCCCCGGCAAGCGCGAGCCCTTCTCCACGTCCGCGCTCGTGCTCGTGCCCACGCGCGAGCTGGCCATGCAGGTGGCCGAGGCCATCCACCGCTACGGCCAGAAGCTGGGCGTGAGCGTGCTGCCCCTCTACGGCGGCCAGCCCATCGGCCAGCAATTGCGCGTGCTCAAGCGCGGCGTGGACGTCGTCGTGGCCACGCCCGGCCGCGCGTTGGATCACCTCAAGCGCCAGTCGCTCCTGCTCGAGTCCCTGCGCACCGTGGTGCTCGACGAGGCGGACGAGATGCTGGACATGGGCTTCGCCGAGGATCTGGAAGCCATCCTCGACGCCACCCCCGAGCAGCGGCAGACGGCGCTCTTCTCCGCCACCCTGCCCCCGCGCATCGCCTCCATCGCCGAGCGCCACCTGCGCTCGCCCGTGCACGTGAAGATCGCCAAGGAGAAGCTGGCGGCGGGCGCCGGGCCCCGCGTCCGGCAGACGGCCTACATCGTCCCGCGCCCCTTCAAGGCCGCCACGCTCGGGCGCGTGCTGGACGTGGAGGGCCCCACCGCCGCCATCGTCTTCTGCCGCACCCGCACCGAAGTGGACGAGCTCACCGTGTCCCTCAACGGCCGGGGCTGGCGCGCCCAGGCGCTGCACGGCGGCATGGATCAGAGCCAGCGCGACCGCGTGCTCAAGCAGTTCAAGACCCACGCGGTGGAGCTGCTCATCGCCACGGACGTGGCCGCGCGCGGCCTGGACATCGAGAAGCTGTCCCACGTCGTCAACTACGACGTGCCCAACGCCCCCGAGGCCTACGTGCACCGCATCGGCCGCACGGGCCGCGCCGGACGCGAGGGCGTGGCCATCACCCTCGCCGAGCCGCGCGAGCACCGGCTCTTGCGCAACATCGAGAAGCTCACCGGCCAGAAGATCGAACTGGCCACGGTGCCCACCGTGGCGGACCTGCGCGCGCGCCGTCTGGAGCTCGTTCGGGCCTCCCTGCGCGAGGCCCTGGTGGCCGGGGAGCTGGACTCCTACCGCTCCGTGGTGGAGAGCCTCGCCTCCGAGTTCGACATGGTGGAGGTGGCCACCGCCGCGGTGAAGTTGCTGCACGACACCCAGGTGGAGGGCCAGGAGGAGCAGGATGAGGAGATCCCGCTCGTGGCGCCACCCTCGGAGCGCTCCGCCCGGGGACCGCGGGGCGCCCCGCGGTCCGGAGAGCGCCCGGCACCCGCCGGAGCACGGTCCTCTCCCCGGGCCGAGACCCGGCCCGAGACCCCGCGCAGCCCCAAGCGCCGCGCGGAGCCGGACGAGAACTTCGAAATGGCACGCCTGTTCATCGGCGTGGGCCGGCAAGCGGGCGTGCGTCCCTCGGACCTGGTGGGCGCCATCGCGGGCGAGGCGGGCGTGGAGGGCAAGCGCATCGGCGCCATCCAGATTGGTGACACCTATTCACTCGTCGAGGTGCCCGAGCCGCTCGCGGATCAGATCATCACCGCACTGCGTCAAGCCACGCTGCGCGGACGCAAGGCCCAGGTGCGCCGCGATCGGAGCTGACACGGTCAGCACGGTCTGCTCCTCGTAAAGAGTTCACTTGCGGCTCAACTTTCTGGCTCCCGGTGAAGGGATTTGATGGATTGGGGCGGTTGTCTGTCTGACACGCCCCCCTCCCCATCGACACGGCTTGCCTCATGTGGGCGCAGCCGCCGGAGCCGCCGCATGAAGAGGATGTACCCCGTTGTCACCTCCCTTTTGGGGCTCGGCCTGCTGTTCGGGGCCGACTCCGCCAGGGCCGCCACCACGCTGACCATTGGCACCGTCAACAACGGCGACATGGTCCGCATGCAATCCCTGGCGAAGGTGTACGAAGACAAGCATCCGGACGTGCGGCTCAACTGGCTCGTGTTGGACGAGAACACGCTGCGCCAGCGGCTCACCACGGACATCACCACCGGGGGAGGCCAGTTCGACGTCATCACCATCGGCGCCTACGAGGCGCCCATGTGGGGCCGCCAGAAGTGGTTGATGCCGCTGGAGGGCTTCACGCCCATGTATGACGTGGACGACCTCATGCCCAACGTGCGCAAGCAGTTGAGCGTGGAGGGTACCCTGTATGCCCTGCCCTTCTATTCCGAGGGCTCCATCACCTACTACCGCCAGGACTTGTTCTCCGCGAAGGGGCTGAGCATGCCCGCGGAGCCCACGTGGAGTGAGATCCGCGGCTTCGCCGAGAAGCTGCACGACCCCTCCCACGGCATGTATGGCATCTGCCTGCGTGGCAAGGCGGGCTGGGGCGAGAACATGGCCATCATCTCCACGGTGGTGAACGCCTACGGCGGCCGCTGGTTCGACGAGAAGTGGGAGCCCCAGCTCGACACGCCCGAGTGGCACCAGGCGGTGAACTTCTACGTGGACCTGCTGTCGACCTTCGGCCCGCCGGGCCCGAGCAGCAACGGCTTCAACGAAAACCTGACGCTCTTCAACGCGGGCAAGTGCGCCATGTGGGTGGACGCGAGCGTGGCGGGCGCCTTCGTCACCGACAAGACCCAGAGCCTGGTGCCGGACAAGGTGGGCTTCGTCAAGGCGCCCCGCGCCGTCACCGACAAGGGCAGCTCCTGGCTGTGGACCTGGGCCCTCGCGGTGCCGGCGAGCTCGCGCCAGAAGCAGGCCGCGTTCGAGTTCATCCAATGGGCCACGTCCAAGGAGTACGGCGACATCGTGGCGCAGCGCTATGGCATCTCCGCCATGCCTCCGGGCACGCGGCTGTCCACGTACACGAACCAGGACTACCTCTCGAACACGCCCTTCGCCCGCGTCACCCAGCAAGCCATCCAGACGGCCAACCCCGACTCCCCCACGCTCAAGCCCGTGCCGTACACCGGCGTGCAGTTCGCCACCATCCCCGAGTTCCAAGCCATTGGCAGCATGGTGGGCCGGCAGATCTCCGGAGCACTCGCGGGCTTCGGCCGCGTGGACGAAGTGCTGCACACCTCGCAAGGGGCGGCGCGGCGCACCATGAAGCGCGCGGGCTACTACGACCCGAAGTGACCGCGCCTCTCCAACCCTTCTCCCTCCTTCATCCTTCCCCCCCAGGAGTGCCGTGATGAGCGAAGCCCGCCATCCCAGCCGCGCCGGACGCCTCACCGCGTCTCCGGCGATCATCATGCTGTTCGCATGGATGATCGTGCCGCTGGCCATGACGCTGTATTTCTCCACGCAGTATTACAACCTGCTCTACCCGGGCAAAACGAAGTTCGTGGGTCTGGAGAACTTCGCCTACTTCTTCACCTACCCGAGCTTCCTGACGAGCCTCGTCAACACGCTGCTGCTGGTGGGCAGCGTGCTCGTCATCACCGTGGTGCTGGGCGTGCTCATCAGCGTGCTGGTGGACGTGCGTTTCCCGGGCCAGGGCATCGTGCGCATGCTGCTCATCTCGCCCTTCTTCATCATGCCCACGGTGAGCGCGCTGGTCTGGAAGAACCTGCTGATGAACCCGGTGTCGGGACTGTTCGCGTGGATGTTCCAGCTCGTGGGCCTCACGCCCATCAACTGGTTCTCCGACTGGCCCCTCTTGTCCATCATCCTCATCGTCGCGTGGGAGTGGCTGCCCTTCGCCATCCTCATCTTCGTGACGTCCCTGCAGTCCATGGATCAGGAGCAGAAGGAAGCCGCGCAGATGGACGGCGCCACGCCGATGGCCGTCTTCCGCCACCTGACGCTGCCGCACCTGTCGCGGCCCATCGCGGTGGTGGTGATGGTGGAGTCCATCTTCCTGCTCAACATCTTCGCGGAAATCTTCACCACCACGGGCGGAGGCCCGGGCGACGCCACCACCAACCTGCCCTTCCTCATCTTCACCCAGGCCCTGCTCGAGTTCGACGTGGGCGCGGCCAGCGCGGGCGGTCTTGTCGCCGTGGTGCTCGCCAACCTGGTCGCTGTCTTCCTGATCCGCCTGATCGGCAAATCCCTCACCGAGACCTGAACAACCCATGCCCGATTTGAAAAAACGCCGCCGGGTCGCCCAGACGGTGCGAGCGATCTGCTCCTGGCTCGTCGCCTTCATCATCTTCTTCCCCATCTTCTGGATGGTGCTCACCAGCTTCAAGACGGAGCTGGGCGCGTTCTCCATGCCCCCCGAGTTCTTCTTCACGCCCACGCTGGAGAACTACCGGGAGATCCTCGAGCGCAACAACTACCTGCACTTCGCCTGGAACTCGCTGCTCACCAGCGGCGGCGCCACCCTCCTGGGCATGCTCGTGGCGGTGCCGGCGGCCTACTCCTTCGCCTTCCACCCCAGCCAGCGCACCCAGGGCACTCTCATGTGGATGCTGTCCACCAAGATGCTGCCCGGCGTGGGCGTGCTCGTGCCCATCTACCTGCTCGCGCGCTCCTCGGGCCTGCTCGACTCGCGCATCCTGCTCATCATCGTGTTCGCGCTCGTCAACCTGCCCATCATGGTGTGGATGATCTACACCTACTTCCGCGACATCCCCCGGGACATCCTGGAAGCCGCGCGCATGGATGGCGCCACCACCGCCCAGGAAATCTACCGCGTGCTCCTGCCAGTGAGCCGCGGAGGCCTGGCCTCCACCGCGCTCCTGGCGCTCATCCTCAACTGGAACGAGGCCTTCTGGTCCCTCAACCTGACCACCACCAAGGCCGCGCCGCTCAGCGCCCTGGTCGCCTCGTTCGCCAGCCCCGAAGGCCTCTTCTGGGCCAAGCTGTCCGCCATTTCCACCCTCGCCTGTGCGCCGATCCTGATACTGGGCTGGGGCTCGCAGAAACAACTCGTCCGCGGCCTGACCTTCGGCGCCGTCAAGTAACGGAGCACGTCCCATGGCACGTCTCGAAATCCAATCCCTGACCAAGTCCTTCGGTGACACACGTGTCATCAAGGGCGTGGACCTGCGCATCGAGGACCGCGAGTTCTGCGTCTTCCTGGGCCCCTCCGGCTGCGGCAAGTCCACCCTGCTGCGCCTCATCGCCGGCCTGGAGGAGGCCAGCTCGGGCGAAATCCTCCTCGACGGGCAGGCCATCACGGACCTTCCCCCGGCCAAACGCAACCTGGCCATGGTGTTCCAGTCCTATGCGCTCTATCCGCATATGACCATCCGCGAGAACATGTCCTTCTCCTTGAAGCTGGCCAAGGCGGACAACAAGCTCATCGACGAGAAGGTGGGCCGCGCCGCGCGCATCCTGGAGCTGGAGCCGCTGCTGGACCGCAAGCCGGGAGCGCTCTCCGGCGGTCAGCGCCAGCGCGTCGCCATCGGCCGCGCCATCGTCCGCGAGCCGCGCATCTTCCTGTTCGACGAGCCCCTGTCCAACCTGGACGCCTCCCTGCGCGTGCAGATGCGTCTGGAGATCGCCCGGCTGCACCAGGAACTCAAGGCGACGATGATCTACGTCACCCACGATCAGGTCGAGGCGATGACCCTGGCCGACAAGGTGGTCATCTTCAACGCGGGCAACATCGAGCAGGCCGGCGCGCCGCAGGAGCTCTACCGCCGCCCCGCCAACCGCTTCGTCGCGGGCTTCCTCGGCATGCCGCAGATGGCCTTCCTGGACGCCACCCGGACGGGCTCGACCCTGACCCTGGCCAACGGCAGCGGCATCGCCCAGCCTCCGGGCCTGTCCGCCGTCACCGAGGGCAGCCGCGTGACGGTGGGCGTCCGTCCGGAACAGCTCGCGCTGGGCCAGGCGGGACAGGGGACGCTGGACGGCCGCGTGGAGATGATCGAACGGCTGGGCAGTGAAGCCTACGCCTACCTCTCGGTGCCACAACTGGGACGCGTCACCGTGCGCTGCGACGGAGATGTGGGCTCGATCGAGGGCACGACCGTCTCCGTCGTCCTCAATCCCGAGCGCATCCACGTCTTCGACGCCAATGGCGTCGCCATCCACCACCCCACCTTCAGCTGAGCGACCCCCTCACCCCCATGCACACTCTCGATCAGGCGCACCTCTCCAGCCTGCCCTCCACCGTCGTCCGCCCCGGCTATGACCGGAGCAAGGTCCGCGCGGGCATCGCTCACATCGGTGTGGGCGGCTTCCACCGCGCGCACGAGGCCATCTACACCGACCGCGCCCTCTGTCGGCCCGGGCAGGAGGGCTGGGGCATCTGTGGCATCAACCTGCTGCCCCACGACGCCGCCATGGCCGCGGCCATGAAGAAGCAGAACGGCCTCTACACCGTGAGCGAAATGGCGCCGGACGGCTCCCACGTCTCGCGCGTCGTCGAGTGCATGGTGGAATACCTCTACGCCCCGGACAGCCCGGAGGCGGTGCTCGCGAAGCTGAGCCACCCGGACATCCGCATCGTCTCGCTGACCATCACCGAGGGTGGCTACCTCATCGACGAGCACGGGACGTTCAACCTCGAGCACCCCGCCGTCGCGCACGACCTGGCCCACCCCAGCTCGCCCCAGGGCGTGTTCGGCTACGTCGTGGAGGCACTGGCGCGCCGCCGCGCGGCGGGCGTGAAGCCCTTCACCGTCATGTCCTGCGACAACCTGCGCCACAACGGCTCCCAGGCCAAACGCGCCGTGGTGGCCTTCGCCAAGGCGAGGGACGCGGAACTCGCCGCGTGGATCGAGCGCGAGGTCGCCTTCCCCAACGGCATGGTGGACCGCATCACCCCGGCGACGGACAACGCCGCCCGGCAGAAGCTGCGCGACCTGACCCAGGTGGACGACGCCGCCCCGGTCATCTGCGAGGACTTCATCCAGTGGGTGCTGGAGGACAACTTCCCCAACGGCCGCCCCGAGTGGGAGGCCGTGGGCGTGATGTTCACCCAGGACGTGTCTCCCTATGAGGAGGCGAAGATCCGCCTGCTCAACGCGACCCACACCATGCTCTCCTACCCGGCCTACCTGTCGGGCCTGCGCAAGGTGGACGACGCGCTGCACGATCCGCTCTTCTTCGGCTACCTGCGCGGCTTCCTGGACCATGACGCGGGTGTGTGGCTCAAGTCCCTGCCGGGGCTGGAGATCCCCGCCTACAAGGACAAGCTGCTCGAGCGCTTCGGCAACCGCGCCGTGGGCGATCAACTCGCGCGGCTGTGCATGGATGGAGGCTCGAAGATCTCCGGCTTCGTCCTGCCCACCCTGCACGCCATCTTCGCGAACAACCGCCCCTACCACCGCATCGCGTTCTTCCTCGCCGCCTACGACCGCTACCTCAAGGGCACGGACGAGAAGGGTGAGCCGCACACGCTCGCCGAGCCCAACGCGCGCCACCTGCTCGAACCGGTGATCAAGAGCGACTCGCCCCTGACGCTCGTCCAGCTCAAGGAGGTCGTCGGCGCCCAGATTCCGGCGCACCAGGGCTTCGTGGACCTGTACCTCAAGCTGCGCAAGCAGATCGACGAGCAGGGCGTGGTCGCCACGCTCAAGTCACTCGATGCGGCACGCGAGTCCCCAGCGCCATGACACGTCTCATCGCCTTTGGCGAAGCCCTGGTCGACATGCTGTCCAGCCGCCTGGGCACCTCCAGCGCGCAGGAAACCTTCACCCCCTATGCGGGGGGGGCCCCGGCCAACGTGGCCGTGGCCTGCGCGCGGCTGGGCGTACCAAGCCTCTTCGTCGGAATGCTGGGGCGAGACCGCTTCGGGGACTTCATCCTCGAGGAACTGTCCTCGCACGGCGTGGACGTGAGCCACGTGACGCGCACCGACGAGGCGAAGACCGCCCTGGCCTTCGTCTCGCGGGATGCGTCCGGGGAGCGCCGCTTCGACTTCTACCGGCCCCCCTCGGCGGACCTGCTGTACCGGCCCGAGCACCTGCCGTCGGACCTGTTCGACGCCGACTCCATCCTCCACCTGTGCTCGAACACGCTGACGGAGACGGACATCACCGCCACCACCTTCGCGGTGGCGGAGCGGGCGGCGGCGGCCGGGGCGCTCATCAGCGTGGACGCCAACATCCGCGCCAACCTGTGGCCCAAGCACCGCGTGGACACGGCCCGGATCACCGCGTTGCTCGACAAGGCCCAGCTCATCAAGCTGGCGAGCGAGGAACTGGAACTGCTGCGTGGAGCGGCCTCCGAGGAGAGCTACCTCCAGGCCCGTCTGGCGTCCGGGGCGGCGTTGATCGTCATCACCGACGGAGGCGAGCCGGTGACCGCGGTAACGGCGCACTCCCGGATGAGGGTCGCACCGCCGAAGGTCCGGGTCGTCGACACCACGGCGGCGGGAGATGCCTTCATCGGCGGCCTGCTCTCGCGCCTGGTGGATGCGCGGCTCACCCGTGACACCCTGCCCGCCTGGGCCTCCGACGAGGCCCGGATGCGCGAGTCCCTGGAGTTCGCCACGCGCTGTGGGGCCTTCACGGTGACCCGGCCGGGTTCCTACGCGGCGCTGCCCCGGCGCGAGGATCTGGCGGCCCTTCGCTCCTGAACGGACCGGGCGCTCATCCCCTGAGGAGGAAAGCGCCCCGTGGTTGCGCACTCCATTGGGGATGCTCGCCGGGGTCCTTTCGGCTTCCGCTCTCTATCGGGCTGGCGGGTGCTGACTCCGGCGTATCTGGCTCCGGGGACGGAGATGGTGGTGAGCTGGGAGAGGGTGCAGCCGAAGGAGGTACTTCGGGCGAGGGCGAAGGCGCCAAGGTCGGCGGTGGTACCGGCACGGGCGTCGTATCCACCTCCTCGCTGGAGGACGGAGCGGCAGGTGGAGATGTTTGCTCAAGTGGGGAAGGATCCGGGCGGGACGGAGTGGCTTCGGAGTCCTCCCCCACCATGGGCGGGACTTCACCCACTATCTCGCCCTGAGGCGTCACCGCATATTCATACCATCCATCGAGCACACGCACTCGCGGGCCGCCACACCGGTTGAAGTGCTGGCTTACCACCACGTAATACAATCCAGACGTGGGATCCTTGAAGACGGCGACATCCAGGCCCTGCTCGGGGCTGGAGCATCCCCAGAACAGATCTGGATAAGGATTGGTTCTCACCATCTCGCGGATGGCGGCCGCTGCTGCGAGCGCGGCGCCAGCCTCCACGGAGGGGACCATCAACTGGGTCGAGGCTTCGTCCGGCCACTCGACCGGGCCCCTCCTGGAGGCCGCGGGCACGGAGCATCCCGAGAGCACCACCGCGATCAATCCGAGCGCAAATGTCTTGTTCATTTCGTTCTCCCGACCCACACACCTGGCAACAGAGAAGCCAACGCGGCGCATCGCCCCGAAGGGGCCCGCGTGGACTGGAGCGCTCCTCTTGGCGTTGGCACACAACTGACTGACGCCTATTCGCGCAACAATCGCAGAGGACCATGACCGCATTGAGGTGTGCGACCGCGACCGCGACTGTCTGGTTCCCGTGGAACGCAGATGCCGAGGATGACCCAGTCAGCCCTCACATCGCTCCACTGTTGTACTTCACCTTCGTGCTCTTATAAATGGAGGGCACCGGGTTGCCCGGAATCAGGCAAACTTCCGCCATGGACACATATGGGTCAAGGCTATCCGTAGGCCACGCACCGAGATCGAGCGAGGAGGGTGTTGAGGCACACGGATGATTATGGATGTACCCGACAACCCGTACCTGCGAGTCAGGGTAGTCGTCATCCTTCACTTTGAGGAACGGTTTGCATGAGTTGTGGTTTCCCTGGCTGGGCGCGGTCACTCGCCAGGAGAGGGAATCACGGCCGCCAGCGACATAGACCGTCGAGCAATACTCCGTGGACAGACCTACCATTGGCCGATTCGTCATGGGGTCACACACCTTGGAACCAGGAAGAATGAGGAGCGCGTCCGCCACATCCCGGAGCAAAGTGATGGGAATAGAGGCGTCTCCCGTGGGCATTTCAACGGCGGGAACCTGCGACCAAGGCCCCTTGGCGACGATCTCCCCCCGCGCCGTGGTACTCGTTGGAGGTAGAGTGGCGCATCCCACCACGAACAGAAGAATCGGAAACGCTCCCTTCATGGACGTAATCTTTCCTCGGTGGCTTGCCTGGAGGCCGCGCGGCAGCGCACGCGGACCCCATCATGCCACGCCGCGTTCGGTGTTACTGGATTCGACGTAGGCGCGGATCCGGGTCGTGCGGCAATGAATCATCCCCGTCACGTGCGAGACGCCAGGAAGCATCCATTCCGCCTGTTCAGCCCCTGCTGCGTCTGTTGTAATCGCTCCTCCCGTTGAAGGAGAGACGTCGCACATCCCCCGATAGACTCGCGTCATGCCCGACGAGTACCGCTTCCTGGTCGATGGACACATTCCCGTGCTCAAGCTGCACTTCGAGCCCCGGCCGGGTCCGGCCGTCCTCGTCCTGCACGGCCTGGGAGCGAACGCCGATACCCAACGAGGGGAGTTGAACGCGCTCGCCCATGGAGGTCTGAGCGCCGTGGGGGTGGACGCGCCACACCACGGGGCACGGCGCGACGCGTGGCTCGATGAGATGGCGAGACTCGGCCCGCCCGAGTCCCATGCCCGGCTGCTGCACGCCATCCGCGAGGCCTCCCGGGATGTGTCACGCGTCATCGACCACGTGGTGCATGAAGGCCACGGACCCATCGGGCTCGTGGGCATCTCGTTCGGCGCGTACACGGCGCTGGCGGTGGCCATGGAGGATCCGCGGGTCCGGGCGACCGTGTCCCTGCTCGGTTCACCGGACTGGACGCCTCGGGAGGGGCCCATCACCGAGGAGATCCGCGAGTTGATGCGCCATGCCCCCGTCCATCGCCCGAGGGATTGCGCACGCCATCCGCTGCTGCTGGTGAACGCGGGCCGTGACGGCATCGTCCCGCCGCACTGGGCTCGCGACTTCGCCCAAACGCTCCGGGAGGGGCACTCCGAGTGGGGCACTCACGTCGAATACGTCGAATACCCGGAGTCGGATCACATGATGAGGCAGCGAGACTGGGAGGAGAGCTGGGACCGGGCCCTCGGATTCCTCCAGCGTCATCTCCACCGGGGGTGAGGGGGCGCCGGACGTCCGGGAGGCAGCCCCGGAGGGCGAGTGAAAGTGCGGCGGAGGGAGGCTACAGTGCGCCGTGCGGCATGCGCGCCCGAGGGGACGTCCGTCTCTTGACTGACCCAGAGCGCGACGCCGCGACCTTTCTCTCCTCCACGCCGGAGCGCGCTCCGGCTCAGGTCTCAGGACATGGTGATTCCCCGTCTCGCGGTAACCCCCGAGCTCAACAACGCGTTGCTCGTCGGTTCCGCCGTGCTGTTCTCGCTGCTCGCCAGCTGGCTCGTGCTCGTCACCTCCAGCTTCCTGCTCCACCAGGGCATCCGCGCGAGCGGTATCCAGTCCCTCGCCACCCTGGGTGAGGGACTCTACAAGCGCGGACGGCTCCTCGCCTCCCTGCTGTCCATTCCCATCATCGCCGCCGGCACCGGACTGCTCGGCTACGCGCTCTGGAGCGGCACGGATCTCCAGCCCTCGTTCGACCAGGCACTGTTGGAGATCACCCCCAACATCCTCAAGGCCCTGGCACGCGGCGCGGGCCTCGTGGTGCTGATGCTCATCGGCTTCTACGCGCTGCAGCGCAGCGGCAGGCGTCTGGTGGGCCGGGCCGAGCAGACGCTGCGCGAGCGCCAGCTCCACGAGGCACAGCGCATCCACGTGGAAAAGCTCCTGGTGCTCCTGCCCTCGGTCATCAACCTCGCCCTGGCCAACACCGTGGTGCACCTGGCGCTCCCCGCCCTGGACCTCCCGGTCGCCGTCGAATGGCTGATCACCACCACCCTCTACATCCTGCTGCTCGTCACCGGTGGGCGGGCCCTCGTGTTCCTGCTCTACTTCATGTCCGAGCGGCTGGTGGCCTCCTGGGAGTCCAAGAGCCAGGGCACACCGCTCGAGGAGTATTACGCGGTCCTGCGCAGGTTGCTGCCCGTGGGCCAGAAGAGCCTCGAGGCCATCACCTACATCTCGGTGGCGACCCTGATCGTCCGCAAGTTCCAGACGCTGGAGCCCGTCGCGCCCTACGGGCCCATCCTGATCCGCATCGTCTCGATGTTCTTCGCCGCCAGCGTGCTGGTCGAGTTCGGCCGGGTCATGGTCTCGCGGCTGCTGTCGGCCAGCACCTCCGTCGCCGATGACGTGCAGCGCCGCCGCCAGACGTTCATCAGCCTGATGCAGAGCATCATCAAGTACGTCGTCTACTTCTGCGTCTGCATGATGGTCCTCAGCGATCTCGGCGTGGATCCAACGCCCATCCTGGCGGGCGCCGGCATCGTGGGTCTCACGGTCGGTCTGGGCTCTCAGGCCATCGTGCAGGATCTGCTCAACGGAATCTTCCTCCTGTTCGAGGATCAGATCCTGAATGGTGACTACGTCCGCATCGGAGACACCGAGGGCACGGTGGATGAGATCACTCCCCGGATCACGCGCATCCGGGATCGCTACGGGCGCCTGCACATCATGCGCAATGGAGAGATCAAGAATGTCATCAATTACAGCCGGGGATGGACGCTGGCCGTGGTGGAGATGAGCGTCGCGTATGAATCGGACCTGAGGCAGGCGCTCCGGGTCATCAACGAGGCCAGCGCCCGTCTGCCCGAGGTACTCCCGGGCAAGGCCATCGATACGCCCAAGGTCATGGGGATCGAGACCATCGACGAGAGCTGCCTCCGGATTCGCATCGAGACGAAGGTGGCGCCCGGGTGCCACTACGACGTGAAGCGGGCGCTGCACCTGTTGCTGGTGGAGAGCTTCAACGCCAACAAGCTGGAGATTCCCTACCCCAAGTCCGTCGAGCTCTCGCCCCCGGAGCCAATGCCGCTCAGCGCACCAGGAGAGAAGGAGGCGGCCTGAGCTTCCCGGGGCCGGACCGCCGCGGGAAAGGGCGGTCCCCCTGGGGCATTCGCGACAGGACAGGCAGGGCTCCTCAAGGTTCTGAGGCGTGGCGGGCCTCGCGCGCCCTGGACCTTCCGAGAGAGGGGCGTCATGGCCCGGCGCTTGCTCAGAGCGCATCACATGAGACCTCTCCTTCCTATCGGAATCCTCGTCGTCATCGCAGTGGGCTGTGGAGCCTCCCAGAGCGTGGTGCAAGAGCGAATGGAGTCCTTCGCCGCGGAGCAGGAGGGCAAGGAGCGTGTCCTCGACCTGCGCGAGACGGAGCCGGCCAAGGGGCTCGTCATCCGCTGTCCTATCGCCGTGCTCTGCGATGAGCACGCCGACTACCGCGGGTATGCGTACGACGCGCAGGGCATCCACCTCGCGCTCAGCTTCGATGCGGCCGTCGTCACCCACATGACGCTCGAGTCACTGCGCGAGCACAGCCGGTACGTGAGCTATGAGCTGAAGGAAGTAGAGGGTCTGCGGGCCGATGGCTGGCGGATCGGTACGCGCAGCGTGGTGCACCGCGCGGGCAATGCCGACTACCAGGTCCAGTTCACCGAGCTGCGGGATGGGCGGCTGCGGGGAGAGATCCACACGACCATCGTGGCACTCACCGGCCTGCGAACGGCGGATAGCGCCTGTACCAACCCGCCGCAAGACGCCTCGCTCCCGGACGATTGCGCCGCCAACGCTCCGGCGAACATCCCGCTGCGCATCCTGTTCGACCTCCCCCTCCAGACGGGCGTGCTCGACTGCCGTGGGGAGAAGAAGCCCGAGTGCGGTTGATCCCGCCCAGGCGCGTTCCTCTCCGGTGATGGCGAGCCCTCAGGGGCCGACCCCCGGACCATTGGGAACATTGTGGTCCGGGTTCGGGTCCAGGCCCGCGCCGCCCATCGCCGGAGGTGAAGGGGGCGTCGTCTGATCCGTGCCGGTGTCCTTGGTCGCCATCGTCTTGCACCCGGCTCCGAGCACCACCAGCGCCGAGATACAGCCCGCCAATAGAATCCTCGTCATGCCCTGGAAAGTGGGGATCGACCCCTCGGTCCGCAGTGAGCGCCCGCCTGGCGGGCCGCTGTCGCTATCGCAGGGCCAGCCAGGGTTCGAGCACTCGTGCGAATTCCTTGTAGGCGGGCAGCACCTCGCTACCGGAGAAGCTTCCAGGCGCTGGCCACTCACCCAACGAAACCACCGCTCGGCTTTCGCTCAACTCATGAACCGAGGTCTGGATGGAGCACAAGCGAGCGCGAAGGGAATGAATCCCTCCCAGCGCGTCCAGTACAGGTGGCCCGAGAAAATTGAGCCAGTGGACACCATCGACATGAACACCGCGCCACTGTTCATCGGACTCCGAGGGACATACAGGCCAACCAGGGTAGCGGGCGCGAAGAGCATCATCACGCAGAGGCCAATAGAGGCGTAACGCGAGCCCTACGTGACCCGAGGCGAATCGGAGCATCGAGCCCATCTCCAAGGCCAGTTCACGTACCCGGATGGCCCCATGCTCTTCGATGTACTCAGTGGGGAGTGTCGCATACAGGAGACTCACGGACGCTCGCGAGGGCTCTCGCCGAGGAATTCGGGCCCGGTAAGTGAGTTCATACCCACTTCGACCAGACGCGCCTCCATTGAACAACAACCGCGTCGCGTACCCTCTCTTCTCCATGCCTCCCGCGACATCCTCTGGAAGGTCTTCGATGAACCGGAATGGCCGTTCGGGGCGAAGGAGGCGGCGGATGTATTGCCATCTCTCCACCGTCAATGCATCACCTTCATCTTCATTCGTGAAGGAGTGATGGATGGTCCCCGGACCTTGGCCTACCACTCGCAGGTACACATCGACCGCGTGAGCAATTCCCTCCGCGATTTCCGGGTGATCATGGGGAAGATAGAACGCGAAGCAAATGACGTCTCGTGCGAGTAGTTCCCTTTTCAATCGCGGAGGATCACCGTTCCATAGACGATACCGCACAGGAGGACGTCCACGATAACGGATTCGCGGGTAACGTGCGGTCATGGGCGAAGTTCAAAGAGCCCTTGAGGCGAGATAATCGCCACAGGGCAGCGGTACGAGAGTTTCTGATAGGCCGCGAGCTGCGCTTCCGCTCCAGAGATCGTACGCGGATCGAGTTTGTTCTTGGACAAGCAAGGAAATTTGAATTCGTAAACACATTGAACGTCGGTGGCATTACGAGTCCCGTGCACGACGAAGTCGGGCCGGAGCGTATCGGGTCCCCTTTTCGTCAGGATGAACCCGTTCGACTTCGGGTCTGGTTTATAACGGGGCTCGACGGCGAAATGCTCTCGGACAGAAGACGGGAGACGAGCGCTGACACAGGCGAAGGCCTCTATATGCTTGAGGTTTCCGAGCATCCTGGCGAGGGTGATATCTTCACCCGCTCCATCGGTACCAATGACCTGTTTGCATTCCGTGTCGTCTGGGAATTTTCCATTCTTGAATGGGCGGCCACCCTCCCGCCGCTGATAGGCATCGTTGACGTCAGCGTGAGCCTGAGCGACACACTCCTTCAACACTCCCTCGACCTGATCCAACTCGGCACTGGTGAGCGCCCTATCCAGCAGGGAGAAGCCCTGGATGGCTTCAGCCGCGTCCCAGGCCTTTTGTACCACCTGGCCCGTCCGTGACACTGTCGGAGCGAGAAACTCGCCCGTGCTGGGGTTGATGGGAACAGCGCAGGCCGTGCCACATGACTGCTTGAGCGAAGCACGGGAGTCTATTCGCTGTCCCCCCCAGGAGTACCGGTGGCCGGAGCTCGCTGACCTGGTCCAGGCGCTTTGAGCGGGGGCGCAAGCATGAAGAATGAGCGTGGCGACCCACGCCGCGAGCAGGTTCACGGGCGCGTGAACCTGAGTTCGGATGGATTCCATCGTTCGTACATTCTCGGATGAGTCCTTCGGCGCTCCGCCCATGTTCATTTCCTCTCAGGACACCTGCTTGAGCGCGGGGTAGAGGCGGCGCCAACGGGCGTACTCCTCGGCGTAACGAGGCACGAGCGCCGCATCGGGCTCCACCACCCGGGCCACGGGCGGTGGCACCGCGAGCACGAAGGGGTCCTCTCCCGTCGCCGCGAGCCGCCCCAACCGCGCCGCGCCGAACGCCCCACCGAAGTCCCCCTCGGCATGCACGTCGAGCGGCCGGTCCAGTACGCTCGCGAGGATCTTCAACCACAGCGGCGAGCGCGACCCTCCCCCCACCGCCGAGGCCCGCGTCACCTGCGTCCCCGCGTCGGCGAGGACACGCAGGCAGTCCGCGACGGCATACGCCACGCCCTCGAGCACCGCCTGGGTCAGCGCCGCGCGTCCATGGCCGTGCGACAGGCCCACGAAGGCCCCTCGCGCCGAGGCGTCGTTGTGCGGCGTGCGCTCCCCCGACAGGTAGGGCAGGAACTTCACCGGAGACGGCGCCTCGACGCGCTCGCCCAGCGAGGCGATGAGCGCGGGCGCGGGCTCGCCCAGTAACGAGGACAACCACTCCAGGCTCGCGGCGGCGGACAGGATGACGCCCATCTGGTGCCACGTGCCGGGCACGGCATGACAGAACGCATGCACCGCGCCTTCCGTGTTCGGCGAGAAGCGCGCGTTGGACACGAACAACACGCCCGAGGTGCCGAGCGACACGAAGGCCGAGCCTGGCTTCACCGCGCCGATGCCCACCGCGCTCGCCGCGTTGTCCCCTCCACCTCCAGCGACCACCGGCGCCCGCGTCATGCCCCAGCGCCGGGCCAGCTCGGGCCTCAGCCGGCCGGAGGACTCGGAGCCCTCCACGAGCCGTGGCATGTGCTCGCGCGTGAGGCCCGTGGCCTGGAGCAGCGCGTCGGACCAGTCCCGCTTCGCCACGTCGAGCCACAGCGTCCCGGCGGCATCGGACATCTCGGAGACATGGTCGCCCACGAGGAACAGCCGCACGTAGTCCTTGGGCAACAGCACCTTGCGCGTCCGGGCGAAGAGTTCGGGCTCGTGATGGGCGACCCAGAGCAGCTTGGGCGCGGTGAACCCCGGCATGGCCAGGTTGCCTGAAATCTCCCGCGAGCGCGGGCAGCGCTCCTCCAACAGGCGGCACTCGGCCTCCGAGCGCCCATCGTTCCAGAGGATGGCCGGACGCAGCGGCTTGTCATCGGCGCCCAGGAGCGTGGCGCCGTGCATGTGGCCGGACAGGCCGATGCCCTCGACGGCCGACAGGGCCTCGCGGTGCGAGGCGGCGAGCGTGTCCAGCACGTGCTCACAACCGCGAATCCACGCATCCGGATCCTGCTCCGACCAACCCGGGTGTGGCCGGTCCACGTCCAGCGCCGCGCTGGCGCTCGCGAGGATGCGCTCCTGGCCATCCACGAGCACCGCCTTGACGGATGACGTTCCCACGTCGATGCCGAGGTACATGTGTCCTGTCTCTCCCACGCGTGCCGTCTTCCCGAGAACGCTTCCAGTCCCACCCCGGGGGAAGGCTCCGGAGGCGTGCGCTTGCGGTCTGTCACTGGCGCAGGATGAAGTCAAAGGAGAGCACTCCGCTTGATTCCTCACGTACGTCAGGACTTCAACCGACGGTTCCAACCCACGGCCTATGCGCGCCTGCTCCAGAGCATGCGGCGTCGCTGCGGAACGGACATCGGCTTTCGGATCTCGGAGACGCCCTGCTTCGTCCCCCGGACGATGATGGCCACCCTGGTGAAGACGGGCGTGGAACTCGTGCACCAGCTCGTCGACAACCCGGTCTACATGGAGCGCTCCACCGAGGCCATTCCCAAGCATTACCTGACCCCGCATGAGAGCCGGAAGCCCCTGTTCCTGGGGATTGATTTCGGATGGGTGCGCGAAGCGGACGGCTCCCTGTCACCCCGGCTCGTGGAGTTGCAGGCATTCGCCTCGGTCCATGGTTTCCAGGCGGTGCTCTGTGAGGAATACCAGTCCCACTATGGGCTCGATCCCTCCTGGCGCTACCTGCTGAGCGACCCCACGGTGGAAAGCTATTGGCGGCGCTGGCGTGAGGCCCTCCTCGCGAACCATGCGCCCGAGAACGTCGTCCTCACGGATCTCCAGCCCTCGAAGCAGCGGACGCTGCCGGACTTCAATGTCATCCGGGAGCGGTTGGGTCTGTCCATCGTCGACGTGACCCAGCTCGTCCAACAGGGCCGCCGCCTCTTCTACCGGGATGACCGCAGCAGGCTCGTCCCCATCCACCGCATCTACAATCGCACCATCATGGACGACCTCGAGCGGGAACACCGCTGCCTGCCCTTCGACCTCCGGGACGAGCTGGAGGTGGAGTGGGCCGGCCATCCGAACTGGTTCTTCCGCATCAGCAAGTTCTCCATTCCCTTCCTCCAACATCCTTGCGTGCCCCGGGCCATCTTCCTCGATGAACTCGAGCAGAAGCGGCACCTGCTGCCCGAGCGGAGAGAAGACTGGGTTCTCAAGCCACTCTTCTCCTTCGCGGGCCAGGGCATCCGCTTCGGCCCGACCGACGAGGAACTGGCCACCCTTCCGGAGACCGAGCGCCGCCACTACCTCCTCGAGGAACGGGTCCCCTTCGCGCCGCTGATCGATACACCCGCCGGTCCGACCCAGGCCGAATTCCGTGTGATGTATCTCTGGCCGGAGCGGGAGCCCGATCCCCTGCCGCTCATCAGCCTGGTCCGGATGGGGAGGGGTCTCATGATGGGCACGCGGTACAACCGGGATCAGCCCTGGGTGGGCGCCTCCGCGGCATTCATGGATTGACGCTTCCTGGGAGAAACGCGCACGCCCCACATGGAGCGCGATAGAAATCAGGCCATGAAAGCCTACGAGATTCGCGGTGGATTCGGTCTGGACAAGCTGGTGGTGTGCGAGCGGCTGGATCCGGAGCCCGGTCCCTTCCAGGTGCGCATCCGGGTGAAGGCCACGAGCCTCAACTACCGCGACCTGATGATGGTGCGGGGGCAGTACAACCCCCGGCAGAAGCTGCCTCTCGTGCCCAACTCGGACGGGGCGGGCGTGGTGGACGCCGTGGGGCCGGGCGTCACCCGCGTGAAGCCTGGGGATCGGGTGATGGGGCTGTTCTCCCAGAACTGGCTCGCCGGCGGGCTCACGCGCGGCACCCAGGCCCAGACGCTCGGCGGCCCCCTGGATGGCGCGCTCGCGGACACGATGATCGTTCACGAGGACGGCGCGGTGCCCACGCCCGCGTACCTGTCCGACGAAGAGGCCTCCACCTTGCCTTGCGCGGCCGTCACCGCGTGGAGCGCGCTCGTCACCCAGGGAGCGCTCCAGGCCGGGGACACCGTGCTCCTGCAAGGCACGGGCGGCGTCTCCATCTTCGCGCTGCAGATCGCCCGGATGATGGGCGCGCGGGTGCTCATCACCTCGAGCAAGGACGACAAGCTCGCGCGAGCGAAGGCGTTGGGCGCTCACGAGGGCATCAACTACGTGAGCACGAAGGACTGGGACAAGGCGGCCCGCGCGTTGACGGGGGGCGTCGGCGTGGACCACGTGGTGGAGGTGGGTGGCGCCGGAACGCTGGCGCGCTCGCTGCGGGCCGTGCGCACGGGCGGCACGGTGTCCGTCATCGGCGTGCTCGACGGCGTGGCCAACTCCGTCAACGTGCTCCCCATCCTCATGAACAACCTGCGGGTGCAGGGCACGTTCGTGGGACACCGCCAATCCTTCGAGGCGCTGACGCGGGCGTTCACCCAGCATGACATCCACCCGGTGGTGGACCGCGTCTTCCCCTTCGCCGAGGCCGTCGCCGCCTTCGAACACCTTCAGAGCGGCGCGCACTTCGGCAAGGTCGTCATCCGGGTGGACTGAGCCCCGGGACAGCGGCCCTCGATCGGCGTCATCGCGCGATCGAGGGCCGCGTGACGACTACTGCAACTGCTTCTTGATGCGGATGTTGCGCAGCTGGAAGTGGATGTCGCCGCCCTGATCACCCCAGGCCGGCAGCAGCTCCAGGACGGAGCTGACAGCGGTGGTGTCCCAGTTGGCCGGGTAGGTGGCATCGGTGAAGGGCATGCGCACCGTCTTCCAGGTCCCGACCTCCGGGTGGCCGATGAGCGTCTTCAGATCACCCGTCGCGCACGAGTCGGGCTTGCGCTTGCACACGCTCTTCACCCAGAAGTCCTGGGTGGTGGTGCCGTAGTCGAGCACCCGCACGTCGAACTCGACGCCGCCCGTCGTGGCGATGGCGGAGACGTCCATCAGGTTCGGCGACTTGAGCCCGAAGCCCATGCCGCCGTTGCCGCCCCCCTCCTTGAGGTTCTTCATCTGCACGTCGATGACCTTCTCACCGCCGCCGATGTCGAAAGCGGAGTTCACCGTCACGGTGCCCGAGGTGCTGACGGTCCACGCATTGGGCGCATCGAAGAACGAGGTGTCGGAGAGGCCGTTGACGAAGGCGTCCTTGTCGTCCGTGATGGCGGTGACCACGTCGGTCGAGCCCGTGCCCGTGCAGCTCACATTGCCCGCCCGGTTCGGCTCCCAGCGGATGCGCGCGAGCGACAGGTCCATCGGGCCCGAGGTGTAGAGGAGGAACGGGCTGTTCACGATGGTGAAGTCCAGGCCCGAGTCCGCGAAGCACTGCAGCGGGACGGCGAGCTCGGTCCAGTCCTTGCCCTCCAGATCCGTGAGGGTCTGGCCGAGCTGGATTTCACCCAGGCACGGATGGATGCAGTGCATGGAGAGGTTCACCTGCGCGGCCGGGGCGGTGTTGACCTTCACCGAGAAGACCAGGGCGCCCTTGGAGTTCAGGTAGGGCTGGAGGTTGCGGCCCTCGTTCCCCGACACGTTCTGCGTGTAGATCTGCCCCGTGCCACTCCACACGGCCCGGACCGCGTCCCACTGGCCGAGGTAGTCGACCGGGGTGACGGCGAGCTCATTGGCATCCGTGTGGGTGGTGACGCTGGTGCTCTGGAGCACGTCCTTGCCGCCCCAGTTGGACGGCGCGCCCACGCGCATCACCCAGTTGTCCTGGTTACCCCGCTCGAAGATGACCAGGGGCTCGGTCGTGGTGGTGCCATCGCTCGGAGGCGCGCTGCAGCCGTTGGTCTGCGTGGGCTCGTCGAACGCGCTCAACTGCTGGGGCCGGGCATAGGTCTGACCGTAACCGTAGGCGAAGAGCGGCTCGTAGCTCGCATCCCCCTTGTTGAGGGAGACCTGGCAGGGCGCCTTGGGCCACGAGTAGGACAGCTTGCCGTGGAAGTCGTGGTCGACCGCGCCGTCTTCCTTGCGGAAGAGCACGTCCGTCATGCCCTCGCCCTCGGTGCCGGGCAGCCAGGCCGCGACGAAGGCATCCGACTGGTTGAGCTCCTTGTTGGCGTAGAGCGGACGGCCCGAGTAGAGCACCGTCACGATCTTCTTCGCGCCCTTGGCACGCAGGCTCGCGAGGAGCGTCTGGTCCTCGGGACGCAGCCGGGCGAGCTCCAGGGTCTTGTTCTTGCCGATGTCGCCATTGCCCTCGGCGTAGGGCGTCTCGCCAATGACCGCGAAGACGACGTCGTAGGACGCGTCCGCCATGGAGCCATCCGCGCTGGCGTCGAGCGTGGCTTGGGGAGCGACCTTCTGCACGGCCTTCCAGAAGGTGGTGCCGCCGCCGAAGTCGGCCTCGGTGGTGTCGGTGCCCTGCCAGGTGATGCTCCAGCCACCCGACTGGTTCGACAGGCTGTTGGCGCTCTTGCCCGCCACGAGAATCTTGGCCGTGCGCGCCACGGGCAGCACGTTGTCATTGTTCTTGAGGAGCACCAGCGACTTGCGGACCGCCTCACGGGCCACGGCCCGGTTCTCCGGCGTGCCGATGTCGTGCGAGGCGTTGCGCTCGGAGGGCTTGGGCCGGTCGAAGAGGCCCATGCGGAACTTCACGCGCAGGATGCGGCGGACGGCGTCATCCAGGCGGCTCTGCGGAATCTCGCCGTTCTTCACCGACGCGAGGGTGTTGTCGATGAAGGCCGTCCAATCCGCACGGTAGGGCACCATCACCATGTCGACGCCGGCGTTGATCGCCTGCGGGCAGTCGCCGTTCGTGCAAACCCGGGTCGAGTCACTGTTCTCCGGGGTGATCTGCCCCAGGCCGTTCCAGTCCGAGACGACGAAGCCGTCGAAGCCCATCTTGGTCTTCAACACGTCCGTCAGCAGGTACTTATTGCCGTGCATCTTGTAGGCCTTGGCGTTGTTGCCCTGGTCCTTGTTCTTCCAGCTGCTGAACGAGGCCATGACCGTCTGGGCGCCGGCCCGGAGCGCCGTGACGTAGCCGCGGCTGTGCAGGTCGCGCAGCTCCTTCTCGGTCACCTCGGTGATGCCCTGGTCCTTGCCCTCGATGGTGGCGCCATCGCCCAGGAAGTGCTTGGCCGAGGCGATCACGCGCTCGTTGGCCTTGGCGTCCTTGGCGAGCTGGCCCTGGAGACCCTCGACGATCTTGCCGCCGTACGCCTCGACGATGGCGGGATCCTCGGAATAGCCCTCGTAGGTGCGGCCCCAGCGGTCATCGCGGACCACGGCGAGCGTGGGTCCGAAGGCCCAATCCAGACCCGTGTAGGCCACTTCGCGCGCCGTCACCTCGCCGATGCGCTTCATCAGCTCCGGATCGTTCGCGGCGCCCAGGCCGATGTTGTGCGGGAAGAAGGTGGCGCCCTTCACGTTGTTGTGCCCGTGGACCGCGTCCACGCCCCAGATGATGGGGATGCGGTGGGGATTGGCCGCGTCCATCGAGGCCTCCCATAGCTGGTCGGCGAGCGTGTACCACTCCTCCACGGTGGCGTTCTTCTTGCCGCCGGGCCAGGAGCCGCCGCCATTGAGCACCGAACCGAGGTGGTACTTCTTGATGTCCTCGGGGGTGACGTTGGCGATCTCCACCTGGGTGATCTGCCCGACCTTCTCCTCGAGCGACATGCTGGCCACCAGGGCGTCGACCTTGGCCTCGATCGCGGGATCCTTCGCGATGACGCTCTCGACCGCGGTCCAGTCATCGGGCGGCTCGGGTTGCGGATCCACGGGCGTCGGATCCACGGGCGTCGGATCCACGGGCGTGGGCTCGGGGGCCGGATCCTTACATCCCGCCAGCGTCAACAACAGGAGCGCCGTGCGCGAGGCACTCTTGCTCCGTGAGAACAACCGTTCCATGTCCATCTCCAGGGGTGTCAGGGTCGCGTTGACGGGCCGCGGCGAACGGGTCCTGGCTCGTGAGACAGGGACGTGGGGAGAGCGCACCCCGGCATGCCAAAGCCTGGGCACCGTAGAAGCAAGAAGCAGCACATGCAAGGCGGTCGCCGCGCGTCGACGCGGTGCGGCAGGCTTTCTCCAAAACGACGAAGGCCCCCCACGCCCGAAGGCACGAGGAGCCTTGTCACCCTTGTCTTTCCAAGAGAGGAATGAGCGACGCGTCAGAACTCGGCCGCCGCTCGTGGATCAATGATGCCGCACTCCTTGATCTTGTAGAGCAGCGCCTTGTAGCTGATGCGCAGCTTGCCCGCCGCGCGGCGCTTGTTCCACGCCGTGCGCTGCAACATCGCCAGGATGGCCTGCCGCTCGGCCAGCATCGCCGCCCGCTTGCCAATCTCCTTCAGGGACATCTCCGCTTCCGGGACGCTGGGCGGCGGAGGTGGAGGCTGGGGCGCGTCGAAGGGATTGGCGTAGCGGATGGGCGCGGGAGCCGGCGGAGGCATCAGCTCCGCCAAGGGTGCGCTTCCGCGGGAGGGCATCTCCAGCACCTGCACCGACGAGGTGGCGATCGGCGCCGGCGTCGAGGCACGCGGCGTGGGCGCCGGGGGCTCCACGTCCCCGTCCCCCGCGTAGGACGTGGGCAGTGACGGGGCGCTCGCCGGCGCGCGGCCTCCCTGGCGCAACTCCTCCAGCACGAGCGAGGGATCCTTGAGCACGCACAGCCGGCGCACCATGTTCTCCAGCTCGCGCACGTTGCCCGGCCACTCGTACTCGGTGAAGGCGTGCAGCACCTCGGGCGGCAGTTCCGCCACGCCGCTCATGAAGCCGCGCCCATACTTCCTGAGGAAGTGGTCCGTCAGGGGCACCACATCCTCGGGACGCTCGCGCAGGGACGGCAGCCGGATGGCCACCACGTTGAGGCGGTAGAAGAGATCCTCGCGGAAGTTGCCCAGGGCGATCTCCCGCTCCAGGTCCCGGTTGGTGGCCACCACCACGCGGCTGTCCACGCGGACGCTCTTCTTGCCGCCCACGCGGAAGAACTCCTCGTCCTGCAACACCTGCAGCAGCTTGGCCTGGAGACGGATGGCCATCTCGCCGATCTCGTCCAGGAAGATGGTGCCCTGGTCCGCCAGCTCGAACTTGCCCGGCTTCTCCGCCGTGGCGCCGGTGAAGGCCCCGCGCTCGTGGCCGAACAGCTCGCTCTCCAGCAGCTCACCCGGCAGCGCCGCGCAGTTGACCTTGATGAAGGGCTTGTTGCGCCGGTTGCTGCGCGCGTGGATTTCCCGGGCGATGACTTCCTTGCCCGTGCCGGACTCGCCGAGCAGCAGCACGGGCACGTCCGTGTCCGCGATGCGCTCCACCAGCGCGCGGGCCCGGCGCATGGCCGGCGAGTGCGAGATGACGATGCGCTCGCCGCCCGTGTCCTCCTTCACCAGCGAGGGCACCACCGGCGCGCTCACCACGGCCTGGCGCGAGGGCAGCCGGTTGCCCAGCGCCCGCGAGAGCGCGTCCTCCAATTCGTCGGCCCCGAAAGGCTTGGACAGGTAGTCACTGGCGCCCAGCTTCATGGCGCGCATGGCGTCATCCGCCCCCGACAGCGCCGAGAGCACGATGACGGGCGCGCCGCCGCCGGACGCCCGGTAGCGCTTGAGCACATCCAGTCCGCTCATCTCCGGCATCATGACGTCCAACAGCACCACGTCGAACGAGCCACCCGACAGCATCTCCAGGGCCTGGGAGCCATTCGACGCGCAGCGCACCTGATAACCCGAGCTGCCCAACAGCTCCGCGAGGAAGGTGCGCACCTGTTCTTCGTCGTCCACCACCAACACAGCGATCCGATCCATCCCCTCGCCTCCCCTCACCCAATCCATCTCGAAACCATCCCGTGAGACGTCCCGCGTGGGCCACGTCTCCGCGTCAAACCGTCAATTCCATACCCGTCGCCGTGATCCGGCGCTGCTCGCGGTTCCTGCGCAGGTCCTGCAGCGCCCCCAGCAGCAACTGCTCGGGAGAGCCCAGCCTGTCCGGATAGCTCACCGCCCCCAGCGCCAGGGAGGGGCGCAGCACCCGTCCCCCCACCTGCAGGCGCGCCAGGGCGAAGCGCTCGCTCACCCGGGCCATCACGTCCGGTACCCCCTCCGAGGGCGTCGAGGTCAAGAGCACGGCGAACTCCTCGTCGCCCACGCGCGCCACCACGTCCGCCTCGCGCACCGTCTGGTTCACCACCACCGAGCTGTAGACGAGCAGCCGCTCGGCCGTGGCCGGACCGGACTCCTTGCGCAGGGTGCGGAAATCCTCGAGCGCGCCCACCAGGAGCGAGAAGCCGCCGCCGAAGCGCTCGCAGCGCGTCATCTCCAAGGAGAGCAATTCCATGAGGAAGGCCCGGTTGTAGAGACCCGTGAGCGGATCATGGTGCGCCACCGAGGCGCCCACGCCCTCGGGCAGCATCGCCCGGCGCACCGAGGACTTGAGGCGCAACTGGGCGCGCAGCCGCAGCACCAGTTCCTCGCCCGAGCCCGCGCGCGACGCCACGTCCACGCCCATGCCCTTGGTCATGCAGTGCCGGTGGGCCTCGCTGTCCGTGGACTCCACCAGGTACATGAGGGGCACCGTGCCCCGGCTCATCTGACGCAGCCGACGCGCCACCGCCACCGCCACGTAGTCCGGGCCCTGGGCCGCGAGCACCACCGCGTCCGGATGAATGGCCTCGAACAAGGGAGCCGCCGCGTCGAAGCGAGTCACCGGCACCACCCGGAAGCCCGCCGTCGCCAGCGCCACCCGGGTGCGCTCCAGGTCCTCGGCCCGAGGCTCCACCACCAGGACCGTGAGTTGTTCCGTCTTCGCGTCGTGTCTCAGTGCCACCGCTGCCCCCGTCCGCCAGCCAGAACCTTTTTCCGCATCGTTCCTCCGGCGCCATCCCCAGGATTTACAGTCCCACCCATTCCCACCCATCCGCGGCCCATGCCATCCCCCTGTTTTTCCTAGGGGTGAGAAGAAACTTGCTTCCCGTGGCCCTAGGAGTCAGCAACAGACGTGCCACCAAGTGTCCGCCGGAGGTAACGCTCCACCTCGGCTTCCTCCAGATGGTGCTTGAAGGCGACGAGGCCGCCGATGATGACCACGGGGATGTCGTAGCGGTAGGCGGCGAAGAGCGCGGGGTCGGCCCGGATGTCCTCTTCCAGCAAGTCGAAGGGGAGGCGGGCACGAACGCGCTCGAGGACGGCCTTTGCCTCGTCGCACAGGCCACAGTTCGGTTTCGAGTAGAGTCGGACAATCATTTGGGATGTGAGGATGGGACGCGATGCGCGGTCTGTCAGGTGACTTCTCGACGATGCCCCTCGAGGATCTCGTCGCGTACCTGGGCAACCGGAGGGTGACGGGGACGCTGAGGGTGATGCGGGCGGGTGTGCGCAAGCTGATGCTCCTGCGCGAGGGGAAGGTGCTCAGCGCCAGCTCCAACCAGCCGCGCGAGTACCTGGGCCAGTTCCTCATCCACATGGGGCACTTGAGCGAGGAGCGCTTCGAGTGGGCCCATGCCCAGCAGCGCGAAACCCAGGTGCCGCTCGGGCAGATCCTGGTGGCCTCGGGGGTGGTGTCCGAGCAGACGGTGCGCGGCACGCTCCAGCTCAAGTTCCGAGAGAGCCTGCTGGAGATGTTCCGCTGGGAGGAAGGCGAGTTCTCCTTCGACGCGGGAGCGGTCCCCGCGGTGGAGGGCGTGGAGGCGGGGGTGGACCTCCTGGACATCCACCGCGAGGGGGAGTTCCGCGAGACGGCGTGGCAGGCGATCAAGGCGGTGTTTCCCTCGGGCTCCGCGTACCTGGAGGTGGACGAGGGACGGCTGTCCGAGCCGCCCCGGGCCGGAACCCTGGACGCGGCGCTGGTGGCGCGCATCCGCGAGGGGCTGAGCATCGACGAACTCGTCCGGGCCCTGCATGCCTCGGACTTCCTGGTGTACCAACGCCTGTACGCGCTCTATCGGCGAGAGGCCCTGCGGGTGGTGAGCACGCCGCCGCCGGGACGCTCCCCACCCGCCGCCATGGCCATGCCCGTGCCCGTGCCGTCGATGGAAGTGGAGCTGACGAGCGAGGAACCCGCTCCGCACGAGCTCATCCAGGCGGCGCAGTCGGCCCTGGAGAATGGTGACTTCCGGCAGGGCGAAGCGCTCGCGCGCCGGGCGCACGAGCTGTCCCCCACCCCCGAGACGGAAGCCCTGCTGCACTCGGCGGAGGCGGTGCTGCTCGGGGTATTGCGCCGCAAGATGCTGGACACGCCCCAGGTGCCGTCATTGCGCGTGACGGCGGCCCAGTTGAAGACGACGCCCCTCACCTCGCCCGAGCGCTACCTGCTCTCGCGCATCGACGGCAAGCGGGACGTGAGGGACATCCTGCGCGTGTCGCCCCTGCACGAGTTGGATGCGCTGCGCTACTTCCAAACCTTCGTGGACATGGGCCTGGTGCTGCTCACGCCGCGATGAGCGTCTGGCACGCCCGGACGCGGCGGCCCGGGGCTCAGGGCTGAGACATCGCGGACCGCACTTCCGCCGGCGCGGCCGGTGTTTCGGCCACCGGGAGGGCGGGCGCCTCGGGCGCCTCGGGCACGTCCTCCTCGCCGGAGCCTTCTTCCTGGGGAGCGACGGGCTCGGGAGCGAGCGCGCCCGGGGGCAGACGCGCCAGTCCCAGCCGCATGGCCTCGCGGCCGAGCCACGCGGCCCGGATGCGCCAGAGCGGCTCGTTGACGAGCACCGCCGCCACCGCCACCTTCGGGTTGTCCTTGGGCGCGAAGCCCACGAACCACGAGTAGTCCCGGAAGGGCTTGTTGTCCGCCAGCGTGCCCGTCTTGCCCACCGCGCCCGGCACGCCCATGCCCCGCTCGCGGAAGACGCGGCGGGCGGTGCCGTGCGTCACCGTGGCCTCCATCATCGTCGTCAGGCCCCGAGCCACCTCCGGTGAGAGCACCTGCTCCCCGGCGGAGGTCCGGGCCTCCTCGCCCGGCTCGAAGAGGACGGGGTCCCGCCACACGCCGCCGTTGGCCGCCACGGACGCGAGCAGCGCACCATGCAGGGGCGAGAGGTACACGTCCCCGAAGCCCGCGCCCGTCTGGGCGAAGCGGAACTCATCCCCCTCGGGCACGGCGGCGAGCGACACGTCCGTGGGCACCGGGAAGTCGATCTCCCGGTTGAAGTGGAAGCGGGCCGCCGCGCGCCGCAGCGTGTCCGGCGACAGGTGGCGCTGGGTGAGCTTGGCGAAGATGACGTTGGCGCTCTTGCCCATCGCGTCCGCCAACGAGTGGCACTGGCCATCGCTCGCGCTGTCCTCCAGGAGCTTCGAGGAGATGCGGCGCTTGCCACCGTGGAAGCACGTCTCCGCCTGGGGCGTCAGACCCGCCTCCAGGAGCGCGGCGCCGGTGACGATCTTGAAGATGCTCGCCGCGGGGAACACGGCACGCGTGGCCAGGCCGTGCATGTCCGGCCGGGCCTGGGAGTGCTCGGCCATGGCCAGCACGCGGCCCGTGGCGGGCTCGAGCACCACCACCGCGCCGAAGGGCACCTGGTATTGCGTGAGGATGTTGGTGAGCTGACCCTGGAGGACGGGATCGATGGTCAGCGGCACCTCGCCCTCCTTGCCCGGCAACACCCATCGCCCCTGGGCGTTGCGCTTCGCCCGGGAAAGCACGTCCTGCTTCGCGGGCAGGGGGCGCAGGCGGGCGAAGGGAGGATCCGACTCCCGAGAGGGCACGGGCACGGGAGGCAGCAGCCCCAGGAGCACCCCCGCGTCGGACGCGTCCGCGGCCTCGGCCACTCCGGCATCCAGCGTCCCCGCGTCCGCGTCCTGGAGCGAGGCCTCGGCCACCGGGGGAGCCTCGGGGACGGGTGTACCGCCCTCGTCCGCGCCGATGAGCAGGAGGAACAGGGGCAGCAACAGCGTGGCGGGAACGACTCGGGAAACCGTCATGCGCAAGCGTCTCGCGGGGGCGAGGGGGGAGCGAGCATGGTACCCGCCCCATCCCCGCCGTCCATTCCCTCCCAGGGCAAATGTCGACCCCCTGGCTACCCAGCGAGAATCCTGGCGAGCCCTCCCTTGGGCCGATAGGGTCCCCCCGCCTTGAACGGACTGAACGAAATCGTGGTGATCTGGAGCGCCGAGTGTCGGCGGACCCTGCGCAGCTCGCGCGTGGTCGCGCTGCTCGGGCTCTACAGCCTCTTTTCCCTGCTGATCTTCCTGGCGGCGGTCTTCCTGCGCTCGCTCGTTCAGCAGTTGGCGGAAGCCGGCATGGTGCCTCCGAGCGAGGATCTGCCCCTGTCCGTCCGCGGCGTCTACTACCTGAGCCTCTTCTTCCTGCCGCTCTACATCGCGCTGATGGGGTTCGATCAGGTGAGCGGCGAGGTGGGTCCGCGCTCCATCCGCTACCTCACGGTACGCTCGCGCCGCTCCTCGGTGGTGCTGGGCAAGCTGTTCGCCCAGGCCACGGTGCTCCTGGGGCTGGTGTTGGTGCTCGACCTGGGGTTGTGCGTCTACGCCGCGGTCACCACGCCGGGCTTCGGCTTCGCCTTCTTCATGCGCTACCTCGTGCACTTCTGGGTGGCCTCCATGCTCTTCTCCTTCACCTTCCTGAGCCTCACCTCGCTGTGCTCGAGCATCACGACCAGTCCCGCGGTGAGCCTCATCCTCAACCTGACGGTGTTGCTCTTCTCGCTCATCCTCTGGATGACGGCGCTGGCCGAGCAGACCAATCCCCTGCGCAACGCGCGCTACCTGTCGCCCCTGCGCTATTCGCTCGGGCTCTTGTCCCCGGAGACCGCGCAGGTGGCCACCAGCGCCGCGGCGTATGTCGTCTTCTCGGTGATCTTCCTCGGTGGCGCCCTCGCCGCCCTGCGCACGAGGGACCTGTGAGCGACACCGCGATCGAACTCGTCGAGGTCAGCCGCCGCTTCGGACCCAAGGTGGCGGTGGATGGCGTGAGCCTGCGCATCCAGCGCGGGCAGGTGTATGGGCTCATCGGCCCCAATGGCGCCGGAAAGACGACCACCTTCTCCATGATGTGCGGCTACCTGCGCCCGAGCGCGGGAAGCGTGCGGGTGATGGACGTGGAGCCCTGGGCGGAAGGCGCGCTCAAGGGCAAGCTCGGCGTTCTGCCCCAGGACGCGATCCTTCCCGGTGGGTGGAAGGTTGGCGCCCTGCTCACCTATTGGGCGCGGCTCGGCGGCCTGGACGCCCCCGAGCGCGAGGCCCGGGAGTCCCTGGAGAAGGTGGGGCTCGTCGAGGCCTGGAACGTGGAGACGCCCGCGCTGTCACACGGCATGGCCAAGCGCGTGGCCCTGGCCCAGGCGCTCATGGGCCGGCCGCCGCTGGTGCTGCTCGACGAGCCCACGGCGGGGATGGACCCCAAGATCGCCCACCAGGTGCGGCAGGTCATCCAGGACATGCGAGGCCAGCAGACGGTGGTGGTCTCCAGTCACAACCTCCAGGAGTTGGAGCAGTTGTGCGACGCTGCGGCCATCCTCGACCGGGGCCGTCTGGTGCAGGCGGGGAGCCTCGCGGACCTCACGCGCCAGGCCGCCGAGTTCCGCGTCCAGGTGGCCCGGGGCACCGTGCTCGTGCCCGAGGTGGAGGCGCTCGCGGGCGTGCTCTCCGCGCGTCTGGAGGCGGAGGGCGTGTTGCACGTGCGCTTCGACGGCCAGGTCCACCCCCCCGAGGAAGTCATCAGCCGCGTCGTGGGTCATCTGATCCAGACCGGGGTGCTCATCCTGGGAGTGTCGCGGGGCCAACGGCTGGAGGAGCGGGTATTGCAGCTCACCTGACGCCCAGGGGCCTTCGCGGGAAAAAAATCCCCGGAAGAATTCCCGGATGAAACTCCGGGGCGGTCTGGCTCACTCCCCGCGGATGGCCCCGCCCCGCCCCTCAACTTCCCGCGCCCGCCTTGCGGACCCACGCCACCCAGAGCGCATCGCGCCGCTCCAGGCTCAGGAGTTGGTGGCCGGTGGCCTCGCACCACGCGGGCAGATCCTTCGCCACGCCGGGATCCGTGGCCACCAGTTCCACGAGGGCTCCCGGCGCGAGACGACGCACCGCCTTGGCGATCTCCAGGATGGGAACCGGGCACCAGGTGCCCGAGGCGTCCACGCGCACGTCCGGCTGCATGGTCGCAGTGTAGGCCCGGCGGGTGGCGGACGCTGGGGGAATTTCCCTCGAAAACCGTTGTGTTTTCGGGAACCTGGGTGGAGTCAGCGCCTGGGTGAGGTGCGCCTGACCGCGCCTTGCGCGCCCGGAATGGGCTCTGTTATCACCCCGCGCCCTGCTGAATTGAATCGCACGAGCCCGGGACCGCAGTTGGACCGACGACGTACCTAGGAGCAGAACAAACTCATGAAACCCAATGTGATCGTGGCCCTCCTGGTGGGCCTGTTGCTGGGATTCGCCACCGGCTACTCCATGAAGGGCTCCTCGACGAGCCCGTCCGCGGGCAACCGCCCCGTGGCCGCCGCCCCCAACGCCCCCGGTAATGGCAAGCCCGCGGACACCACCCTCTTCAAGGTGCCCATCGACGGCTCGCCCACCAAGGGCAGCGCGGACGCGCTCGTCACGATCGTCGAGTTCTCCGACTACCAGTGCCCGTTCTGCTCGCGCGCCAACGCCACGGTGGAGCAGCTGCAGAAGGACTACGGCGACAAGCTGCGCGTGGTCATGAAGCAGAACCCGCTGTCCTTCCACCCGCGCGCCAAGCCGGCCGCGCTCGGCGCCCTGGCCGCCGGGGAGCAGGGCAAGTACTGGGAGTTCCACTCCAAGCTGTTCGCCAACAGCCGCGCCCTCGAGGACAAGGACCTGGAGCAGTACGCCCAGGACGTGGGCCTGGACCTCGCCAAGTGGAAGACGGACCTCACCAGCCAGAAGCTGTCGGCCATCATCGACCGCGACCAGGCCCTGGCCGGCAAGCTCGGCGCCAACGGCACCCCGGCCTTCTTCATCAACGGCCGCTTCCTCTCGGGCGCCCAGCCCCTGGAGAAGTTCAAGACCATCATCGACGAGGAGCTGGGCAACGCCGAGTCCCTGGTGAAGTCGGGCACGAAGCCGAGCGAGGTGTACGCCGCCATCATCGCCAAGGGCGTGGACGCGGCCCCGCGCAACAACCCCCAGCAGCCCGAGGCTCCCGCCCAGGCCTACCGCAAGGTGGAGTTCCCCGCGGATGCCCCGTCCTTCGGCCCGAAGGACGCCAAGGTGACGATCGTCGAGTGGTCCGACTTCGAGTGCCCCTTCTGCAGCCGCGTGGGCCCCTCGCTCAAGCAGATCAAGGCCGCCTACCCCAACGACGTGCGCGTGGTGTTCCGCCACCAGCCGCTGCCCTTCCACCCGAGCGCCAAGCCCGCCGCCGAGGCCTCCCTGGCCGCGCACGAGCAGGGCAAGTTCTGGGAGTACCACGACAAGCTCTTCGCCAATCAGAAGGCCCTGGACCGGGCCTCGCTCGAGCGCTACGCCCAGGAACTGGGCCTGAACGTGGGCCAGTTCAAGACGGCGCTCGACTCGGGCAAGTTCCGCGCGAAGGTGGAGGCCGACTCCGCCGCGGGCAACGCGGTGGGCGCCAATGGCACCCCCACCTTCTTCATCAACGGCCGTGAGTTCGTGGGCGCCCAGCCCTTCGAGAGCTTCAAGCGCGTCATCGACGAGGAGAAGGCCCGCGCCGAGAAGCTGCTGGCCGCTGGCACCAAGCCGGGCGACCTGTACGCCAAGCTCATCGAGGAGGGTGTGAAGTCCAACGGCACCGCTCCCGCCGCCCAGGCCGCCGCCGAGCCCGCGGTGCAGAACATCGAAGTGGGCACCGCTCCGGTGAAGGGCCCGAAGAACGCCCCCATCACCATCGTGGCCTTCTCCGACTTCGAGTGCCCCTTCTGCAGCCGCGTGGTGCCCACGCTCGCGCAGCTCGAGCAGGACTACAAGGGCAAGATCCGCGTGGCCTTCAAGAACCAGCCCCTGCCCTTCCACGCCAACGCCAAGCCCGCGGCGCTCGCGGCCCTGGCCGCCAACGAGCAGGGCAAGTTCTGGGAGTTCCACGACAAGCTCTTCGCCAACCAGCGCTCCCTGGACCGCGCCTCGTTCGAGCGCTACGCCCAGGAGCTGGGGCTGAACGTGGCCCAGTTCAAGACCGCGCTCGACTCCAACAAGTTCGAGGCTCAGCTCAACGCGGACATGGCCGAGGCCACCCGCGTGGGCGTCAGCGGCACCCCCAGCTTCTTCATCAACGGCCGCTCGCTCGTGGGCGCGCAGCCCGTGGACGCCTTCAAGCGCGTCATCGACGAGGAGCTCAAGAAGAAGGGCTCGGTCGCCGCGGACCAGAAGTAACCGCCTCGCCCGACGCTTGAAATGAAGAAGGCCGCCAGGACCTCTCCGGTCCGGCGGCCTTCGTCTTTGCGGGACAAGCCCGCTCAGGACACGGCGATGGCGTCGATCTCCACCTTGGAGCCGCGAGGCAGCGCGGACACCTGCACCGTGGCACGGGCCGGAGGCGCGCCGGGGAAGGAGCGGCCGTAGACCTCGTTCACCCGGGCGAAGTCGCCCAGGTCGGTGAGGAAGATGGTGCAGCGCACCACGTGGGAGAAGTCCAGGCCGGCCGCGTGCAGCACCGCCCCCAGGTTCTTCATCACCTGCTCGGTCTGCGCGACGACGTCTCCCGTCACCAACTCCATCGTCTTGGGGTCCAGGGGAATCTGGCCGGACAGGAAGGTCATCTTCCCGGCGTCCACCTGCACCGCCTGCGAGTAGGGCCCAATCGCCTTGGGCGCGTCGTCGGAGTGCACCGTCTTGCGAGCCATGCGTTCACCTCGGGGAGCGAGGCGGCCTGGAGTGGCCGCGCCTCCGGGGCGGCTCTAACACCCCGCCCCCCTCGGCGGCCAGCCCTCGCCTTACAGACGCTCAGATGCGCTCGACGGAGTAGACGCCGGGCAGCCGCTCGATGGTCCTCATGAGGTCGGTGAGCTGCTTGAGGTCAGTGATGGTGACCTCGAAGGTGTTCACCGCGCGCTCGTCTCCCGTGGCCCGGCAGTTGGCCTGGGAGATGTTGACGCCCTTCTTCGAGAAGGTGTTGGAGATGTCCGCCAGCATGCCAGTGCGCTCGGTGGTGAGCACCCGCAGGGTGACGGGGCGCTTGAAGTCACCGCGCACGTCCCAGGACACATCCACGCGCCGTTCGGGGTCCGTGGCCAGGGCCTTGTCACAACCCACCGTGTGAACCGTGACCCCTCGCCCACGGGTGATGAAACCAGCGATGGGGTCCCCCGGAACGGGGTTGCAACAGCGCCCGAAGCGCACGAGCACGTCATCGACTCCGCCAATCTGCACCCCGCTGCTGTTCTGCTTGCCCACCAGCTTCTTGGCGAAGTCGGTGACCTTGGACAGACCGGGCAGCATGCCGCTGGAGCCGTGGCTCGCACCGGAATCCGAGGAGGGCGCGGTCCGGCTGTCGGCCGAGGAGGCGGCCAGCTTCTCCGGGGGCACCACGCGCGCGAGCACCTGGTTGGGCACCACCTTGCCGTAGCCGATGGCCACCAGCAGATCGTCCTCCACCCGGAAGCCCAGCTCCTCGCACACCTTCTTGAGCTCGCCGTTCTTGAGCAGGCGGTTGAAGTTGAGCTGGTAGCGCTTGAGCTCGCGCTCGAGCAGTTCGCGGCCCAGCTGCAGGCTCTTCTCGCGCTGCTGCTGCTTGATGAAGGCGCGGATGCGCTGCTGGGCGCGGCTCGTCTTGACGAAGGTGAGCCAGTCCTTGGACGGGTGCGCCTGGGGGCTGGTGAGCACTTCCACCGTGTCCCCGTTCTTGAGCTTGTAGCGCAGGGGGACGATCTTCCCGTTCACCTTGGAGCCCACGCACCGGCCGCCCACGTCCGAGTGGATGGCGTAGGCGAAGTCCACGGGCGTCGCGCCCCGCGGCAGGCTCTTCACGTCGCCGCGGGGAGTGAAGACGAAGACCTCGTCGGTGAAGAGGTCCACCTTCACCGTCTCGAGGAACTCCTTGGGATCCTTGAGGTCCTGCTGCCACTCCATGAGCTGGCGCAGCCAGGCGAACTTCTCGTCGTCCTTGCTGACGGAGAGCGCCTTGCCCTCCTTGTAGGCCCAGTGCGCGGCGATGCCCTCCTCGGCCACCTTGTGCATGTCCGGCGTGCGGATCTGCACCTCGATGCGCTCGCCCAGCGGCCCCACCACCGTGGTGTGCAGGGACTGGTACATGTTGGGCTTGGGGATGGCGATGAAGTCCTTGAAGCGTCCCGGCACGGGCTTCCACAACTGGTGCACCAGTCCCAGCGCCTCGTAGCAGGCGGGCATGGAGTTGGTGATGATGCGGAAGGCGATGATGTCGTGGATCTGCTCGAACTCGATCCCCTGCGACTTCATCTTCTTGTAGATGCTGTAGACGTGCTTGAAGCGGCCGCTCACGTCCCCCTTGAGCCCGCGCTCGGCGAGCTTGGTGGTGATGAGGGTGCTCACGTCCTCGATGTACTTCTCGCGCTCCTTCTTGCGCTTGCCCAGCTTGTCCTGGAGCGTGAGGAAGTCCTGGGGCTTGACGTAGCGGAAGGACAGGTCCTCCAGCTCGGTCTTCACCCAGCTGATGCCCAGGCGGTTGGCGAGCGGGGCGTAGATGTCCAGCGTCTCCTGGGCGATCCGCCGCTGCTTCTCCTCGGACATGTGGTCCAGGGTCCGCATGTTGTGGGTGCGGTCGGCGAGCTTCACCAGGATGACGCGGATGTCCTGCGCCATCGCGATGATCATCTTGCGGAAGTTCTCCGCCTGCTTCTCCTCCTGGGAGAGCGTGGCCGAGGCGGAGAACTTGGAGAGCTTCGTCACGCCGTCCACGAGCTGCGCGACCTCGGGGCCGAACAGCTCGGTCAGCTCCTCGGACGTGGCGAGGGTGTCCTCGATGGTGTCGTGGAGGAGGCCGGTGACGATGGAGGCCTCGTCGAGCTTGAGCTCGGCGAGCAGGCCAGCGACCTCGAGGGGATGTATGAGGTAGGGCTCACCAGACTTGCGCAATTGGCCCTGGTGCACCTTGGCCGAATAGACGTAAGCCTTCTTGATGATGTCCAGGTCGGGGTCCGGGTGATAGGAGGCCACCCGTTGGAGAATGTCGTTCAGGCGGATCATCGAGGGGTCAGCAATGCTAACTGCCACACCCAGCACGGGCAACGTCGCTGGCTCGGGATTCGCTCCAATCGCGCTTTCGTTGACCCGGCCTCGCGCCCACTTCTAGAGTCGACCTGACCATGTCACAGCTCCTGCTGTCCGTTCTCGCCGTGGTCTGCCCGAACTGTGACGGCCACAACCCCCCTCGGGCCGAGGTGTGCGCCAGCTGCGCCACTCCGCTCCAGGCCGCCTCGAAGCCACCTGCTCGTCCAGCGGGCAAGCCGGGTGCCGAGGCCTCCCGCCCCGCCTCGGGGCCGCCGGGGATGAGACCCTCGAGCCGGACTCCGCCTCCGGTGGCCACCGCGGGGGGCATCCCGGTGGCCCGCCCGGCCGCCCCCGTCCGGACGCCCCTGTCCACGCCGCCCGTGCGTCCATCGGTCGCGCCACCGCCTCCCGGGGTGGCCAGGCCCGGCGCGGCGGCCCGTCCCGCCGCGGTCGCCTCGCGCTTCGGCCTCATGGTGGTTTCAGGCGCCTCCCGGGGCCAGCGCTTCAAGCTGCCCGTCACCGGGTGCACGGTGGGCCGCACGCGGGGCGCCATCCTCTTCGCGGACGACACCTACGTCTCCGCCCAGCACGCCTCCTTCGTCATCAAGGACAGCGTGCTGCACGTGCGCGACGAGGCCAGTGCCTCGGGCATCTACGTCACCATTTCCGGCTCCGAGGCCCTGACGCCCTACGCCTTCTTCAGCGTGGGCCAGCGCCTCTTCCGCTTCCTCGGCAAGCTCGACGCGCCCCCGCCCCTCGCCGGACGGCCCATCGTCTATGGCGCGCCCGTGCCTCCAGGCCAGGGCGTCTATGGCGTGGAAGAGGTGCTCGTCGGCGGCCGCAGCGGACGCACGGTCATCACCTCGGCCCCCCTGTTCACCATCGGCCAGGCCAACTGCGACTTCTGCTACGCGCAGGAGGAAGGGCTCGCGGGCCGGCACTGTGAGTTGAGCTTCACGCCCACGGGCGCCCAGCTGCGGGACTTGTCGGGCGGACTCGGCACGTACGTGCGCATCCCGTCTGGCGTGGACAAGCCACTGCGCCCGGGAGACCGGGTGCGTCTGGGCCAGCACGTCGTCCAGGTGGAGTTGATGGGCTGAGCGCGGGGGCGCCGCGCCAGGCGGTTACTTCCCGGCGCTGGAGAGCAGCTCCGGATCCTTGCGCACCAGCGCAGGGCGGGCCTTGGAGTCCGGCAGGTCGCGCAGATGTCTGCGCCACCAGCCGCGCGCCTCCGCGGGCTGATCTCCCCGCGCCCAGTACACCTCGCCCAGCATCAGCGACAGCTCCGGAGTCGGATTGAGCGTGAAGGCGTTGAGGTACTGGGTGGTGGCCATCCGCAGGTCGCCCCGCTTGTAGGCCTCGTAGCCCGCCTGCTGACGCCGCTGGGACTCGAGCGCGTCGCGCTTGCGCACGGGAATGGTCTGCTCGTACAGGGGCACTCCGGGCTCGGGCACGTAGAGGCCGGACTCCTGACCCGGAATGGGCGCGTTCTTCGGCGGCACGAAGGGCTTCTCGCGCGATTGCTCGTGCCAGCTCATGTACAGCCAGTAGCCCACCAGGGCGAGCGTGGCCAGGGCCAGCGAGAGCACGAAGGCCTTGAAGAAGCCGAAGCCGCCGCCGGAATCCGCCTCGGGCTCGGACACCGGGAGGATGATGGCCTCGGTCTTGTCCGACAACTGCGGTGACGACAGCAGCGTGGGCAGGCGCTCGTCGTTCGATGGGCGCTCGGGCGCGGCGCGCAACGAGGTCATGGACACCGAGGGCCGCTCGCGCTGGGGGACGGGAGCCAGTTGGGTGCGCTCCGCCACCCGGGTCGCGTTGGTGCTCGTCTGCAGATGCTCGGGCATGGCGCGCACGGTGGGCTCGGGCGATCCCGTCCAGGCCTCGGTCTTGTCCTCGGGCGGCAGGGTGCTCTTGCGCGGCAGGGGCGCGAGACCCTGGCGGCGGCCCTGGGGCGCCACCGGGCGGCGCTCGCGATCCTTCTCGCGATCCTTGTCCACCACGGCGAGCAGTTCCGCCTTGAAGGCCTCCGCGTCCTGGGGGCGATCATCCGGGCTCTTGGAGAGCGCGCGCATGATGAGCCGGTCCATCGCGGGCGACACGCGCACCTCCGGGCGGCGGCGCGAGGGCGCCACCGGCTCCTCGGTCAGGTGCTTGGTGGCGAACCCCACCGCCGAGTCGGACTCGAAGGGCAACCGGCCGGTGAGCAGCTGGTAGAGGATGACGCCCACGGCGTACAGGTCCGAGCGGTGGTCCAACGAGGAGCCGCGCGCCTGCTCCGGGGACATGTACTCCGGAGTACCGCAGACGAAGCCGTTGCGCGTGAGCGCGGGTCCGTCGTCGTTGCTGCCGTCCTGGATCTTCGCGATGCCGAAGTCGAGCACCTTGACGAAGTCCGGCTCGTTGCGGCGCTGCTCCACCATGATGTTCTCGGGCTTCAGGTCCCGGTGGATGACGCCGGCGCTGTGCGCGTCGAAGAGGGCGGAGAGCACCTGGCTGACGATGCGCGCGATGCGCGGCTCGGGCAGCGGGCCGTCCTTGCTGAGCACGGTGTGCAGGTCCTGCCCCGGCACGAACTCCATCGCGATGAAGAGCGCCCCGTCCTCGGCCTGGCCGAAGTCGAGGATGCTGATGGAGTTGGGGTGGTTGAGGCGGCTGGCCGCCTTGGCCTCGCGCTTGAAGCGCGCCACGGTGCGGTCGTCGTTGAGCAACGACTGGCGCAGCACCTTGAGCACCACCAGCTTGTCCAGGGCCTCCTGACGGGCGCGGTACACCTTGCCCATGCCGCCCTCACCAATGAGGGCCTCGACCTTGTACTTCTGGGCGAGCGTGCGCCCGATGTAATCGTCCTGATCCCCGCGCGCGAGCGTCGCGCCGCACGAAGGGCAGAACTTGGAGGCATCACCGGCGTCGGCGCCGCAGCTGGGGCAAGACAAGAGGGACTTCCCGGATCCAGGAGGGTCAAGTGTAGGGTCCCCGAACTTCCCACGAGCGTTGGGTTGCCCGCAAGATGGACGCGCCACCGTTCGAGGTCCGAGCAACCCCCCGCCGGGCTTGATATGACCACGCGCCCCGCCATGGCCTACTGTCCCCGCTGCGACGCCGAGAACCCCGACTCCGCCTCCACCTGCCACGCCTGTGGCTCACCCCTGCGCTCGGGCACCATGGTCATGGCCGCCCCCAAGCAGGCGCCCCGCCCCCAGGTCGCCCTGCGCGTGGTCCGGGCCGACGGAGGGCCGGAGTCCGTGGTGCGGATGACCCGGGACACCCTCACCTGCGGCCCCCAGGGGGACCTGCCGCTGATGGATGACCCCTTCATCATGCCCGTGCAGGCCCGCTTCTTCTTCTCCGGAGGCCGCCTCGCCATGGAGGACGTGGGCGGCGCCAACGGCGTCTTCGCCCGCCTGCGTCAGGAAAAGGAGCTGCCCGTGGGAGGTGAGCTGCGCCTGGGCCGGCAACGGCTGGTGCTCGAGCCCATCCCCGCCTCGGCGGTGGGACCGGGCGGTGCCCACATCTGGGGCTCGGCGGACCCGGGCTACCGGCTGCGGCTGGTGCAGATCCTGGAAGGGGGCGTGCGCGGGGCGGCCTTCCCCCTCAAGGAGGGCGACAACCACCTGGGACGCGAACAGGGCGACATCACCTTCCCCACGGACGGCTTCGTCTCCGGCCGCCACGCGCTCCTGCACGTGAAGCAGGATCGACTGCGCGTCAAGGACGTGGGCTCCTCCAACGGCACCTTCCTGCGGCTGACCGGTCCCGTGTTCGTGGAGAACGGGGACCACTTCCTCATCGGCCGTCAGTTGCTCCGGGTGGAAATCCAACTGGCGGTCTGAGGGACGAGCGGGGAGGCCTCACGCGGGCCCGTGCGTGACGGGCCCCCCCGCCTTACCCCACGGCCTCAGCCGTAGGACTTCTCTTTCTTCTCCTGCTCTTCCTTGCACCGGATGCACAGCGTGGTCACCGGTCTCGCGTCCAGACGCTTCGGGGAGATCTCCTCCTCGCACCGCTCGCATACGCCGAACGTGCCGTTGTCAATGCGCTCCAGCGCCTTGTCGATCTTCTGCAGCAGGAACTTCTCCCGGTCGCGCAGTCGGAACACCATCGACTGGGTGTACTCGGACGAGGCCTGGTCGATCTCGTCCGGGAGGTCGTCGGTGTCGAAGCTTGACTCCTCCACCAGGGTCTTCTTCGCGCTCTCCAGCAGGCTCGTCTTGCTGTCCTCGAGCATCTTCTTGTAACGCTTGAGATCTTTCTGGTTCACAGCCGTAGGCTCCCGTGCAGCGGGGACATGGGCCCAACATCCCCGAAAAAAAGGCCGGAAAGCTTTATTCAGACGCGGTCTGGTGTCAAGGAGGCCCAGTCTCCCTCCAACACGCGGCGGAGTCCCATCCCATGAGCGATACCTCGAAATTCGACCGGGAGTTCCTGCGCGCCGCCCTCTCGCTTGCTGGCAAGGGGGAAGTGGACCACTTTCTCTACATCAGCGACGTGCTCATTCCGCTCGAGGATCTGCGCCGCCAGCACGCCAAGCGCAAGCTCGTCTACGCCGTCACCACCCCGCGGCTGGCCCAGGAACTGCTTGCGTCCAAGCAGCGCGCCCTGGTGATTCCCGCCTACGACTACTCGCGCACCGAGCGGGTGAAGGTGGCGCTCGTGTCCGCCCTGTCCCAGGGCGCCTTCGCCGAGGGCAACCTGGTGCTGTGCATGACGGGCAAGCTCGGCCGCCCGCCGGACACCCTGATGCAGATGCGCATCGGCGGCTCGCTCGACGACCGGCTCGCCATCGAGGGGGTGAAGCTGGGGGACGAGTTCAACTCCCAGGTGGTGGACGCCCTCATCCAACTGGCGCTGCAAATCGGCCAGGAGGGCTTCGAGGGCCATCCCATCGGCACCATCCTCACCATCGGGGACCACACGAGCGTGATGGAGAAGAGCCGCCAGATGACCATCAACCCGTTCCAGGGCCTGTCCGAGTCCGAGCGCAACGTGCTGGATCCGAAGATCCGCGAGGCCATCAAGAACTTCTCGGTGCTCGACGGCTCGTTCGTCATCCGCGAGGACGGCGTGGTGCTCGCGGCGGGCCGCTACCTGTCGGCGTCGGACGAAATGGTGAAGATTCCCCTCGGCCTGGGCGCGCGGCACGCCGCCGCGGCGAGCATCACCTCGACGACGAAGAGCATCGCGCTGGTGGTGAGCCAGACCTCGGGCGCGGTGCGCCTCTTCAAGGGCGGCAACATCGTGCTGGAGCTGCACCAGACCGCGCGCCGGACCTGAGTTTCCCCCTCCCCGGCCTACCCGGCACATCCAGGTCTTCCACTCACCTCCCTGGTAGTTTGCTTGCCTCCGGGAGGCATGTGGGATGCGCGATGGACGTGGTGATGAGGAGTGGCTCGGGTTGGATTTCGCTCCGGGGACCCAGGTGGCGGGCTTCCTCATCGAGGGACGGCTGGCCACCGGCAGCTTCGGCGCCCTCTATCAGGCCCGGCGCGGCGAGCGGCGCTTCGCCATCAAGCTCGTGCCCAAGGATGAACGCGGTGAGCGCGAGGTGGATGCGCTGCGGCGGGTGCAGGCCCTGCCCGTGGTGGGCTTCCATGGCTATGGCCTGTGGCCCGACGAGTCCCCGCGCTTCATCGTGCTCGCCCTGGAACTCGTGGACGGCCAGGAGCTGGACGTGTGGGCGCGGGACTTCAACCCGGACGCGCACGAGCTGCTCGTCCAGGTGATGCGGCCACTCGTGGACATGCTCGGCCAGGTGCATGCCGCGGGCGTGGTGCACCGGGACGTGAAGGAGTCCAACATCGTCATCCGCCACCAGGATGGACACCCGGTGCTGGTGGACTTCGGAGCGGCCGGCTACGAGGGCGCGCCACGGCTGACCCAGCGGCTGCCCCCGGGCACGCCGGAGTACCGCAGTCCGGAGCTCCTGCGCTTCGCCCGCGAATGGGCGGGAGAGCCACCACCGGACCGCCCCGGGGATGACCTGTGGGCGCTGGGCGTCACCTTCTACGCGCTGCTCACGCGGACACTGCCCTTCGGAGACCGCCACGGGCCCCTGGTGCGCAACATCCTCGAGCAGGTGCCCGAACCGCCCCACGTGCGCAACCCACGCGTGCCCCGCGCGGTGAGCGACATCTGCCTGCGCATGCTGGAGAAGGCGCCCGCGGCGCGCTACCCCGATGCCCTCGCCATCGCACGGGCCCTGGAGGATGCCCTCGCCCTCGCCGATGACGCCTGGGGCGTGCGGCTGTTCCCCGGAGAGCGGCGGGAGAGAACTCCCGAGCCGGACCCCCCGGCGTCCTCCGCCCCCGCGCGCGGGCGGCGAGGCTTCGTGGCCCTGGCGATCTCGGGGGCACTGGCGCTGGGCCTGGCGCTCTCCTTTTTTCGAGGGATGACCCCGGAAGTCGCCCCGGAAACCCCACGTATGACGTTGGCTGCCCGATCACCAACGCCACGGGCCGATTCTCGCCAGGAAATGGCGCCCGATCGCATGACGGGAGAAGTTGGGTTCAACGCGGGACTTCGGAAGTCACCCACCCCCGCGCCCGTCGCCACCGCGACGCTCCCTCCGGAAGAACCCATGCGTCCCTCTCCCAAAAGCCGTTCGATGATCCCCGCCCTCGTCGCCACCACCTGCATGGCCTCCGCCTGCGTGAGCGGGCCAAGGTCTGGCCCTCCTCCCGAAGGCCCCTGCCCCGAAGGCAGCCTGGAGGCGCATAGGCGCTACCGACTCCCAGACTGGGATGGCCTCGATGTGCAATTGGGCAAACACCGCAATGCCGCTGGAGAAATCATCCCCAATTCTTTTCCCGTGCCGGCCAGAAATGGGCCTATCGACGGCTGGCTTATCAAGCCTCGTGGCGGACTGCCGTTTGACACGACCTTCACGGGGGAACTCATTGTCCGGAAGGAGTATGTGTATGGACACTTCACTCGGGCGCGCCTCCCCGATGGAACGGAGTTCCCCGTGTGCCTGGAGTTCAGGGAGAACGTAGCTGAAACCATCGCGGCGATTGGCGGTACTCCTGACAACTTCAAGGTCGCCGCGAGCATCGTCGCCATGATCCGGACGTCGTTCAGTCACCGCAACAAATTTTATCCGTAGCTGCCCCATGTGACGAAATGGCCCCCCCATGAGCCTGCCAGCGCTCCCCTTGATGCTCGTGTTCTCCGTCTTTCAAGGATTGCTCCCGCTCGGGACAATGGATTGCACGGAGATGCAGCACATCGAACTGTCACGTATGTCCGACAAACCGACCGAGGTTTGCGTTAGCCCTCACCTCCTGACCGGATTCTCCTTCGATGCACCGGTGTCGGTGGAGGTGCAGGACGAAATACGGTTCGAAGAGGTTGCTCGCGGTCGGACGAGCATTCATGTCCTGCCACCCAAGGATCTGACCGCGGGCGAACGCCTTCGCTTGTCCGTGACCTATCTGGAGGGAAAATCCCAGGAGACATTCTTCTTGGTGCTGGTGGGCTCATCGGGCCGATCCACCCGACAGGTGGAAGTGTTCCGCGACCAGCGGACCCGCGAATCCCTTGAGATCGAAATCAAGCTGGAGCGAACGAAAAACCAAAAGCTCCAAGATGAACTGGTTCAACTGCGACGAGAGTTCAAACAGCTTCAGACGAGCACCCAGGATCCTCGGCGGCTTACTAGACTGATCTCCAGCCACTCGATGTTTATCGAGGGAATCAGAACGCAGAGAGTCAAGCTGACCGGCCTGAAAACACAACCCGGTGAGATTTCGTCACAGCGAGTCGCCAGTTACCGCTCACGACATCGGTTCGCTATCGAGGTCGCATTGGAGAGTTTCCATCCCCAACCCTGGTTGGTCGTAACGGTCGAGGCCTGGGATGAAAACGGTCAGCGCGCGGAGTTCGCGTCCATATGGCAGGAAGCCCCCCTCCAGATGAAAGAGACCCAAGTGATCGTTGTCGAAGCCGAAATGGAAGAGACCGCCACATGGCCCAAGGGGACGATCACGTTACTTCTGCGAGAAGAGGGCCCTCGTGACATCATCGTCTCGAACATTCCGTGCCCTTGATCCCCGCCCGAGATCATGCGCCGTGAAGGGTCCGCGGCTCGACGACCCTCTTGATCAGACCGCGATCCTCCAGCAATGACTGGACGCGGCGACCCAGAGCGAGGTGCTCTGGGTTCCTTCCACTGAGACGCTCAGGGGTGAGAACAACAAGCGTCCCCTTTTCCTCTACCGGCTCCTCGCGCACGGGCTCCGGGAGAGCAGGCACCAGGCCCCATTGGCGCGAGAAGTACGTCACCCACCCCATGAAAGTCCCGGCCGAGCCTTGTTCTGAAAGGGCGTCCCGGAAGTCTCTGGAGACGATGACACCCCAGTCCGGTGTTAGAGCTCGTTTCAAAAATGGACCCACCGGGTCAGGATAGGTGACCTGGACTCACCGCCCTCGGAGATGGTTGTGTGCTCTTGGCGGCGGCCCCTCTGCAGGTGACATCACCTTCCTCAACAAGTTCATTGAGGTAAGGATGAGGGCTAAAAGATCGCCGAAAAGCATCCTCCACGACTACCGAGCCGCCGCCTCTTCTGATTCTAAGAGGAAATCCTCCTCGAAAGAAGTTCGAAACGACCAAGTGGCACTGATCAGCCTTCCCGGCTCTTTGGAGGACCATCAGTAGACAACACCCTCGCAGGTTTCGAGGACAGCCATAATGGCTTCCGGTGTCGTTCTACACTCCTTGGCCAGAACCGAGGCCGACCAGGTCACCGCCACAGTGGAGGGAGGCTCAGTGGCATGCATCGAAATGGTGACGGGTCCCACGGTACCTGGCCATGGCTTGCCCATCAGTTCCTGACTCCGGCGGATGGGATCCAGGATGGTGAAACAGGGCCACCGGGGGAGCTTGATGGTCCGCATGTCGCAACCATGGAAGCGGCAACCATCCAGTTGAGCCTCGCTGAAGTCGCAATCCTCGATGGAACCAGTGCCCGAATCGCTGGCGTAGTCAGGCCAATGGCCGAACTCACAGCCCGACAAGCGCCCTTTGAACCGGCACCCCTTGAGCTGGGCATATATCCATTCTTGATGGTTCACCAACTCCTGCGTCACCTCGATGGAACAGTCGACAAGACGTGTCCCCTGATGGATGAACAGGTTCCTGGCGGAGACCTTCAAGACGAGGGTGCAATTGCGCAACGTCAGGCTGGGACCAAGGGAGTAGCGCGTTCCTTTATCCGTCAGTTCCAACCGTTCATTGTCGAGTGATTTATCCGCGTGAAAGACTTTCGTGAAGAACATGCGCCACTTTCTTCAAAACGTGAGCAACCGAAAGAGTTCTCCGTCCATGCGCCTACCATGCCGGGCCATGTTTGATTCCGTTCCGGAGAGAATTTCGTACTTGTAGCCTGTCGCCGGATCAACCACGTCGACCCCCTTGTTCCGACTCCAGTCGTAGAACCGATCGAACCTTTTATACACTCGTGATTCAACGAAGCGGCCTCGGGCCTCACGCTCCAACAAGCGCGCCAACCAGTACTCGCCCTCCTCCACGGCTTTGTCGATGGCCCGCCGCTCGCGAGATGAAAGGTGTTGGGGTCCCCACTCCTTGGCCGCCTGAGTGACGGCCGCCTGGAGCTGGTCTCCCACCGGATCCTTCGCGGGAATGTCCTGATTCCCCTTGCCTCGAGGTACGTGCCACCGCTGCCCATTGCCCAGCACCACCTGCCGGTTGCCCCCCGATGCCGCAGGACTGTCATGGGGGCGCCTCCCGACGGAGCCGCACCTCCGCCGCCTCCCGAGCCCTTCGCCTTCATCACCACCACCCACACGCCCGGTTGCGCCGCGACCACGCTCTCCACCGCCGCAACCGCCTCGGCCAGTGCCTCCTCCCTCACCACCCACTCCACTCCCTCCAGCACCGCCGCCCCACCCGACTCGCCCCACGTCGCCTCTGCCTTCGGGTAGCCCGGCAGCGAGCGCACCCGTCCCGCGATCTCTCCCACCGCCCTCCCCGCCAACACCGCCACTCCCAGAATCAGGACCCTCGCCGCGTCCCGCCCCAACACCCTCGCGTACGCATCTCCCGCCGCTCGCACCTGGGCGAATGTCGTAGCCTCGTGAGCCTGGGCCGACAGCCTGGCCCACCCGTCCATCAATCCGCCGCGCGCAGCACCCGCCCATCGTCCAACAAGCCCAGGCAGTCTCCCCCGCCTCTCTTCTCGCACCAGTGCAGGTAGTCCTTCCGCAGTGCCTCCTGGGCTTCGACGGTCAGCGGCCCCGTAGCGGGCGCGAGGGTGAGCACCTGGCCCCGCGACACTTCCGCCAACCACTCCCCCTCCGCCTCGTACACCTCCATCCATTCCCGGGCGACCTGCTGCGGCGTCCCCTTCACGCGCACGTCTCGAACGAGCCTCTGGAGCGCATGCCGAAAGTCCGCCGAGGACACGGGCACGCCCGGGGAGGCTCCCGAGTCCACCTCGAGCACGTCTACCCGGTACTCGTGAGCTTCGGACTTGTGCACCACGTCTCCGCCCGGCCGCACCGGCGCCGCGCTCGTGCACGCCATCACCAGCGCCAGCAGTGCCGCTCCCGCTTCTCTTCGTGCCGCCTTCTACCTCCTCGCGAAACCTCACCTCGCCATGCGTCCTCGCCCCCGTCCACAGGACTCACCGAGGCCCGTGCTTGACGCGGCTCTCGCCCCGCGTCCACCTTCTCCCTTCCGTGTCAGAGCAAGGAGACGCACGTGAAGAAGCTCGTCAATGATCCCCGCGCGGTCGTGGGAGAGATGCTCGAAGGACTCATCGCGCTGCACCCCGGACAAGCCCTGCTGGAGGGGGAGAACGTCATCCTCCGCTCCGACATCCCCGGGGAGCCCGCCCAGCGCCAGGTCGCCATCATCTCCGGCGGAGGCAGCGGGCACGAGCCAGCACACGCGGGCTACGTGGGCGCCGGCATGCTTCACGCCGCCGTCGCCGGGGATGTCTTCACCTCGCCCAGCACCGATGCCGTGCTCGCCGCGATCCGCGCCGTCTCCGGGCCCGCGGGTGCACTGCTCGTGGTGAAGAACTACACCGGGGATCGGCTCAACTTCGGCCTCGCCGCCGAGCTGGCCCGGGCCGAGGGCATTCCCGTCGAAACGGTCGTCGTGGCCGACGACGTGGCCCTGCGCGACACCGTAGAGCCCTCGCGGCGCCGGGGCATCGCGGGCACCGTCTGGATCCACAAGGTGGCGGGCGCCGCTTCCGCCGCGGGAGCACCGCTCGCCCAGGTGGCCCGGGAGGCCGCCGAGGCCGCTACCCAGCTCGGCACCATGGGAGTGGGACTCGGCGCCTGTACCGTCCCCGCCGCGGGCCGTCCGGGCTTCACCCTGGGCGAGGGCGAGATGGAGCTGGGGCTCGGCATCCACGGAGAGCAGGGCGTGCGGCGCGTGCCGGTCCAGTCCGCGGATGAGATCGTGGACACCCTGCTCTCGGCCATCCTCGCGGACCAGCGGCTGAGCGCGGGCGATCGCGTGGCCCTGCTCGTCAATGGGTTGGGGGGAACTCCCGCCCTGGAGCTGGCGATCATCACCCGTCGGGCCTTGGCCCTGTTGCGCGAGCGAGGCCTCCAGGTGGAGCGGGCCTGGAGCGGCGCGTTCCTGACGGCCCTGGAGATGCCGGGCTGCTCCCTGTCTCTGTTGAAGGTGGACGACGCGCGGCTGCGGCGGCTCGACGCGTCGGCTTCCGCCCCCGCCTGGCCGGGCAGCGGACGGATCGCGCCGGCACGTCGGATGTCCTCCGCGCCCACCACCGCGCCAGGGCCTTCCGCCACGGAGACTCGAACCCAGGGCATGGAGCGTTTTCCCGAAGCCGTTCTCGCGGTCGCCCAGGCACTCGAGGCCGCCGAGGCCCGTCTGACGGAGCTCGATGCGGCGGCGGGCGATGGAGACCTCGGCATCAGCCTGGCGCGAGGCGCGGCGGCGATGCGGGCCCTGCCCGAAACGTCCTGGGCGAATCCCGCGCGGGCCCTGACAGCGCTCGGAGAGGCCCTGCGCCGGAGCATCGGTGGCAGTTCGGGACCGTTCTACGCCACCGCCCTGCTGCGCGCCGCCCGCCGCCTGGGCGACACCTCACCGGACGCCCGCGCCTGGGCCGAGGCCTTTCGCGCGGGAGTCGACGCGGTGGCGGAGCTTGGCGGGGCCCGTCCCGGGGGTCGCACCATGCTCGATGCCCTGCACCCGGCCGCGGAGGCCTTCTCGCGAGCCCTCCAGGACGGCAAGCCGCTCGCCGAGGCGTGGGCGGAGACGGTCCGGGCGGCCCGGGAAGGCACCGAGGCCACGAGCCGGATGACGCCGCGGCTGGGACGCGCCAGCTACCTCGGAGCGCGTGCCGTGGGCCTGCCCGATGCCGGGGCGGAGGCGGTGACCGTCTGGATCGGGGCGCTCACGCCGTTCATCCGGTAGCCCGCTCGGTTTCCAAGACGCATCGCCGGCGCCAATCGGGGTCTCGCCTCCTGCGCCCTCACGGGAGACCTGCTGTCCACGTCCAACCGGCGGACGGGCCTGCACCCCCAGTCGAAGTTCCTCGAGGAGCTCAACGCCATCCCCGGGCAGGACGGCCAGAAGGTCTACAACACCTACGGTCACATGGGCTCGCGCGACCTGAGCGTGGAGACCCAGCTCTCCATGATCGACGAGCACAAGGTCCGCTGACGCGGCGCCAGGGCCGTGAGGCTCAATCGGGCTTCGCGGCCTCCGCGCGCTCCTCCCGGTAGATGTCCGCGAGCGCGTGCGCGCGTTCGATCTCATCCCGGGCGGCATCCACGGCGAGCACCTTCTCGAAGCGCGCCACCTGCTCGCTCAGGGCGGAGGACATGAGCCCTCCCACGGCGAGCCGGGCGGACGCACTCTCGCGCTCGGCGCGCAGCTCCGCCACCCGCTGACCCAGATCCGAGGCGGCCTCCAACAGGAGCTGGCCATCCTGCTCCGCCCTGGCGAGCGATTCCCGGGTGGTATGCAGCAGGGACTCGGCCTGGACGCGATCCCGATCGAGCGCCGAGGCGATCTTCGCGTCCCCTTCCGCCTGGACCCGCCTCCGGTCGATCTCCTCCAACCGCCGGGCGTAGCGCTCCTCGGAGCGGGACAGGTCGCCCTTGAGCGCGAGCAGCGTGGCGGCGGACTTGCGGATCTCGGCGCCCTGCCGCTCGAGGTCCTCGATGAGCTGATCGAACGCGGCGAGAGGATCCTTCACCGGAGCGGGCCGCCGCTGCGTCTTCTTGCGCAACCAGTCGAAGAACATGACGGGGTGGAAGCCTACCCGAAGGGACGGCACAACAGACGCACGCGCGTGAGGCGCCCGTGCAAATCTGGACCTCGGGTGGCGAGCGTGGCGAGGTAGCGCGCGGGGGGAATCTGGTACACCTCGAGCAGGTGGCGCAGGAGCACCACGCTCTCGGTGGCACGGCGGTCCGCGGGGGCGAGCGCGGCGGCCTCCACGAGGGCATCGAGGATGTCCGCCACGCGCTCGCCCACCTCGGGTCCGGGAACCTCACGTGCCTCCTCGCTGGAAAGCCGCTCGGGTTCGGGGAAGAGCGCGTCGAACGAGGCCTCCGAGGCCAGGGCCGCCGTGGGCAGCGCGCGTCCGGCGGCGAGGGCCTCGAGCGCGGCCAGATGGGGCGTGAGCGCGTCGATCGCCTCCGGAGTAACGGGCACGTCGCGTGGCAACAAGGTCCGCCAGGGGCTGTCGAACTCGGTGCGCGCCCACTGGATCTCCCGGTCGGACAGGTGGTGGTAGAAGGCACGGCCCCCGCGAGCGCGCTGCTCCTCGACGAGCGATTTGAGGTCCGGGTTCTCCTCGCCGAGCGACACGAAGCTCAGCGCGATGTCGAGCGAATCCATGGGTGCGCGGGTGCGGCGGATGAGCTCCATGTCGACCCGGTCCTCGCCATCGGTGATGAGCACCACGGTGGCGCGCGCCAGGTAGGGATCCCGTCCCCGGGCGGCGCGGATGGAGTCGAAGGCGGACATGAGCGCGAGGGAGATGTCCGTCTGGCCCTCCGCGGGTGAGTGGTGGAAGAGCTTCTCGATCTGCCGGGTGGCTTGCAGGGCGGTGTCCACGCGGGACAGCTCGGTCGGGATGTCGTTGAAGAAGGAGAAATAGAGCGGATCGAAGGGTTTGCCCTGACGGACCTTGACGCGCAGGTTGTTGAGCTCGGCGATGATGAGGGCGTCGCGGAATCGAGCGCGGGGGCCGTGCATGGAGCCCGAGGCATCGCAGACATAGACGCGCACGGCGGTGCGCTTCTTCTTCTTGGATTCGGGAGGCGGCTCGTCTTCCAGGTAGGCCCGCACCATCTGGCGGTGGGCGGCCAGGTCGTAGACGAGCATGCGTGGATCGGAGATGACGAAGTTGTGCACGTCGTGCAGGCCGCCCGTGCGCTCGAACGTCATGTTCTGGGTCGGATACGGCACCTGCCTGGGGACCGGACGCACCTTGCGGGTGTTCACCTCGACGATCTCGTCCGAGAGCACGTCCTCCACGTCGAAGTAGCGGGCACAACCGGCCGCCAGTTCGAAGGCGGCGCGCTGTTCGGGGCGCAGGGAGAAGGCCAGGTCCGCGAGCAGTTCGTCCGGAGACGAGCCCTGCTGCCGCGCGAGCTCCGGCTCCTCGGCGGAGGGAGGAACGGACTCGCCGAACCAGTGCCTCAACTCCTCGCGCTCGGAGGACTCCAGGAGGGCGCGCAGGGAGTCCCGGGCGGGCAGCAGGGGGGCCAGCGCCGCGCGAGCCGCCGCGGCGATCTCGGGCTCGCGGGCCTCCAGGGCGCGGTCATAGAGCCCCTTGAGCGAGCGCCAGGCCAGATGCGGCTCCCGAGTCGCGGACAGCCGGACCTGCTCGACCAGCGCCGCCACGGAGCGCGTCGCGGGAACTTCCCGGACACGCTCGCGGGCCTGAGCCACCTCATGGCGCAGCGCCACACCGCGCTCACGGTCATGTTCCATGCCGATGCGCAGGAGCAGCTCGTGAGCGATGTCCAGATCCCTCCGCTTCTGGACGACATCGTCCACGGTCGCGCGAGCCCGTCGGGCGAGGAATTCGGCCACGGCCATGCGTGCCTTGCTCGGAGCGCCCTGTTCATGCCCCGCCGAGGCGGGCCGGGCGAAGATCTCCAGTGCCTCCGAGGGAGTGGCGGGCGAGGGAGACAGGAACAAATCCGCCACACGCAGCACCCGGGCGAGCTGGACGAATCCCCGCTCCAGCGCCGTCCGCGCGCCGGGAGGCGTCCGTCCCGACTGGTGCATCTTCTCCACCGCGTCGAGCGTCCGCTCGAACTCCTCCAGGGACTCGTTCGCCCGCTCACCCAGGCCCGTGGCGAGTGCTCCGACCCGGCCCTTCTTCACACCTAACTCGAGCAGCAGGCGCGCGTCCGCCAGGGTGTGCACGCCCACCCGCTCCAGGGCCCGGTCGAGCGCCGTCACGGTGGGCAGGGAGAGATCCACCTCGGAGGGAGAGGTGACGCCCTTCCACCAACCCCGCAGGCCCTCGGGCTGGGACACACGCCCCTGGAGCGCGTCCAGTCGGAGCCTCAAGCGAGCGAGCCGCGAGCCGAGCACGCGTCAGCCCCTCCTCACAGCGAAGCCCGGAGGTCCAGCAACTGCTTGCTGAAACGGGTGAAGTCGTCGTCGATCCCGCGCAGCACACCTTCCAGCTTGCGCGCGCTCTCCCCGAGCTCGCCAGGAATGGCCATGAGTACACCGAGCACGCCCTTGATGCGCACCAGTTCGCCCTCCTTGAGGGTGAGCAGCGGGAAGCGGCTGCGCACCAGTCGATCGAAGATATGGTCCGCGGAGGCGCGGTTCTGCGCGGTCTGGGGCGCCGGCAAGGCGGTGAGCAACTGGGTGAGCCAGCTGCGCAGGAATTTGAGGCGCGTCTGCACGAAGGCCAGATCCACCCGGGCCACGGCGTCGCGCACGGCATCGGACAGGAAGGACGTGGAGGAAGGAGGCCGAGCGAAGGCGAGCTGGCCATCCAGTCCGAGCAGGGCGGAGAACTCGCCGTCGCGCACCTGGGCGGAGAAGTCCCCTCGATAGAAGTGGTAGGCCTCGCCGTTGATGGCGGTCTGGGGCGCGGGCGGAGGACTGGCCACTTCCCGGCCGAGGCTCCGCACGTATTCGCGCAGACGGTTCTCCAGGACCTCCCGGCACTCGACGAACACGGGCGCTGGAGCCAGACCCTCGCGCCGCAGGTTCTCCGCCACCGACTGCACCGTGCGCGACAAATGATCGATGCGCTCGAAAGGCACGGTGGACAGCACGTCCCGGGCATAGTCGAAGCCGAGCGGCTGCAGCAGTTGCTGCTTGAGGCCTCGTTGGGAGGGATCCAACCGGCACAGGGACTGCTCGAGTTGTCCGAGCCGACGCGAATCCGCCGCGAGCGCGTCGAGAGGATCCCTCCGGCCCCGGGTGCCCGGAAAAGCGCTCGTCACCCGCTGACGCAAGGCCACCACGGCCCGCCGCCGCGCCACGGACTCGGCGGCGCGCAGGTGCATCCCCGTGGCGGAATGGCTCTCCGACAACAGGGCCACCAGCTCCCCCACCCGGCTCAGCTCCTCGACGAGCGTGTCCGAGATTCCGAGCAACCCGTCCACGGACACCGCCTCGTCGAAGGACAGACTCTCGGTGTTGAGCGCCATCAACTCGAGCGACTGCATGAGGAACCGGGTCGCCGCCTCGCCCAGGGAGGGAAGCTGGGCGGTCAATTCAGGGACCTGGCGGCACAACGACACCGCCTCCACGAGCGCGATGAACACGGGCAGTCCGGCGCGCGACTCGGTGCCCTCGATGGGCCCGCGCGCCAGACGTTGCATCACGCTCACGAGCAGTCCTCGCGCGGCGCCCAGGAGGATCTCCCGGTTCTCGGGATGGCGGGGCCCCGGCACGAGCTTGCCGCGCAATTGCTGGGCGGTGGAGGACACGATTCCGGGCTGGAAGGTACGGGCGAGCGCTTCCACCTTCTTGAGTTCCTCGGCCGCGCCCAGGGTGGCCGCCTCGCGCTCCGGGCCCGAGCCCAGCTCCGCGCGCACCTTGGCCAGGGCGGCGTCGAAGGCCTTCTGCTCGATGCGGACGATCTCCAACTGGGCGCGCTCGCGGGGATCCACCGCTACCTTGAGCAGGGCCTCGGACTCCTCGGCGGGCGGTCCTCCGAGCAGGAAGAACCAGCGCAGGGCGTCCAGGTCCTCCACGGTGGCCTCGAGGGGCCGCTCCGGACGCCGGTAGAGCTGATCGCGCACCACCGCGGCCTTGAGGGCCCAGAGCGCCTTCACCACGGAGCGCTGGGAGAAGTACTTGGTGGGCACGTAGTCGGGCAGCTTGGACACCTGGGCGGTGAGCGCGCGCTCGAGCTCGTCGGTGAGCATCTCGATGGCCTCGAGCAAGTTGCTGGACACCCCCACCCGTTCCACGGCGGCCTGGAGCACGTCGAGCTGCTGCAGGGAGAGTTGCGCGCGCAGGTCCGGCCTCGGCCCATGAGCGGAGCGCTGCAACATGGCGGCGCGGCTGGCGGAGCGCGCGAAGGCCTTGGGTACGAAGGAGATGAAACTGAGGCGATCGGCGAAGGCCAGCAACAACTCGGGCGAGCGCGCGAGCACATCGGAGAGGTAGCGGTTGCTCGTCATGATGGCGCACTCGATCCGGCCGCTCGTCACCCGGCGCCCATGCTTGAGCTCGCGCTCATGCAGCACGTTGAGGATGGAGCGCAGGAGCATGTCGCGTCCGTCGAAGACCTCGTCGAGGAAGGCGTGGGTGGCGCCCAGCATGCCGTCCTCGGTGAGGTATTCGGTGCGGCCCGTCTCGGTGAGCACCTTGAAATCCACCGGCCCGATGAGGTCCGTCTGCACGGTGGACTCGGCGATCTGCTTGGCGAAGAGCGAGGGCTGTCCGGTCTTCTCGTCCAGGATGCGGCCGAGCACGGCGGAGGCGATGGCGCTCTTGGCGGTTCCTGGAGGCCCGACCACGAGGACATGCTCCCGGCACAGGAGCGCCAGCTCGATCTGCGTGAGCAGCGTCTCACGCTCCAGGTAGACCTCCCGCAGCTCTTGGAAGAAATGGCGGAAGGCCAGGGCGGCCTGGGGGTGGGTGTTCGCGGGGGGATGGATCACGGTGGTTTCCGCCGGGGACAAGACGGCCCATCGTACCCGCGCGGCCCTGTTGAAGCACCACGGACCCGGACGACTTCCGAGGGGGGGCCTGAAGAACGGAAGGGCCGGAGACCCCCTCGCGGGAGCATCCGGCCCTTCTGCGACTTCACCCTCGGGACGCTAGCCACCTCGCACGCGGTGTGCGAGGTGGGCGGTCATCACGACTGGCGGAACTCGGCGTCCACCACGTCGTCCTTGGGCTTGGCGGAGCTGCCCGGAGCCGCGCCCTCCGCGCCCGGAGGAGGCGTGGCGCCCTCGGCACCCGGCGCGCCGCCAGTGGCCTTGTACATCTCCTCGGCGATCTTGTAGCTGGCCTGCTGGAGCGTCTCCAGGGCGGCCTTGATGGCCTCCTTGTCCTCGCCCTCGCGCACGTCGTTGACGCCCTTGATGGCCGCCTCGAGCGTGGACACGGCCTCCGCGGGAAGCTTCTCGCGGTTCTCCTTCACCATCTTCTCGGCGGCGTACACCTGGGACTCGGCCTGGTTCTTCACCTCGACCAGCTCGCGGCGGGCCTTGTCGGCCGTCTCGTTGTCCTTGGCGGCGCGCACCATCTTCTCCACCTCGTCCTTGGCCAGGCCCGAGGAGTGGCTGATGGTGACCTTCTGCTCCTTGCCCGTCGCCTTGTCCTTGGCGTTGACGTTGAGGATGCCGTTGGCGTCGATGTCGAACGTCACCTCGATCTGCGGCACGCCCCGGGGCGCGGGCGGCATGCCCGTCAGGTGGAAGCGGCCGAGGCTGCGGTTGTCGCCCGCCATCTCGCGCTCGCCCTGGAGCACGTGGATCTCCACCTGGGTCTGCCCATCGGCCGCGGTGGAGAAGGTCTCCGACTTGCGGGTGGGGATGGTGGTGTTGCGCTCGATGAGCTTGGTCATCACGCCGCCCAGCGTCTCCACGCCCAGCGACAGCGGGGTCACGTCCAGCAGGAGGATGTCCTTGACCTCACCGGAGAGCACGCCGGCCTGCACCGCCGCGCCCACGGCCACGACCTCGTCCGGGTTCACGGAGCGGTTGGGCTCCTTGCCGAACAGGCGCTTGACGGCCTCCTGGACCAGGGGGATGCGCGTGGAGCCGCCCACGAGGACGACCTCGTGCAGTTCCTTCACATCCAGACCGGAGTCCTTGAGGCACTTGCGGCACGGCTCGAGCGAGCGCTCGACGAGGTCACCGATCATCGCCTCGAACTTGGCGCGCGACAGGCGCACGTTGAGGTGCTTGGGACCGGAGGCGTCGGCCGTGAGGAACGGCAGGTTGATCTCGGTGTCCATGGTGCTGGACAGCTCGATCTTCGCCTTCTCGGCGGCCTCCTTGAGGCGCTGGAGGACCATCTTGTCCTTGGCGACGTCGATGCCGGTGTCCTTCTTGAACTCGGCGATGAGCCAGTTCATGAGGGTCAGGTCGATGTTGTCACCACCCAGGTGCGTATCGCCGTTGGTGGCGAGCACCTCGACCACGTTCTCACCCACCTCGAGGATGGACACGTCGAAGGTGCCGCCGCCGAAGTCGTAGACGGCGATCTTCTCGTCCTTCTTCTTGTCCATGCCGTAGGCGAGCGCCGCGGCGGTGGGCTCGTTCACGATACGGCGCACGGTGAGGCCGGCGATCTCGCCCGCGTCCTTGGTGGCCTGACGCTGGGCGTCATTGAAGTAGGCCGGCACGGTGATGACCGCCTCGGTCACCTTCTCGCCCAGGTAGTTCTCGGCGGCGCGCTTGAGCTTGAGCAGCACCTGCGCGGAGATCTCCGGCGCGCTGTACTGCTTGCCGTCGATTTCCACGCGCGAATCGCCATGGGGGCCGCGAACCACCTTATAGGGGACGAGCTTCGCCTCCTCGGTGGTCTCCTCGAAGCGGCGGCCCATGAAGCGCTTGATGGAATAGATGGTGCGTTCGGGGTTGGTGATGGCCTGACGCTTGGCCACCTGCCCCACGAGCCGCTCGCCATCCTTCGCGAACGCGACGACGGAAGGGGTGGTCCGGGCCCCCTCTTCGTTGGTGAGGACCTTGGGCTCGCGACCCTCCATGATCGCCACCACGCTGTTGGTGGTGCCCAGGTCGATTCCAATGATCTTGCCCACGATGTGTAACCTCCCGAAATAGTTGCGGAAAAGGACGCGAGGACGTCGCGTAGCTCCGATGTATGACCAACGTAACCACCACCCAGGGGGTGTCAAACCGTGAGTTGGCGGGTCACGTCCTGGTCACAGCGGTGAGGCAGGTGCGTAAACCCTTCGCCACCTCCGCCACCGGGCGGTAGCAACCAGCCAGCCTGGGAGCAGGATCCGGCGGCTATCAACCGACTGAAATCCTTAGGATGATGGAGGGGTAACGCCGCGCGTCAGCCGTTGGCTGGAAAAGTGCACAGCGAGACAAACGCCTCGCCGCGGCAACCGCGGGGGGCGCCGACTCTTTCTATTGGAGGCAGTCCCCCATGCTGGTCCAGCCCCTGCGATCCTTGGATACGCGCCCGAGTCCGTCCCAACTGGGAGCGCCTGGGCACGAGGTCGCGGTGTTGCTGAACGCCAATGCCCGCCGGGTGGATGCGCAGGTGGTGAAGTCCCTGTCGCACGTGGTTCCGGAGCAGGACCTGTTCCTGTCTCGCTCGGAGCTGGACTGTCGGCGCATCGTGAACACGGTGCTCGAGAGAAACTACCCGGTGGTGTTCACGGGAGGAGGAGACGGCACCTTCCTGGGCTTCGTGAACGAGGTGTACCGCCAGTTGGAAACCCGCCGGTTCGCGGGCAAGCGGGCCCCTCGCTTCGGGGTGCTGAAGCTGGGGACGGGCAACGGCCTGGCCACGTACGTGAACTCTGGCCAGGGAGTAGCGGGCCACGTACGGGACGTGGTGTGGGCGCGCGAGGGCAAGGTGCCGGGCAACCGGCGGATGGATCTGCTGTTGGTGGATGGCAAGCGCACCCCCTTCGCGGGACTCGGCGTGGATGGGAAGCTGCTCAACGACTACGTTTGGGTGAAGAGCAATCTGGGCCGGGGCGTATTCAAGCGGATGCTGTCGGGCCCGGGCGGATATTTGTCGGCGGTGGCCTTCAAGACGGTGCCGCACTACCTGGCGAACTCGACCTGGGTGGAGTGCGAGGTCACCAATGGGCAGGCGGGCGAGGCCTGGCGCATGGGCCCTGACGGCTCACCCGAGGGCGCGCCGATCGCGCCCGGGGAGACCATTTTCAAGGGCTCCTTGATGATGGCGGCGGCGGCGACGATGCCCTTTTACGGGTACGGCTTCCGGATGTTCCCGTTCGCGGGCGAGCGCCGAGGGATGATGCAGTTGCGCCTGGGCCAGCTGCGTGCACCGAGCATCCTGGCGAACCTGCCCAAACTGTGGGCGGGTCGCTGGTTCCCCGAGGGCCTGCGTGACTTCTACGCACGCGAAGTCCACATCCGCTTCGCCACGCCGATGCCGTTCCAGGTAGGGGGAGATGCGGCCGGGTACCGTGAAGAGGTGACGCTGAGCGTGGCACCTGATCCGGTGGATCTCCTGGATTTCCAAGCGACCAGACAGTGAATGCCGTGGCCGACGGGAGTGGCCTGGAGGCCGCTCCCCGGCGGGGAATCCATGAAGGGATACGACGGGGACGGACTACCCGCGGTTACGAGCGGCCGGAGGCTTCTCGCCCGGCTCCCGTCGGCGGCCCACGGCGAACGCGTAGCTGGCGGTGGCCTTGCCGCTTTCCCGGTGGAGGGCCATCTCCTCGCGCAACCAGGTGGCGAGTTCGGCAGAAGCCTGGACGAGGTGGGGCTCGAGTTCCCGGTAGAGGGTATCCAGTTCGGCGTCCTGCAGGGACTCGACGGATTCAGGCTCGAAGCCCGCCTGAGACAGGTGAAGGAGCAACTCTCTTGGCAGCAGCAGGGGGGCACCCAGCCGACGTTCCCAGAACTCTAGCACCGCGCGAGGAGTCACCCGGCCCACGCGTACCGGGTAGGTCAACCCCAGCCGGCCTTGACGAGCCAGTAAGGGACGAAGGGTGCTCAGAGCATCGGGGAGGGCCATCAAGACACGGCCCTGGCACAGAATGGCGTCGAACTCGCCCTCACGAAAAGCGGGCCGACTCAGGTCCACCCGTCGGACCTCGACCCGGCCGTCCAGGGCGAGTGCATGAACCCGCTCGCGCAGGAGGGACAGCACCGTCTCGTCCGAATCCGCGACCACGACCGAGCAGCCGAACTCCTGGGCGAGCACCACTCCGCCAAGGCCAGCGGAGCCGCATCCGAGCTCCAGGACGCGTCCCCCTTCTTCCAACTGAGCAACTCGGGCGAAGCGCCGGGTCGCGGCTTCGGAGCCGAAAGGACGCCGAGCGTCACCAGGGAAGTAGAGCGGAAAGGGCTCGGCCGGGCTCATGACACGCCCCTTGTACACCGGTGGCCCGCAATCGCCAATTCCCCAACTCTCCGAGCGAAGCTCCAAGCAACGAACCAGCCTTAGAGGTAGTAGACGATCCGCGACTCTTGTCGGAGACGCTCATAGATGGAACGCCGATGCTCCTCGGACAGGAGGTAGACGGAGACGCTCAGCGACACATAGGTCCCCTTGCTACTGGGTTGTTCCTGGATGGAGTCCGGAGAGATCTCGGTGCCCATCAGTACCCGGAAGAGACCTCGGACGTAGTCGACGAAATCAGGGGCCTGCCGACCCATCACCTTGAAGGTGTAGACGGTCGGGTACTCGATGAGCGGCTTTTTTTCCTGCCCGCCCTCTTTCTCCGGGGCGGGACCCTCTCCGTGACCGTTTCCCATCATGATGACATCCTCGTATGGCGCAGTGCGCTAGAGGAGATTGGCGGCGAGCTCGGCCAGGACGCTGCGCTCGCCCTTGGCCATGGTGATGTGGCCCGCGATCTTCTCGTTCTTGAACCGGTTCACCACGTGGACGAGCCCGTTGCTGGTGGCATCCACATAAGGGTTGTCTATCTGGAACGGGTCCCCGGTGAGAATGATTTTCGTGTTGTCGCCCACGCGGGTGATGATGGTCTTGACCTCGTGGGGAGTGAGGTTCTGGGCCTCGTCGATGATGATGTACTGGTTGGGGATGCTCCGACCACGGATGTAGGTAAGCGCCTCGATCTCCATCAACCCCAGGTCGATGAGCTCATGGTAGCCCCGGCCGGCCTTTTTGTCGGCGCGGCTGAGGTTCATCAAGAACTCCACGTTGTCGAAGATGGGCTGCATCCAGGGATTCATCTTCTCTTCCAGGGAACCTGGCAGGTAGCCGATATCGCGCCCCAAGGGGAAGACGGGCCGGCTGACCAGGAGCTTCTGGTAGACGGATTCCTCGGTCACCTTGTGGAGCCCCGCCGCGATGGCCAACAGGGTCTTGCCGGTACCCGCCTTGCCCACGATGGTGACGAGCTTGATCTCGTCGTTCACGAGCAAGTCCAGGGCGAAGCTCTGCTCCATGTTCCGAGGACGGATACCCCAGGTGCCCTCCTTGACGCCCCGCAGGAGGGGGACCACGCGGCCGCGGGTGGCGTTGAAGCGCCCCATGGCGGCATGGGACGGGTTCGTCTCGTCCTTGAGGAGAATGAATTGGTGCGGCGCGAGCGAGTCCTGGCCGGAGATTTCCACCTCAGCGCCGGGCTTGTACATCTGATCCACCATCTCCCGGGGAACCAGGCACTCGGTGAAGCCCGTATAGAGCTCGGTGATCTCGACGCGCTCGGCGTCGTAGTCCTCGGCGATGAGACCCAATGCGTCCGCGCGGATGCGCAGATTGGTGTCCTTAGTGATGAAGACGGCGGGCGACTGGGGCTCGCGCTCCATCAGGTCGATGGCCACCGACAGGATGCGGTTGTCCATCAGGTTGCTGTCCACCATGGACAGCGGAGGCGAACGCTCCGTGAAACACACGCGAAGCATGCCGCCGTGCGGCAAGCGCACCCCCTCCTTCAACGAGCCCTCTTCCCGGAAGGAGTCCAGATAGCGCGCCACCAGACGCGCATTGCGACCCAACTCGGAGAGATCACGCTTGAACTGATCGATCTCCTCGATGACGTAGATGGGGATGATGACGTTGTGTTCTCTGAACCCGTAGATGGAGCGCGGGTCATGGAGAAGGACGTTGGTGTCGAGGATGAAGTTCTTTCGCATCGTGTGGAGCGCGACCTTGAGGTGGGTGCGACCGCATGAACCGACCGTGCGACGGGACTCCGGCTGACGAAATGCACCTGGGCTTGGCTGCTACTCCGAATATAGGGCATGCCCCCCCCACAGGAAGCCCACGGGCACCATTTCGGGCCCTCCCGGGCGCGTAGCACCGGCACGCGCTCGAAGAGTCTCCAAACACCTCGGCCCGGGGAACACTGGACAAGGACGGGGAGCACGCAGAACGGTGCTGCGCTGTTCCGAGGGCAACAACGACCGGAACTCGCAAGAGTGGCTAGAGATATCGAATCCGCACGACAGTGTATTCAACTTCCCCACGTGGACGGACTACTTCGACGGAGTCTCCGACCCGCTTGCGCAGAAGAGCGCGAGCAAGGGGTGATTCGACACTGATCCGTCCGCCCGAGGCATCGATCTCATCCGAGCCAACGATCTGGTAGGTCACGAGAGCCCCCTCCGCATCCTCGAGGGTGACGGTCGCACCAAAATAAACGCGCTCGGAATCGCTCTGCTCGGAGGGGGCGACGATGGTGGCGGTATCCAGGCGCTTTTGAAGAAAGCGCAGGCGTCGATCGATCTCCCTCAAGCGCTTCTTGCCGTAGATGTATTCGGCGTTCTCCGAACGATCTCCCTGCGCTGCGGCGGCGGATACCTCAGCGGTCACCTTGGGCCTCTCCTCATTGAGGAGGCGCAGCAGCTCCTTGTGCATGCGCTCGGCCCCTGTGCGAGTCAGATAGCGGCGAGGGCTTGATGGCTGCTCGTCCTCCGCATCGCCGTTTGAATCCATGGACTCATCTTCACCAGAGCCCTCATCGGCGGAGCGGGTGTCGCTGCTCATGTTCCCCATGTAGTGCCTTCCAGAAAAGATCGAAGCCGGAGACACCTGACGAGCAGGCATCCCCGGCTTCGGCCTTCATGTCCCCGACGGGATTCGAACCCGTGTTACCGGCTTGAAAGGCCAGCGTCCTGGGCCTCTAGACGACGGGGACCTCTGTGAGTCGCGGGGGGCTCGAACCCCCGACCCTCGGCTTAAAAGGCCGGTGCTCTACCAGCTGAGCTAGCGACTCGCACTATTATTCTCAAGGGAGATGTCCGAAATCTACATCCCCCCGAGTGGCGAAAACGCTCTACCAGTACTTGCCTTGGACTTCTACTGTCGATCATACCATTGATGACCGACAAGCCCTATCAGTAATCCCAGGCCCTCTTGCTTGGCGCCCGTGGCTCAATGGGCGACATAAGCCCGCAAAGGAGAAGGCCCCGAGCGACCACGGTGAAGTGGAGGCTCGGGGCCTTCAAGCAAGAAAAAATCCGGCAGCGACCTACTCTCCCGCGCGGTTTCCCGCGGAGTACCATCGGCTCTGGAGGGCTTAACTTCCGTGTTCGGGATGGGAACGGGTG
>Ga0081606_1000067_pt1 | contig 92549 bp, 86 predicted proteins | sample EareggfetidaYelm_FD_71127 | JGI IMG/M metagenome (GOLD analysis project Ga0081606, IMG submission 71127) | Earthworm egg capsule microbial community from the University of Washington, USA - E. fetida Yelm (SPADES assembly) (version 2) | ecosystem: Host-associated > Annelida > Reproductive system...
AATGGTTGTTAGGTTTTTTACCAAAATCCACCCTTCAGCAAGTCGTTTGAAGTGGCATTTTTTGGCAGTGCAAAATTTGTGGCCCTTTTTTCAAAAAAAAAAAAGTGCCACAAATCTGTGACAAAAAAAATTTCAAAAAAAAAATTGTCACAGATTTGTGACAAAATGAAAAATGAAAATGAAATTGTCACAGATCTGTGACAAAATAAAAATTGAAAAAAAAATTGTCACAACATGTCCTGAAAAAAAATTTTAATCCTATGCCATATGATGGCCGGTAATCGTATTTGGGCAGATTGCTTTTGAAAGGACTGTGTTTGAAGGACTGCAACTCCAGACCAGGGCATCACCGTGCAATGACATGCAATTGATTGGGATACCCATTATTCCCGCACCACCAAAATAAAAAAATATCAGAAATTATGGGAATTTACATTGCTTATGACCGTTTCTTATATATTTGTGTGACAAACATTTTTTATGAAAAAATCCCTGCTCCTTTTGTTGCTGATTGGTTTCCAAATGCACAGCCAGCCTTTTTTTAAATCCAAAAAAATCCCTGCAACGATTTCCAAACACGGTTTGGCTTTCGCCGATGATTATGCGTGGCTCGAAAATTACAAGTCAGAGGAAGTGCGCCAATGGGTAAATCAGGAGAATGAATTGGCAGATGCCCAACTGAAACTAGTTAAAGACCGCTATTCTTCTGAAGGAAAAATCAGAGAATACGACCGTTTGTCGTCAAATTCGCTTCCTATAAAAAAAGGGCGGTATTTTTACATGACGCTCCGGCGAGATAAAACACATCCGGCAGCATTGTATTATGCCAAATCGCTGGCCGATTCGCCGGTTGAATTGGTCAATCCGTATAAAATCTACAAAAACGACAACGTTTACATTGCCGGAAATTATCCGTCAAAAAATTCCAAATACATCGCTTATAAAGTCAGCCCGGATGGAAGCGACCGCCACGAAATCAGGTTTGCCGATATTGTTGCCGCAAAAAATCTCGACGATGTACTGACGAATGTAAAGTTTTCAAATGTCGCCTGGAATGCCGACCGCGGGGTTTTTTACAAGAAAAATTCGAATGTAGATGTTTTTGCACGTGATTCTACGTACCAGCTTTTCTACCACCGCATTGGCAAACCGCAATCTGAAGACGAATTGGTTTTTGACGGGACAAAAAATGAAAGCTCGATCAGTTTTTTTACACGTGAGAACAAACTATTTGTGATTGAAACCGATAAAGACGAAAAAAACAAAACCTTTTATTCCTCGCCCATCGATACCGAAACATTCTATCTGGAGAAATTTCTTGAAAAAGATGATGCCAATTTTAAAATGCTTTCTTATTTCAATGACCGGATTTATTTTTCATCCAATGATTTTGGCTGGGGCGATGTGCGTTCGTTTCACATTAAAAACCGTGCTGATGAAACGGTACTGATTCCGCAGATTTACAATCATTTGCTTGTCGATGCCGATTTTTATGACAAATACATTGTGTGTAAATACAAAACGGTCGGAAAGAATTACATTAGTGTTTACAGTCGAAAAGGGGAATTCATCCGGAAATTTGATGCGCCCGAGGGCATGGATTTCAAAACCCGTTTTTTTGACAGCGACACCAATGACTTGTATGTGAGTTTTTACTCTTACACATTGCCGTTTTACAATTTTAAGCTGAATTTCGAAACCGGCGTATCGAGCCAGTTTTTCAGCAATTACTCTAAACCGAAGCCTACGATCTTTCCGTTGGACTATTTTGAAACCAAAACGACCACCTATAAAAGCCGTGACGGCAAAGACATCCCGATCACGATCGTTCATAAAAAAGGAATGGTACCCGATGGCAACAACCCCACTTTGCTCGAAGCGTATGGCGGTTTTGGAGTTGTCAGCGGTCCGCATTATGATACCGGATTGTTGTACTTTTTAGGTCAAGGCGGTGTTTATGCCTATGCGGAAATCCGTGGCGGCGGCGACAAAGGACTCGCTTGGCACAAAGATGGAAGAGGGCTCAAAAAAATCAATACGTTTAACGATTTCATTGATGCTGCCGAGTATTTAATACGGGAAAAATATACTTCTCCAAAAAAATTGGCCATAACCGGTGCTTCGCAAGGTGGGTTGCTTGTGGGCGTTGCATTAACGCAAAGGCCTGATTTATTTAAAGTGGCTATTCCGAAAGTGGGCGTTTATGATATGGCAAAATTTGATGATTACACCATTGGAAAATACCACCGGGACGAGTACGGCGATCCGAATAAAAACGACGAATTTCATGCCATGATGGCCTATTCCCCGTACCACAATATTAAAGAAGATGTGAATTATCCGACAACATTGATCATTACCTCTGAAAATGACGACCGCGTGCCGCCAATCCATTCGTATAAATTTGCAGCGAGACTGCAAAACCGCGAAGCTCAGAAAAATCCGGTTTTTCTAAAAACACTTAGCAATTCCGGGCATTATGGAAAGGTTTCCAATTATAAAAACCACACGGAACAAGATGCCGATTTTTATAACTTTTTGATGTATTATTTGAATAATTAGGTCAGACGTCGAAAGTCGAATGAGAAATGTAGTAAAAAAAAAGCGGTTCATAAATGAACCGCTTTTTTAATATTTGAATCTTTAATTATCCTTTCAAAGCTTCTGCACCACCAACGATCTCTAGGATTTCGTTTGTAATGGCCGCCTGACGCGCTTTGTTGTAAGTCAGTTTCAACTGGTTTCTGAGTTCTGTGGCGTTGTCTGTTGCTTTGTGCATCGCAGTCATACGCGCGCCGTGCTCTGAAGCAAATGAATCGCGAACCGCTTTGTACAATTGTGTTTTAAGCATTTTCGGGATCAATGTCAGCACGATTTCTTCTTTTGACGGTTCGAAAATGTAATCTACGGTATTTCCGGCTGGCTTATCAGAAGCAATTGGTGCCAATGGCAAAAACTGCTCTGCCTGTACGATTTGAGTCGCCGCATTTTTAAATTGGTTGTACACCAAAACAATTTTGTCGTATTTTCCGTCGATGAACAACTGGATCAAATCATCAGCAATTACGCCTACGGTTTCAAAAGTCAGGTTGTCAAAAACGCCATTGTTATTAGCAATTACGGTGTTCGCTTTGCTGATCGCATCGTTTCCCTTTTTACCAACCGTGATAAAATCGACTTGTTTGCCTGCGTAATCTTTTTCAGTAAGTCGTCTGCTTTCTTTAACGATATTCGCGTTAAAAGCACCGCTCAAACCTCTGTTAGATGTAATCGCAACGACCAAAACTCTTTTCACTTCGCGTTGTGTTGTAAATTCGCCTCCAACATCGCCATCGAGCGTAGCAGAAAGGTTTTGCAACAATTCGGTCAGTTTTTCGGCATAAGGGCGCATCGCTGTAATCGCATCTTGTGCTTTTTTCAGTTTTGCAGCAGAAACCATTTTCATCGCCGATGTGATTTGCATCGTAGATGAAACGGAAGTAATTCTATTACGGATTTCCTTTAAGTTTGCCATCGTGGTTTGTTAGTTGTCGGTTATCGGTTGTCGGTTCATGGCCGTCGAAAAGCGACAACCAATAACCGACAACCAATTACCAATTAATTATATTTTGCTGAAACTTCTTTCGCTACTTTCTCAATTACATCTGTAATCTCGTCAGTCAGTTTTCCTGCTTTTAAAGCATCAAGTGTACTTCTGTGCTTGTTGTTCAGGAATTCCAAAAAGTCTTTTTCAAATTCTTTTACTTTGTTTACAGGAACATTTCTAAGCAAGTTTTTAGAACCTGCGTAAATGATTGCTACCTGGTCTTCTACAGTATAAGGATCGTTCAAACCTTGTTTCAGGATCTCAACGTTTCTTTTTCCTTTTTCGATTACGTTCAAAGTTACGGCATCCAAATCAGAACCAAATTTGGCAAACGCTTCCAATTCACGGAATTGTGCCTGGTCTAATTTTAAGGTACCAGATACTTTTTTCATCGATTTGATCTGTGCGTTACCTCCAACACGTGATACCGAAATACCTACGTTGATCGCCGGACGAACCCCAGAGTTGAACAAATCTCCGTCAAGGAAAATCTGACCATCTGTAATCGAGATTACGTTTGTTGGGATGTATGCAGAAACGTCACCCGCTTGTGTTTCAATGATTGGAAGTGCAGTCAAAGATCCCCCACCTTTTACAATTCCTTTGATAGAATCCGGCAAGTCGTTCATTTGTTTTGCGATCTCATCATTGTTGATCACTTTACAAGCACGCTCCAATAAACGAGAGTGTAAGTAGAAAACGTCTCCAGGATAAGCCTCACGGCCCGGTGGTCTTCTCAAAAGAAGCGACACCTCACGGTAAGCAACCGCTTGTTTAGACAAATCATCATAAACAATTAACGCTGGACGTCCTGAATCACGGAAATATTCCCCGATTGCAGCACCGGCTAGTGGTGCATAAACCTGCATTGGCGCAGGATCAGAAGCATTAGCCGCAACGATTACGGTGTAAGCCATTGCGCCTTTTTCTTCTAACATTTTTGCGATTCCAGCTACAGTCGACGCTTTTTGCCCGATTGCAACATATATACAGAATACCGGCTCACCAGCATCGTAAAATTCTTTTTGGTTCAAAATGGTATCCAAACATACGGTTGATTTACCCGTTTGACGGTCACCAATTACAAGCTCACGTTGTCCGCGACCTACAGGAATCATCGCATCTACGGCTTTAACACCGGTTTGCAATGGTTCAGTAACCGGCTGACGGAAGATAACTCCAGGTGCTTTTCTCTCGAGTGGCATTTCGTATAAAGTCCCACCGATTGGTCCTTTACCGTCGATTGGGAAACCAAGGGTGTTAACCACACGTCCTACCATTTCCTCACCTACTTTCAACGAAGCAATACGCTGGGTTCTTTTAGCAGTTGAGCCTTCTTTGATTCCGGTTGATGGTCCTAAAAGTACCACACCCACGTTGTCTTCTTCAAGGTTCAAAACGATCGCTTCAAGTCCGTTGTCAAACTCTACCAACTCTCCGTACTGCACGTTTGATAAGCCGTAGATACGAGCGATACCATCACCAACGTTTAATACTGTTCCAACTTCTTCTAAAGTAGCGCCAGATTCAAAATCCGACAATTGCTTTTTTAATATTGCTGAAATTTCAGCAGGCTTAATTTCCGCCATAATTATTTTATTTATAAATAACTAGTTACTTAATTCTCTCTTTAATACTTGTAATCTGTTGGCTACAGAAGCGTTGTACTGCTGGTCGCCTATTCTTAGGATAAACCCACCGATGATTGATGGATCTACAATATTTTCAATGTTTATTTTTTTGTTTGAAAACGTCAGGATCTTTGACAAAACTTTTGCTTTCATTTCTTCATCCAACGGCACCGCTGTGGTGACTTTTGCTACCTCAACACCGTTCATTTCCTCGAACAATTTGTTGTATTCCGTCGCGATATCAGACAAAATCTCAAATCTTTTGTTTTCGAGTAAAAGACGGAAAAGGCTTTTTGAAACCGGATTGATGTCTGCAAAAATTTCAGAAAGCGCGCTTTCTTTAGATTCTACTTTCAACGTCGGGTTTTGGATGAAAGTGCTCAATTCTGCATTGCCGTTGATGGTTGTACCAACAGTCAGCATGTCATTGTTCACTTCAGTGGCAACGCCTTTGGAGTGCGCCGTATCAAGGATCGCTTTCGCGTAACGGATTGCTGCTCTAGTTCCTGCCATCTTAGTTTAATTTAGCGTCACCTAACATTTTGTCGACCAATTTCATTTGGGCGTCTTTGTTAGACAATTCGTCTTTTAATAATTTTTCAGCAATATCCAATGACAGTGAAGAAACCTGAGATTTCAATTCGGCCATCGCTGCGTTTTTCTCTGATTGAATTGCGGTTTTAGCCTGCTCGATCATTCTTGCACCTTCTGCCTGAGCATCTGCTTTAGAATCAGCGATCATTTTTTCGCGCATTTCGCGTGCTTCTTTTAGCATCAAATCGCGTTCAGCTCTGGCTTCAGCCAATAGTTTTTCGTTGTCAGATTTCAGGTTCTGCATTTCGTTTCTTGCATTTTCTGCAGAAAGCAATGCGCTTCTGATGCCTTCTTCACGCGTGTTTACTGCATCAAGGATTGGTTTCCATGCGAATTTCTTCAACAATAAAATCAACCCGACAAAGATTAAAACCTGCCAGAAAAATAAGCCTAACTCAAACTGATTAATTAATTTATCCATCTTTTATATGTATAAAACGTTTTGTTTAATAATAAGGTAAAAGTTACAACCAACCGTCGCAACTTTTACCCTTAAAAATTATGCTGCGAACAATGCAGCGAAACCAATACCTTCAATAAGCGCTGCTGCGATAAGCATAGCTGTTTGAATTTTTCCTGAAGCCTCTGGCTGGCGTGCGATAGCGTCCATTGCTGAACCACCAATTTTACCGATACCTAAACCTGCTCCGATTACGATCAATCCTGCTCCTACGATAGTTGGAATTTGCATAAAATATGTATTAAAAATTAAACATTCAAAAATTAGTCTAAAGTCTAAAGTTGGAAAGTCATAAAGCCTTCTTTCGACTTTTAAACTTTCGGCTTTCGACTATTAGTGGTGCGCCTCGTCGTGGTGGTGTTCTTCAACAGCCGATCCGAAATACAAAGCAGACAACATGGTGAAAATATAAGCCTGTAAAAATGCTACAAGGATTTCCAATATAGAAAGCACAAACGACAATCCGAAAGAAAGCGTGCTTCCGATCCAGCTTTTAAAGATAAACATTAATCCGATGATGCTCATCAAAACGATGTGGCCTGCAAAAATGTTAGCATACAAACGGATCATTAACGAGAATGGTTTGATGAAAACACCCAACAATTCGATTGGCGCCAAAACGATACGCATGACTTTCGGTACGCCTGGCATCCAGAAAATATGTCCCCAGTAATTTTTATTCGCTGTGAAATTCGTGATCAAAAACGTCATGATTGCCAAAGCAAATGTGATCGTTAAATTTCCTGTAACGTTTACACCCAGCGGCGTTAATCCGAAAAGGTTCAAGAATAAGATGAAGAAAAAGATCGTAAGCAAATAGCTCATGTATCTTTTGTAATGTTTTTCGCCGATGTTTGGGATTGCGATTTCGTCACGGATGTAAACAACCAACGGCTCGAAAATCCTTCCGGCTCCAGTTGCAATACCGCCATTTTTAGCGTATGATTTCGCCAAACCTCTGAAAAGGAAAAACATCAAAACCGAAGCGATAAAAATCATCAAAACCGATTTGGTAATCGAAAAATCTACCGGACGAACGTTTGAAGGATGCCCTGAAACTTCATCATGGTGCAATGTTCCGCTTGCGTCTGTTTTATAAATTTTACCGTCGTGGTGGTTTAAAACGTAGAAGTTTCCGTTGGATTCGGCAACTGATTCACCGTGGTGGAATTTTGATGAAGAAAAAACTTGTAGGCCATTGTCTAAAAGAATTACCGGCAATGGAAAACCAAAATGTTGCCCGGTTGTTTCATCAGAAAACAACGTAAAATCATGAGAATCAAGAACGTGGTGGCCAATAAAGCCTTTTATTTTAGATCTTAAGTCGGTTGGTTCTGCGTGCGCTTCGTGGGAAACCGCTTCAGTAGCGACATGCGTAGAATCAACTGTTGGATTTGCAAAATTCAATAATGGCAAACACATTACGAAAGCTGCTAAAATAAATCTGAGTGGTTTGTTTGAAATCACCATACCTTATTAAATATCTTAATTTTAATGATCCTGAAATTTGGTGCAAAGGTACATTTTTTATTAATATCCAAAAGATATAGCTTACTATTTTTCGAAAGAATTCGCGATTTAAAGAATGTTTATTGCTTATTGTTCAAAATTCGTATCGTTACTGCGGTTTCTATTGTCAAAAACAACATAAAAACGATAAAAAAATTAATTTTCTGGGTCTTGTCATTCGTTTGTAAAATCGGATGCAGTATAAAATAGGAAACCGCCATTTTCACACAAGTGAGCAACATAAAAGCATAACCTACATAATCGCTGTTTTTTAAGTCGACTAAAATCAATACAATAATGATTACAAATGAAGCCGTTGCAAAAAACACATATAATGTACTTAAGGAATGGTAGAAATGTACGGTCGGGATTTTTAGAAAGTGAAAAAACAGCGAATGCATCACAAAAAATAATACGGATACCAATAAAGTAATACCGGCAGGTTTAAAAACGGTTACATTCATGAATTTTCGTCCGATTTATTGATGTCTTTTAACTGGCGGTTCAAATTGTAAAAAGACAAAGCCACGCCTACCAATACTAATATTTTGACATAGATCTTATGCTCATTCGGATAGTGTTCATCAAGCCAGTTTCCCGCATACGCGAAAACGAATACGATTACGCCCATCTGAATCGGAATATTCATCAACGCCAACCATTTATTGTTGCGCTTCTTTTGGTTTTGTGGATCCGTCATGAGCTGGAAGTAGTTTTACATTGGGTTTCATTACACAGGTCGCACTAAATTCGGCGCCCGGTTCTACAGACAGTTTGCCACAAATTACTTCACCGTGAATGCTCGCTTTCGACTTCACATTCAAAATCTCCGTTACCTGGATTTTACCACTGAATTTGCCTTCGATGTCTGCGTTTTTGCAAATAATATCACCAGTAACGCTTCCGGCAGGGCCAATGACAATTTTTCCGTTCGATTGAAAATCACCCACCAATTCGCCATCGAGCCGAAAGTCAGCCTGGGAAAGTATGTTTCCTTTGATGGTCGTGCCTTCAACAATCCGGTTGGTTTTCCCCAACAGGTCAGTATACGATTTGGGCTTTTTATCAAACATTATTTTCCTTTTATTTCTCCAGGAATCGGTGGCGGAACTGCCATAGCCGGAATGGTCGGAATGGATACTTTTTGTTTTTGGATACCTTGGTTTTGAGCCGGCGAATTTCCTTGAGGATTTTGTGTAGGCGGATTTTGCTGACCGGGAACAACTGGTTCACGCTCCTCAATGGCATTTGCTTTTTTCCCCGGAATAATTGGCGCCTGTCCTTTTCCTTTATCAGCTGCAGGCGGAATGTTTGTCGTAACCGGCGGCGTTTCAACAGGAACTATAGGCTGCGAGCCTACTTTTAAATACGCGTCAAAATTTTTCTGAATCTGGACGATTTTATAATTGTCGTTTGAAATAATATAAGGCGTATCTGTAACTTTATATTCTTTAAACTCTTTCAGTATTGATGCAATTCCTTTAGCATATTCTTCAGTTTTCATGCCGTGGATGACAACGAAATTTTGATCCATCGTATAAATATCATACGACATCGTAATTTTTGCCAACGAACGGTCTTTGATAAATTTAGTCACTTTTGCCACCAATGCTTTGGTCGCTTTATCATCCGGATTGGCAGACTTGTAAAGAATTTTCCAACTCAACGGTTGTACCGTGTTGAATTTTAAAGCCTCGAGTTTCGGAACTTCATCACCTAACAACAATTCTGCTTTTTTTCCTTCATCACTGTTTGGATAATTCAGCGCTACAAAATTCAATGCCTTTTTATATTCTTCTACCCCTTTTAATTTACCGACGGTTCTGGCTTTCAGCATTTCAAATTTCGGAACAATTTCTTCTCCTGTAAACTGGTCTATGGCCAGGTTAACATTTGTCAGCGTTTGTTTGTAATCTCCGGATTCATATAATTTATACGTCTTTTTAAATGCGCTTTCAGGCGTATCGGTAAGCGCAAGATCAGACGAATTCGGGTTTCCTAAAATCTGGGCATAACGCGATTCCGGATGTTCGTTGATAATACGTTGTTTCATCGCAGCGGCTTTGTCTTTGTCTAAAACTTCATAGAGTTTATACAAATTGTACATCGCCGGCAATACCAAACGCTCTTCAGGTTTGTTTTCGAGCAATTTTTCGAGTTTGGCTGTAGCCAATTTATATTCTTTGAATTTTTCTTTGTAAATCACACCCAATTGGTAATACGCAAAATTGCGTTCTTTAGCGATGCTGTCGATTTCAACCTGGCTTTTTGGCAATTGATTCACATAATAATCCACGGTATATCTTTCATCTGGTTTGCCTGCGTCGGCTTTATCATTATCACTGCCTTCAAGTGCTGCATTTTCATCTGATGAGGCATTCGCACCTGCATTTTTATTGGAAGATAAACGCCAATTGTTTTTCAAGGTACGGTCGCCCCAGTTTTTTCTGAATTCATTCTTCCCGTATGCTACGGTCGTCGGATTGTAAAAATAAAAGTTGCTGTTTCCTGAACTTCCGAAAGAAGCTGTTGACGGGCTCTCTGCGGCCGCATTTGCTTTTGACATGGCATTTGGTGCAACATTTTTTCCTGCCGCCGCCAAACTTTCCATCTTTTTGGATTTTTGTTCTGCACTTATGCCACCTGTTTCATCATTGATTTCGGCACCCGTATTGGAAGCAGAATCTGCTGCATTTTTTGCGGCTTTTTCAGCAAGTGCGCGTGCTGTTTCTTCGTCCTTTTTTAACTTAGTGATATACGCTTCATAATAAGCTGTTCTGGCATTGTCCGAAAGTGAAAACACATGAATAATGCTGTCATTTTTGGTTTCAATCGCCTCATAATGAATAACATCTGTCAAGTTTTCCCGCTTCTTTTTAATGTTTCGGTATTCGCGTGTACGCGGATTGAGTTGCACCAATGTACTGTCAAAATATTTTCCGGCGGTGACATATTTAGCAGCATTAAAATAAATATCTGCCATATTCCTGTAATTGGATGCGATTCGGTACTGGTCCTGCGTTTTTGATTTTAATGACGCATTGTAATATTTTTTGGCTTGGTCAAAATTTTTATTTTTATCATAAAACAAAGCCAGTTGGTGGTTCAAAACATCCAGATATGGCCTGTTTTCACGGTCTTCCAGCAGTTCATGGAAATTTTTTACAAAAGCGGTCGTATCGCCTTTTGCATAATCAAATTGTGCCGCCTGGCGTGCATGTGCCTGGATTACATATTGGCGCGCCGCTTTCCTTTTCATGTCAATCACAGATTGGTAGGCGATGTAAGCACTGTCTTTTTGGCCTAAATCTTCATACAATTGCCCGAGGATGAAATCGTAACGTGCTTTTTCTTCGTTTTCTTTTGTAAATTCTTTGGCCAGTTTGAGTTTGACAATCGCACTGTCTTTTTGTTCCAGGTTTAAGAAGGCTTGCGCCAGAATTGCATTGGCATCAGCAAAAATCTGGTCTTTGAATTTAATTTCTTTGAGTAATTTATTCAGGTTGTTGACTGCCAAAGCGTCGTTATCAAGCCTGATATTGGTTTTTTCACGCCAAACTTTCGCTTCGTAAATTTTATCGCTGTTCGGATATTTATACAATATATAATTGAAAGCCTCCAAAGCCGGAACAAATCTCTGATCGTAATATCTTGATTTTCCAAGCATTAAATGTGCTTCGTCCATCTGCGGATTTTTCTCGGAACCTGCAATATTCATAGAGTGTTTCTGGATTGCTTTCGCCGATTTTGTCTCGGCACGTTCAAAATTAGGGTTTCTGTTATTTTGACCCGGAAGCGCGTTTTCCTGTGTAATTTGCATTCTTTCTATCGGAAGCATTTCCCAGAAATTATCTTTATACTGCGTTTTAAGGTCAATAACGCCTTTGTCCAAAGCCAGTCCGCCATTGTACAAAATGTTGTATTTAGAACTCAACGCATGCGAATTCCTGGACAGAAAAGTATTTTTTTTCGTAGAGCAGGCAATCAAAAAAAGAAATAATCCTGCTATAGAAATGTATTTGAGTATGTTCGTTTTCAATGGGAAACAATTTTATTCTTAAAACTTTTAAAAGCCAATTTTAGTATAATGACTGGTAAAAATACGTTTCTTTTTGATATAGCGAAAATTATAGCGTAAAAGTTTGGTTTTCGCTTGTGCCAATACCGATAAGTTTTAAACAATTCTCAGAAATCAGGCGTTTTCGTTATTTGTATGTCAGGATCATTACCTGTTCTGAATTGTTTTTTTTACTTTTGTAAAAAACTTAGTATGTCATCATTTTATAAACTCAATATAAAGGAAGTAAAACGCGAGACCAATGAGGCGGTTTCTGTTTTATTTTCTGTCCCATTGGAATTTAAAGATTTTTATAAATTCACCGCCGGTCAATACCTGAACCTTAAACTTACGCTCGACGGCCAGGAAATCAGGCGCGCCTATTCTATTTGTTCGTCTCCAAACAGCGACGAATTGCGCATTGCCGTGAAAGGTTTGAAAAATGGCGTGTTTTCACAATTTGCCACAAGCCTGCTCAAAGAAGGGGATTTGCTCGAAGTGGGAACACCGGAAGGTACATTCACTTTTGAACCCGATGCTTCACGTCAGAAAAATTACGCAGCTTTTGTTGCCGGAAGCGGAATCACTCCGGTTTTGTCAATCATCCATAGTGTTTTGGTTGGTGAGCCAAAAAGTACTTTTGTTCTCGTTTACGGAAATAAAACGCCGGCTGATACCATTTTTCATCAGGAATTGCATGACCTCCAACTCCAATATACGGGTCGCTTTTTTGTGCATTATGTGTACAGCCAGGCCAAAGTGGAGCATGAATTGTTTGGCCGTATCGAAAGATCGACTGTCAATTTCATGCTGAACAATAAGTATAAAGAAATCGAATTTGACAAATTTTACCTTTGCGGCCCTGAGGAAATGATCACCACAGTTGCGGCAGTGTTAAAAGAACACAATATCAAGGAAAAAGACATTAAATTTGAATTATTCACTTCGACAAAAGTCGAACATAAAATAGATTCAACGCTCGAAGGACATACCAAAATCACCGTTATGGTCGATGATGAAGAAACGACTTTTGAAATGTCGCAGAAACAAACTGTTCTCGAAGCGGCATTAAAACAAGGACTCGACGCTCCTTATTCTTGTCAGGGAGGCATTTGCAGCAGTTGTCTCGCACGTGTGGTTTCAGGTAAAGCCGAAATGGTCAAAAATGCAATTTTAACCGACGGCGAAATTGCGCAGGGATTGATTCTAACCTGTCAGGCACACCCAACAACTCCGGAGATTTACGTTGATTACGACGATGTTTAGATGTATTAAGACGTTAATGTTGGGCATTGTGACCACGTTTGCACAATAAATGCATCTCAATTCTTAACACTTAATACTCTTTACTCAATACTTCTTTTACTTTCGCAACAACCGTTTCCGGTAAAATGGTACGCATCGCGTCTTCATAACCTTCTACATATTTATTGCCGTAAACGGAAGTGGGCAGTTGTGGAAATTTATTCCGGTCAGAAACCAATGCGTTTTCTATAGGTTGGTGAAACGGTGCAAAACCTGCAAACGGATGTGTGGCGCCCCAAAGCGTAATTGTTTCAACACCATACATCGCAGCAATATGGGCATTCCCGGAATCCATGCTGAGCATCAGGTCGAGGTTGCTGATGAGTTCGAGTTCCTGTTCAAAATTGATTTTTCCGGCAACTACAATTGTGTTTTCTAATTCGGAAGCGAATTTTCCTAAAATCTCAACCTCTTTTTTTCCGCCACCAAAAAGGAATATTTTATAGTTCGTTCTTTTTGACAACAGCGCTATGGTTTGCTGCATCAGATCAATATGGTAAACTTTGCCGTCGTGCTGGGCAAATGGCGCGATGCCGATCCATTTGTATGTTCCTTTAGCTTCGGTGATTTGTAAAACTTCTGGACTTAATACTTTTTTCGGAGGAAACTCTGGTTGTGATAAATTTATTGGAAACCCCAGTTTAGAAAAGACTTCAAGATGCCTTTCCACCATTGGTGTCAGCGGTTTAAAAATTTTATTTCCGGCTCGGGTCAACGCTTTTTTTTCTGCTTTGCCTTTATTGACGGCTGCTGTTTTTTTTCCGCTTAAAGCAAATAATACGCGGATAATCTGTGAACGCAACACGTTATGCAAATCGGCAAAGGCGTCAATTTTCTGGCTTTTAAGCGCGCTGAATAATTTGAGCAACCCGAAAAAACCTTCGTGTTTCCCTTTGGCATCAAATGCAAAAAATTCGAGATTGGGAATGCCGTCAAAAAACGGCCTGAAAAACGGCCGCGATACCATTGTGATGGTAACGTCCGGATAAGTTTTGGCGAAAGCCCTTAAAACAGGAACCGTCATCGCGACATCTCCCATTGCGGAAAGTCGGATAACGGCTATATGTTTGATTTTGTGTGGCAAAGGTTTAGGGTTCAGGGTTTATGGTTCAGGGTGCAAGGTTTATGGTCCAGAGTTAGCGGTATTCACCTGTACCCTATACCCATTACCTTACACCTTTATGTCGTACCCGTTACCTTGTACCCGGTTTACTTCTTATTTTGGTACAACACCGGATTCAGCTCATCGTCATTGTACATTTTCATTTGTTTGTACACTTTCATGAACTTGTCGCCACTTTCGATATCTGTAAGCAAATCGTCGATTGCCGTTGATAAATCAGTTCTTTGTTCGAGTAAAATATTGAGTTTTGCCTGGCATTTGTCCCGGTGTTCCTGAGAGGCTTCGGGACGCGTCGCTTCTTCTTGCATGTGGTAAATCTTTAAAGCTAAAATCGACAAACGGTCAAACGCCCAGGCAGGACTTTCAGAATTGATTTTTGCCGAGTCTTTCACTTTGACGTGGCTGAATTTCTGAAGGAAATAGCTGTCGATATATTCTACCATATCGGTACGTTCCTGGTTTGAAGCATCGATTCTTCTTTTTAATGTAAGCGCCGCAACCGGATCAATATTCGGGTCGCGAATGATGTCTTCAAAGTGCCATTGCACCGTATCGATCCAGTTTTTGACATATAATAAATGTTCGAATTGGTCTTTTTGGTACGGATTAGCGACCGGCTGGTCTACACTATCAAATTTATGGTAATCCTGAATACTTTGCTCGAAGATCGAATAAGCTAATTTTGAAAACATATCTTTACAGTTTAAAAGACAAAGATACTTTTTATACTTTTATAACCTAAATAAAGTTGCAAAGTTCCTGAGTAACTGAGTCGCTAAGTTATCAAACGTAAATTAAAATTAAAAATGCAGATCCATTATATTTCCGAGGCCAACAGCGTCCTGAATCATTTTCTGGGACAAATCAGAAACGTCAACGTACAAAACGACAGCATGCGTTTTCGCAGGAATATTGAGCGCATCGGCGAAGTGATGGCTTATGAACTCAGTAAAAATCTGCATTATAAAAATGTCGAAATCCAGACACCGCTTGGTATTAAAAAAACTACGGAGATTGAAGATGAACTGGTTTTATGTTCCATTTTACGCGCCGGTTTGCCTTTGCATTTGGGTTTTCTGAATTATTTTGATGCCGCTGAAAACGGATTTGTTTCGGCTTATCGTTACCACCATAATAATGACGATGCATTTGAAATCAAGGTCGAATACCAGGCCGTTCCGAATATCGACAACAAAAACCTATTGTTAATCGATCCGATGCTTGCAACGGGACAATCGATGGTGGCGGTTTTTAATACATTGCTGAAAAAAGGAACACCAAAGGAAATCCACATTGCTGTGGTGATTGCCGCTCCTGAAGGCATTGCCTATTTAGAACAGCATTTGCCTGACAATTGCCATTTGTGGGTAGCGACTTTAGACGAAAAACTGAACGAAAAAAACTACATCGTTCCCGGACTCGGAGATGCCGGTGACTTAGCTTACGGCAATAAATTATAACTGTGAAAAAAAGCAGAACAGTCCGGCTGCTGTTGAAACGGCAATAATCACATCCTGTTGCCACTTGATTTGTGCCATTTCGATATGGCTTGATACCATCATGGCTAACGGCGCAAAAGTAAAAATAATCAGGTCGTTGCTTTTATTGGGTGAAACTACGAAAATAATCACTCCAATAAAAAAAGCCGATATGATCTTTTTGTAAGAAGAGTGCAAAATCAGTGGCCGGTTTGATAATGACATCAGCAGTGAAATCAGGAAAAAAACTGCAATTGTTGCATAAATTGACAAAGCTACATTCTGATAATTGTTTGTAAAATAGTTAATTTTAAAGTCAAAATGCGCACTATTAATCAGGTTTCCAATCCAGTTTTGGTCAAAAATTACGGCAAAAAACAGAAAGACCGTTATAGCAGTAAAGAAAGCAATAAATGGTAAAAACCAGTTTCTGTAATCGCGCGCTGCATGGAAAAGTATCGAAATAAATACCAGAACAATAAATGAAATGGCCCAAAGGTGAAATATGGCGGCTATAAATATCCATAAAGCGGCATCAAAAATTTTCTCTTTTGTGGCTTTCATGGAATGCAATGAAATAAGCCTTCGCATGGCTAAAAGAATAAAAAAGTTTGAAATAACCAAAGCCGTATCATCCAAAACCGTCGGAAAAAACAACAGGAAAATCAAATAGAATAATACCGTGTAGGCACTGTCTTTACTGAGTCCGTTCTTTTTTACAATAAAATTCGTGATAAAAAGTGACGCATAAATGAGTCCGAGCAAACCAATTTTTACCGCAAAATACCACAGTGAATTTTCACCGGTCGCATGTTGAATCTGGTACAAAAAAAAGAAAAACAAAACCCCGATAATGACAATCGAATAATTTAACGGTGTAGATTTTCTAAAAAGGCTTGCGATCATGAGGATATTTTATACTTTTGTAAATGTAAATATAATACTTGTTTAAAAATGAGAGCATTTTTTGAAGGCATCCAATGGTTATTTGAAAACGTTTTATTTATTCCGCACAACTTTTTCAGGAAACTGGAATTAACAAGCTGGTTCGGCGCGAATATCATCAACTGGATTTTTATGATCATTTGTACCGTTGCGATGGTTTACTGGATCAAACAACTCAGAATTTTTGATGAAAGAGGCGAAGAAAACCAAGATACTACGGCACATTCGTTCTTAAAGTAAGTCGAAACCGATATCTTTCCTAAAATACATCTTATCAAAACTTAGTTGTTCTATGTTTTGGTAAGATTTTTTTATGGCCTGTTCGAAATTATCCCCGAAAGACGTTACCGCCAAAACACGCCCGCCATTGCTCAAGACTTTTCCATATTCGAGTTTGGTCCCGGCATGAAATACAATCGAATCCGACACTTTTTCAAAACCTGAAATGACTTTTCCTTTTTCGTAATCTTCCGGATAACCGCCGGAAACAACCATGATCGTCGCCGCTGTTCTGTCGTCAATGTCTAATGAAACCTGATCAAGTGTCTGATCGGCTACGGCCAAAAACAATTCTACCAGATCCGATTTCAATCGTGGGATTACCACTTCTGTTTCCGGATCGCCCATTCTGACGTTGTATTCAATCACAATCGGTTCGCCATGCACATTGATCAATCCGATAAAAACAAATCCTTTATACGGAATGCCGTCTTTTTGCAAACCGTCAATCGTAGGTTTTACAATGCGGTTTTCTATTTTTTCAAGCAGCGGATCATTCGCAAATGGAACTGGTGAAATCGCGCCCATACCGCCGGTGTTTAAACCACTGTCGCCTTCGCCAATACGTTTGTAATCTTTTGCTGTCGGGAATATTTTATAATTTTTGCCGTCTGTCAATACAAAACAGCTCAGTTCGATGCCGTTTAAAAATTCCTCAATCACGACTTTTGAACTCGCTGCACCAAATTTTTCATTGACAAGCATGTTGCGCAATTCCGTTTTGGCTTCATCGAGATCTTGAATGATCAACACGCCTTTTCCGGCGGCCAAACCATCCGCTTTTAACACATACGGCGGTTCGAGCGTTTCAAGGAATTTGCAGCCTTTTTCTACGGTTTCTTTAGTAAAACTGTCATAGGCTGCGGTTGGAATTTGATGTCTGACTAAAAATTCCTTTGCAAATTCTTTACTGCCTTCGAGTTGCGCACCTAGTTTTGAAGGCCCGATGACCGGAATGTGTTTCAACTGATCGTCATTTGCAAAAAAATCAAAGATTCCTTTGACGAGCGGATCTTCGGGACCAACAACGACCATGCTGACTTTTTCAGCGATCGCAAACGCTTTTACGGCTTCAAAATCCAACGGATTGATGTCGATATTCGTCGCAATTTCAGCGGTTCCGGCATTTCCCGGTGCTACAAAAAGTTGGTCGCATTTTGGGCTTTGAAGCATTTTCCAGGCCAATGCATGTTCGCGGCCGCCAGATCCTAAAAGTAAAATAGTCATGTTGGTGTTTTTAGTTGTGTGGCACAAAAATACTGGCTTTTGCACGGAAATAATAATTAATTTTTAAAAAAATGCGTGTTACAGGCGGTTAGTCACACGTAAGTATTATTTTTGGTGAAAATTACTTAATAGTGTTCAAAATTTTCGACATTTCGCTGAAACTAAACGGCTTTCCTTTGGGAAAATCGAAGGCGAAACTCAACGAAATTTTGTCGGTTCCGGATGGAAAATATGCGCCTTTTGTCGATTTGAAGAAACGAGAAATCGTTCAGTTTCATCTTGACAACAATACGTTTTACCAAAACCTTGTTGGGACAAAAACTTTCACAAACTGGAATGATCTTCCGATCATGAAAAAATCAGATTTTCAACGGCCTTTGTCAGAACGGTTGTCGGAAGGCTATTCTGAAAAAACGGTTTATATTAACAAAACTTCGGGTTCCAGCGGCGATCCGGTGGTTTTTGCAAAAGACAAACCGTATCATGCCCTTATCTGGGCGAATATTATCAGGCGGTTTGGATGGTACGGCGTCGATTTTAACCATTCGTGGCAGGCGCGTTTTTATGGCATGCCGGTTGATTTTATCAACAATCTGAAGCTGCGTTTTAAGGATTACCTCAGCAAACGCTACCGTTTCAGTATTTTTGATCTGTCGGATGGCGGACTCGAAAAAATCATTTCCAAATTTGCCCGCAAAAAGTTCGATTACATCAACGGTTATACGACCTGCGTGGTTTTATTGGCAAAATACCTACAGAAAAACAACCTGATTCTGAAAGCTATTTGCCCAACCTTAAAAGTCTGTATTGTGACTTCCGAAATGCTATTTGAAGACGATAAAATCCTGATCGAAAAATATTTGGGCGTTCCTGTTGTCAATGAATATGGCGCGTCTGAGCTTGACGTCATCGCTTTTCAAAATATTGACGATGAATGGGTTGTGAATGCCGAAACACTTTTTGTAGAAATTTTAGACGAAAACAACCAGCCGCTCCCAAACGGTCAGGAAGGCAAAATCGTCGTGAGCTGTTTGTACAATTTTGCACATCCGTTTATTCGTTATGAAGTGGGCGATTACGGCATTTTGGGCGAAAAAAGCACGGCAAAAAAACCATTGCTCAAAAAATTAATCGGCCGTACGAATGACTTTGCACAATTGCCAAGTGGCAAAAAACCAGCCGGCATGACCTTTTATTCCATTACCAAAAAATTATTCGGCGATGAAGGAAAGGTCAAAGAATTTGTGATCCGTCAAACAAAAATTGATACTTTTGAAATCGATTATACGAGCGAAAAACCTTTGGCTGCAGCCGAAATCAAACATATAGAAGCTGTTTTTTCCGACTACCTCGAACCCGGATTACATTATATTTTTCAGCACAAAACGGTTTTGGAAAGGAATGCTTCGGGAAAACTCAAACAATTTACCTCATTACTCTAAGTCATGAAAATTACCATCGTTGCCGGCGCCCGCCCGAATTTTATCAAAATTGCCCCGATCATTAAAGTGATCCAAAAGCGCCAGGATGAGGGTGCTAACGTTACGTTCCGTTTGGTGCATACCGGGCAGCATTATGATAAAAACCTCAGCGATACGTTTTTTGAAGAACTCAACATTCCGCAACCACAAAACAATCTCGAGGTGAAAAGCGGTTCACAGTCGCAGCAAACGGCCGCCATTATGGTCGCGTTTGAACAGGAACTGATCGACCATCCATGTGATCTGGTTTTGGTTGTTGGTGACGTCAACTCGACGATGGCCTGTGCGTTGGTGGCCAAAAAAATGAACCTGAAAGTTGCGCATGTCGAAGCCGGTATCCGTTCAGGCGATATGACGATGCCTGAGGAAATCAACAGGATTGTAACCGACAGCATTACCGATTATTTCTTTACGACTTCAGAAACTGCTGCTCAGAATTTGCTGAAATACGGCGCCGATCCGAAACAAATCCATTTTGTGGGCAATGTGATGATCGATACGCTGACGCAAAATCTGGATCGCATTCAAAAACCCGATTTCTGGGAAAAATACGATCTCGAAACAGGAAATTATATCATTCTGACGTTGCACCGCCCGTCAAATGTCGATGAAGAAGCTTCTTTACAAAAATTATTATTGGGCATCGATGCATTGGCAAAAGGCAAAAAAGTCATTTTTCCGGTGCATCCGAGAACAAAAGCCATACTTGAAAATACCAAAATAGCATTCGAAAATATCATTTATGTCGAGCCGCAGGGTTATCTGGCGTTTATGTACCTGATTAAAAACAGTTTTGCCGTGATTACCGATTCTGGTGGCATTTCGGAAGAAACGACTGTGCTTGGCATTCCGTGTTTTACCATGCGAACGACCACCGAACGTCCTGAAACACAAACCATTGGAACAAATACCTTGGTAGGTATTTCGATTGAAAACCTTCAAAAAGAATTTAGTGCTTTCCTGCAAAACGGCAAGCGCGAAAGTGGCATTCCAGAGCTTTGGGACGGAAAAGCTTCCGACCGCATTATTGATATTCTTTTAAAGCTGTAGCAATGGAAGAAATCCTGATTGTATCCAATTATTATCCACCGGAGAAAGGCGCTGCGGCGAACCGGATTGAGCAATTGTCGCTCAAATTACACCAAAACAATTACAAGGTTTCAGTGCTTTGCCCATTGCCGAATTATCCGAAAGGGATTATTTTCCCCGAATATCAAAACAAGTTTTTTGTTAAGGAAGTTATACAAAACATTACCATTTCCCGGCTGTGGATTTTGCCAAGTGTGAGTAAAAATCTGATCGCCCGATTGTTCTCAACACTTTCGTTTTCTGCAGGATTGTTCTTTTATTTGTTGTTTAAAAAAACGCCACACAAAGTTATTGTACAATCGCCGCCATTGTTATTATCCTTTATTTCAGTACTTGTATTGGCTTTAAAAGGCAAAAAAATCATCCTGAATGTTTCCGATTTGTGGCCGATGGCAGCCATTGAGCTCGGCGCTTTGAAAACCGGTTCGTTTTCGCATAAAGTCTCATTATTTTTTGAAAAATTCATCTATAAAAAAGCCACGTTGATTTTAGGGCAATCGGACGAAATCGTTACCCACATCCATCAGATTTACCCCGAGAAACCTTGCCATTTGTACCGAAATTTTCCCGATCACCAATTGGATGGTTTTGAAATAAAAAATACCGGAAATCCAACAATTCAACTGTTTTATGCCGGATTGCTTGGTGTAGCACAAGGTGTTCTAGAAGTTTGCGAAAAAATGGAATTTCAAAACTTAAATATGGAATTCCATATTTTTGGCGATGGTGCAGAAAAAGTTCAGATTGAAAATTACATTCAAAAACATCCTGAAAAAAACATCATTTTCCACGGCATGCTCGAACGCGCCGATTTGCTTTCGAGGCTGGCTTCATTTGACATTGCAGTGGTTCCTTTAAAAACACGAATTTACGGGTCTGTTCCTTCTAAAATATTCGAATACAGCGCTTTGGGAATTCCGATTTTGTATTTTGGTGGTGGTGAAGGCGAAACTATCGTAAACGAAAATTATTTGGGTTGGGTCGTTCCTGTTGAAGATTTTGAAACGCTCAATACCGTTTTAAGGACCATTTCAAATGAAGGAAAAATTCATGTGCAACAACTGAAAGCCGCTGTTTTTAAACAATCTGAAACGAAATTTAACCTGGACTTCCAGATCCAGAAACTCATTTCGGAAAAAGTCTTTTAATACGCTTTTTCTTCGCCTTTAAAGATGTTAATGACTGTTTGCGCAATAATCTTCAGATCGAGCAGCAGTGACCAGTTTTCAATGTAAAACACATCGTATTTGATGCGGTTGATCATGTCTTCGTCCGTTTCGATTTCGCCACGGAAACCGCGAACCTGTGCTAATCCGGTGATTCCGGGTTTTACATAATGGCGTACCATGTATTTTTTAATCTTGCTTCCGTATGCTTTATTTTGTGACCATAAGTGTGGCCTTGGCCCTACTACTGACATTTGGCCTACAAGTACATTTAAAAACTGCGGCAGTTCATCGATACTTGTTTTTCTCATGAATTTCCCTATGCGTGTAACTCGCGGATCGTTTTTAGATGCTTCTTTTTCAGTCGTTTTGTTGAGTTTCATCGAACGGAATTTGTAGCAGAAAAATTCTTTTTCCTCGAGGCCTGGCCTTCCCTGCCTGAAAAAAATTGGCCCTTTCGATTCAATTTTTATTAGCAACGCCAAAAGCGGGATCAGCCATGACAACACAAGAATGATGACGAAAATCGAGAACATAATATCAAATAATCGTTTAAAAAGCTTGACCAGCGGTTGGTGCAATTGCGTTTTCTGCAATGACAATACCGGAAAAAGTTCATAATAGTCGATTTTGAGGTTTTTGGAAAATATCTCTTTAGAATCGGGGATGAATTTGATTGTGATTGTATTTTCGTCAGCAAATTCTACGAGTTCCTTGAGTTGTTCATTGGACAATTCATTCAATGAGCAATAAATTTCATCGATTTTTTTTTCTATGACAAACGTTTTTAGCGCTTCAACTTTTCCCAGAATGTTGGCATTGCTTTTTTTGTCTGAAAAGAACCCAAAAAAGCGATAGCCGTAATCATTCCTGTTTTCAAAAACCTCCTTAAGCCTGATGGCTTCTGGTGTATATCCAATAATGACGGCATTCCTGAAATTGCTTCCTGTAATAATCCGGTATTTTTTGAGGTAATAAAACAGCAGGTATTTAAAAGCAGTGATTAATACAAAACTGCACACCATAAACCAGGCGATTGCCGTACCGCTGAAAATAACCTCTTTTGAAAACGGGAAAAAAGCGATGATAACCAACAGGAAAAGTATGCCTTGCTTGAAGATTTTGGAGGCAATTTCGACCGGAGTTGTAAATCGAAAAATCTCATAAAATCGGATAAATAAAGCTACAAACGCCCATGCAATCGTTTGATATGCAATATAATAACCAAGATTTAAATTCAATTCCCTTAAGAAATACAAACTGAAAATCGTGATTATTATAAAATCAAATAAAATGCTTATGGGCCTTATATACTTTGAATATCTTCCTTTATGTTGTGAAACCATTCTTAGTGGATATATCCTGTAAAATCTTTGTGCTCTTCTTTTAAAAGTTCTTCAGACGACAATGATTTAAAATATTCATAAGTTATTTTCATGCCTTCGCTTCTGGAAACTTTGGCTTCCCAGCCTAAAATTTCTCTGGCTTTGGTTGTATCTGGCTGGCGTTGCAACGGATCGTTTACCGGCAATGGATGGTAAACTACTTTTTGATTGGTTCCAGTCAGCTTGATGATTTCATCAGCAAAATCCCTGATCGTAATTTCGTCCGGATTTCCAATATTTACCGGATATACATAATCAGAATGCAGCAGCCTGAAAATTCCTTCTACCTGGTCGTCGACATAGCAAAAAGAGCGGGTTTGGCTTCCGTCGCCAAAAATGGTCAGATCTTCACCGCGCAAAGCCTGTCCGATAAATGCCGGTATGACACGGCCGTCGTTGAGTCGCATCCTTGGTCCGTAGGTGTTGAAAATTCTTACAATTCTTGTTTCAACGCCGTGAAAAGTATGATAAGCCATGGTAATTGATTCCTGAAAACGCTTGGCTTCATCATAAACACCTCTTGGTCCGATGGTGTTTACATTTCCGTAATATTCTTCTGTTTGTGGATGCACAAGTGGATCTCCATAAACCTCAGAAGTTGAAGCAATAAGAATCCTTGCCTTTTTAACACGTGCCAATCCTAATAAATTATGTGTTCCCAAGGAACCCACTTTAAGGGTTTGGATTGGGATTTTCAGATAATCTATCGGGCTTGCCGGTGAAGCAAAGTGCAAAATATAATCTAGTTCTCCCGGAACATGTACAAACTTTGTAATGTCATGGTGGTAGAATTCAAAATTTTTATCCTTGAAAAGATGTTTGATGTTTTTTAAATCTCCAGTGATAAGATTGTCCATTCCGATTACATAATAACCTTCAGCTATAAAACGATCGCACAGGTGTGACCCTAAAAAACCAGCTGCTCCGGTAATAAGTATTCTTTTCATATGTAGATTTATATTAGTTTATGGGGCTTTACAGATCCTAAGCCAACTTATTTTGATTTGTTATATCTGATATTTTTGGGGCCAAAAAAAATTTTTTGTGGTTAAAAATGCAATACATGATGATGAAAAAAACAATACCTCTTTGCCTTGCCAAAAATGATTCCGTCAAAAATAAACTTATCATTAGAATTGCGAAAGAAATATGTATAAAATCTTTTGATTTTATTGCATTTTTCAAATTAATTACCATCATGATAATCAACAGGACGAATCCAAGAATACCTGTTTCGGCAAAAATCTGGACATATTGATTGTGGAAGTTCTTTTTTTGATAACCTTCTATCTTATCATCGCCGAGGAATACATTGTGCTCTATACCTTTTTCTTCAATTTTAAAATTGGTTGCGTTGAGTCCGTAACCTGTAAATAAAATTGGATCTTCCTGAAGCATTTCCGTAAAAATCCTGATTTGGTAAACTCTGAAAGCGCTTCCGGCAAAATAATCATTTGGTTCAAAACGGTCTTTAGACCATGCCTGCGGAACGCTTACATTGTAAACATTTCCGGTTTTAAAATCTTCGTTTATCGATCTTTCGTTTTGGTTTGATTCGAATTCGATGATAAAGCGTTCCCTGATTTTTGATGAAAAAAGAACCGTCATGGTTAAAATCAACAGCAGCAAAATTGTAATCCATTTGATGCTTTTCGTGGCTCTGAAATAAAAAAGGTCGTAACAGAGAATCAGCAGAATAAAAACGAGAATAATATTTTTAGACGACAACAAAATGATAAAAAAAGCAAGCAAAACCATGGCCCCTTTGTCAATTGTTGTTTTGAATGGCTTAACGAAAAAATAAAAAAAAGCGATCGCAACATATACTGAAACGTGAATCGCATTGACATCTTCGGTCACAAGCTCGTGGTAAAAGAATACATGCGAATTGCCCGTGGCAGCATATCGAAAGAGTGCATTAGCAATATAGAATATTGTAAAAAAAACAATTCCGAAACTATAGTATTTTATGATTTTTAGTTTCTGATCGGCCGTCAATTTCGGAAGTATCATAAAACAAACCGGAATGACCAGCAATGGCAATACTTTAGAAATTGCGCGTATAGTTGCCGCTTTGTCAGCCGTCCAGAAATAAGTAGCAGCCATTAAGAGGAATAAAAGTATCGGTAAAATCAGATTCGCTTCTGCCTTAAAATTTTTCTTTTTAAATGTAATTAAAGAGATAAAAGCGAACAACCCGACAGCAATGCCATTAACCGCATATCCCATTGGAATGGTGAGCAGGACAATAATCAAAAAAGGAAAAAACAGGTTTTGCTTAGTTTCCGATTTTAGTTCCCGCGTAACATTGTTCAAATAATTGTAAATATTCCCCATTAATTTTATTCCAGTTAAAGTCTTTAATAATTGCTTCAAAATTATTCTGAACAAACGTCAGGTAGTCCTGTTTCCGCAGGGTTTCGAGTATGGTTTTTACTTCTGCGGGATTTGAGAAATATACAGCATTTTCTTTTAAAACGCCTTTGTTAAAATCATTATTGTGCGAGGCAATAAATGCCTGGGATGCCATTGCTTCGAGTAGAGACGGATTGGTACCGCCAACAGAGTGGCCGTGGAAATAAATATTACAAAAATACCGCAGGTTGTTCAGGTGTTCCAGATTGTAAATGCCACCCATAAAACGAATTTCAGGAACATTTTTAAACTTGTCTTTCAGATACGCGCCATATTTGGTATTGTGGTTTCCAACGACAAGCATCGGTAACGGATTTTTTTGCAGTGCAACACCTTCGAGAACCATGTCAAGATTGTTCTCTGGTTCGAAACGCGCCATGATCATGTTGTATTTTTCCGGAACCACTCCATACTGTTCAAGAACTGATTGTTCCGGTTGGCTAAATGGATGTGCGCCATAAGCGATGTAAGTGGATTCTTTATTGTATCGGTCTTTCAGGAATTTTTTTATTCCAAGCGAATCGGAAACTAAAAAATCACTGCTTACAGCAGCCAGCCTTTCGGCAAATTTCAGGAATTGCTGCACGGGTCGTGAATATTTAGAGCGTTTCCATTCTATTCCGTCCATGTTTGTAATGATAATGGGTTTTTTCGGGAGCAGGAAAAACCAGATCGAATTGCTGGTATAACCCAATTGCAGAATGATGTCAAAATCGCGCGTTCGTGCATCCATGATACAATTGTAATCGTAGATAAACTGCCCAAACGTTCCCATTTTGTGTTCCGGATCATTTTTATGGATGATGTGAACGCCTTTAAAGGTTTTTTCCTGATGCGGATGGTTGTGCGAATTGTATACATAGACCTCATGGCCTTTCTCTACCAGATATACAGAAAAAAATTCGGCAAATTGTTCAAAACCTCCGTAGTAATTGGGAACACCACGAGTTCCTAAAATAGCTATTTTCATTAATCAGATCGTATTTTCTGCATATTCTGCATTGCAAACATAGTAAAAATGTACGAAAAAATGCGCCAAATTTCTATAAGCAAAAACAAATAGAAAATTCAAAACAGCACATTTTAGGGTTGGCATCACTTTAAATTTGCCTAAATCAATCTGACAATGGGACTTATTCTTTTTGCAACAGCATTTGATACCCTTTTAAAGTTTCTTCTGCCGTTTTTTCCCAAATATAATTGTGGAGTACTTTTTCTTTTAATGCTGGATCTACCGGTGCATGGTATGCCTGATCAATCGCGTGCGTGATTGATGCCACATCATCCGGTTCGCAATAAAATGCATAATCGCCAAAATAATCATACGGATCGCCTTTTTTAGTTGCTACGACATTACAGCCCATCGCTGCGGCTTCTAGCGTAGACAATCCTGGTGTTTCCATCCAGCTGGCTAAGACATGAACTTTTGCAACTTTATACAAATGGCGTAGATTTTCATGTGAAATGGCGCCTAAAAAATGTACATTCTCTCCTGCGGCCTCGTGAACCTGATTTACATAATCCTTTTGATTTTGTGACTCCTTGCCTACGAGAACCAATTTATAATTTGTTCCTTTTACCGCTTTTACAACATTGAGTGTTGATTTCCTGCCTTCAATACGGGCTGCGCAAAGGATACAATCCTGAAATTCCAGATACGGATTAGTCATATTGTTATCATTTTCTGAAAAAACAGACCGGTCTATGGCATTTGGAATGTTGATAAAATTATAATTCTTTAATTTGAATTCCAAGGCTACGCGATTCATCTCGGAAACAGAGTTTGGCAAAAAAACCGTTGTATTGTCAACAATTTCTTTCATGAGCCCGTAATATCCTTTAAACATCATTTTGTAAACACCGGAATGCATTCTTTTTTCTTTGTAATGCTTTACCAATGTTTTGATGTAGCCTATCTGGTAAGGCGATAAAACATTCGCAATCTTCTGGAAAAATCCGCCACGGGCTTTTCGTTCAAATTCGGTATACAATCCATAAATGGTAGAAAGTGCTATTTTTTTATGCTGCCTTTTGGCATTAAGCATTTGTGGGTAAATGTCCTGCGGCTCCATCAAATTGAACAGATGAACGAGATCATAATTTGTCAAATCAGGTTCCATTTCGAGTGAAATATCTACGGCTACACCTAGTTTTTCGAGAAACTCTTTGGTTTTCAACATTTGCACCATATCGCCTCCGGGTGCGTCGAATAAATTAGTTCTCGTTTGGAATAAAACTTTCATATTCATTTTTTTTTGATCGTTGCAAATATAGTTTTAATTAGTAGTTTTACGCTTCCTAAAAAATTCCCCTACGATGAAAAAAGTTTTGTTTTTGTTTGGAACCCGACCTGAAGCAATAAAAATGGCGCCTTTAATCGATTGTTTCTCAAGCGACCAAAACTATGATGTAAAAGTGGGCGTAACGGCCCAACATCGTGAAATGCTGGATCAGGTTTTGTCTTTTTTTGATATAAAAGTGGATTACGACCTCAATATCATGAAGCCCAACCAAACACTTCATCAGTTAACTGCCGACCTGGTTTCGGAAATTACAAACCGCATTTTACTCAAAGAACATTTTGACCTTGTTTTTGTTCAGGGCGATACCACTACCGTTCTGGCTGCATCGCTGGCTGCATTTTATCAGAAAATTAAAATTGTTCATATTGAAGCCGGCCTTCGAAGCCACGATATGCTTTCGCCTTTTCCTGAAGAGATGAACCGGGTACTTACCTCAAGACTGGCATCGTATCATTTTTGTCCGACAGCAAACTCAAAACAAAACTTATTGGCTGAGAACACCACTAACAATGTTTTTGTAGTAGGAAATACGGTCATCGACGCATTATTTAAAGGATTGGAGAAAATAGCTTCAGCCGACGAAAATTTACTTACAAAATACAGCCGGATCGATTTTTCAAAAAAGATTATTCTGGTAACCTGCCACAGGCGTGAAAATTTCGGAAAACCTTTTGAAGATATTAGCGATGCACTGCTTGAAATTGCGGCTTCACATCCGGAAAGTGTCATAGTATATCCGGTACATCTGAATCCTAATATCAAAGAAATTGCATATCAAAAACTCATTGCCAACAATATTGAATTAATACCGCCGCTTGATTATCCGGAACTAATCTGGATGATGAACAAAAGCAACATTATCCTCACCGATTCTGGTGGAATACAAGAAGAAGCACCCAGTTTAGGCAAGCCGGTACTGGTTATGAGAACCGTAACCGAAAGAACCGAAGGCGTAGATGCTGGAACTGCTGTTTTAGTAGGATCAGACAGGCAAAAGATTGTTTCAGAAACCTTTAAACTGCTTACTGATAGTGAGTATTATTCGGAGATTGCAACAGCATCAAATCCTTATGGAGATGGAAAAGCCAGCGAAAAAATCAAGGAAATCCTTTCGGAATCTTTAAGAAGTTAATTTTTGACTGTCGGCATTTTCCGGAATTCTGGCATCTTTATAGCGTTTATAAGTAATGTCTTTGTAGGCAAACATCAGTCCGATTAATATCGATTTGGAATCCTGTGTGAAATAATAACCCATTAAAACCCAGTTTGATACCAATAGAAATATACTTGATCCAATCATCATAAAATTGAATTGACGGTTAATCGGGATGCTGCTTTTCTTTTGGTTAAAAAGAAGCCCTATCGAAAACAACATGATGATTACGCCAACAATGCCCGACTTTAAATAAGTGGTCATAAAACCATTGTGCAGAACGGAAATGTATCTTAAATCCATGTCTCCCAGGCGAACTTCCTGTTTCAAATCGACTTCCGATCCCAGTCCGGCACCAAAAATCATTGCGCCCGCGCCTCTTTTTTCCATTTGGGCTACGGTATAAATGGATTCAACTGATCGATAGTTCACATTAAAATCTTTATAATCATTGGCATCGACCTTAGATTTAAAAGGTTCTGTTGGCGCAACTTTAATTTTATAAAGGAATTCTTCGAAGCCCGAGCCATTCCTGCGCGGATTCATTGCCAAAACAGCCATATATAAAACGACAGAGGCAGAGACTACAGATACAATCGCAACAACCGCTCTTTTATTAAGGGTATAGTACCCTTTCATACCTAAAAACAATACTACAAATTGTATAAAATTTGTTCTTGATAAGTACATAAACGATGAAAATCCGATGATAACCAACAAATAACGGAATCGTTTTCTGGTCATGAAAACCTCAAATTCTTTATGGAATATTAGAAAAACCAAAGCATAAACCTCAAAATCACTAAAATAACCACAATACAACCGCAACAAGGCAACCGATATTTTGTGATGGATGATAAAGGTTTGAAGTATTACGGAAATATGAATGATGGAAACTCCTAAACCTGCATAAATAATGGTTTCCACAGCATTTTTATAAATAAACCTGCAGATCTGGTAACCCAGCAGCAATCCCAAAACTGGCTTCATCATATAAGTGATGTCGCGGATGATAAAATACGTTTGGGCATTGGAAAACTTTGTCGCGAATAACGCCAACAAGAATATGGCAACAAAACAAGATACATAAGTGATGAACCGGACGGAATAACGCTCTTTAAGCGTAATCAGAATCGTAAAACTCCATATGGCAAACGTTAGTTCATAATTGCTTAAATAAGGAACGGCACAACACAACCCAAAGAGGATCTGAAATGGAATTTTTTTCTTTAATTTAATTGCCATGGGATGGAATGAATACTTGCAAAAATAAAGGCTTCGTTTATTAAAATGCTAATTTATGGCTTTTTGATTTATACACCAACATAAGCGTTAGCAGTATTTCACCTGTTAATACCGCTCCAATGCAGCCTTTGAAAGAATACAGAAAACTGCCTAAAAACATTAATGCTACTGTAATTATCGTATAAATGGTATTAGCATTCCTGAATATACCCGATTGGTTTAATCCGTTCATGTAATGGTATCCCAAAAGGTTGTTAATGATGATAAACAGCAACCAGACTGAGAATATTCGTAACCACATTGCGTAAGATGTCAATTCTGGATTTAAAAAATTCAGGATTATATCTGCCAGCAGGAATATTGCTGCAATACATCCTATGGCGAGGACAACAGCAATAGTACCGTATTTAATAACCGACTGTTTTCCTCTTTCGGTGCTGATTTGAAAATTAAACATATTTCTCGGATAAATTGCTGTAGAATAAGGTACATATACCGAAACCAGAATTTTAATTATACGATCCAGGGCAGAAAATACACCAATAATCAGAATGTTTTTTTCAAAGAAACTCAGAATAATAATAGTTCCGTTAAATACCAATGAAGTGGTGCTAATCGTAATAAAATAGTCGAATCCTTCTTTAAGAAACATTCGAGAGGAACTGAACGAAAGGAATTTAAAATCAACTTTAAGAGTAATTATGGCAACGGTAATGGTTATTATTCCCGTAAGTAAAAATGCAACAGAATAGATCAAGGGAATAAAATAAATATCTGCAGGGCTTTTTACGACAAATAAAATCAGAACATTGGATAACAGTTTAATGACCGAATTAATTGTAGAATACCATCCCAGCTGTTCCATTCCCTGAAAGAACCACTGCATATTGATTGCATTTCCGAAGATCATTCCGATGAACAGCAAACCAAAAAGCAAATGCCCTTCAAATCGCGCATCAATAAAAACAAAAACTGTCCAAATAGCCGCAATCAGTAAGGCAATAGCAATTTTAATTGAAGTGATGGTAGAAAATGCACGGTCGCGTTTTAGAATGTCAAAACGGTTAACCGCAATATATTTTGATCCTGAAAAGTTAAAACCGTAATCGCAAAACATAAAGCAGAATATGATGCCTGCGTAAGTAATACTATACAACCCAAAAAGTTCGAGCCCTAGGATTTTTACCAAAAATGGAAAAACCAACAGCGGAATGATCAGGTTAAAAAACTGGTTGGCAAATAAGAATATGAAATTTCGTAAAACTGTCGACGCTTGAAATTTCATTGGTGTTATGCTGGTTTTTTTGCCACACAAACGGTTAAGTAGCCTTCAAAATGCAGGAATTTATCTAAAAACAGGAAAAAGCTCCGGGAGACTTTGTACTTGCAAACTTTAATTTTGAAAATCGTAGCACGATCCATAGTTACCCTTTTGACATATTCGAGACCTGCGGCCTGCATTTCGTCTTTAAGGTCGTAAAATTTGTATTCCTTCGGCCAAGGCCATACACTTTTGCCCAACATCCGGCCCAGTAGGTAAGAAAGCCTGTATGGCAGCGAATGGTGGTTTGGAAAAGCAACAATTACATAACCTCCTTTTTTCGTAATCCTTGAATAAGAAGCAATAGCCTGCGCCCTTACTTCTTTAGTATAATGTTCTATTACGCCCGAATTGAACGATAGGTCGTAGGTTTCATCAGCGATAGACTTCATCGTAAACATGTCTTCGCAAATGCATTCCGTATTTTCTAATCCGAGTTCGGCCGTAGCTTGTGCTACTTTTTCAAGGATCGTGTCGTCATAATCCAAAAATGTCGATTTTGTGAGCGCCTGATTTAGTAACATCAGGCTGATTCCGGCTTCACATCCAATTTCTATGGCACTTTTCACATGCTGATCCTGAATGTGTTTTTTAAGTAAAATATTGAAATCTGCCTGGAAAGTAGTTGGGTTTTTATAGGAATGCTTGATATGGTCTACGCTTATTCCTTTCGAAAAGTCGAGCCAAGCTTGTTTTTGATCAGTTGCCATAAATGCTTAAAGTAGATTTAGAGAATGCCTGTTCTCCAGATTTGATTTGTTACAAAAGTAATTTTTTTATTAAACTTTAATCCAGTTTCTTTAAAATTTTTGCCGGAACACCTCCAATTATTGAATTGTCAGGATACTGACCGTTGACTACTGCGCCAGCGGCAACTACAGAGTTGTTCCCAACAATGCAGCCATCGAGAAAAGTAACTTTGGCACCCACCCATACATTATCCCCAATTTTAATCCCTATTGAGGTTACACCCTGTTCCCGGATTAGGCGAGATGGATCGGAGTAGTTATGGTTTTCGGAATGCATCGAAATGTAGGCGCCCATGATGACATCATTCCCAATTTCGATGCCGCCGGCAGCGCCAAATTCTGTGAAACGGCCTACTGCTGAATTGTTTCCAATCTTTAAACCTTTACCATATTTGCTCAAATGGCTAGTACAGGTTACGAGTGAATGATCGCCAATTTTTACATTATCGCCAAAATAAAGCTTTTGTGCTGCAAAGCCATCTATGATCGTGTTGTGGTCTATGGTGACGTTTTTACCAAAGATAATGTTGCTTTTGTTTAAGATCCTGCAATTATGCCCTACAAATATCTTTCTTTGGTACCATACCATTCCCCTAGCCAGCATCCTAAAGCGCCTCCACAAGTTAATTACGATCAGTCTGTCAGGAATCTGGGGATCTATTGTATACGTTTTTCCAGAGTTTTTGAGTAGTTTTTGGAAGAGTTGTTTTATCATATAGTGACCAAACAGATTAGTTTATAAACATAAAAGCCATAAGATAAACTTATGGCTTTTATGTTTTAAAAAAAATTTTATTTTGTTATCTTTTTAATTTCTTCAACCAAGGTTGGCTGCGGATCGTAAAAAGGTGTTTTGTGTCCTGCTGGGTCTTTTAGGAATTTGATGGTTCCTTTAACTTCGTCGATTTCGGTTTTTACTTCTGGGTTAGGGAAAAAATATTTCAGGAAATCTGAACCTCTGGCTTCAAAAGATTTTCCGTAGTAAGTCAATTTAAATTTCTCTAAAATGACATCGCCCTGGTTTTTGTTGATCCCGAAGTCCAATCTGATATTTGTTGGGATCACTTCTTCTTTTAAATCTAATGCAACCGCCTGACTAGTAGTTTGTCCTTTAACAGCGCCCCAAACCGATTTGTCTGCGTTGAAAACATTGGTTCCATCTTCAGTATAGTAAACTGTCAGATTGTCTTCTAACGGAACAATAACATCAAGAGTTACACTAAAGTTTTCTTTAACCGCGGGAGCCGCAGGAGCTTCTTCAGTTTTTTCAGTGCTATTATTCTTACATGATGTGAACGCCAATGCAATCATGGCAGCAACTATAAAAATTTTAGTTTTCATTGATTAATTTAATTTTTAGATTTAAGTGCAAAACTATATAATTTTTTATAGAAACCAACATTAAGTCAAAAATTTAAATTTTATTTTTTTTAAGTTTTTAAAAGCCTTATTAAAGCATACTGTTGTTGTTTCTTGTTTGTAACAACTCACTCCATTTATCTATGAAATTGGTATTTGTTAATGAACGGTTTGCTTAGTATGAATGCTCTAAGTTATTGAATTAAAATTACCTTGTCCGTAATGACCAATCCTTCCTTTTTAAAACTCTCGTTTTTTAGTAAAATACCTAGTTTATATTGTCCGGGTTCGAAATCCTTTAGAATGATTTTAGCAGAAAATCCAGAATTACTGATATCAGTTTCACTTTTGAAATATGTGGTTACATCCTCTCTTTTTATCTTTTCAATTAAAATTTTGTGTGCCTGAGCGTCCTTAATAAGCAAAAGTTCTATGCGCGAATTGCCGGAATCAAGTCCGGGAAAATAAGCCCAGCCGCTAGCCGTGATCGCATCTGTGGTTGCCGTATAGTTTTCAATAGAAAAATTAAATTTATCTCCTGACTCGGGCTTGTCCAGGTTATATTTTGAAAGGTCAATTTTTGCAGATGCTTCTGAAGCCGGTACAAAGTGCTTGGTCCAGGTGTCATACAAATCGGCGTTATTTTCGACTACAAAATTTTGGTCAAGGAATTGCTGTGTTTCAGGGGAAACTTTATATGGACGGATGTGTGCATCAACATACCAAAAAGCTTTTCTCTTCACAGTACCCTGAACCATTCCCTGAACATAAGCATCTAGATTGTTGTCAATTATGGAAAATTTATTTTGTTTATTATCTAAAAAATATGGAAAATACCAAGCCAAACTTGTTACAACTGGTTCATGGTTTTTATTGTTGTCGATAATAAACTGCGTAATTTCCCTGAATTGCGTTTTGTCGACAGTCTTGTAGTATTTTTTTATAATGATCACATTCGTAAGCGAGAAAACAACGAGAAGTGACAAAAATCCCGCACGGATAATTTGGTTTCGAAATTGAATTATACCAATAGAAATGATTAGGAGAACTGCTGGCAAAACATTTATAAAATACCTGCTGATAATCATCGGGATGGAAGTGTAGGATCTTACCAATGCAATGAATATTACTGTGAAAATCCAAAATAAAATTACAATAAAACTAAAGACGATCTTATTTTCAACAATCCCGTTGTAACTAATTAGGAATGGCTTTTCTTTTGAAAGTTTTATAAAATAGAGTGTCACTATAAAACCAAATAGACACAGGATGAATTCAGAATTTCCAAAAAACTCTTTGAATATCAATGTATAAGCATCCGGAGTCGGATAAGGAATCCAGAAGTCTTTAATAGCCATGGCTGCAATAAAGATTTTTACACAGGGCAAAAACAAAACCAGGATGATTAGTCCTGAAATGGCTGAATTCAACACAAATGCCTTCCTTCGCTCTTTATCGATTGTTATGGTGCAAAGCGTTAATAGCGCGATTTGACTTAACAATGCAAAAAGGCTGAAAAAATGCCCATAAAGCATTAACCCCCCAAAAATACCATACAATACTGCATTTCTTCTATTTGGCAACTTGATGTAACGAACTAAATATAAAAAAGATACAATTGTCACGAAGCAATATAAAACATAAGGCCGGGCTTCCTGTGAGTAATAAATATGATAACCGTTGATTGAAAGCAATAAAGCAGAAATCAACCCGACCCCTTTTCCAATGAATTCTTTTCCCAACTTATACAGAGCGTATATTGTCGTGATTCCAATTACAACCGAAAATAAACGCGCCACAATTGGCGTATAGCCGAAAATTTTAAACAAAATATGAACCACGTAAAAATACAATGGCGGGTGTGGGTCGGCCCTCATGATAGACGAATAAACTTCAGATATAGAAAAGGATGGATTTGCATCATTCAATGTATGAATTTCATCCAGCCATACGCTTTGAAAATCGAGATGGTAAAGCCTCAATATCGCACCTCCGATTAAAATTAAAACGAGCAGGTAATTTTTTCTTATCGTATCGAAAATTTTCATCTGTAATATTTATTATTGTTTTCTATAAAAATCGCCCCTTGAAAAATATTTTTCTACGAAACAATACACCAGTATAAAAAAATACCTGCTGCCCATTTCTTTGATTTTTAACTTTGATTCGCCGTATTTTCGATTGGTCCAGGAATTGGGAACGACCGCATAAGAATATCCCCTGATAATGGCTTTTAAAGGCAATTCAATAGTGAGGTTAAAATGCGGGGACAAAATAGGCCTTACGCCTGCAATGACTTCGCGTTTGTACAATTTAAATGCATTCGTAGTATCATTGTATTTGATGTTCATCGTTATTTTGATGATGAAGTTTGCAATCCTGTTAATGACTTTTTTTACAAATGGGTAATCAATCACTTTTCCGCCTTTAATAAAACGGCTGCCAAAAACGCAGTCGTAATTGCCTTCGATCATTTTGTTGTAATAGCGGATTAAGTCATCTGGTGAATCCGATAAATCGGCCATCATTACCGCGACACAATCGCCTGAAAAACGGTCTAATCCATATCGCACGGCATAGCCAAAACCATTCGGACCCAAATTCGTGTCATATTTAAGTGACGGATATTTCTGGCGCAAGGTTTCAAGAACTGCAGCAGTGCCGTCCTTAGAGTTGTCATTTACGACAAAAATTTCATGGTCGATATTGACTTTCGAAAACGCTTCTTCGATCTGGTCGATGGTTTCGGTAATCGATTCCTCTTCGTTGTAAGCCGGAATGACGATGCTTAATTTCATTACTGTTTGCTGCTCGTTGCAGTATAAATTTGTTGTAAAATGTCTTGAATGTTGTATTTCCAGGTCCAATCGGGATAATGTGCTTTGAACTTTGATACGTCGCTAATCCACCAAATGTGGTCTCCAATGCGATTGGCATCGGTATATTCGTAGTTCATTGGTTTTCCGGTGATTTGTTCGCACATTTCTATCGCTTCTGCCATCGAACAGTTTGAAAACCTTCCGCCACCGGCATTGTACACTTCGCCCTGTCTCGGATTCTGATAAAAATGCCAGAACATATTGACCAAATCCCAGCTGTGAATGTTGTCGCGTACCTGCTTGCCATGGTAACCAAAAACGGTGTATTTATCACCGGTAATGGCACATTTCATCAGGTAAGATAAAAAGCCGTGAAGTTTTGTTCCCGAATGGTTTGGGCCGGTAAGGCATCCTCCGCGAAAAACAGCTGTATTCATTCCGAAGTATTTTCCGTACTCCTGAACCAATATATCGGCTGCCACTTTTGACGCACCAAATAACGAATGTTTGGTTTGATCGATGCTCATTTTTTCATCAATTCCTTCTTTAAAATACGGGTGTGATTCGTCAATTTCCCATCTTTTTTCTCCTTCAATCAAAGGAAGGTAATTTGGTGTATCACCATAAACCTTATTGGTTGAGGTAAAGATGAATGTTGCCTGCGGGCAATGCAACCTCGTAGCTTCAAGCATATTTAACGTACCATTGGCATTAACGGTAAAATCAGTCAATGGTGCCGAAGCCGCCCAGTCATGGCTGGGTTGTGCAGCAGTATGAATCACAAGTTTGATGTCTGGCCCGTATTTGCCGAAAATTTGCTCCAACTCTTCCATATTTCGGATATCGGCGTGATGGTGTTCGAAATTTGGAATGGTTTCGATGAGTTTTTTAGTATTCCATTCTGTTGAAGCTTCGGCTCCAAAGAAATCCTGACGCATATTATTGTCTATGCCTACTATTTTATCAAATTTTTCTGCAAAAAAGGCTACAGATTCACTCCCGATTAAACCCGAAGATCCCGTAATTATACAAATATTCATAATGCTTTGCTTTGTAATTTAAATTTGTTGTGTTTTATGGTCAGATTCAATTGCTTTAATACTATTGTTGATTGAACAAATCTGATGGGTATTTGGTTTTGCCGCCCAGAATCAAATTTATTTTAATATGGATTCCAGTTGACTCTCATTGTCTTTGATCCATTCATAAATGTCAGAGAAAATTTTTTCAACTGATCTCTTTGGTTTCCAGCCTGTTGCGGATTCAATTTTAGAATTGTCGGTGATATACATCCGTAAATCTGCCGGCCTGGTTTCGGTTTCTGAACCAATAGTGATCTTATTACCCGATATTTTCTCACAAATGGCCGTCATTTCTAACAAGGATGCGCTGTTTTCAATTCCGCCACCGGCATTGAAGATTTTTCCTGTAAATTTCTCGATGTCATGAATCTGCAAATCAATAAGATCTACAAGGTCATCTACATGCAGGATGTCGCGTACCTGTTTTCCGGTCCCGCCGTAACCAATATACTTCAGTGACTGGTTCCAAAAATGTTTCGCCATCCATAAAGTTACGACGCCCTGGTCTGTTTTTCCCATTTGCCTTGGGCCGGCAATAACGCCAAAGCGGGTGATCGCAGCTTTGAGTCCGTAAAATTCTGCATATTCCTGTAGGAACATTTCAGACGATAATTTTGTAGTGCCGTAAAAAGAACGCGCGCCATCTAATTTTAAGTCTTCTGAAATTCCTTTTTCTGAAATTCCTCTTTCCTGTTGCTGCGCATCAAAAGAGAACCGTGTCGTTTCTTCAATAAAGCCGGCACTTTCTATGCTTTCAATCGGGTACACCCGGCTGGTAGAGAGGAATATTAATTTAGCTTGATTTTTGACACAGGCGTTAAAGCAATTAATCGAGCCGTAAAGATTGTTGTTAATTACATAAGTAGGATCGGAATCTAATCCTGCCGTAACAGATGGCTCTGCTGAAGCTTCAATCAATATATCAAAATCCCTTAGTGCGAGCACATCCTCGTTGTTTCGGATGTCTCCATGTATGAAGTCAATGTTTTTTGCTTTAAAATCTGCAAGATTCAACTCTGAGCCTCTTCTTCTCAGATTGTCAAAAGCCACGATTTCATATTCCGGATACTTTGTTTTCAATTGAATACATAGTGTCGAACCTACAAAACCAGCACCTCCGGTAATGACTATTTTCATTTTTTTATTCGTTAAGCTTATCTGATGAAAAGAGATTCCTTTTCAATTCTGAATATCTGTTTTTTAATGAGCCAAATATACACTTGTTTGATGAAATTTCAGTAATCCCTTTATTTTTTTGTCGTTGCTAAACAATCTGAAAATGGCAGTATTATTTCTTCTGAAGAAAGTCAATTTTAAAATTCAGATACAAGTTTTTCGTTTTTTAATCCCAAAAATAATTCATCAAATGTTGCTGGTATTTTCTATAAAATCTTTATAAATATCTGGTGTTGGGCTTTTAATGTTTTTACGGGAACTCAACTGCATCAACAGTACAATAAGTGTAACTGATGACAGTTGGAGGATAATGCTGAAAATGATTAAAATTAAATTAGATGCCCATCCGGGTATAGAGGAATTTGTAAACAATTTGATGTAAAACACCCCAATGACCGATAGAAAGCAAATCAGAATCCCAAATAATGAAAGTTTTAAAATGCGTACAGAAAGGAAATCGAAATAGACCGATATCGAACTCAATCCATGCAAAACCAAACTTGTAAAATTCATATTCGATTGTCCGGCATATCTTTTCCCCCGGTCTAAAAGCACTTTGTCAAATGGCGTTTTAGCCTGTATGATGCTTCCTGAATAATGGTTCCAAAGATTGTCCTGAACAACAATTTTTTTGAGTAATTTTTTAGGAATGCAGCTAAAGTTTCCAAAATTAATCCTCTGACCGGTAAGCCAGTAAAAAATGTTCTTGTAGAAAAAATATCCTGTTTTAAACAAATAAGATTCCTGCCTTTTTTTACGTTGTGCAAAAATGATTTTTTGGGATTGAAGCTCCTCCGCTTTTGCAATGACTTTCAAAATGTCTTCAGGCCGGTCTTCACCATCGCTATCTAAAACAATCAGAAAATCAAATTCGGTTTTTGAAGCATTTATATATTGCAATCCAACAGCAATAGCCCTTTGATGGCCAACGTTCATTTTTAGGTTTACAATTTCAACCTTAATGTTCTTTGCAAATTCATTACTGTCAAAATCTTCACTTGAACCATCATTTACCGCCAGCACGCTTACTTTATAACGCTCATTTACCGACTCGAATTCACGTTCTATATTCTGAAGCAGTATAGAGAAACTCTCCCAATCATTGTAAACCGGAGTAAGGCAGATAATTTTAGTCATGCGATTATCCATTTATTGTTGCTTTTGCCAATGCCGATTGCCAGTCGTCAATTGTAATATCGAAAATTTCTTTAATCTTTGATTTGTCGAGCACACTATAAGCCGGACGTTTGGCGGGCGTTGGATAAGCTGCCGTTGGTATCGGATGCAATGCGATTTCAATCTTATTGATTTCAAATATTTTCTTTGCAAAATCAAACCAGCTGCATTGTCCTTCATTGCTGAAGTGGTAAATTCCATATGCGTTTTCCCTGTTTTTCCTGATGATTGCGACCAAGGCTTCAGCCAAATCTACCGCCTGTGTTGGCGTTCCTATCTGATCATTTACAACATTCAACTCCGATCTTTCGCTGCCCAATCGGATCATCGTTTTCATAAAATTATTGGCAAATTGCGAATAAACCCACGACGTTCGTATGATAAAATGCTGTGGCAGAATATTCCGGATAGCGGTTTCCCCGTCCAATTTGGTTTGTCCGTAAACACCAGTCGGATTAGGAATATCTTCTTCTGTATACGGAGTGGTTTTTAATCCGTCAAAAACAAAATCTGTCGAAATATGAATCAGTTTGGTCTGGTATTTTTTACAGGTTTCCGCCAGGTTCTTTGCTCCGGTTACATTGACATTAAAGGCTTTTTCGAATTCGCTTTCGGCTTTATCAACTGCGGTATAAGCTGCTGCGTTAATACAATAATCAGGTTTGGTTTGGGAAAAAACAAAGTCGCAATTTGCTGTATCGGTAATATTCAATTCAGAAGAAGACATAAATACAAACCGGATTGTATCAACCTTTTTTGCAATGAACTGCAAAGCCTGACCCAGTTGGCCTGAAGCGCCTGTAACTAAAACTACCATGCTTTTTTAGCGTTTTCCAATATTGGCTGAACTGTATCCTTATCGGAAATAATGAAATCCTTGGGTTCAAAATTCCAGTCTATTCCAACAGTCGGATCATTATAAATCAGGCCGCCTTCAGATTCTTTATTGTAAAAATTGTCACATTTATAAAAAAAAGTCGCTGTTTCGCTGAGTACTAAAAACCCGTGTGCAAAACCTCTCGGGATAAAAAACTGATTTTTGCTTTCGGCAGAAAGCACTACAGCCACATATTCGCCATAGGTTTTTGACTCCGGCCTGATGTCTACAGCAACATCGAGTACTTCACCCGAAATGACACTGACCAGTTTTGCCTGAGCATGATCGCCAGTTTGGTAATGCAGGCCGCGCAAAACGCCTTTTGAGGAAAAAGACTGGTTGTCCTGAACAAAATGGACGCTTTGCCCGGTATTTTTGTAAAACGTATTTTCATTAAATCGCTCCATAAAATACCCACGGTCATCCGTGATGATTTTAGGTTCAATTATAAAACAGCCTTCTAATTTCGTTGGAACAAAATTCATAAAATTAAATTATGCTTAACAAATGTGTACCGTATCCGCTTTTGAGCAATGGCTGCGCCAGTACTTTAAGCTGTGCGGCGTCGATGTAACCCATTTTATAAGCTGCTTCTTCGATTGAGCCAATTTTTAGGCCTTGCCTTTCTTCGATTACCTGAACAAATTGCGACGCCTGCATCAGCGAATTAAATGTTCCCGTATCAAGCCAGGCAGTTCCTTTGTCGAGTATGCTTACCTGGAGCTTTCCGCGTTCAAGGTATTCTTTATTAATGTCGGTAATTTCGAGTTCCCCACGATGACTCGGTTTGATATTGGCCGCAATATCTACCACATCGTTGTCATAAAAATAAATCCCTGGAACGGCATAATTAGATTTTGGTTTTTCCGGTTTTTCTTCGATGGAGAGTACTTTACCATTGGCATCAAAGTCGACCACTCCGTAACGTTCCGGATCATGTACATGATAGGCATAAATAATTCCGCCCTGGGGATTGCTGTTGGCCAATAAAAGTTCAGAAAGCCCGGTTCCGTAAAAAATATTATCCCCTAAAATCAATGCTACTTTTTGATCACCGATAAATTCTTTTCCAATGATGAATGCTTCGGCAAGTCCGTTTGGATTTTCCTGAACAGCATATTCAAAACGACAACCGAATTTTTTTCCGTCGCCGAGCAATTGTTCAAAAAGAGGCAAATCATGCGGTGTTGAAATGATCAGGATTTCCCTGATTCCAGACCACAACAGGGTTGAAAGCGGATAATAAATCATCGGCTTGTCATAAATCGGCATCAATTGTTTACTTACCGCCAATGTTAATGGATGCAATCTTGTCCCTGAGCCTCCAGCTAGAATAATTCCTTTCATCTTGACGTTTTTATTATTGTTTGTTTTCGAATCTTATTGATTGTGCTTTATAAAATCTGATAAAGAAATAAATTCCAAGGTAAATCATAATAAAAAGCAGCGGAAGTATTATTTTCAATTTACCGTTTACAGCCGCATTATTTTCTATATTCAGTATAGAATTGCTTTCTTTTTGAACTTCATCAATATTAACTAAGTCGATTCTGTTATTTCCTTGTTCTCTTAAAAGCCTCTCTTTGGTTTCTATCACATCGTTAAGTTGAGAATTTTCGCTGTAGTAAACCAATTTGTTGTCTTTGCTCGCTTCTGTATTTGACAGACTATTTAAAAAACCATCAATTTGAGCAATAATAATATCGTTTGCTTTAATCTTCTGGTGTACGTTGTTGATGTATTCTTTTTTTATTTTTTCATAATACGCACTATTATTCAGGAACTTCATCATCGGCTCTACTGTTTTTTTACGGGTCGTAAAGTCTTTAGTAGTAAACGAGATCAAATGATATGGATAATTTTTACTGGTTGTTTTATCCTCAACGATTTTTTTGATGTCACTGTCTTCAGACATGAGTTTGAGAATCTGAAAATTCTGTTCACTATTAATGAACTGGTATACATCAATAATTGGCTTGATTTCAACACTGGTTAGCTTTGATGGATTTTCAAAACCTAATGCTTTCAGGAATGCCGTATCTTTTTCTTTAATTTTTGATTCAATCAGGTCAATTTTTGCATACAAATAATCTGAACTGTTAAAATTACTTTTTACAATTACCTGATGGTCGTATGTTTTACTGGTTTTATCGAGCAAAAGCCCTATTGCAACACCAGCGATAAACAAAATGCCTAATATGACAATATGCTTGATTATAAATTTTATAGATCTGAAAATCAGATAATTGATACTTTGAAAAAAATTACCAATCTTAACTGAAATGTCGCTCAGGTTAATTTCCTGATCGTCTGGATTTCTTGTCGGATTTGAATTCATAAAGATTATTGTATGTTAAAAATTTGCTCTAATATTTTAATGGTAATCAGGTATGTTGGTTTTACACCCGTTGTTCCAAGTCCGCCCGAAGCCAGTGTACTTCCGGTTTCCAACGGATTATCCGAAGCATAATAGGCATAGCGTACTTTTACATCGGGATTGATGCTTTTCCTGATTTTTGATGCCGATTGTATCGCTTTCTGATAATAAGCGCCTTCCATTTCCAACCCAATCACGCCCCAGGTCGATTCGTGGAAAAATTTCAACAAATCTTTATTTTGTAACGAAGTCCCTAAAACAGTTACCATTGGTCCTGCATATACCGGAATGTCATTGCCTTCGAGCATCGCTGCCGTCAATTCATTTTCAAACACATAATTGTCGCCTGTTCCTTCATTTATATGTGCCGACGGAATCATGATGTCCCCTTTTCCGCCTTCAAGAATGCCCGCCTTGCCCATAATAGAAACCGATTCTACATTGAGCAACACTTTTTCTTCTTTCGAGATTTTATACGGTTTCAGCAATTCGTCAATCGTTTCATACGCCTGTTCGCCGAAAGCATAATCCATTACGATGATTACTGGTGCGCTTTCGCCGATTTTCGCTGTTGGGAAAGCCGATTTTTTCCAGTCGACTTTTGCAGTATCAAAAATTTGAACGTCAATATTCGTCCCGGAAGTATCGGGAAGAGAAATCATGCCGTGCTGTTTTGCAAAAGCCTCAACTTTATCGCGAACGTCATATGCACCGGATTTGCTGAGTTCTTCAAAAATGAAAAAATCCGACTGGTCCTTGAATTTTGTTTTTAAAACATGTGTCGCAAAAAGGGAATTCATTACACTGTGCATGTTCGCGCTGATCACGTGGATCGGGCGGTGCAACAAATCGTTTTCTTTCAACACTTCCTTAATGTTTGTTGCCCAGATTTCACCATGAATGTGGTGGCCGAGCCTTTCCCTTAAAATCGGGCTGAAAGTAATCGTACGTTTCGCGCTGCCCATTGCTTCTTCCAAAGCGAGTTTGCCAAGCCAGTAGATCACGTGTAAAAAACGGTCTGGTTTTTCTGCCGTTCCAAACGCATCGTAAATGTCTAAAACCTCAGCGAACGTGCGGCCCAGGATGTTTGCTGTATGCGAAATGGTTTTTTCCTTGTCAATCAGGTTCAGCTTTTTATTCGCTACGACGGCCATTTCAAGCTTGAGCCAATCGCGCGTCACTTCGCCGGTTTCATCAATCAGCACACTGTTTTTGATTTTGTGAGATTCGATAAAAATAAACGTCAAATGCGTCAGAATATCATAAATATCAGAACGGCCACGCGTTATTTCTACGTTCATTTGTTCGTCGTCGATGCGGTAACAATTTCTTTTTCGCTTTGGCGGAACAATCGCCTGAAAATGCGATTTCGAATAGCCTTCGTCAGAAGTTAAGTTGATGAAACGGCATTCTTCAATCCCGACAGGCAACCTTTCAATAACATATAAAAGTCCGTTAAGTTCGACTTTTTCTTCGGCAATAGTACCGTAAATTTCCGGGCGCAGTGACAGTAAAGCTTCCCTTAAAGTATCTCCCGAAACGCCCATCGGTTTGTAAAAACCACGATTGAACAGGTGGCGCATCGTAATGTATAATTTTTCTACGGCGCTTGATGATTCCTGCGCTCTTGACCGTACTATATTTTTAATTTCTTTCATTAATTCGTATCATTTTGCCTGTTTCTACACGGCTTTTTTGTCTTATTTTTGTTTTATAACCTGCAAATGTAACATTTTTATATTTAGTTGGTAAGAATGAGTGTGATTGCGGGTTCATACAGTTGGATTTTCTCCAACGGATTTTCAGGATTCTGATTGCTTTTCCTAATCCATTGTCCACCGATAAAAGTAAACTGAAAATCCCTTTTCACATTGTTGTAAAGCATAAACGGATAAAAAGTGGTTTGGATTTGCGGTGCTTTCGTATTCGGGTTTATCACCGTTCTTTCAATTTTATTTTTCGTTATCAGCAATTTTTCAAATCCGATAAAAATTCCTTTTTTGGGCATGCTGAGGTTGAATTTTGCCAGGTTGAATTTTGTTTTCGAAACGCCTTTATCAACCGAAACTATAAAATCCTTCCCAATCAGTTCTTCCCCGGGATAACCGTTTGCATCAACACTGTAAAAATGGATTTTAAAACTGGCATCGTCAATTTTGCTATCGGTGACAATGCAAACCTGTTTCAGGAATTTTGTTTTTTTATACTCCGGCAAATATGGGAAAAACTTGAGGTCAAAACGCGGCGCCTGGTCGAAAGTTTCAAAAATGACTTTTTCATTTCCAATTTCTCTCTGCCGGCTTTCATACCGTTTTGAAATCACCACTTCATCCAATGCAAAAACCGATTGTTGCAACAAGACTTCCGATGCTTTGGAAATTTCGACCGTTTGGCGTTCGTATCCCAACGCAGAAAACACCAGTTTTTTGCTCTGATCATTCACGTGAATTGAAAATTCCCCGTTTTCTTCAGATGTTGTTCCAAAGTTTTCATTTTCTACAGAAATCGTCACATACGGTATCGGTTTGCCGTCACCGCTGTCTTTCACCACGCCTTTTATTTGTGCCAATGTGGTAAAACTGATCAGAAACACAAAAGCAAAACAATAATAATTTTTCATTTCAGGAAATGGTTTTTAACACATTTGCAATTGTTCTGTCGTTGCTGAGTCGCGGAATTTTATTTTGTCCACCGAGTTTTCCAATTGATTTCATATAGTCCTTAAAACCGTTTTTTGCCACTTTTGAAATGACCAGTTTTTGCAGTACTTTTCCCGAAATCAAATCGTAATAATACACGTTTTGCTTTTGCATCGCGGCATCGATTTTTTCGGCGAAAGCCAATAAATCTTCTGGTTCCTTCTCAAATTCGATAAACCATTCATGGTACGGCAAACCTTCAGATGGCATAATTTGCGGCGCGACGGTAAACTCGTTCACGCTGATATTGCTGCTTTCCATCGCCTGCTGCAAAGCCGTTTCGACTTCCTTTCCAATGACGTGTTCGCCAAAGGCCGAAATATAGTGTTTGATCCTGCCCGAAACTATTACACGGTACGGATCCGTTGAAGTGAATTGGATCGTATCCCCAATATTATACGCCCAAAGGCCGGCATTCGTAGAAATAATCAACACATAATTGATACCGGTTTCTACTTCTCCAATGGTATATCGTTTGGCCTCTTTATTAAAAAATTGGTCCGATTTGATGAATTCATAAAAAATCCCAGAGTTCAAAAGCAGCAGCATGCCTTTTTCTTTTTGCGAATCCTGGTAGGCGAAAAATCCTTCTGAAGCCGGAAACAATTCAATGCTGTCGACTTTCCGTCCGATTAAATTTTCAAATTTCGCGCGGTATGGTTCGTAATTTACACCGCCGTAAATGAATAAGTTGAAATTTTTAAAAATGTCGCCAACAGGTTTTCCTCCTTTCAATTGCAGCTTTTCAAAATACATCTGCACCCAAGACGGAATGCCTGAAATCACCGACATGTTTTCGTTAAAAGTTTCTTCGACAATCGCGTCGACTTTCGTTTCCCAATCGTCAATGCAATTCGTTTCCCAGGATGGCATGCGGTTTTTTTGTAAATATTTGGGTACAAAATGCGCTACAATTCCGGACAATCTTCCGAGTTTGACACCGTTTTTTTCTTCGAGTTCCGGACTGCCTTGCAAAAAAATCATTTTGCCGTTCACAAAATCGGTTTTGCCACTTTCGTAAATGTAACTCAGGATCGCGTTTCGCGCCGCTTCGATGTGAAACGGCATCGATTCCTTAGTCAGCGGAATGTATTTCGCACCCGATGTCGTACCCGATGTTTTAGCGAAATACAACGGTTTTCCGGGCCATAAAATGTTTTCGTTTCCGGCGACCATTTGATCGACATACGGTTTCAGTTCTTCGTAATCGCGCACCGGGACTTTGGCGGCAAAATCGGCGTGGGATTTTATATTTTCAAAACCGTGGTCTTTGCCAAACTTCGTATTTTTCGCTTGACGGATCAAATCTTTAAAAACCTTTTGCTGTGTGGCCACAGGATTCGTGGCCCATTTTTGGGTTTTGTTGTAGATTTTCTTAGCGAAAATTTTAGCGGCAATCGATTTTATAGACATAGTAGTTTATTCAAATTCAATAAATTGTGCCGGATCGATAGCATAACCATCTTTCAGCAATTCAAAATGCAAATGCACACCCGTTGATTCTGATCCGGTCGAACCCGCAAGCGCAATGACTTCGCCGGTCCTGACGATATCGCCCTGAGATTTAGTTAGCGAAGCGGCGTGTTTGTACACCGAAATGAATCCGTTGTTATGGCGTAAAATAATGACGTTTCCGGTCGATGGTGTCCAGTCGGCGAAGATCACGTTTCCGCCTAAAATGGCTTTGATCGGCGTGTCTTTTGCCAAAGCGATATCAACCGCCAAATGTTTGGCCTTGCGGTCAAATTTTTCGGTTATCGGGCCTTTTACGGGCGCAAACAATACGATTCCGGTTTTGGATTGGGCTTTTTCAAACAGGTTGTATTTGTCTTCATTCGCAACAGTTTCACGCAATTTTATTTCTTCTTTTGAAGGCGCAAGATCTTCAGAATCTGTTGCAATGGCCGGTGTAGCCAATATTGAATCTTTGTTGAATTTTGCAAAATCGAGATCGCCGGTGAGTACTTTTTTGATTGATTGGATATAGGCTTCGTTTTTTTTGAGGGCAAATGCGAGTGAATCAGATTTTAAGGCGAGTTCGGTTGCATCTTTCTTCAGTTTATTCGACGCATAACCCGGAATAAATTCCCGCAGCGGTGTAAAAGCAATGATATATGTTGTTATGGTAATGATTAAAACCGCGCCGATTGTGGCCACGACAAATACATTCATCAGGGTTAATTTTAAAGAAAAAATTTCTTCAAAAGTGTCTTCGTTTAAAATCACCAGACGGTTTTTTGTAAACAGCTTTTTGGCTAATTTTTTTCTTTTTAATCTTTTTCCGGACATTTCCCGTATATATGAATGAGTGACAAATATAAGAATTTATGTGGCTTTAAAAAGGCGTGCCGAACCCAATCGCAACGGTATCTTTTGCCAAATAAACATTTAACGCGGGGAAATCATAAATATTTGCTAAGGACGCAAATCAATAACCGTTTTTTCTTTTTATATTTGCCTTTACATTTTTACAATGGCTTCGGCATAAAAAAATTTATCATGGGAAGATTAGGCGTTACAGAAATCCTCATCATTGTTGCAGTAATATTATTGCTTTTTGGAGGTAAGAAAATTCCGGAATTAATGAAAGGTTTGGGTTCTGGTATAAAAGAATTCAAAAATGCGGCAAAGGATAACGATCAGCCAGCAGCTAAAAAAGAAGAAGAAAATAAGATTTAAAACCATTCAGTGTTTTTTAACAGCCTCGGTATTTTTTAATGCTGAGGCTTTTTTTGTGGAAGTTCCTGAGAAACTGAGTAGCTGAGTTTTTTGGAGGAGCAAAGTTATAAAGCATTGACCAAAAAACGAAAAGATGTCTTATTTATAGTTCGACACTTTTTATTCTCAATCTAAAAACTCAGGTACTTTGCTACTCAGCCACTTCTCACAAAACCATACTCAGCTGAATGCGCTTTCTATCTTCATCTACCTCGGTGACTTTTACCTGAACATGCTGGTGCAATTTAACCACTTCGTTTACATCAGAAACAAATCCGGCTTTGAGTTGCGAAATGTGAACCAATCCGCTTTCCTTGATTCCGATGTCAACAAAACAGCCGAAATTCGTAATGTTGTTCACAATTCCTGGTAAGACCATTCCGGTTTTGACATCTTTGATCGATTTGACATTCGCATCAAATTCAAATACTTTAGCCGCTTTTCTCGGATCCAATCCCGGTTTTTCGAGCTCTTTGATAATATCTTTTAATCCGAGTAAACCAATGTCGGTGGTGATATATTTTTCGGGTATGATGAGCGCGGTTTTTTCTTTATTAGCGATCAATTCATTTACAGAAATTTTTAAATCTTTCGCCATTTTTTCAACTATCGGATAGGCTTCGGGATGAACGGCCGAATTGTCCAATGGGTTTTTCGCATTTGAAATCCTGATAAAAGCGACGCCTTGCTGATAGGCTTTTTCACCGAGCCGCGGTACTTTTTTGAGTTGTTTCCGGTCTTCAAACGGGCCGTTTTCAGATCGGTACGCAACAATATTTTCTGCAAGCTTCTCCCCGATTCCGCTCACATAACCCAGTAAATGTTTGCTCGCCGTATTGATATTGACGCCAACAGAATTCACACAACGTACCACAACAGTATCCAATTCTTCTTTTAATTTCCCTTGGTCCACGTCATGTTGGTACTGGCCTACGCCAATGGCTTTCGGGTCAATTTTTACGAGTTCGGCCAACGGATCTGACAACCGGCGCCCGATGGAAACCGCGCCGCGAACCGTAACATCATAACTCGGGAATTCTTCTCTAGCGATTTTTGATGCGGAATACACCGAAGCTCCGGCTTCACTGACGATAAAAACCTGAACCGGCTTATCGAATGCGATTTTTTTAATAAAGAATTCGGTTTCTCTTGAAGCGGTTCCGTTGCCAATAGAGATTGCATCAATTTTATACGCATTGACCATCGAACGGATTTTTTTCATCGCGATTGCCGATTCATTTTGCGGCGCATGCGGAAAAATGGTTTCATTATACAACAAATCACCTTTTTCATCGAGACAGACAATTTTACAACCACTTCTAAAACCAGGGTCGATTGCTAAAATGCGTTTTTCACCCAGCGGTGGTGCCAGCAGCAATTGGCCTAAATTGTTCGCAAAAACGCCAATCGAGTTTGCATCGGCTTTGGTTTTGGCTTCCTGCAACGCTTCGTTTGAAATCGCCGGCGCGAGTAATCTTTTATAACTGTCTTCTGTGGCAAGTTGTAAATGTGGTGTGGTATCGTTGTTTTTTTTGATGACAATTTCGGAAATCATGTCGATCGCTTCATCGTTTTCCACTTCTATTTTGAGTTTGACAAAACCTTCGTTCTCTGCGCGCAACATGGCAAGTAAACGGTGCGACGGCGTTTTGGTCAATGGTTCAGACCAATCGAAATACTGGTTGAATTTTTGGGCGGATTCGTCGTCTTTTTTGGTTTTTACAACTTTGGTCGTGATTGACGCTTTTCTGTTGAATAGTCTTCGCATTTGCTTGCGGACGTATATGTTTTCATTGATCCATTCGGCGATGATGTCGCGTGCGCCTTGCAAGGCTTCATCTTCGTTTTTGACTTTATTATTTAAATATTTGGACGAAATAAAATCGATGTCGTCGTTTTTCTGTGCCATAATGATTTTGGCCAGCGGTTCGAGTCCGTTTTCGCGGGCAACATCGGCGCGGGTTTTCTTTTTCTTTTTGAACGGCAGGTAGAAATCTTCGAGTTCGTTAAGGTCGAAACTTTGAGTAATTTTTTTCTCCAGTTCTGGATTCAGTGCGTTTTGTTCGGTAATTGATTTTAAAATTGCTTCTTTTCGTTTGACAATCGCTTCGTAAGCTTGGTTTTGTTTAGCGATTTGCTCGATTACTACTTCATCAAGATTTCCTGTTTTGTCTTTTCGATAACGGGAAATGAATGGAATGGTGCAGTCTTCATTTAATAACTGAACCGTATTTTGTATGTTTTGTGTGGTTGTAGAAACGGTTTGCCTGATGAAATCGATGTTGGTCATTTTTTGATTTAAGATGTTTTGAATGATCGGTTTTTACCCCGGACCGCAGCGGAAATCCTTTTGAGAAAAAAACTTCTTTTTGCCGACGGAAAAAAGCGACCAGCGGAAGCTTTATTGCCGGCGTTGCAAAAATAGTTTTTTTGAGAAAGATTACAGCGGAGTGCCGGAATTGGGTTTAAATAATTTTTATTTTTAAACCATTAAGGAATTAAGGGCATTTAAAATGGTAACTTTTTGATTTTTTAATATTATTGGCAGGCAATTTTGTTGACGCGGTTTGCGTGACGTCCGCCTTCAAATGAGGTCAATAGAAAAGTTTGTACCATTTCTACTGCTTGTGGAATTGACGTGAAACGTGCGGGAATACTGATTATATTCGCATCATTGTGTTGTCTTGAAAGTGCGGCAATTTCTTTTGTCCAGCACAAAGCTGCGCGAATGCCCTGATGTTTGTTAACAGTCATTGCGATTCCATTTCCGCTTCCGCAGATAACAATTCCGAAATCGGCGGTTTTATTTTCTACGTCATTGGCGACCGGATGGCCAAAATCCGGATAATCCACGCTGTCTTCAGAATCGGTGCCGTGGTTGATGACCTGATGTCCGTTTGCCTCGAGCATTTTTACAATAGCCAATTTGTATTCCGGACCTGCATGGTCGTTTCCGATGGAGATTTTCATAGTGCTTGTTTATAAGTTGTGTGGGACAAATTTACCAAAAGAAATGGGATGATTTGTGGAGAATCCTGGTTTTTGATTCAAGTTGTCTTTTTGTTCGTAACCAATTGATTTCCATTAATATTAATGTAATGAAATTGTTAAAATGATACATTGTTAATTGTATTTTGCAATGCATTGATAATCAGTTAACTTTAAATTAACATGAATTGTTTATAACTTGAGATAGAATTTCAGAAGTATTTTTTGGTGGTGCGGAATAAAATCGTAATCCAAAACCCAAATTAAAAAAACAAATTTAGTTTGGTGAATTTTTAGAAAAGTTATCAATACTAATGTTTGCGTTTTGAACACAAATCAGGAATTCGACTTATTTACAATTTGAATCGATTTCCAATTGTTAACAGTTGTCGATAAAAGATAAATAAACGTTCATTTTGAAGCTTTTGCCTTTCAATTTGAATGTTAATAAATCGTTATAAGAAAGTAAAACCGATAAACAACACTTCAAAAAAATAATTTATAGCGACTATTAACACGCTATAATAACCATTAAAAATTAATTTAAATTCAATTTTTCTTTTTGTTGTTTTTAATAGATGTTGACAACTTTGAAAAGATCAAACGATTTTAAGATTCGAATTGTCGTTGAGTTCTGAAAGGATTTGTTTTACAATATCGGAGTCGTTGGGATGAATCTTGAGCCTGATGCCGCCCAGTGCGATAGAATACATCGGAACGATTGAAGCGGTCGCCTCGTTCTCGAAATAATATTGCAAACCTTCCTGGTCAAGCCGGTGTTTAAGGATCGTAATTTCGTGCGGATAATCAAATACGGCAATCGTGATAAAACTTTCCATTTGTGGAGCTTTGAGTTAAAGATACGAAGTTTCATCCAAGGGTTTTCGAATGCCAGAAGTTATAATTTCATTAAAAGTGTTAACATTGGGCGGTGAAACTCTAAAGTATTTTGTAATTTTCAACATTATTAGAACAAAATTATGAGTAAAAAACCCCATAAATTAGGGAAAACAGATAAAGATTTTTCAGGAAAAATTTTAAAAATCCTATCTACGAATGCAAACAGAGCGTTCAACTACAAGCAAATCGGAGCCATACTGGAACTCAACGATACCAAGAGCAGGAACGAAATTATCAAAGATTTAAAAATTCTTGCCAGCCAAAAGAAAATCATAGAATCAGAACCTGGAAAATACCTCGTTAAAGCGATCAGCCAGGATTATTACGAAGGCAAAATCGACATGACCAGCCGAAAAACCGCCTATTTTATTTGTGATGAATTTGAAGAAGATGTGTTTATTCCCACAAATAATTTAAACCGGGCTTTAGATGGCGACATCGTAAAAGTCTATGTTTACAACAGGCGAAAAGGCAAACGTCCCGAAGGTGAAGTGATCGAAGTGATCGAAAGAAAAAAGATGGAATTCGTTGGTGTCATTGACATTCAGAAGAATTTTGCTTTTGTTTCTACAGCCAATGCCAAAATGTATACCGATATTTTCATCCCGAAAGACAAATACGGGGATGCCGAAAACGGGGATGTCGTAATTGTAAAAATAGAAGACTGGCCTAAAAAAGCCGACAGCCCGTTTGGATCAGTACTAAAAGTATTGGGAAAACCTGGTGAACATGACACTGAAATCCATGCAATTTTAGCCGAATATGGCTTGCCATACGATTTCCCAGTAGAAGTGGAAGTCTTTGCCCAAAAAATCGATACTTCGATCCAGGAAAGTGAAATTGCAAACCGCCGTGACATGCGCGATACGCTGACTTTTACAATCGACCCGAAAGATGCAAAGGATTTTGACGATGCATTGTCGTTCAAAAAATTAGACAACGGAAATTACGAAATCGGAATCCACATTGCCGATGTTTCCTATTATTTGCAGGAAGGAACAATTCTCGATGATGAGGCATACCAACGCGGTACTTCTGTTTATTTGGTTGATAGAGTGGTACCGATGTTACCTGAAGTATTGTCAAATTTCGCTTGTTCACTCCGTCCGAATGAAGAAAAATATACATTTTCTGCCGTTTTTGAAGTAACTGAAAAAGCTGTAGTTGTAAACCAATGGTTTGGAAGAACCGTGATTTATTCGGATCAGCGTTTTGCATATGAAGAAGCGCAATACATCATCGAAACCAAAGACAATACGATTCCGCTCGAAACTTCGATCACAGGAAAATCGTATGTGGTTCGCGATGAAATTGTTGAAGCAACTTTAAAACTCGATGAACTTGCGAAAATCTTACGTGGCAAACGTATGGCAGAAGGTGCCATTTCATTTGATAAAGTAGAAGTCAAATTCAATTTGGATGATAAAGGCGAACCAACCGGTGTGTATTTCAAAGTCTCAAAAGATGCGAATCATCTGATTGAAGAATTTATGTTGTTGGCCAATAGAAAAGTCGCCGAATTCATCGGAAAACAAAAGAAAACCTTTGTTTACAGGATTCACGACGAACCAAATGAAGATAAATTATTCAATTTGCAAACCGTGATTTCTAAGTTTGGTTATTCGATTAATTTGAAATCAAAAAGTGAAATTTCTAAATCATTGAATACGCTTTTACAGGATGTTCAGGGTAAAAAAGAACAAAACCTCGTTGATACGTTAGCGATCCGAACGATGAGCAAAGCCAAATATTCTACGGATAACATTGGCCATTACGGACTTGCATTCGACTACTATTCGCATTTTACGTCGCCAATCCGGCGTTATCCCGATGTGATGGTGCATCGCTTGCTTCAATACTATTTGGATGGCGGAAAATCGGTTAGTGAAGAAGTCTATGAAGAAAAATGCGAGCATTCCTCAAATATGGAAGCTTTGGCTACCAATGCCGAGCGCGACAGCATCAAATACATGCAGGTAAAATACATGCAGGATCATAAAGATGAAGAATTCCTGGGCGTAATTTCCGGTGTAACAGAATGGGGAATTTACGTAGAAATCGTTTCAAACAAATGTGAAGGCATGTGCCGCATCCGCGAAATTAAAGATGATTATTACACGTTTGATGAAAAACAATATGCATTGGTTGGTGCGGTTTCGAACCAGCTTTTGCAACTTGGAGATGAAGTATACGTTAAAGTAAAAAATGCCGACCTGGTCAAAAAACAACTGGATTTTCATTTTATCAGAAAAAACAATACGGAAGAATAAACGAAAGTTAAACCATTTTGCAACGTCGTGCTTAATGGTTCAAATAAATACTATCAAATTTTAAAAGAAAAGAAGATGAAAAAGATACTAATTTTAACAATCTTGGCTGCGCAATTTTCATTTGCCCAAGTTAAAAAAGAAGTAGGTGATTTTGATAAAGTACGTGTTTTCGACCGGATTTCAGTAGAATTGATTCCGGCGAATGAAAACCGCATTGAAATCAACGGATCCAGAAGCAGTGAAGTGGAAGTTGTTAATAAAAATGGCGAACTCAAGATTAAAATGCCAATAAAAAAATTACTCAAAGGCGAAGAAATAGAAGCCAAACTTTACTTTAAAAGAATCGAAACTATTGATGCGACTGAGGGTTCTTATGTAGGCAGCGATACGCCGTTTAAACAAAGTTCGCTTGAAGTTTCTGCTAAAGAAGGCGCAGAAGTCAAAGTCAGCCTAGAGTTGCAAAAAATATATGAAAAAGCATATACAGGCGGAACATTAACGCTTTCTGGAACTTCCGTGAATCAGGACATTACAATTGGTGCCGGTGGAATTGTTGATGCTAAAAATTTAAAAACTTCTCAAACTACGGTAAGTGTCAGTGCCGGCGGTAATGCAAAAATCCGTGCGACAGAACTTGTTGATGCTAAAGTAAAAGCCGGCGGAACCGTTACTATTTATGGAAAACCAGAACAATTAAAACAAAAAACGACTTTAGGCGGAACCATTGAACAAATCTCGGAATAGTTAGTTTAAAATTATCAGATTGTAATTTTTGAATTATATTTGTGTTAACAGATATAAGACTTTTTAATGATTGAAGATATTTTAACAGCCATTCCGCTGGGTTTTTTCCTTAGTTTTATGATCGGCCCGGTTTTTTTTGTACTACTGGAAACCAGTGTTGTAAAAGGATTCAGAGCGGCCATCGTTTTTGATTTTGGCGTTGTTTTAGCCGATATTATTTTCATTTTGATTGCGTATTTCAGTAGTTACCGTTTAATTGAAAGCATTAAAGATGATCCGGCTTTGTTCATTTTTGGCGGATTGGTGATGCTGACATATGGTATTATTTCATTTGTTAAAAACAAAAAAGCTAAAAAAAATATCGATCCCGAAGATCCGGTTGAATTGGCGCAAACCAATTACTTTTCACTTTTTTTTAAAGGTTTTTTCCTGAATTTTATCAATATTGGCGTATTGGGTTTTTGGCTTGCGATTTTAATTACGATTGGGCCAAAGTTACAGTTGGATCCTACAAGAATGTTTACATTTTTTACAACTGTTATCCTGAGTTATTTTATTACAGATGTATTTAAAATATTGCTGGCCAAACAATTAAGAAACCAATTAAACCCTAAAAATATCATACTGATTAAAAAAATAATCAGTATTATTTTGATAGTTTCCGGAATATTTTTACTGTCTCAAGGCTGGTTTCCACAGGAAAGAAAAATCATGGATAAGGCTTTTGATAAGCTCGAACACAAAGAATAAAAGCAATAGAAATCCGGATTTTTATGAAGTTTGTCAGCCCGAGCGTAGCGAGGGCATTCTATGTAATGACGCGATTTAATAAAATAAAAAAAGAGACACTTTCGTATCTCTTTTCCTGAGGCATCGAGCGGATTCGAACCGCTGTAGGAGCTTTTGCAGAGCCCAGCCTAGCCACTCGGCCACGACGCCAATTATTGATTGGACGGCAAATGTAAATAAAAACTTTAAAGTTCAAAAGATTAAAGTTTAAAACTTTTTCAAAATCCTCAAACGAATTCGTAAATCAAATATTGTAATTTGTAAATCCTAAGTCCGGTATTCTTCCATTTCAATCGTAACGGCTTCAACGTCACCACCAATAGGCGGATTGAGTTTTGAAACGGCTAATGTAATCCTTGAAACTTCAGCCAATTCAGAAAAGATCCGCGCAATGATGCGATGCGCCACATGTTCGAGTAAATTCGAGCGAATCGCCATTTCTTCAACAACAATACGGTTCAACAATACATAATCAACCGTATCTGACAATGCATCTGAAACCGCAGATTTTCGTAAATCGGTTTTAATTTCCAGATCCACGCGATAGTCCGAACCGATTTTTCCTTCTTCAATCAAACAACCGTGATAGGAGAATGTTCGGATATTTTTTAGTTTAATAGTACCCATAAAATGTATTTTCTACTTAAGATTTATCTGTTTTTTCCACCATTAAAGCTTTAAGTTCATTTAGAATCCAAGCTTAAAGAACTTCATGTTCTCAATGGTTCAAATTTGAATTTACAAACTAAATTACCATTCAAAATTAACCCAAATTCTCCAAATCATCCGCTAAAATCTTTGCACTTTTTTAAATACCTTTGGCGCTTTACAAACGGAACTATGTCAACAGAAGAAAAATCCCTCAATTTTATTGAGCAAATTATCGAAGAAGATCTGAAAAACGGCTTGTCGCCAAACAAACTGCGTTTTCGTTTTCCTCCCGAACCCAATGGTTATCTGCACATTGGGCACGCGAGTTCGATTGCCTTAAACTTTGGTCTTGGCCTTGATTATAACGCGCCTGTAAACCTGCGTTTCGACGATACGAATCCGGCCAAAGAAGAGCAGGAATTCGTTGATGCGATTAAACGCGATGTGTTGTGGCTTGGCTACCAATGGGCCGAAGAACGGTATGCTTCTGATTATTTCCAGCAATTGTATGACTGGACGATTGAGTTCATCAAAAAAGGAAAAGCGTATGTTGACAGCCAGTCTTCTGAAGACATGGCGGCTCAAAAAGGAACGCCTTCAACGCCAGGAACCGACAGTCCGTACAGAAACCGTTCTGTTGAAGAAAATTTAGACCTTTTCGAACGCATGAAAAATGGCGAATTTGATGAAGGAACCCATATTCTGCGCGCTAAAATCGACATGAAATCGACCAATATGCTGATGCGCGACCCGATTATTTACCGCATTTTAAAAAGACACCACCACAGAACCGGCAACGATTGGTGCATTTATCCAATGTATGACTGGGCGCATGGCGAAAGCGATTATATCGAACAGATTTCGCATTCGTTTTGTACGCTCGAATTTTTGCCGCACCGCGAATTATACGACTGGTTTTTGGATCAGATTTATGATGAAAATAAAGTAAGACCTAAACAACGCGAATTCGCCAGACGGAATTTATCGCATACCGTTGTCAGCAAAAGAAAACTGCTGCAATTGGTTAATGAAAAACATGTAAACGGTTGGGACGATCCAAGAATGTCAACAATTTCAGGGCTTCGCAGACGTGGATATACGGCTGCGGCTTTGCGAAATTTTGCAAACGGGATCGGAATTGCGAAACGCGACAACCTAATTGATGTATCGCTTTTGGAGTTTTACATCCGTGAAGATCTGAATAAAAAGGCACCCCGAGTGATGGCAGTTTTAGATCCTGTAAAGCTCGTGATTACAAATTATGCGGAAGGAAAAGAGGAATGGCTTGATGCCGAAAATAATCCCGAAGACGAAAATGCAGGGTTCAGAAAAGTGCCTTTTTCCCGTGAAATTTATATCGAAAGAGAAGATTTTAAAGAGGAAGCCGAAGGAAAATTTTTTCGTTTAAGTCTTGGGAAAGAAGTGCGTTTGAAAAATGCTTACATCATCAAAGGTGAAAATGTAATCAAAGATTCAAATGGAAATATCACCGAAATCCACGCAACTTATGACACCGACAGTTTAAGCGGAAGCGGTTCTGAAGCCAGCCAACGCAAGGTTTCCGGAACTTTACACTGGGTTTCGACAGCACATGCAATTCCTGCAGAAGTGCGTTTGTATGACCGTTTGTTTACTGATGAAGCACCTGATTCTCATAAAGAAAAAGACTTTTTAGAATTTGTCAATCCGGATTCTTTGAAAATCGTGACCGGATTTGCAGAACCTAGTTTGGCGACTGTTCAAAACGAAGAAAAATTCCAGTTTCAAAGATTGGGTTATTTTACGGTTGATAAAGATTCCACAACTGAAAAATTAGTCTTTAATAAAACAGTCGGACTCAAAGACGATTGGGCAGAGCAGGGCAATACCGATAAAAAATCACTCGAGAAAATCGAACGTGAAATAGGCAGTTTTTTCAAATTTGATGAAGAAAAACGCAATGTTTCTAAAGAAAATTACAAAACCGCTTTAGCCGGAATCAACAATTACAGTTTGCTTAAAAATGAGTTTACGAAAGTCAGCAAAAATGATAAAAATGCGTTGTTGTATAAAAATTTCATCCTAAGTTTTTCCAAATTGAAAGCTTCGGATTTTGACAATGAAACGTTGCAAAAATTGTATGCGATGTCGTTAAAAAGTGAATCGCCGTTTGTACGATTCGAAGCCATTCAAAATTTAAAATCAGATTTAGAAAATTTAAATGAATTTCAACAGCAATTGTCAAATTTGAAAAATTCTGAAAAAGACGAAATGGTTTTAAAAAGCCTTTCTGAATTTTAAAGCCCGGAATCAATTTTATATATCTAAAGCTTCTTTTTAAGAGGCTTTTCTTATTATTCATAAATACTATTAAAATTTTATTTTCTATAATTTTAATCTACTGAAATCAACTTCTATAAATCGTTTTTAAGACAAAAAAATATATTCTCTATATCAATTTACCAGTTGGCTTAAAATCGTAAAACCATTCGCTTTATTTTAAGTTTCCAGTAAAAATAAGAGACTTTAACGGGTTGTTAACAGCAAACTGTTGATAAACGGGCTATCTTTAAAATAATTAATCTTTTAAAACAAAAATCATGTCTAATAACAATTCATCAAATACATTAGTAGCCGTTTTGGCTGGAGTAGCACTTGGAGCAGCAGCCGGAATTTTATTCGCTCCGGATAAAGGCGAAAAAACAAGAGGAAAAATCAAAGATGGTTTCGACGGAAAAAAAGACGAGCTGAAAGATAAGTTTGAGCATTTATCCGAGCAACTCAAATCAAAATTCGCCAGATCAAAAGTCGACCTCGAATCGTCATTTGATAACTTAATTTCAAAAGTAGATGACAATGCTGAAGACATCATTTCAACACTCGAAAGAAAACTTGAAGATTTGAAAAAAACTGCCGCTTCTTATAAAAAGTAAAAGATGGCTTTTGAAAAAATAAAGGAAAATACCAGCGAGCTCCAGCAGCACGCTAAAGATTATCTTGACAGCAATATTTCGTATTACAAATTGTGGTTTTTTAAAGTCGCAATGAAATCTACGACGATGCTGCTCAAGATTTTTCTTTTGAGTATAATGCTGTTAATGGTGGTTTTGTTTTTTTCGGTTGCGGCAGCTTTAGCAATTGGTTATGGGTTGGATAATTTTGCCTACGGATTTTTAATCATCGGCGGATTTTATTTACTAATTGGCGTGTTGATTTATTCGATTAAAGACAAAATTGTCGAAGGCCCGATCTTAGAGAAATTTTCAGAAATCTTTTTTAACGACTGATTATGGAAACAAAAAAGTACTCTTCTTACGCCGACATAGACCGCGACCTTGAAATCCTGAAACTCAAAAAGGAAATCCATTACCAAAAGATGACGCAAAGCGTTCAGGATACCAAAGAAAGCTTGTCGCCCGGAAGTTTAATGGGCGGCGTTCCCAAAGCAGCACTGGGTTTTCTGGGCAATTTATCGGGCCCGATTAAAGGAATGGCTATTAATTTTTTACTCAACAAGATTTTTAAGAAATAGTTTTAGTAGAGAAAAGAAGAAAGAGTCAAGAACCAAGACCGCAGTTTGCTTAAATCTTGTTTCTTGACTCTTTTCATTTCTTGAGAACCCGCAAACTCAGTAATCCAGAATCTTGTTCTTTTTTCAATATCCGCAAATTGCGGTTTCAATACATTTTAAACAGTAATATCAGGATTTTCAGGATCCGGATACTCTTCACGGAAACGTGTTTCTTCCTTCGGTTTAATCTTTTTGTTGTTCTTTTTCATCATTTCGCCCACTTGGTTTGAAGCGCTAAACGAAGCCACCATATTGTTTAACATATCGCTTCCGGCTTGTGGTGAATTGGGCAACAAGATCAGGTTCGAATTTGCATCAGCGCCAATTGCTTGCAACGTATCATAATGTTGCGTTACGACAATCAAAGCCGAAGCTTCCTGGGAATTGATGCCCACATTGTTCAAAACTTCTACACTTTCCACCAAACCACGAGCGATTTCACGTCTTTGATCGGCGATTCCTTGTCCTTGCAGACGCTTGCTTTCGGCTTCGGCCTTGGCTTTGGCAACGATTCTGATTCGGGATGATTCTGCTTCAAATTCTGCTGCTGTTTTTTCACGATCGGCAGCGTTGATACGGTTCATTGCGTTTTTCACCTGAATATCCGGATCAATATCGGTCACTAATGTATTAATAATGTCGTAACCGTAAGTCGTCATGGCTTCGTTCAATTCGCGTTTTACGGCGATTGCGATATCGTCTTTGCGTTCAAAAACATCATCGAGTTTGAGTTTTGGCACTTCGGCACGAACGACATCAAAAACATAAGCGGTAATCTGGTCGTGCGGATATTCGAGTTTGTAAAAAGCATCGTAAACCTTGTCCTGAATGACTTTAAACTGTACCGAAACTTTCATTTTAACAAATACGTTGTCCTTGGTTTTGGTTTCGATAATCACATCAAGTTGCTGGATTTTAAGGTTGACGCGTCCGGCTACGCGGTCGATCAGTGGAATTTTTAATTGCAATCCCGAATTTCTGACGCTGTGGAACTTTCCAAAACGTTCGATAATAACTGATGTTTGCTGTTTGACCGTAAAAAACGACGACAGGAAAATAAATAAAGCGAAGACTAAAATGATAATCAGGCTAATGTCCATAAGGTTTGAATTTAAAATTATCGTAAATTACAAAAAATAAAACCAAGTCCCAATTTTTAAATTTCCAATTCAATTCCTATGAAAAAATTACTGTTATTCATCAGCTTCTTTTCAATACAAATCTTTGCCCAAACGACCATCCAGCTCAAAGATGGAACGACAATCACACCCGTTGAAAATTCGATTCACATTGCGGCAACGGCTAAAAAAATCCATTATAAATTGCCGAATGTCGATAAAGAGCAAAAGCTTAAATTCAAGGATTTTTCATCTGCTAATTTTGGAGATTACCGATTCAAATCGTTTACAATAGACAAAAAGTTAAAAGCATTTTATATTTTGGGGGAAGCCAATGGTAAAACATTGGTCACAATAAAAACCTCTAAAATCATAAGTCGCGGTGGCTTCGAATCGGTGTTGAATTTTTATGAATTGACAGTTTTGGATGCGAATTCGAATGTACTTGAAAAAATCACCTTTAGCTCGAACAATTCAGAAAAAAGTAGTAAAGAAAGAGCTGGAGTAGTCACTTTCATTCAAAACCATTTTTCCAATTGCCCGAAATTAATCGAAAAAGCAAAGCTTTTTGAAAGCAATCCGTCCGATGTTAATAACCGAATGATCATGACTTTTCTTGATGTTCCGGTTTTCGTGAATTGTCAATAACAAAAAAGCTCCCAAATCCGGGAGCTTTTTTTATAAAGTTTGAATGGCTTTCTGAATCCTGCCAATCGTTTCTTCTTTTCCAATGAGTTCGATAATATCAAACAAATGCGGGCCTTTTAACGCGCCTACAAGGCTCAAACGCAACGGTTGCATCACTTTTCCCATTCCGATTTCGTTTGCGCTCATCCAGTATTTTACAATTGTTTCGATGTTGTCCGATGTAAAGTCTGAGATGTTTTCCAAAACAGAAACCAATTGATTCATCAAAGCTGGCGTTTCTTCTTTCCAGTTTTTCGACGCTTTTTCATCGTATGAATTCGGTGCCGAAAAAAAGTAATCACTCAAATCCCAGAAATCCGAAACAAAATTCGCACGTTCTTTTATGGATGCGACGATTTTCACCAATTTGTCATGGGTTACGACAATTCCTTTTTCCCCTAAAATAGGAGCGAAGGCTTGCGCCAATGATTCGTCGGTTTGTTTAATTAGATATTGGTGGTTGAACCATTTGTTTTTCTCCGGATCGAATTTTGCTCCGGCTTTGTGAACACGGTTTAAATCGAAAGACTCAGCCAATTCATCCAATGAAAATAATTCTTTGTCGGTGCCATCATTCCAACCCAAAAGTGCTAAAAAGTTGATTACGGCTTCAGGGAAAAATCCTTTTTCCCTGTAACCCGATGAAATGCCATCTTCAGTCTTCCATTCAAGCGGAAATACCGGAAAGCCCAATTTATCGCCATCGCGTTTTGATAATTTCCCGTTTCCGATTGGTTTCAAAATCAATGGCAAATGCGCAAATTCCGGCGCTTCCCAATTGAAAGCGCGGTATAATAAAACGTGCAATGGCATCGATGGCAACCATTCTTCACCGCGAATCACGTGTGAAGTTTCCATCAAATAATCGTCGACAATATTCGCCAAATGGTACGTTGGCATGCCGTCACTTTTGAATAAAACCTTATCGTCTAATAAATTCGTTTCAAATTTAATGTCGCCACGAATGATGTCGTTCAATTGCAAAGTTTCGCCAACAGGCGTTTTAAAACGAATGACAAAATCTTCACCGGCAGCGATTCTTTCTGCAGTTTTCTCCGCCGAATTGGTCAAAGAATTGTCTAAAGTATCACGAACCGAATGGTTGTAAATAAACGTTTTTCCTTCTGCTTCAGCGGTTTTACGCAAATTATCCAAACTTTCTGCCGTGTCAAAAGCATAATAGGCCCAACCGGAATTGATTAGTAAGTCGGCATATTGTTTATACAAATCCTTGCGTTCACTTTGTCTGTACGGCCCGAATTTTTCGTTTTTTCCAACGGTTTCCGATGGCGAAATCCCAAGCCATTCCAATGCTTCAAAAATATATTGCTCAGCGCCCGGAACAAAACGATTCTGGTCGGTATCTTCAATCCTGAGATAGAAAACGCCGCCGTGTTTTTTGGCAAACAAATAATTGAACAATGCGGTACGAACGCCGCCAATGTGTAACGGCCCGGTTGGACTTGGTGCAAAACGCACGCGAACTTGCTTCGACATTTTTTTGAATTTTGGTGCAAAGATAATCAAAAGGGTTCAGGGTTTTGGGTTCAGGGTCCAGGTTTTAGCGTATCGACAAAGACCTTTTACCTGGTACCCAAAACCCTGAACCTTACACCCAAACTTTAACCTTTTCTTATTCATATAAATTACTACTTTTATCGGTTATTAAAAAACAAGGATTCAATTTGGACACTTCGAATGTGATTTACGGGAAGTTAGAGGCTTTCATCAGGAAATATTATACGAATGAATTGCTGCGCGGGACGATTTTTTTCGTTGGGCTTGGACTGATTTATTTGTTGGTCACACTGTTTGTGGAGTATTTTTTGTGGCTGAAGCCAATGGGACGCACCGTATTATTCTGGGCATTTATCGCTGTGGAATTGTTTCTGTTGTTTCGTTTCATCCTGTTTCCGATTTTTAAATTGTTCAAATTACAGAAAGGTATCGATTATACCGAAGCGTCGAATATAATTGGCAATCATTTTACCGAAGTCAGCGATAAACTCACAAATTTCCTGCAATTGTCAAATGACAAAAACCAATCGGAATTGTTATTGGCATCGATCGAACAAAAAGCAAACGCGTTGCAGCCGGTTCCTTTTGGCAATGCGATCAATTTCAATAAGAACAGCAAATTCCTGCCATTGGCCATTTTACCGATTTTGTTTTTTGCGTTCTTTTACCTGTCGGGAAACAGCGGCATGATTTCGCAGAGTTTCAATCGCGTGGTCAATTTCAAACAACAATTTTTACCGCCGGCGCCGTTTCAGTTTGTGGTGTTGAATGAGAAGCTACAAACCGAACAAAACAAAGATTTTATCGTTCGCGTGAAAACCGAAGGCAAAGTTTTTCCCGAAAATGCGATGATTTTCATTGGTGACGAAAGTTATTTTATGGAATCGGGGAAAGACGGAGAATTTCAATTTAAGATTACAAAACCAATTGCTAATATTGAATTCAGGCTCGAAGCCAATGCCGTTTCGTCAAAAGAATACGAGTTGGCTGTGGTTGCTGTTCCGTCGATTGCAAATTTCGAAATGGTACTGAATTTTCCGTCGTATCTGAACAAAAAATCCGAAACCGTCAAAGGAACCGGAAATGCAATTGTTCCCGAAGGAACGCGTGTCACGTGGAAAATGAACACACAAGCGACGCAAAATGTCGATTGGACCGATTTGAAAAACAATTATCCGTTTTCAAAAGCTGAAAATGTATTTTCATTGACAAAAAATATCTCACAAAACACCGAATATCAGATCCTTACGTCAAATAATAAAGTGCGGAATTATGAAAAACTGAATTATCAGATTTCGGTAATCAAAGACCAATATCCAACAATCAATGTCAACAATGCGCCGGATAGTTTAAAATTGCAGAAACAATATGTTTTAGGTCAGATTTCAGATGATTACGGATTGTCAAAACTCCAGATTATTTATTATCTGAAAGACAAACCCAACGAAGCCAAACGTGGAACCATCGCTGTAAAAAAAGACGTATTCGACCAGTTTGTTTTTGCTTTCCCTGGAACTTTACCGGTAGAGCAGGGTGTTTCGTATGAGTATTATTTCGAGGTTTTTGATAACGATGCGATACATAACTTAAAGAGCACGAAATCATCCGTGTTTTCAAATCGTATTCTTACCGATGAAGAAAAGGAAGATGCCGTGTTGCAACAACAAAGTGAAAATATCCACAGCTTAGAGAAATCACTCAAAAACCAGGACAAACAATTGTCTGAAATTGACAAGCTCCAAAAAACCGGAAAAGAAAAAGACAACCTCGAATTCAAAGACCAGCAAAAGGTTAATGAATTTATCAAACGCCAGAAGCAGCAGGACGAAATGATGAAAGAGTTTTCCAAAAAAATGGAGGAAAACTTAGACAAATTCAAAACCGATAAAAAAGACGAACTCAAAGAAGAGCTCCAAAAACGACTTGAAAATGCGGAGAAAGATCTGGAGAAAAACCAGAAATTATTGGATGAATTAAAAGATTTAAATGACAAGATCAAGAACGAAGAGTTGATGGAAAAACTCGACAAGTTCAAACAAAACAGCAAAAACCAAATTAAAAATTTAGAACAATTGGTAGAACTGACCAAGAAATATTACGTCGAAAAGAAAGCGGAACAATTAGCTGACAAATTAGACCAACTGTCTGAAAAACAGGAAAAATTATCCGAAAATGACAAAGAAAACAAAACAGACAAACAAGAAGAGATCAACAAAGAATTCGATAAAATCCAGGAAGATTTAAAAGAACTCGATAAAGAAAACAAAGAATTAAAATCGCCTGTCGATCTTCCAAAAGATGCCGAAAAAGAGAAAAGCATCGATGAAGATTTGAAAAAAGCGTCTGAAGAATTGCAAAAGGACAAAAAAGCTGCAGCCAAACCGAAGCAAAAAAGTGCTGCAAAAAAGATGAAGGAAATGAGTCAGAAAATGGCAGAAAACATGCAATCCGGAGAAATGGAGCAACTTGAGGAAGATGTCAAAATGCTGCGTCAGATTCTTGATAATTTGCTCGCATTTTCATTTTTGCAGGAAGATTTGATGGGACAGTTTAAAAGTTTAAAACGCGGTTCGCCGTCATTCAATAAAAACCTGAAACTGCAACAAGACCTCAAATTACAGTTCAAACACGTTGACGACAGCTTATTTGCAATGTCGCTGCGCAATCCGAAAATTGCGGAAGAGGTGACCAAAGAAATTGGAAACGTACATTACAATATTGACAAATCTTTAGAGAATTTAGTTGAAGCACAAATCCCAAAAGGCTTGTCGCACCAGCAATACACGATTTCATCGGCTAACAAACTCGCCGATTTCCTAAGTGATATTTTGAATGGCATGCAAATGTCGCTATCAGGTTCCGGCCAAGGCAAACCAAAACCTGGGAAAGGCGAAGGCGCCGGAATGCAATTGCCTGACATCATTAAAAAACAGGAAGGCTTGGGCCAAAAAATGAAAGACGGCATGAAGCCGGGTGATAAACCCGGTGACAAACCCGGGGAAGGTCAAAAGCCAGGAGAAGGAAAGAAGCCTGGCGAGGGAAATAAACCCGGCGAGGGCAATAAATCAGGTCAAGGCAAAGACGGTAAATCCGGTAAAGATGGTAAATCCGGTTCTGGAAACGGACAAAGTGAAGGAGGCGAAAACGGACAAGATGGCGAAGGCGACGCTCGTGCGATTATGGAAATTTATAAAGAGCAACGTCAATTGCGGGAAGCCTTACAAAAGGAATTGAATAGTAAAGGGCTTGGCGGTAACGGTCAAAATGCGCTCGATCAAATGAAGCAAATCGAAAAACAATTGCTGAACAAAGGATTCAATAATGAAACGCTTCAAAGGGCGCTGAACTTAAAATATGAGTTGTTGAAACTCGACAAAGCGGTGCAGCAACAAGGTGAAGAAAAGAAACGCCAGGCTGAAACCGGAAAAAAAGAGTTTAACAATCAAAGCAATGCGCTTCCGGCGTCGCTGCAACAATATTTAAACAGCGTAGAGATTTTAAACAGACAAAGCTTACCTTTGCGCTCCAATTTTAACCAGAAGGTTCAGGAATACTTTAAAAAACAATGATTAATTTTAATTACGAAACCGAATTCGAACTTTCGAATGAAGAAGTGTATACCAATTGGCTTTCGAAGGTTATACAGTCGGAAAATAAATCAGAAGGTGACATCAATTATATCTTTTGTGATGACGAATATTTGCTCTTAATTAATCAGCAATATCTCGACCATGATACATTAACAGATATTATCAGTTTTGATTATTCTGTAGGAAACGAATTACATGGAGATATTTTCATATCCATTGAGCGGGTGGCGGATAATGCAACCGATTTCGGTGTTTCTTTCGATGAAGAATTAAAAAGAGTACTCGTTCATGGCGTATTGCATTACTGTGGTTATAAAGACAAATCGGACGCTGACGAAAAATTGATGCGCCAAAAAGAAGAGGAAAAAATGAAATTGTTTCACGTGGAACAATAGCATTACATGCGAATGATACTAAAGAAAAAACAATATGTTTCAAGAAGAATATGATGTAATCGTTGTTGGTGCAGGTCATGCGGGTTCAGAAGCAGCAGCAGCAGCTGCCAATTTGGGCGCGAAAACGCTATTGGTGACAATGAGCCTGCAAAACATCGCGCAAATGTCTTGCAATCCGGCAATGGGAGGTATTGCAAAAGGCCAAATTGTCCGCGAGATCGATGCTTTGGGCGGTTATTCCGGAATTGTGTCAGACAAAACGGCGATTCAATTTAAGATGCTGAACAAATCCAAAGGCCCGGCAATGTGGTCGCCACGTGTTCAAAGTGATCGTATGCGGTTTGCTGAAGAATGGCGGTTGATGCTTGAGCAAACACCCAATCTCGATTTTTATCAGGAAATGGTCAAAGGTTTGATTATTGAAAATGGAAAAGTCCAAGGCATTAAAACGTCGCTTGGTGTAGAAATTAGATCTAAATCGGTCGTATTGACTAATGGAACTTTCTTAAACGGATTGATTCACATTGGTGAAAAACAATTCGGTGGCGGAAGGGCAGGCGAGGGTGCTGCTTATGGTATTACCGAAGATTTGGTCAACGCCGGATTCGAATCAGGGCGAATGAAAACCGGAACACCGCCACGTGTTGATGGACGTTCGTTGGATTATTCAAAAATGAACGAAGAAAAAGGAGATGTAAAGCCTGATAAGTTTTCCTATTCAGACATTACAAAACCGTTGGTCCATCAAAAATCCTGTCACATGACGTATACTTCGCTTGAAGTACACGATATTTTACGTGAAGGTTTTGATCGTTCCCCAATGTTTAACGGTCGAATTCAAAGCCTCGGACCAAGATACTGTCCTTCGATTGAAGATAAAATAAACCGTTTTGCAGATAAAGAGAGACACCAATTGTTTGTAGAGCCCGAAGGTTGGAATACCGTTGAGGTTTATGTGAATGGCTTTTCTACGTCTTTACCCGAAGATGTGCAGTTTAAAGCACTGCGTTCTGTTGTTGGATTTGAAAAGGTAAAGTTTTTCCGTCCGGGTTACGCGATCGAATATGATTATTTCCCGCCAACGCAATTAAAACATACACTGGAAACCAAATTAGTTGAAGGATTGTACTTTGCGGGTCAAATCAACGGAACAACTGGTTATGAAGAAGCAGCTTCTCAAGGTTTAATGGCCGGCATCAATGCGGCACTAAAAGTTCAGGAAAAAGAGTCATTAATTTTAAAAAGAGATGAGGCGTATATTGGCGTTTTGATTGACGATTTAATTACAAAAGGTACAGAAGAGCCATACAGAATGTTTACTTCAAGAGCAGAGTACAGAACATTATTGCGACAGGACAATGCCGATTTCCGTTTGACACCAATGTCATATGCCATTGGATTAGCATCGGAAAAACGTCTCAGAAGAATGGAGCACAAGTTCAATGAATCTGACAAAATGGTTGACTTTTTCAAAGAATCAAGTATAACGGTTGCTGAAGCCAATCCTGTTTTAGAGGCAAAAGAAACTGCAGCAATTACACAATCTGATAAGATGTTTAAAGTTTTTTCACGCCCGCAAATCGATCTTGATGACATGATGAAATTTGAAAAAGTGAAAGAATACATAGCCTCAAACGATCTCGACCAAGAAATTTTAGAACAGGCAGAAATCCAGGTGAAGTATTCTGGTTATATCGAAAAGGAACGCAACAATGCAGATAAACTGACGCGTTTGGAAGATGTCAAAATCCCTGAATTCTTCGATTACAATAAAATCAAATCTATGTCAATTGAAGCCAAGCAAAAACTTAGCAACATCCGCCCGGTTACGATTTCACAAGCTTCAAGAATTAGCGGTGTTTCGCCTAGCGATATCTCAGTATTATTAATCTATATGGGAAGATAATGTTCCACGTGAAACTAAATTGGCGAAAGCCCGATATCAAAGGAATAATAGTGGTGTTCATTCATTTTTTTGTTATGCTTGGTTGCGCAGGAGCAAAGCAAAGCGTTCAAATACCGGACTATATTTTGGTTCCAAACGGAAAGGAAAACGTAGGCGGAAATAATCTTACCGCATTTATTTTTGAAAATGATATGAAGAATATGCCTATTGAACAATATCTTTCCTTCAAATTTAAAACAGATAGTTATTTCCAAAAAGAAATCTGGGTAACAATAGAGGGACAGAAATACAAATTGCTTATTTATGATTATAATGAATTCGAAAAGTATTTTGTAAGCACCAATTATTCGCCGATGAATGTCGAACCTGAAAATGCCAGATCTGGTGATATGCGAAAATTTATCGCCATTTCAATGATTAGTTCGTATAACGAAGATTGTCTTGCTGATGGTTCATTATTGCAAAATATATCAGTCAATTATTTGAAAAATTTAAAAGAGGAATACCTGCATAGCAATGGAAATTTTAAATAAAAAATTATTTATGACGGTTAAAGACCATTCGGTTTCAGGTGAGACTTTTGAATTGTTGAGAGATGAAAATCTTAATATGCTGATCACATCTCCAAAACCCGATGTGCAAAATTTGTCAAAATATTACGAAAGTGATAATTATATTTCACACACAGATGGTAAAAGGTCGTTGTTTGAAAATGCTTATCATTTTGTAAAAAGTATTGCTTTAAAGAAAAAAGTAAACCTGATCAATTCGCTTCAAAAAGAAAAAGGGACTCTGCTCGATATTGGTGCAGGAACAGGCGACTTTTTATTAGCGGCACAAAATAACGGTTGGCAAACCACAGGATTTGAACCGAGTGAAAAAGCCAGAAAGATTGCGAAGAACAAAGGTGTAACATTTGCAAAAGAGACGACAAATCTTCCTGATCATTCGTTTGATATTATTACGATGTGGCATGTGTTAGAACACGTCCCTGACTTAAATGTCCAAATCAAAGAATTAAAAAGATTGGTCAAACCAACTGGAACAATTTTAATAGCAGTTCCCAATTTCAATTCGTATGATGCCAAACATTATAAAGAATTTTGGGCCGCTTATGATGTGCCCAGACATTTGTGGCATTTTTCCAAAACGGCCATTCGATTGCTTTTTGAAAAAGAAAATATGAAATTGGCAAAGGTACTTCCAATGAAATTTGATGTTTATTATGTTTCACTTTTATCTGAAAAATACAAAACCGGAAAAATGAAATATATCAGTGCTCTTCTTACAGGATTAAAGTCAAATTGGAAAGCGAAAGACAATAATGAGTATTCCTCGCACATTTATGTCTTAGAGAACAGCTAAAAACGCAAATAAAAAGCCCTGTTGGAATATTTGAAGTATGAATAATCAATCACACCCCGATTTCTCAAACATTGCTTAAATCGCAATAAAAGCATTGTTTTTTAATTGTGTTTGCCAATGAAAACAAGAATTTCGATAAAAAATACTTATAGTATTCAAAACTTAAAGAATTTATAAGTTTTACCCATTTAAACGCTATTGTTTAAAATTTTAATACTTTTGACACCTGATAAAAAATAAAAACCATAATGAAAAAATCTTTATTAATTGTTGCCCTTGCCATTTCAATTGTTTCATGTAACAAAACCGCAGAAGTCAAAGAAGTAAAAACTGCTTACGTCGACACCTCAAAATTATTGGAAGAATATACGGAAGCCAAAGATATCGAAGCCAAATACAAAGCAAAATCTGATGAAATGGGTCGCGAATTAGAAGCTGAAGTCAACCGTTTCAAATCGGAAGCTGCTAATTTTCAAAAAAATGCACAGGCAAACGGCCAGGCTTGGGCACAACAAAAAGGCGCTGAATTGCAAAAAAGAGAACAACAGTTAAGCTATGCGCAACAAGCGATGTTACAACAATTGCAGCAGGAAAGTGGCGTAGAAATGGATACAATGGTAAAGAGTGTCAAAAAATTCATCAAAGATTACGGTAAAGAAAAAGGCTACGCTTACATCTACGGTAGTGGCGAAGCGGTATCTATTTTGTACGCAGAAGAAAAATACGATATTACAAAAGAAATCGTTAAATTGCTAAATGACAAATACAAAGCAGCTCCAAAAAAAGACGAAGCTGATGTAAAAGCAGAAGCCAAAAAAGAAATTGAGGCTTTAGAAAAAAAGAAATAAATTAAAAATATTTTAGCATTTTATGCCTTCATCAAAATTTAAGATGAGGGCATTTTTTTTGTTTTTGATTGACAAACAACAGCTTGCAAAATTTATTTGTATGAAAAAATTCAATATTTTTATCGCTTAATTTATACGCCAAATGGAACAAATCTCTGAAGCCGCCGCCTACACACTGCGATTTATAAACCAAACGCAACGCTCCATTTTCCTGACCGGAAAAGCCGGAACCGGAAAAACCACCCTGCTGCGCGAAATCATCCGAACCACTCACAAAAACACGGTTATTGTTGCACCTACGGGAATTGCAGCGCTAAATGCCGGTGGTGTAACGATTCACTCGATGTTTCAGTTGCCGTTTGCCGGATTCATTCCGGATAAAAATGCCGATCCGCAGTTTTCAGGAAGTGTAAAATTTGAAAGCCAAAACACTTTACGACGCCATTTTCGCATGAGCGGGCTTAAAAAAGCAGTGATTCAAAACATGGAATTGCTTGTTATTGATGAAGTGAGTATGCTGCGCGCCGATTTGCTCGATGCGATCGATTTTATGATGCAAAGCGTCAGGAAAATCCGGCAGCCTTTTGGAGGTGTCCAAGTATTGTTTATTGGTGATTTGTTGCAGTTGCCGCCAGTTGTAAAAGATGAAGAATGGCGAACATTGCGCAATTATTACAACGGGAAATTCTTTTTCCATTCGCATGTAATCCAGCAAAATCCACCGTTGTATATTGAATTATCAAAGATTTTCAGACAAACGGATGATGCGTTTATTTCGGTACTGAACAACCTACGAAACAACCAAATCACGAATAGCGACATTCAAATTTTAAACGAATTTGTGAAGCCCGACTTTGATCTGACAAACAACCCCGGATTTATCACGCTGACCACGCACAATGTCAAAGCCGACCAGATCAACGCGAAAGCGCTCGAAGAATTAGACGGAAAATTAGTGAGTTACAAACCCGATATCATCGGCGATTTTCCAGATAAAATTTTTCCAGTAGATGAAAATCTGCAATTGAAAATAGGCGCACAAGTCATGTTTGTCAAAAACGATCCGTCTGTTGAAAAAAATTATTTCAACGGAAAAATGGGCGTAATCAAATCACTTTCGGAAGAGGAAATTCTTGTGCATTTTCCCGAAGAAAACAAAACAATTGAAGTCGAAAAATACGAATGGCAAAACATTCGTTATTTTGTCGATGCGAATACAAAAGAAATTTCTGAGGAAATCTTGGGCACATTTGTCCATTATCCAATTAAACTCGCTTGGGCAATTACGATCCACAAAAGCCAGGGTTTAACATTTGAAAAAGCCGCGCTCGACGTGTCGCAGGTTTTTCAGCCCGGACAAGCCTATGTTGCTTTGTCGCGCCTACGTTCTTTAAATGGCTTGATTTTGCTTTCTCCGCTGCGGATGAACGGCATTTCGAACGATCAGGATGTGATGGATTATGCGATGAACAAAGCCGATGAAGAAATCCTGAAATTGTCGCTGCACAAAGAAACGCAAAATTTTATCCACAACTATCTGAAAAACAGCTTCGAATGGAATGAACTCGCACAGGAATGGCGGAATCATCAATTCAGTTACAAGCAAGAAGTCGAAAGGTCTGAAAAAGCGAAATATTATATTTGGGCAAAAAACCAGGAGCACACCATTTGGACGCTTATAGAACCGGCTCGAAAATTCAGTTCGCAGCTTGATTCGTTGTTCCGGCAGGAGAATGTCGATTATAATTTTGTACTCGAAAGGATAGAAGCGGCCTATAATTATTTCCTGAAGCCAATGGACAATATGGTTTATGAGCTGTTGTGGAAACTCGAAGAGGTCAAAAGGATCAAAAAAGTTAAATCATTCCACGACGAACTTTTAGCACTCGAAGAATTGCAAACACGTGCTGTAATACGCTTGATGAAAGCCAAATTACTGATTGAAACCGTTGTTGAAGGGAAGGAAATCTGTAAAGAAAATTTAATTTCGGATGCTGTCAAACATTACAAAATCAGGAAATCGGACAACATTCGCAAGGAATTTAAAAACCTCAATATCACTTTGATCGAAGATGAAGCCGATGCGGACTGGTATTCGAAAAAGAAAAAAACAAAAGAACCTAAAAAATCGACAGTCCAGGAAACTTATGAATTGTGGATCCAGAAAAATACGATTGCAGAAATTGCCGGCATCCGGAAGCTGACGAAACAAACGATCAGTACCCATTTGGCCAAGCTCATCGAAACCGGAACTGTAGAAATTTCAAATGTTTTACCCGAAGACAGAATCGAAAAACTAGCTGAAATTTTTAAAGGTTACTCTGAAGAATCGCTGAATCCTCTCAAAGAACAATACGGCGACAAATTCACTTGGGACGAGTTAAAACTGTTCAAGGCGAGTTTAAATGTGAAGTTTGTTGATTGATTTTAAACCATTAAGGGCATTAGTTATGGTTCGAAAAAAAAATTAACTCAACCAGTAAACCGCCATCACAGCCGGAATAAAATAAATCACAATGGTTCTCGCGCCGTCATAATCTTTTGCCAACCGCTGACCGAAAAGCAGCATAATCAAAGTAATACAAGAAAAAATCCCGCCGTAAAGCCCAACAGTTCTGTCGTTATTCAAAACCAATTGAATGCAACCCACAATGCACAAAATCCCCGAAATCAATTCGAAAATCAAAAGATGGCACAACGCGAGCGGAATGTGTTTTTGAAGCGAAGTATTTTTAAAATGGTCTTTCAAAAAAGCGATATTTCCTTTCCAGTCCATCACTTTATCATAACCGGATTGTATAAAAGTTACAGCCAGCAAAATCAAAACGAGAATCGAAGCGACATTAAACATAAGCTATTTTTTATGGATTAAACGGGTCAGTTTGATCGACAAATCGGTCAGGATAATTTTCGCATTTCCGTTGCGCTCAATGTGGTACATCGCATCGGAAAGTTCCCGAAAGATATCATTTATATTGTTTCCGTTAACGAACGGCGCAAAATTCTCGAGTTTGAATTTCTCAATTTTCGGTTCCATGTAAACCAAACGCGTCGTCTGGTAATTCAGCAACAAAGCCTGGCGGAACATTTCAATGCAGAATTGCAGGAATTTTTTCTGGGTTTCACGTCCAAGTCCGGCAATTTGCTCGCTCCATTGGATCAGATCATTGATCGCTGCCGCATTTCCTTTCGCCCGAAAAGCAGCGCGAACCCAATCTACAAACCATTTTTCAAAAAAGATATCTTCAGAATCTTCCTGCAACAATTGCAAAGCTTTATTGTAATTGCCTTGCGATTGGTGCGCCATTTTCGCAGCAGTTCTGGGTTCGATATTTAACCTTTCGGCTAATGTTTCGGTGATTATTTTTTCAGACAATCCGTTAAAATGCAACACCTGACAACGTGAACGAATCGTCTGAATGATGTCTTCCTCGTTTTCAGAAATTAAAATGAAAAGCGTTTTATCTGAAGGTTCTTCGAGTAGTTTCAGCAATTTATTTGATGACGCGATATTCATTTTATCGGCCATCCAGATGATCATAATTTTATAACCGCCTTCATACGATTTGAGCGCCAATGATTTCAAAATGTCCTGCGCATCCTCGACACGGATTTCGCCCTGTTTGTTCTGAACACCAAGCATCCGGTACCAATCGAACAAACTTCCATACGGATTTTCAGCCAAAAACGCCCGCCAATCTGATAAAAAATCGGTGCTTTTGGGTTTGGTTTTGACACTGTCTGTCGTTACCGTCGGATAGATAAAATGCAGATCCGGATGCGAAACCGATTCGAATTTTAAATTGCAGGCTTCATTTCCACCAGAATTTTCATTGCCAATATTGTTACACAAAATATACTGCGCATACGCAATCGCCATTGGCAAAGTACCGCTGCCTTCCGGTCCGACAAACAATTGCGCATGCGGAATTCTTCCTGAAGAAGCGCTTTTGACCAAATGACTTTTGATATAATCTTGTCCGAGAATTTTTGAAAACTGCATGAAGCAAAGATAACAGAATGCGTCAAATTACGGAACGGTATTTGCAAGTCCGCCCCGATTTTACGTCATAAAATGAAAAAGGGTATATTTGCAAATCAAATTTAAATTCAATACAACTTATGAAAACGCTGCAAAACTTCAATTTTAAAGATAAAAAAGCATTAATCCGTGTCGATTTTAATGTGCCGTTAGACGAAAACTTTACGGTTACCGATGCCACCAGAATTGAAGCCGCAAAGCCAACCATCGATAAAATTCTTTCCGATGGCGGAAGCGTAATCTTAATGTCGCACCTTGGGCGTCCAAAAGGGAAAGAAGCTAAATATTCACTCAAACATATCGTTAAAAAAGCCACTGAAATTCTTGGAAAAGAAGTCAAATTCTCTGAAGATTGCCGTGGCGAAGTTGCAAAATCAGCAGCTGAAAATTTAAAACCAGGCGAAATTTTATTACTCGAAAACCTTCGTTTTTATGCCGAAGAAGAAGCTGGCGATGTAACATTTGCAAAAGAACTTGCTTCGTTAGGCGACATTTATGTGAACGACGCTTTCGGAACGGCACACCGCGCACACGCTTCGACTACTATTATTGCACAGTTTTTCCCGAATGACAAATGTTTCGGAACCTTATTGGCCAAAGAAATCGAAAGCCTTGATAAAGTGTTGAAAAATTCTGAAAAACCCGTTACGGCTGTTTTGGGCGGATCAAAAGTCTCGTCGAAGATTACCGTAATTGAAAATATTCTGGATAAAGTGGACCACATGATCATCGGCGGCGGCATGACGTTTACATTTGTAAAGGCTCAAGGCGGGAAAATCGGTGATTCGATTTGTGAAGACGACAAACAGGAATTGGCATTGGAAATTCTGCGTTTGGCAAAAGAAAAAAACGTTCAAATCCATATTCCGGTTGACGTTGTTGCAGCAAATGCTTTTTCAAACGACGCTGAAACACAAATTGTTGACGTTTCGAAAATTCCTGACGGCTGGCAAGGTTTGGATGCCGGACCAAGATCTTTGGAACAATTCAAAAAAGTCATTTTAGAATCCAAAACAATCCTTTGGAACGGACCATTAGGGGTTTTCGAAATGGAAAAATTTGCCAACGGAACGATCGAATTGGGTAATTTTATCGCAGAAGCTACTGAAAAAGGGGCATTTTCACTTGTTGGAGGCGGCGATTCGGTTTCAGCGGTAAAACAGTTCGGACTCGAAGATAAAATGAGCTATGTTTCTACTGGTGGCGGGGCGATGCTCGAAATGTTAGAAGGAAAAACCTTACCGGGAATTGCTGCAATTTTAGAATAGCCAAATCACAATTAACAATATTTAATACAAATTTACGTTACAGGATTATGGCTTTTTGTTATAAGATTCCTATTTTTGTCATGATGTAATTATTTGAATTGTAACAAATTGTAATTTAAGGCAGTCATTATTGCCAAATAAATAATAAAAATTTACACGAATTAAAGTTCACTTTCAGCCATTGGCCAAACGAACAATAACCACGTAAGCATGAATATAAAGAATACCACACTCTCGATTTTTCTGCTGGTTTCCGGTTGCTTTTTTGCACAGGAATCCGCTCAAAGCAATTTTTCCAATCCAGAAGTCAAAATTTCGTATCTCGATTCTATTAAAGCCACTTTCGTCAAAGACAAACTCGCGTCCTGTGTAGACAGTTTGTGGATGAAAGAGCTGACGAATCTTGACATTTACAACGATCTGTCAGCAGATATCAAAAATGTCAAACTCGATGAAAAAGTAGAATACGCCGAACTTCCAACAGAATTGCTCAAAAAGCGGCTCGCAGATATGGACGCGAAATCGCCGTTCAACATCGAATACAATCCCGGCCTTGAAAACATCATCAAATCATTCCTCAAAAACAGAAAAAAATCCTATGAAAGGCTGATGGCCATTTCAGAATATTATTTCCCGATGTTTGAAGAAGCTTTGGCGAAACAAAATGTGCCATTGGAAATCAAATATCTGGCAATCGTTGAGTCTGCATTAAACCCGAAAGCGGTTTCAAGAGTTGGTGCTACCGGATTGTGGCAGTTTATGTACCAAACCGGAAAACAATACAACCTCGGCATCGATTCTTACGTTGACGAAAGAAGCGATCCGTTGAAAGCCAGCGCCGCCGCCGCACAGTACATGACCAATATGTATAAAATCTTTGGTGACTGGGATCTGGTTTTGGCGTCGTATAATTCTGGTCCGGGCAACGTGGCCAAAGCCATCAGAAGATCGGGCGGAAAACAAAATTACTGGAACATCAGGAAATATTTGCCACAGGAAACAGCAGGTTATGTTCCGGCATTTTTGGCTACGATGTACATTTATGAATACCATAAAGAACACGGAATCGTTCCGAATCGCGCGGCTGTAAAACACTTCCAGACCGATACGATTATGATGAAAAGCCAGATGTCGTTCAAGCAGATTTCAGATTTGCTCGACATTCCGGTGGCACAATTGCAATTGTTGAATCCATCGTACAAACTCAACGTGGTTCCGGCTTACACCGATAAAACCCATTTCCTGAGATTGCCATTGGATAAAATCGCGATTTTCACATCAAATGAAGATAAAATCTACGCTTACGCAAAACACGAAGCAGATAAAAGAGAACGTCCATTTTCAGGACGCCAGAATGCAATTGCTTCAAGAGATTCTGTAAATGCCGACAGCGATGTGGTTTCAAAAACCAAATACCATAAAGTGCGCCGCGGCGATAACTTGAGTGAAATTGCAAACCGTTACAATGTTTCTATTGCAGAGATCAAACGTTGGAACCGATTAAAAGGGAACAGCGCGCCATTGGGCAGAAACTTAAAAATCGTGACTTCTGAAAATGTGGCCGCGACTGTAAAGAAAGCAAAAATCGAAAAAACAGCGGTTGTTAAAGATTCTACGCAAAGTGCGATTGCTTCGACAGAAAATGTACAGCCTAAAGCAGCTAAAGTTTTCAAGGAGGAAAAAGTGGTTTCGTTTAAAGATGTTACCAAATTCCATAAAGTCAAAAAAGGCGACAACCTTGGTGAAATTTCTGAAAAATACGGCGTTACCGTTGCAGAAATCAAAAAATGGAACAAGCTTAAAAACAATAATGTTGCCTTAGGTAAAAACCTCAAAATCGTAACAAACGAGCGAGTGGTTTCTACTGTTAAAAGAGAAGTGAAAGGTGAAAATATCGTTGTTGCAGAACGGACTAAAAAAGAACCAACTGTTGTTGACACGGTTGAAAAAACTTCCGATTTTTATGTGGTTCAAGCCGGAGACAATTTGAGCGCAATCGCTAAAAAATATGGCGTGACGGTTGAAGAGCTGAAACAATGGAACAATTTATCTGATACGCAGATCCAGTTGCAAAGCAAACTGAAAGTTGCCGATATTAAAAACGGAATCGAAGAAGTTGCCGACGTACAAACACAGAAAACCGAAGTTAAATCGGTAGAATACGTGGTACAAAAAGGCGATAACTTGGGCAGCATCGCTAAGAAAAATGGCGTTGCCGTTTCCGACTTGAAAGAGTGGAATGATTTGTCAGACAACAACGTTCAGCTTGGCGCGAAAATTATTGTCAACAAAAAATTGGTTATCGACAATGATAATGTTGTCGCAGAAAAAGCGTCTAAAAAAGACAGGGTTTCTAAAAAACAACAGGCTGAAGATCATTATTACGTGAAAAAAGGTGATTCGTTATTCAGCATTGCTAAAAAATATCCGGGCGTTACGATATCTGACATTAAAAAATGGAACGGCATCAGCGGGAATGAACTCAGACCCGGAATGCGTCTCAAAATAAACGGATAATAAAAAAATAGTAACTAAATTTAGGGCTTATTTCATCACTATGAAAGAGGCCCTTTTTTTATGGCTTTTTGTGCCGGTTTTGTTGCTGTCGTGTACAAAGAAAAATACTGAACCCGAAAAAACATCAGGCAAGATCAACACGATTTCGGTAATTATCGACGACCAGCTCTGGAATGGTGAAGTCGGCGACAGCCTGCGCAATAAATTTGCCTCACCGGTCATTGGACTGCCACAGGAAGAACCACTGTTTACGATCAATCAATATCCAATCCGATTGCTTGAAGGTTTTATGGCCAATAGCAGGAATATTATCGTTGTAAAAAAAGAAACGCGGAATTATTACGAACTCATCGAAAACGAGTTTGCCAAACCACAGAATGTCTTTCACATTTCCGGCAAAACTGCCGCGGCGATTTTAACGCTGATTGAAGAAAATGAGCAAAAGATTATCGATCGCATCCGCAGTACTGAAATTACAGAAAACCAACGGATCATTGATACAGCATTAATCAATTCACAGATTATTTCCGATAAATTTCGGATTGCGATGCATGTCCCAAAAGGCTACAATGTCGTCATGAAAAAAAAGAAATTTGTTTGGCTCAAAAAAGAGATTACGAGCGGAAATACGAGTATTTTGATTTATCAGGTTCCGATCAACCAGATCAAAAATCGTTTTTATCCGATCAACAATATCATCAGAATGCGTGATTCTATAGGGAATTTATACATTCACGGTACTTCAAAAAATACACAAATGGTGACGGAAGATTCGTATGCGCCATATTTGTTCAACACCAAGTTCAGGGGCAAAGAAACATTTGAAACCAAAGGAACCTGGGAACTCAAAAATGACTTCATGTCGGGGCCGTTTATCAATTACAGCATCGTTGACTGGCCACGAAACAGGGTTTTGGTGATCGAAGGATTTTGTTATGCGCCGTCAAAAGAAAAACGCGATCTGATGTTCGAACTCGAAGCCATTATCAAATCAACCGAATTTTTAAAACGAAAAACGAAAAAATAAGAATGGAAATTCAATGGAAATTCAAGCGATTTAACGAACTTTCATCAGATGAGTTATACAATGTGCTGCAATTGCGCTCAAGCGTCTTTATTGTAGAGCAAAATTGCGTGTATCAGGATATCGACGGTAAGGATTTGAAAGCACTGCATCTCATTGGCACATTTGACAAGAAAATCGCCGCTTATGCGAGACTATTCAAAGCCGGTGATTATTTTGAGAATGCTTCGATAGGCCGTGTGGTCATTGACCCGGTTTACCGTGATAAAAAATGGGGACATCAATTGATGCAACAGGCTATTGACGGACTGGAAAAATATCTTGGTGAAACAAAAATCACGATTTCAGCGCAATTGTATCTGCAAAAATTTTACGAAAGCCACGGTTTTGTTGTGACAAGCGAAACCTATCTGGAAGATGATATTCCGCATATTGAAATGAAGCGCATTAAAACTTAATATATTTTAATGATTTTCAAATTAAATGCGGCTAAAATTGTATGAATTTAAAACTTAATGATCTCAATGCCATAAAAATGGTTCAAAAAGAATCTAAATTTTAGTGATTACCAATTCTACCCTGCGGTCATATTCCGAACCTTTTCCAAGCGGCACCGTATTGCCGTAACCTTTAAAAGTCATCCGGGTTTTTGGGATTTTTTTAAATGCCAAATATTTATAAACCGATTCGGCGCGGTTTTGCGAGAGGTTGCGTTTGCGCGTATCGCGATCTAGCGCTTCCTTTTGATAAGGCGGCGTACAACACACATGGCCTTGGATTTCAAACTGCAGGCTTTTGTATTTGTGTAACAATCCGGCGAGTTTGTCGAGTTGCGTTTTTGCTTTCATCGTTAATTTGCTGCTGCCGCGTTCAAACAATAAATTCTCGAGGTAAATGTGATCGCCAACCGTGTGTTTTTTTTGGATTGAAGTAAAAAAACCGGGAATTTCAATCTTTGGAAGTTCTTTTAAATTCAAAACAACATCGACACGACGGTTTTTAGAACGCGCTTCAGGAAGATTTTTAACCACGTCATCGTCAATCAAGATACGGCCTTTGCCTTCAATTGTAACAATGATTTTATTTTTGATGCCGCTTTGGATCAGTTTGTTTTTAATGGTTGTGGCGCGATTGGTCGACAATTTAAAATTATAAGCCTCTTTGCCAATATCATCAGTATAGCCAAAAATCTCAACCGATTCTATGCGTGTGGAATCACTGGTTTTGATAAAATTCACGACGGCCTGGGCCTGTTTGTCATCCAAAGTGTATTTGTCAAATTCAAAATAAACCGATTGTACGACTTCTTCCTGGGCGAAAACTGCTCCGCAGCAAAGCAGCAGCAGGATTTGAAAAATAGGCCTCATTATATTTTAAGGATTTTGTTGTATTCTGGCATGTTATTCAGTATGCCGACCGCTTTTTTAATCTCGGTATTGCTTTTTGTGTAATATTGGTATAAACCTTCGCGGTACTTATACCGTTTGATGATTTCATCGACCATCAACGATTTGATTTCTGCCGAATGTTGGTTCAGCTGTGTTTCTTCGCTTCGATTCAATGCGGCCTGCAATTGCTGGAATTCTGCTGCTATCGCGGCATCTACCTTCTCTTTTTTGGCTGTAACCAAAGCATTTTTAAAAGCGACTTCGGTTTCGGTATCAAACGAAAAATTTTGTTTTTTTAAAAACGATTTGAAATCTGAAAATTCTGCATCGGAAATCACCGGAACTGCTGTGCCAAGGTTTGAATGCGCGTAATAATAATTCGTCACATAATTAAAAATCCCGTCGTTGCGAACCAAAGCATCAGTAATGGTACTGGTTTTGGTTTCCGCAAGTTCTACATCTGGCAAAATACCACCGCCGTCATAAACGGTGCGGCCTTTTCTGGTTTTGAACGCGTTGTATTTGGTTGCATCTGTGCGAATCGCTTTTCCGTCTTTGTCTTTGTGGGCATAATCCAAAGCTTGGATGCAGCGGCCCGAAGGCGTGTAATATCTCGAAATCGTGATTTTGATTTGCGTGCCATATGTCAGATCAACCGGGCGTTGTACCAAACCTTTCCCGAAACTTCTGCTGCCTACGACAACAGCGCGGTCTAAATCCTGCAAGGCGCCGGCTACGATTTCTGAAGCCGAGGCGCTTTTGCCATCTACTAAAATCACCAATGGAATTTCTGTATCAATCGGATCGCGATTGGTTTTATACGTATTGTTGTGCTTGTCAATTTTAGACTTTGTCGTTACGATTACTTCGTTTTTCGGAACAAAAAGATTGCAAATGCTGACGGCTTCATTCAGCAAACCGCCTGGATTTCCGCGCAGGTCAAGAATAATTCTTTCTGCGCCTTCGCGTTTCAATTGCTCGAGCGCTTCTTTAGTCTCAAGTGTCGCTTTTTTATTGAATTGCGTCAGTACGATATAACCGGTTTTGTCGTCCACTTTTGAAAAGAAAGGAACGGCTTTGATATCGACTTCGTCAAGTGTCAGCTGGGTCGAAAGTGTTTTTCCCTGACGGATGTATTTGATGTCGACTTTGGTGTTTTTCGCGCCTTTGAGCAATTGTGATGCATCGTCTTTAAAATCGATCAGGCTGACGTCGCCAATTTGGATGATCTCGTCTCCGGCTTTCAAACCGGCTTTATCAGCAGGGAAATTTTTATACGGTTCTTTGATGATCAGTTTGCCTTCTTTTCGTGTAATCATCGCGCCAATGCCGGTATATTCACCGGTATTGTTGATTTTAAAACGGACAACATCGGCTTCGTTGAAATAATTCGTGTACGGATCGAGATCGGCGAGCATGCTTTTGATCGCATGGTCCATCAGTTCGGCGGGATTGGTTTCATCGACATAATTCGAATTGACGGTCTTAAAAAGGGTCGTGAAAATTTCAATCTGTTTCGCCACTTCAAAAAAATCTTCCCTGAAGCTCATTCCGACAAATAAAAATCCGCTCGCAACTACCGGAAGAATGTATCGTTTTTTCAAATAAGAATGCATAGTTTGGTTCGATTTAAGACGCCTAAAATAATAATAAATAAGCAATTAAGGGCGTGACTTGTTCATAAACTCCATTTTGGGCTTTTAAGTATAAAATGGACCGATTAATTTATGCTTGTCATTGGTTCAATCTGTTGGTTGAATTTTTCAAAAAGCTGGATCGTTTTGGTATTGATTTCATCGTATGACAAGCGGTCTTTGGATTGGTATAACAGCATGATTGCTACTGTTTTTCCGTTTGGTACAATCAACAAATGTTTGTTTAAACGATAGGTTTCACGAAGTACACGCTTGAAATAATTGCGGTCGACGGCTTTTTTGAAATATTTTTTTGAAACCGAAACACCGGTTTTTAAAGTTTCATCCTGCTCCTGAATTTCAGCATAAACCAATCGTAACGGATATTTTGACACCGATTTTCCATTTGAAAAAAGGATATCAATTGTTTTTCTGCTTTTTAGCTTTTCAGTTTTCGGATAGTTAAAATTCATTTTATGGTTTATGCGGATGGCAAAGGTACAAAGGCGATTCGGAAATCGTATCGGAAACACATCAAAATTGGGGATTCTACAATTTTTTTACAAATGGATTCCACAACTTTCCACACTATCTACAATTTTGATATTTTATGGAATGATTGAAAAATTTAAATATTAAAAAAGCGGCTTAAAAGTTAAAATATTTAAAAACAGTAAGTTACAAACGTGTTTGGTCGAATAACTTAGCGATCCTATTATTTTATAATCAAATTTAAAACTGTAGCGGCATTATCATTGCAACGGTGCTGTCATTTACAACAACAAAATATTTTTAATTAATAAAAATCACAAAAATGAAAAATTTATTTTTAAGCGCGATGGTCCTTGTTGGAGTTTGCGCAACAGCACAGGAATCGAAAACGACAAAACAAACTAAAGCCGAAACAACTACAACTACTGCTACTCCGGAAGTTAAAAAATCTGAAACGACTACAGCTGTTAAAACTGCGGATAACGGTACTGCAAAAACAGCCACAAAAACAGAAACTACTACTACCGTACCAGCTGATCAGGCTGCTCAAAAACCAAAATCAGATGCTACAAAATCTGAAAAATAATCTCTAACCGGATTATAAAGCCTCAAAATAAAAACCCTTCTGTCGAGACATTCAGAAGGGTTTTTTTATGCTCAAAATTATTTTTTCTCCGGCTGCGGATATATGTTATTCTCCGGTTTTACGTCGGCCATCAAACCGCTTGGGTCAATGGTAATGTTTTTAATTTGCGGTTTTCCTTTTGCAATTTCAAAAGTAAAAGTCTGAAAAGACCAATCCCAATCGTTTAAAACCGTTCTTTTCATCTCAGGATACGGATTCTCTTTTTGAAAACGCAGCATGCGAAGCGGAATGTAAAAATATTCTTTTGTACCGTTTGTATATTCTACTACCAAGTCAATAGGCATCGGCGTTCTTCCGATTCTTTCGAGTGTGACCTGGGTTTTTTCTCCGTTATCGGTCACCGATTTGATTCCGTAATCAATCGTATTCAGCGTTTCAGTAAAATCGGTTTTGTACCAACCCAATTCCGCACCTGAAACACGCTCCGCCGTTCTTGTAATATCATTTGGCGTGGGATGTTTGAATTTAAAATCGTTGTAATAACGTTTCACGGTTTTCTGCAGGTTTTCTTTACCGATCAAGTATTCAAGTTGCGTTAGGAAAATAGCGCCTTTGTAATAGGCAGCAATGCTGTAACTTCTGTTCACGTCAAAACGGTCGCCTTGCGTGGTCAACGGTTGTTCTTTACCGGAATTGGCCAGATTGTAATACACTTTGTATGTATTTTCAAATGGGTTGGCCAACGGTTTTTCGGCGATATGGTTCAAACCGAGTTCTTCAATGTAAGTTGCAAAACCTTCGTCCATCCAGTAATGTTCGCTTTCGTTCGAAGCCAATATGTGCTGAAACCACGAGTGTGCCAATTCATGTGCGGTCGTTCCCAGAATGCCGTCATAAGTGCCTTCACCGAGCAATAGTGTACACATTGCATATTCCATTCCGCCATCGCCGCCCTGAATTACAGAGTATTGTTTGTACGGATAATTGCCAACGGTTTTATTGTAAAAATCCATCAACTCTGCCGTTTTTGGCTGGATTTTTTTCCAGTTGTCAATGATCTTCGGATTGTTTTTGTAGATGAAATGCAAATCGACATTATTCGGGCCTTTGAACACATCATGCAGGTAATTTTTATCGGCGGCCCAAGTAAAATCGTGGACTTGCGGTGCGATGAAATGCCAGGTCAGTGTTTTGGTTTTCTTTGGATAAGTAACCGTTACGCCGGAATCCTGATAACCGTGTCCGATTTCATTTTTGTTTTGCAGGTAACCGCTGCCACCGAGAAGATAGTCTTTGTCAATAGTGATTTTTACGTCAAAATTGCCCCAAACACCGTGGAATTCACGGGCGATATACGGATCGGCATGCCAGCCTTCAAAATCGAATTCGGCCATTTTTGGATACCACTGCGCCATCGAAAATTCGACGCCTTCAGAATTGTTTCTTCCCGAACGTCGGATCTGTAACGGAACCTGTCCGTCAAAAGCCAATGAAAAAGTCGTTTTGGAATTTGGTAAAATGGGCTTCGCCAAAGTCACTTCGAGAATTGTTCCCGCGACTTTGGTTTTGGCTTCAACACCGTCCTGCTTGAAATCTGAAATTTTTAAATAACCGATTTCATTGGGTTTCAGGTTGGTGATGCGGTTGGTTCGCACTTCTTTTCCGTCTACTTTGGTTTTGGTCACCATTCGTCCATCGGGATCCGCAATGCTGTTCAGTCGCGCTTCCATTTCGCTTCCGGGCTGGAAAGCATTGTTGAACAAATGAAAATAAACGCGGCGTAAAGTATCCGGAGAATTGTTGGTGTAAACCAATTGTTGCTTGCCTTTGTACTGATAGTTTTTAGCATCTACAACCACATCCATCTTGTAATCGGCGTGTTGCTGCCAATAACCTGAACTCTGGGCCGAAACATTGGCACATCCGACAAAAACAGCAAATAATAAAAGTTTTCTCATACGATTTTTATAAAAAAAATGGAAGGCGCGAACCTTCCATTTCAGGATTAAAACAGTTTATTTTTTCTTAGACAGTTGTTCCGCCATAATCAAAGCATTGTAAGCATTGACCATTTTCCCCGATTTGGAAGCATTTGTAAACGGGCGTTTTTCAGCGTTTTCACCCAAAGTGACTACCGTTGTAACCGAAGTTCCCGAATCCATCAGGATTTGTTTGACCTGAGCCGCGGTTAAACTCGGATAATACGAACGAATCAACGCCGCAACGCCGGCAACACCCGGAGAAGCCATCGAAGTGCCTTGCTCGAATTTGTATCCGTTGTTTGGAACGGTCGCGTAAATTTTTGATCCCGGAGCAAACAAATCAACGTTTGAACTTCCGTAATTCGAGAAATTTGCCACAAGTCCGGAACCGTAAGTCGTGCTTAATGCGCCCACAGTGACGTAGTTGTTTGCAATTTCGGTTTTGTTGTCTTCAGAATCATTTGGGAAGCTCCTGTTTTCAGGAATGTCGATGTCGAGGCCGTCGTTTCCGGATGCGGTCACAATCAAAACGTCTTTACTTGCGGCATACTTGATCGCATCATAAACCCATTCTTTATGCGGCGAAAAGTATTTTCCGAAGCTGCCGTTGATGACTTTGGCCCCATTGTCTACTGCATAACGAATGCCGAGCGCAATGTCTTTGTCATATTCATCTCCGTTAGGGACTGCACGGACCGCCATGATCTGAGCATTATTCGTTACCCCATCGCTACCTAATTTATTGCCTCTAATCTGTGCAATAATTCCGGCCACGTGCGTGCCGTGAAGCGCCCCTTTTTTGTTCGGGCCATAAACGGTATTGTTGCCGTAAAATTTGTTGGCCATATCATCTGGATTATCGCCGGTTTTGCGTCCGTTGAATTCGAGATTCAGGTTAAAATTGAGCATGTCATATACTTGGTCTTTGTAATCGTTGAGGTCGGCATTAAAATCCGGACCGGTTTGCCCGATAACGCTCATCATCACTTGTTTGCTTTGGTTTAGAGCCGGATCAGTAGTCGTAATTTTTTTGACTTCTTCAAGTGTATAATCTTCTTTTTTAAGATAATCGGCTACTTTCTTCTTGGCATTAAAAATAAAATCGACTTGTTGTTTGCTGCCAAGGTTTTCTTCATTTTTTTTGTCGTATTCGACTTTTGCTCTTTTATAAGTTGCGGAACCGTCATCGCCTTTTTTGAGAATTCTGACAAGTTCGAGGTTTTCATTTTCGGCATCGCCAAGAAAATTCCAGCCGTGAATGTCGTCAATGAAACCATTTTTGTCATCGTCAATGCCGTTGCCTGGAATCTCTTTCGCATTGGTCCAGATCATTCCTTTGAGATCTTCGTGATCGATATCAACACCAGAATCGACAACGCCAACAATGACTTTGACCCCTTTTTTGTTTTTGATGAGTTCTTTATATGCTTTATCAATGCTCATTCCGGGAACGGTATCTTTCACAAGATCTAGCTGGCTCCATCTTTTAAGGTCGTTTTCATTGATCGGGCTGATTTTTAAAGGCAATTTGTCAATATTGGCCGGATTTGTAGAAATCATTTTTGAAGTTCCGCAACCTGCTAAAGTTAAAACCGCGAGTGCCGTAAGGCCAAAAGGCTTGATTAATTTCATCATTAGAATTTTTTGAATGAGTCAAAAATAGTCTGACTTTGTTACACCGCACAATAATTAACATTATTTTATCGGCGCTTTTTTATCGTTTTATCAGAATTATTTGAAAAAAATCTTCCCTTTTAAGATCCTGCGCGTTGTTTAATGTCTTCTGCTCCGCCGGTTCTTCTATTAGCCATAGCATTTCCGTTTCCGAAATTATAAGTGTAAGACAATGTGACCACACGCGAATCACGGGTCAGTGCAAAATGCTCGTTGTAATCGGTAAAACGGACATTGGCTTTGACTTTCCAGCTTTTGAACACATCATTAACCGCCAGTTTCAACGTGCTTTTATTTTCAAATTTTTTCTGAAAACCCGTATGAATGAACCAAAGCGGTTCAATAATATCAAATGCGTGGCGTTCTTTTCCCTGAAAATTTCCGGTCAGTTCTGCCGTAAATCCGTTGCCAAGCTTAAAATTATTAACCGAATTCGCATTCCAAGTCAAATTTCCGGCATTCGATAAAGTTGTATTCGCAACCGTTCCGGAATAAGACCCGACGTAAAAATTTACATTGTTTGTCGTGTCCCACCATTTTGTCACCTGCTGCGGATAAATGATGTACAAGCCGTAAACATCTACGGTTTTCAGGTTGCGGTTGGTTTGCACGGTTACCTGAGGCTCGGTTGCTGAAGGCGAAATGTTTTCAGTAATGTTGTCATCTGTTCGTGAAAAACTCAAAGTGGTAAAAATCTTCTGATTTAAGGAATGCGTAAATTCAAATGAATGCGTGGTTTGTGGCTTCAAATATGGGTTTCCTTCCTTGTAAGTTGACGGATCGAGATAAAATTTAAACGGATTAAGCTGGTCATAACCCGGACGCTGGATCCTTCGGCTGTAATTAAACTCGAGCCCGTTTTTTTCATTCAGGGTATACGAAGCGAAAGCACTCGGAAACCACTGTGTATAATCGTCTTTAAACGAATTGTTTCCGGTTAACTGATCGCCGGTAATATTTGTATTTTCTATGCGAAGACCGATCCGGAAATTCCATTTCCCGAATTCCTTTCCCACATTCGCATAAGCGGCATTGATATTTTCCTTGTAAATAAAATGGTTGCTTTTTGTAGGATCGAGTACATTTTGCCCCAGGCTTCTATCGTAAAAAGCCAGGTCATTATCGGCTTTGACATAACTTGATTTAAGGCCGGTTTCTAAATTTATTTTGTTTTTCAAGCTGGTCGTAAAATCGGTTTTGGCCGAATACAATTGCAATTTTCCATCAAGATCGCCGTGTAGTAAATATTCTGGAAGAGCCGGAGTTTGGTCAAAATTGAAATAATTAGTGGTATAATTCTGCCTGATTTTGTTGCCGTAATCTGCATAATCAAGATCGACGGTCAAAGCCGTTCCGGAGGTGTCAATCGTAAATTTGTAATTCAAGTTTGCCGATGCATTTTTCCAATTTTCGGAGGAATTGCTTTTGGTGCTAAACCGTGAAATCTTATTAAAATTCTCATCAAAAACATCCGAGTTATTCTGCCCGTTTGGACTGATGTGGTTAAAGACGCCACCAACAACTACACCAAGAGAGTGTTTGGCATTTACCACATAATCAGCACCAATTCGCGAGAGGTGGTTTCTTAAAGTTGTCGGAAAATAATTCACCTGATCGTAAGCGCCGGTAAAAACGCCATCGTCATAAAATTTCCTGTTGAGACGCAGCTCGCTAAAAGTTTCTCGATACGCAAAGCTGTAATTGCCAAAAAGCGTGATTTTTTCATTGCGGTGATTCAGGCTCAGGCTGTTGTTGTTTTTTGGATATTTCCCTTGTCCGTATGAGGTCGAAATGCTGCCATTAGTGCCTTTGCGCTTGTCTTTTATTATTTTGATGTTGATGATGGAAGTTCCGGCGGCATCATATTTTGAAGACGGATTGGTAATGAATTCTATTTTTTCAATTGATCCCGATGGAATGCCGCGCAGGTAATTCGCTAGATTGGCTCCGGTCATCGGCGTGGTTTTTCCATCAATTTGCACGACCAGCCCAGATTTGCCGCGCAGGCTTATGTTGTCGTTGTTGTCCACACTGATTCCGGGTGCTTTTTCGACGATTTCAAAAGCCGACGAACCAGTTGAAGCAATACTGTTTTCAACGTTCAGGACCATTTTCCCTTCCAGGCGTTCGATATAAGGTTTGGCTTTGGTCACAACCACTTCGTTGAGGTTGATTTCTGAAGCCGTTTTTAAAATGCCTAAATCAATTGAAGTAAATGCTTCAAAAGTTTCGCTTGAAAATAGTGGTTTTCCGTGTAATGTGGCGTTAACGAGATACCGTCCTTTTGGAATATCCGGAAAAATAAATTGCCCGTTTGCATCGGGAATTTCGGTTTTTACCAATGTTTTTTCAGCAGCATTCATTAAATAAATGATCATTGCGGCTGGATTTTCACTTTCGAATTTCCCTGAAATACTGATTTTTTCAACCGGGTTTTGTGCCAATGCCATTAAAGAAAGCAAAAGCGTAAACAGTATTAATGTAAGATAATGAATAAAACGAATCATGATTTTTGATTTTGATAATGATTTTTGATAATGATTTTTGATGATTATTTATGGCAATTGCTGATGATGGTTTTTAAAACCGTATTGGTCGTTTCGAGTGCGTTTTTTTCAAGGCCTGTTAAAGCAGTTTTGCGGTTTTCAAGTACCAATTCCTGGACTTTATTGATGATTAAAATACCTTCTTCCGTAACAGATAGTATGGTTTTTCGCCTGTCATTCGGGTTTATTTCCCTGACGAGATAACCGGATTGTACCAAAAGTTCTATGATTCTGGTTACCGATGCGTTGTCTTTAAAAACAATTTCGGCCAGTTCCTGCTGCATAATCCCGGGGTTTTCTAGTATCGCTTTGATGATCAGCCATTGGTCAATTGTAATTTTATACCCGTTTTCGCGCAGTTTCTTCTGGGCATAATTGCGATAGGTGCGAATCGCTTTATCCATATTGTAAAAAAGAATGTCGTTTAATTTTTCCATAACCAATTTTTATATACATTATCAATATTTGATATGTCAAATAAATGAATATAAAATTAATCTTGCAAAATTTTAACCTTTTGTTGCGATTTAAAAAATTTCGCTACAGGAAAAAACGTCTTTTAAACGAACGCCTTTTTCAGTGTTTTCAACCGTAATGATTTCGTTATGTGCGTCGTGTTCCAGAATCAGGTAGTAATTGTTGTTTGCGGCTTCGGTAAGGAATTTTGCTTTTTCGGGCAAAGTAAGTAGTGGCCGCGTATCATAACCCATGACGTATGGCAGCGGAATATGCCCGGCTGTAGGCAATAAATCAGCCATGAAACAAATGGTTTTATCGTTGTATTTGATTTGCGGGATCATCATTTTTTCGGTATGCCCGTCTGCGAAGAAAATTCCGAAACCCAGTTCCGAATCGCGTAAAAAATCGCTTTCAGGACGTTTGATAAAATTCAGCTGTCCGCTTTCCTGCATGGGTAAAATATTTTCAGTTAAAAAGGATGCTTTTTCACGCGGGTTGGGTTGGGTTGCCCAATTCCAATGGTTGTCATTCGTCCAGAATTTCGCATTTTTAAAAGCGACTTCGTAACCGGTTTTGTCCGAATTCCATTGGACGCTGCCACCACAATGGTCAAAATGCAGGTGCGTCATAAATACATCGGTAATGTCATCGCGGTGAAAGCCATATTTTGCTAATGATTTATCGATCGAATGGTTTCCCCAAAGCGAATAATACCCAAAAAATTTCTCCGATTGTTTGTTTCCCATACCCGTATCGACCAAAATCAGGCGTTTGCCGTCTTCAATCAGTAAACAACGCGCGGCAATGTCGATAAGGTTATTTTCTTCGGCCCGA
>Ga0081606_1000068_pt1 | contig 91210 bp, 67 predicted proteins | sample EareggfetidaYelm_FD_71127 | JGI IMG/M metagenome (GOLD analysis project Ga0081606, IMG submission 71127) | Earthworm egg capsule microbial community from the University of Washington, USA - E. fetida Yelm (SPADES assembly) (version 2) | ecosystem: Host-associated > Annelida > Reproductive system...
CGCCCAGGGCCAGGGGGACCGGCCCCCCCGGGGGGACGAGGCCCTCCCCCCGGGCGCGCACGCCGACACGGGCGGCGGGGGCGAGCCCCAGCCACGTGCCCAGCACTCCCGTGAGCGCCCACCGCGCGGCTCCCGGCGGCATGAGCGGCAGTCCCGCGTGCGCCAGCAGCGCCGCCAGCGGCAGCGTGGCGAAGAGCCGGTGGGTGGCGAAGAAGCGGCGCGCGAAGGTCAGCTCCGCCAGCTCGCGGTAGAGCACCGAGACGATGACACTGCCCACACCCCCGGGGCCCAGCTCGATGGTGAAGATGCGGAAGAGCACCGCGTCCAGCCACAGCGCGGCGAACAGCAGCGTGCCCACGAGCGCTCCCAGTACCTGCCCCACCGGCCCCAACTGCCCGGCCAGCACCACGCCCAGCTCCACGAGCGCCACCCACCCGAGGTCGTCCAGTCCCAGGGCGGAGGCCTCGGTGAAGTCGCGGAACTTGACGCCCTTGACCAGCAGGGCGAGCGCGGCGCCCACCGCGGTCAGTTCCAGCCAGTGGGCCGCGAGGGGCGCCAACAGGGACATCATCTCAGGAAGGTCTTCCGGTAGGTATGGACATACCAGCCCACCACGGCGGCGAGCGCCAGGCGGCCCTCGATGGGGGCTTTCCACCCCAGCCAGACCGAGGCGGCCAGGACGAGCAGCAGCTCCCCGAGCGCCACCGCGCGGCCGTGATAGCGCACGTCCCAGTAGGAGAGGGGACTGATGAAGCGGTAGTGACTGAAGGGCAGGAAGTGGCGGTGGGCGTCCTGGGCGTGGACGGGCAGGTCTCCCAGGGCGTGCAGCAGCGCGCTGGCGAAGAAGGCCGCCCCGGGCATCCACCCGAGGCCCCAGGCACCCAGTGCGCCCAGCAGGCCGAGGGGCACCGAGTGCACCCCATGGATGAGGTTGAGCCAGAAGGGCCGCTGGTAGCTCTCGCTCCAGATGCGCTCGTCAGGCAGGCCGCGCAGGTAGTGCTCGCGCAGGTAGAGGATGACGATGGGGACGTCTGGTGCCACCGCGCCAGCGAGGATGGGCAGGACGAGGGTGGGATGCGCTCCACCCCCCAGGAGGGCGAGATTGAGGACGGCATGCCCGGGAGTCTGCACGGCGCGCAGTGTACGCGGGACGGGGTGTGAGCCTGCTCCGTTTTAGTGGCTCTCCCGAACGGCTCCATCGACTCCCTGAGTACCTCCGGTGCCTCGGCATCCGAGGTCGTCGTCGTGTAGTCTATGTGCGCTGGAGCCGTCGCGACACGGTAGCGGGCCGGGTTCTCCGCCGCCCAGCGGATGTAAGCCACTCCCGAGCGACGGAACGCCTCGCGCGGGTCGGTGCTCTCCTTCACCCGAGGTGCAGTCGATGAGCAACCAGAACGCCGTGAGCCCCTTGTTGCGGTCCCTCTCGCGACCCCATGGCTTCGAGCCTTTGCGGATCGAGGGACGGATTCCCGAGTCGCTCCGGGGCACGCTCTTCCGGGCCGGACCGGGCCTCTTCGAGCGCTTCGGCGCGAGCCTCTCGCACGCCTTCGAGGCGGACGGCGCGGTCACGGCGGTGCGCTTCGACGGAAGTGGCGCGCGGGGGGCCTGCCGGATCGTCGAGAGCGCTGGCTACCGCGAGGAGGAGAAGGCGGGACGGTTCCTCTTCAACTCGGCGGCCTCGTGGCTCGATCGCATGCGCGCCGCGCGCAAGGGCTCGGCGAAGAGCACGGGGAACACCTCGACCTTCTTGTGGCAGGACCGGCTCTTCGCGCTCATGGAAGGCGGACTGTTGCAGGAGATGGACCCAGGCACGCTGGACACGCTTGAGGCCACCAACCTGGGCGTGGTCTCGAGCGCCTTCTCCGCGCACCCGCATCGCGTCGCCTCGCTCCGGACGACCTTCAACTTCGGCGTGCGTTACGGCCCGAAGATGAGCATCGACCTCTACGCACTGCCCGATGAGGGAGCCGCGTCGAAGCTCGGGACGATCGAAGCGCCCTGGCAGAGCATGCTGCACGACTTCATCGCGACCGAGCGGCACCTCATCCTCTTCCTGGGGCCGGTGAAGCTGAATCTCATGCGCGCGATGCTCGGCCTCTCCGACTTCACCCGCCTCTTCCAGTGGAAGCCCGAGCTCGGAGCGCGGCTCATCGTCGTTCCCCTGGACGACATCCAGGCGCCACGCACCTTCGAACTCGATGCCTTCTGGACCTGGCACTTCGCGAACGCCTTCGAGGCAGGCGACGGTCCGTGCGTCGATCTGTGCCGCTACCCCGAGTTCTCGCTCAGCGATATCGGCGAGCTCGAGGAGAGCGGGCCTCCTCCCCTGCTGACGCGCCTGCACCTCGACATGAAGACCGGAAGGACGCGGGAGGCGAAGCTCTTCGAGGTCCCCTGCGATTTCCCGCAGGTGCACCCGCGGGTGCAGGGAGCGCGTTACAGCACCCTCTTCGCGCAGACCGAGCGCAGAGGCGTGGACCGGAAGTACCCAGGGATTACGCGCATTGGGCTCGAGCGCGGGGACGGCGCGGAGTGGGCCTTGCCGGCCGGACATGTCCCGAGCGAGCCCGTGCTCGTCCCGCGCGGGGAGGCGGAGGACGACGCCTTCGTGCTCGACCTCGTCTACGACGGGACGAGCGATCACTCCTACGTCGCGATCCTGGACGGGCAGCACCTCGAGGACGGTCCCCAGGCGACCGTCCACTTCGACCACGCCATCCCCGTCACGTTCCACGGCGGCTTCTCGGCCGCTTCCCCTGGACGGTGATGCAGGGGGCTTACCGGGCCTCGAGCAGCCCGTTCTGGCCACCGCGGGACGCGTGCCCATCAGCGCTTCCGGGGCGAGAGCCCGTGGGCCTCAACCTCCCCGCAGCACGTCGAGGATGATGACGTAGTGCACGGAGGCCGCGGCGACGACCATGAGGTGGAAGATCTCGTGGTAGCCGAAGAGGGAGGGAAGGGGATCCGGCCACTTGCGTGCGTAGATGACGGCTCCCACGGCGTACAGCGCGCCCCCGAATGTGAGCCATCCGGTCCGTGCCGAGCCGATGATGCCGGGCAGCCGCAGCATCACGGGGACGGACACCAGTCCCAGCACGACATAGAGCAGCGAGCGCAGCCCTCGCGGCCCCGAGTGGCCTATCAGCGCGAGCCCGGCCCCGGTGAGCGCCGCGGTCCACATGACCCAGAGCAGCTGGGAACCCCAACCTCCCGCCGAGTCCAGGGCGGCCATGGGCGTGAAGGAGCCCGCGATGACGACATAGATGGCCGCGTGATCGCAGCGCTGCAGGCGCTGGTAGGTGGCGTGGCCCCAGTTGGGGCAGTGATAGAGCGCGCTGACGCCGAACATCAGGACGAGCGTGACGCCAAACACGATGCCGGCCAGATGCCGTATGCCCTGAGCGGGTGCCATGGCCAGGAAGAAGCATCCGGCGAGCGCCGCCACGAACGCGATCGCGTGTGACACACCGCGCAACCGTGGCTTCACTTCCCCGTCGAACAGAAGAATCTCGATGCGCTCTTGCAGGGCCATGCCCTGCTCTTACTCCCGGCGGGTCATGGCTGTGTCAGCCCGATGCCTCCAGGTGTCCAGGCGCGGACTTCGGGCGTCCGGGAGCCCCGGGCAAGGTGTCCCCGGGCCCCGGCAAGGTGTCAAACGATTCGCGAGAGACGCGGCTCCGAACGAATCCTTTGACACCTCCCAGGGGAGACACCTCCCAGGACACCCTGCCGGGTTTACGGCTCGGTGCCCCAGACGAGGACCCCGCCACGGAACACGGTCATCTTGCTCGTCGTGGAGAACGAAGTCTTCGTGGGGTCGAACGAGTAGTCATTCGTCTCGTCGAAGTTGGACCAGTTGCTCTTGTTGAAGCGGCTCTGGATTTCACCCGTGTCGAGACCCGCGGCCACCGAGCCGGCCCCCGCGGTGAAGCCGAACTCGATGTAGTGCGTGGCACCCGTCTTCGGCGTGGACAGCTGAACCACGGTGGAAGTGATGTTCGAGCAGTTCACGGTGGCGTAGTCGCATGATGCCTGCACCGACTCGCTGGAATCCGGCGTGAAGTAATAACGGACCTTCAGCTCCGAGAGCGGAACGCTGGCCGTTCCCCCGTTGGTGATTCGGAAGTGGGGCCGGACCTGGTTGTTGGTCGGCGTGTTGCCATCACCGTCGCGGTACTGGACCGACAGGCTGGACGCGGGGGCCTGCTGGGTGGTCGCGGAGACTTCCGTGGACGCCGCGGACTCGTTGCCGGACGTGTCGACGGCCGTGACCTTGTAATAGTAGGCGGTCGAGGCGTTCAGTCCGGTGCTGGCGTAGGATGCGGTCGTGATGCCGCTGGCGAGCCGGTTGGCGGCGGAAGGCGTGAAGCCGCTCGTCGTGGAGCGATAGACATTGTAGCCCTTCAGATCGGCCTCGGTGCTGGCGGTCCAGGACAGGTTGATCTGGCTGGAGCTGGCCGAGGTGGCCGTCAGGTTCGCCGGAGCCGCGGGCGGAAGGGTGTCCGGGGCGGGCGTGGCCGCGGAGGCCTGTGTGGACGCGGAGGACTCGTTGCCGGACGTGTCGATGGCCGTGACCTTGTAATAGTAGACGGTCGAGGCGCTCACGCCGGTGTCGGAGTAGGAGGCGGTCGTGATGCCACTGGCGATCCGATTGGCGGCGGAGGGCGTGAAGCCGCTCGTCGTGGAGCGGTAGACGTTGTAGCCCGCGAGGTCCGGCTCCGTGTTCGCGCTCCAGCTCAGGTTGAGCCGCGTGGGATTGGCCGCGGCGGCCAGCAGACCGACCGGGAGCGCGGGGGGGATCGTGTCGATCACGATGGGACCGGGCTCGGAGCCGAAGATGCGCACGCCGTTGTCGTAGATGGGAATGAGGGACGTCTTCGCGGCGGAGGAGGTCAGGTTCTTGTAGGACGGGTCATTGGTCGGATCCCAGGCGGCGCCCACCGCGGCGGCGATGCGGAACTGGGCTTCCTTGCGGAACGCGGACTGCCCACCCGGGTAGATGGGCGTGCCGGTGAAGTCGACCGTGGCGTAGTAGATGTTGCCGGACCACTGCTTGAGCGGCAGGACCTTGGCGCCCTGGCTGTAGTTCATCGAGACGGTCAGGCTCGAGGGAGAACCTCCGGCGGCGATGACCTCGGAGAGGTCGACGAAGTATCGGAGGGAAAGCTTGTCACCCACGCGGGCGGGCCAGCTGGAGGTGTTGTTGAGATACGCGCGGATCTCCGTGAAGTTCGAGCCTGACACGTTGATGCCGGCCTCCACGAAGAACTCGTCCGAGGTGGGCGTCTCCTTCTTCGGGAAGGTGGGGTCGGGCGTACCGCCGTGCAGGAGGTACATCTTGGCCAGCGCGCCGGTGAAGGCCGCGTTGTAATCCGTGGCGACCTCGTTCGCGGTGTAGTTGGACCGATCGTCCACGTAGGCATCCGACGAGTCCGGGCCACCGACCAGGGCGCCGTAGAGGACGTGCCGGCTCTCGGCCGGGCTGGAGATGGAATCGGCCCAGGCGCCGTGCGCCGTGCGGTGGTGCGGATTGCGGGGCGGGTTCACCCCGAAGCCCACCACGTAGCTCGATTGGCGGGGGTTCTCCCCGAGCATGTAGCGGATCTGCCGGTCGGCGAAGTCGCGGTAGCGCGCGGACCTGACCGGATCACTCGCTGCGATGTCGTCGGAGTAGACGAAGGCCAGGAACGAGGCATTCGCGGCGTAGCGCAGGCTGCCCCACGTATCCAGCCAGGCGAGCCCGCCCGGCGTGTAGCGGACCCGCTCGCCGTTGTAGCCACTGCTCCAGTAATCCAGGTTCCGCTCCGTGGAGGACTTGTAGATGTCCTTCCCCGTGAGGCGGGCGAGCAGGAGCTGGGCACCGAAATGCTTGTCATCCCAGTTCTGCGTCCACCGGTAGCTCCAATGGGACGACTGTCCCTCGTTGCCCCAGTAGGCGGTGTAGCTCTCCGCCTTCGTCAGGTAGCTGCTCTCCGCGGTGGCCAGGTACAGCCAGGCACCCGCCCAGCTCAGCTCATCCCAGTAGCCACTCCAGGAGTTGTAGAAGGACTGCGCGTCCGTGATGCAGTCGGAGTACTTGCCCCGGTAGGTGTCCGCGAAGGCGAAGAGCTGCCGGGCATGCGTCAACAAGGTGGCCGAGTAGGCGGGATCTGCCTCCCGGAACACGAGGGACGAGGCGGCCATGGCCGCGGCCGTCTCTCCGGCGAGATCCGAGCCGGGGCAGGAGGCATTGACCTTGAAGGCGGGCCGCGCCATCTGCATCACCTCGGCCGGTCCCCACCAGGCGTGATCCGCGCCGCCCGCGCCCACCTGGCCATACAGCTCGTTCGGAGCGGTATGCGCCTTGATGAAGTAGTCATTGACCCAGCGCAGGTTGTCCAGGAGCGCGGCGCTCTGTCCACTCCGCTGGTACGCCTCCTCGTATTCGTGGAGGGACCACGCCAGCAGGGTCGCGCTGGCGGCCATCGGGAGGCCGAACTTCACGTGATCTCCGGCGTCGTACCAACCGCCGGTCAGATCCTTGCCCACGTCGACTCCGTCGTTCATTCCAGAGTTGCCGCGCCAGCTCACCCGGTTGTCGCTGGGGAGGGGACCGGAGCGCTGGGCCTCGTAGAACCAGATGGATTTCTGCAGGGCCTCCGCGTAGTTGAACGTCTGCGCGTGCGCGGCCAGGGGGCTTACGACCGACGACAAGCCCATCAGCAGCGCGGCGGGGGTTGTCAGGAAATGCTTGCGCATCTTGGGACAGCTCCTTCGTTGCGTCCATGAAGTGGAGGGCCAGGGAGGCCTGGATTGCACAACACGGCGGCGGGGAACGTCCGCTCCCCGCCTCCGCGAACACTGATTGAACTCACTTGATGACGATGTTGCAGTTCTGCCCTTCCAGACGAACACCGCTGGGCACTGGCTTGGCGCCGCTGTAGTTCGCCGCGTAGCCGGCCTCGATGCTGCTGCTGGGCGGAATCGTCGCATTGCCCTGGGGCGTCACCTCGACCGAGCGGCCCGTCTTCGTGAAGATCGCGCTCCAGGAGTTGGCCAGCGTGAAGTCGTTGGTGGCCGTCCAGCTGATCTTCCAGTTCGAGATGGACTGCGTGCCCGCGTTCTGCACGATGACCCGAGCGACATGACCGGAGCCCCAGTCATTGCTGGTATCCACGGTCACCGTGCAGCTCGGCGGGGCCGGGATGTCGTTGTCGAGCTCCGTCGCGGTGACGGACACCGCCGACAGGCCCGTCGAGGTGAGCTGGAAGCTGGCGGTCCCGTTCGTCTGGTCCGCGTCCTCCACCGCCGAGAGGGTGACGGTCTGCCCCACGTTCCAGTTGGCGGGGGTGAAGGTCAGCGTGGCCCCGGACGACACGAACAAGTCCGCGTCACCGGAAACCTTGGTCACGGAGACCGTGACATTGCTCGTGGGGGCCGCGGACAGGCTCACCGTGAAGTTCGCGGAGCCACCCTCGGCCACACTGACGTCGCTCGACGAGGTCACGATGCCCGCGGAGGGGGGAGCGCCGCCCTCGAGCAGCCGGCCGTAGTCCGCCATGGCCATGGCGATGTCCGCCTGGGCCCAGAAGCGGTGGTAGGTGAACTCGGGCACCGGGCCGCCGGCCAGGTAGCTCTGCACCTTGGGCCACTCCGGATCCTGCCGGTACTTCGGACGCAGGCTGATGAACGTGGAGTTCGAGTCGATCGTCGCGCCCTGGGCGGTCGTGCCCGACCAGCCCGCCGGGACGAAGACGCCGTCGCCCGTGGCCGCGTTGTAGGTGTCATCGAAGCGCTTGTAGTCCTCGCGCTTCTCCGGCAGGGACACGCCCTTGGGCGTCTGGTAGTTCGTCCACATCCGGTCGAGCAGCTCCTTGGCCAGGGTCTTGGCGCCCGCGTTGCCGGAGCGGGCGGCGTAGAACGTCAGCGTCCGGGCGAAGGCCGCGGCCACGCCGACGTCGTTGGTGTGGTCCACGACCGTCACGTGCAGGTTGCTGTTGCTGCCCGGAGCGGCCGGGTTCCAGGTGTTCGGCTCACCCGTCCATGCCAGGGTGCTGGGGATCTGGAACTTGCCGTCCGCGGTGAGCGTCGTGTTCTGCGAGGCCCAGGCCACCCACTTGTCGAGCAGCTTCTTCGCCTGCGCGTCGCCCGTGACGTAGTAGTACTCGGCCACGCGCTGCACGGACCACGCCTGGAAGCCGAACCACTGGTTGCTCGCGGGGTCGTGGTAGACGGGGCGCCAGTCGTAATACATGCCGTAGAAGGACGACGTGCTCTCCGGCTGCGCGTGGCGGCCCTTCCAGCTGTTCGTGGCGCCGCCCGCGAAGCCACCCTCGGCCGACTGCAGCCAGGTGTAGAACTCGATCTGCCGCTTCAAGCTCGTCGCCCAGTCGGTGGCGCCGGTCGCGGACTGGGGCCGCAGGAACGACGTGTTGCTCAGGACGTAGGCCGCCATCGGGTTCTGATAGCCGAAGTGGCTGTGGCTCGAGCTGATGCGCCAGGCCCAGCCACCGCTCGTGCTGGTGGAGCCGCCCCACGAGTAGTACCAGGACATCAGGTAGTGCATGCTGTTCTTGCCACTGCCCGCGGGGCAAGCGGTCTCGCCAATGCAATCGCCGATGCGCTTGAAGTACTTGTCGAACATCGCGTAGCGCAGATAGTCACCCATCTTGGCCGCCTTCTTGACGACCTCGGCGACCTGGGCTTCCTTGCCCTGCTCCTTCGCCCACGTGTGGGCCCAGTACGCCACCTGCACCGCGCGGGCATCCGCGTCCGGCGCGTTGGTGTAGCGCCACTGGCGCGAGTAGCTGGCGTCTCCCGTGAACAGGCTCAGGAAGCCCTGATTCGACTTGCCCCAGTTGAAGGTCTCGCAGGAGGGGTGCGGCACCGTCTCCCACACGGACTCCTGGGAGCCACGCTGGAAGGTGTTGATGTAGGCCGGGGAGGTCGTGCCATCGCCGCAGCGGCCGTAGCCGTACCAGTTGTCCACGTCCAGCAACCAGTGCATGCCATAGATGTCGCTGGTGCCATACGTCGACTGGAGTTCACCGGCGATCGGATCGTTGCCGACCGCCACGTCCGAGCGCAGCGGGGACGGATACTGGCTCGGCAGATCCCACTCCGCGGCATACGTGGCTGGCTTGCTCGCCTGGTAGTACTGGTTGGTGGGCTGATCCGCCTGGGAGGGGATGATGTACTTCTCCATGTTGGCCCAGGCGGCGTTGAAGGGCGCCCAATTCCCCGTCACATGGCCATACTCCGCCTCCAGCCACAGCCAGTAGCTGTAGGCCTCAGAGGTGGTCTCGTGCCCATGGTCTGGCGCCTCGACCATCAGCGTCTCCACGGAGTGATAGGGCACGCCCTTGGGGCTGAAGTACCCGTTCGCCGGATCCTTGATCTTGTTGTACTGCTCCAGGAACCGCTGCGTATAGGTAGACGACTCACCGGCGAGCGTCGCGGACAGCGTGCGCTCGGGCGCGGACCTGGGGGGGGCCGCAACGGCTTGCGCGGGGACGGTGGCCGCCATGGCCAGACAGACGGCACGCGTCATCACTGCTTTGACAGGCTTCAAGAACATTACTTCCTCCTGGGGGTAGGGCGAATGCACGACATGAGTGAGGACGACCGTCCTGCCGGGACCACGTCAGTGCTTCTCAACGTCACGACGGGATGATTTTCGAGGAATGGAAGCTGAAAGCTCCCACCTCCCCACGCATCCCACGAGGGTCACATCGACTACGTATATGTATGGAATACGCGGGGACGACCGGGCGGTCCGTGGAGCCGCGGGCACGGGACCGTCACGCCACCTGTCACACTTCGTTGGGGTGCGCGAACAGGAATCGTAACGTTTCGATTCTTGATTCCTCCCACAAGTCGGGGTCCGCCGTCAACGCGGTTTTCGCGGGTTTCCCACAAAAAGTAGCGGTCGAAAAACTTGGATGACAACGTTACGATTCTGGCGTGGCTGGCGACGTGGTGCGACACGAAGACACGACGCGGTGCGGCGAAACCCATGAAAAGGAGTTCAGGAGATGACAATGCGGTTCCCCGAAGGCTTTCTGTGGGGGGTCTCGACCTCCAGCTACCAGATCGAAGGCGGTGCCCCGGATGACGGGCGAGGCCGCAGCATCTGGGACACCTTTTGCGCGACGCCCGGCAAGGTCGCCCAGGGAGATACGGGTGAGGTCGCTTGCGACCACTACCACCGCTATCCCGAGGACCTGGGGTTGATGCGCGACCTGGGCACCCAGGTCTACCGTTTCTCCATCATGTGGCCGCGGGTGCTCCCCGAGGGGCGGGGCCAGGTCAATGAAAAGGGACTGGATTTCTACGATCGCATCGTGGACGGCGTGCTCGAGCGCGGTATGCGTGTCTGGCCGTGTCTCTATCATTGGGATCTGCCGCAGGCGTTGCAGGACCGTGGCGGCTGGACCAACCGAGACATCGTGGACTGGTTCACCGAGTACACGGCCCTCATCGCCCGGCGGCTCGGAGATCGCGTCGAGAACTGGGTGACCTTCAACGAGCCGAGTGTGTCGGCCTGGGTCGGGTACGAGGAGGGGCGCCATGCGCCGGGCTTGACGGATCCTCGCGCCGCCGTCCGCGCCGCGCACCACCTCAACCTGGCGCATGGACGTGCCGTCGCGGTGCTGCGTGATCTGGCGCCCCGCACCGGCGTGGGGACCGTGATCCCCATCCACAAGGGCCGGACGCTCCCCCAGCACCAGGAGCGCGATGCCCACCTGGTGCCGCTCTTCGAGGACAAGTGGAACGGCGTGTTCCTCGATCCCATCTACCATGGCCGCTATCCCGCCTCGGTCATGGACAGGTTCGCCGAGCACGTGCGCGACGGCGACCTCGCGGAGATCCACCGGCCGATCGACTTCGTGGGCGTCAACCAGTACTTCCCGAGCTACATCCAGGCGTGCTCGGACGGCGCCTGGCCGTTCCAGCATGCCAACCCGCCGCTCTACTTCCGCCGCACGGAGATGAACTGGGCCATCGACGGCCACGCCTTCTACGAAGCGCTCATGTTCGTCAAGGCGCGCTACGGCAACCCACCCGTCCACGTGACCGAGAATGGAGGGGCTTTCGTCGACCTGGTCGGGGCCGATGGCCGGGTTGACGATCAGGACCGTATCGCCTATTACCGGGAGTACCTGACCGGACTCCAGCGCGCCATTTCGGAAGGGGCGGACATCCGGGGGTTCATGCCCTGGTCGCTGCTCGACAACTTCGAGTGGGCACTTGGCTACGGCAAGCGCTTTGGCCTCGTGCATGTGGATTACCGAACCCAGAAACGCACCCCGAAGGCCTCCTTCCACTTCATGCGGGAAGTGATCGCCGCGAATGCCTTGCCGGGCATCTGAATCTGGATTCGAACGACGTGAGCCCCAAACGAAGCAATCGCCAGGAGAGTCAGGGATCAGGGCGGACGGTTGGGGCTCGGGCGAACCTCAAGACGTTGGCCTCGCACCTCGGACTGTCGATCAGCACGGTGTCCCGCGCGCTGAAGGACGGTCCCGAGGTGAGGCCGGAGACGATTCAACGGGTGAAGGAGGCCGCCGCCCGGTTCGGCTACGTGCCGAACATTGGTGGCATCCACCTGCGGACCGGCCGGACGTACAAGGTGTGCTCCATCCTCTACGCGCCGGAGGTCGGAGACTACGGAGAGCCGGGCTTCCTGGCGCAGGTGGAGAGCCTGTCCAACGGGCTGGAGACCTCGAGCTACAACCTGCTCGTCCTGGCGCAGACGGGCCATCAGACGCCGTTGGATCCAGTCCGGAAGATCCACGATCAACGGCTCGCCGACGCGGTCGTCTTCTCCCGCACGACGCCCATGGACGAGCGGGCCCGGTTCTGCCTGGAGAAGGACTTCCCGTTCGTGAGCTTCGGGCGGACCGAGTTGCTGACGCCGCACGCCTATGTCGACCACGACGACGAGCGCGCGGTCTTCGACGCGGTCGTGCACCTGGCGCGCGGCGGGCACCGGAAGATCGTCCTGCTCAACCCCGCTGGTGGGTTCAACTATGTCGGCCTGCGGCTGCGCGGCTATCGGCGGGCGCTGGTCGAAGTGGGGCTGCCCTGGGACGAGTCCCTGGTGCACCAGGGTGACCTGTCGGTGCGGCGCACCCGAGAGGCCATCCAACGGCTCCTGCAGCGCGAGCCCTCGATCACGGCGATCGTCTGCGCGAACCAGATGTCCATCCTGGGCACGCTGGAGGGGTTGCTCGAGAGTGGGCGGGACACGAAGCGGGACGGGTTGAGCGTCGTCGGCTTCGGCGGCATGCCCTTCCTCACGTTCTCCGAGCAGCACGTCACCTATTACTACCAGCCGCAGTCGCGCGTCGGCGCCGTGCTGGCCAGCCACCTGATCGCACTCCTGGACGGCGAGCCCGCGGAGAACCTGCGAACGGTGCTGCCCTATGTGCGCATCGACGACCTGCGGTCGTTCCGCACGCAGGACGAATTCGATCCTTCCCTCGGGCCGCCTCGCTCTTGATGCGAGTGGGCTTGCCCCGGTTACGTGGGGCAAACCCATTCAAAGGAAGCCTGCATGGTGACCGCTTCATGTCTCGGCGGCATGAGGAGCGCCTGCATCCGCGTCCAGAGGCCGACTCCTCAGCCCGTCTTCTCATGCGCCGCGACGCCGGGCGCTGGGAACAGGGCTCGGCGGAGCGCGGCCGCGTAGACCCCACGGAAGTCGCGTGCGACTCCGGCGTCGCGGGTGATGACGTCGAAGCCGTGAAAGGCGCCGGGCACCACGGAGACGTCGCACGGCACGCCCGCGGCCTCCAGGCGCCTGGCGTACGTCAGATCCTCGTCATGGAAGAGGTCGCAGGTGCCCACGCCCAACCAGGCCGGAGGAAGTCCCGACAGGTCCTCGCGCCGCCCGGGCACGGCATGAGCCGGCACCTGCTCGCTCCCCGGCTCGTGTCCCAGGTAGGACCTCCAGCCGAACACGTTGCTGCCCTGATTCCAGCAGCGGTGGCTCGTGCCGTCGATGTCCGTGCGCGTCGTCGTGCGGTCGTCCAGCATCGGGTAGACGAGCAGCTGGAAGGTGGGCCGGACCTCCTTCCGGTCGTGCGCCAGTTGTGCCAGTGCCGCCGTGAGTCCCCCGCCAGCGCTCGCTCCGCCGATGGCGATGCGCTCGGGGAGGACGCCGAGCGTCCCCGCCTGGGCGAAGAGCCACCGCAGCGCCGCGTAGCAGTCCTCCAGCGGTGCCGGGAAGGGGTGCTCGGGAGCCAACCGGTAGTCCACGGAGACGACGAGGATGCCCAGCTCGCGCGCGAAGTCGACGCAGAGAAAATCGTTCATCTCCGGCTGGCCGAGAATGTATCCGCCACCGTGAATCCACAGCAGCGCTGGCGTCGGTCCCTGGATTGTCCGGGACCGATAGGTCCGCACGCGCACCGGTGGCGCCCCCGCGGGCCCGGGCACCTGAATGTCCTCCACGGCCACGTCCTCGGGGGCGCGGGGCTTCGGCTGGAAGCGGGTGAGAAAGCGCATCACGGCGAGCACCGGCCGACTCACCGTGACGTTCGGGATGAGGCGCGCGGCGCGTCGCAGGTCAGGGTGAAACGGATTCACGGCTTGATTCATGTCGCTGCTCCTGTCCGGAGATTCACCGAGTGTAGAACTCATCGAAGGGGAGGCCGTCTCCCCCCTCGATGAATGCGTCAACCTCGGAGCCAGGTCTCGGCTTCCGCCCGGGAGCGAACGAATCGCACCAGGGGATGCACTCGATGTTCGTAGGCGAGTTCCTTGAAGCGCTCGCCGTGGGCTTCCGGATGGGGCACGACGAGCGCCACGCGCAGCCGGTAGTTCACGAACTTCTGAAGGAACTCGCCCGCCAGCCCACTGCGAAGGTTGAAGAACTCCGGAGCGAGGTCCTCCTCGGTGAAGAGGATTCCCTCCGCCCCGAAGCATGCGCCGATGGCGTCGGTCACGTCCCGGACGGCTCGGATGGAGATGCCTGCTTCGGATGCAACGAGGATTCCGCGTTCTTCGCTCATGGTTCCTCCTCTCGGCTACGGGCCTGGAACAAGGACGGAGCCGGAGGAGTCTACCTGACTTCTGGCTACTGCTTCGCGATCGTCGCCGGGTCCATCCAACTCACCTCCCAGTGGTGCCCGTCGAGGTCATAGAAGCTCCAGCCGTACATGAAGCCGTGGTCCTGCGGCTTGGCCGCGTGCTTGCCGCCCGCCGCGATCGCGCGGTTGACCAACTCGTCGACCTCGGCACGGCTGCCGGCCGAGAGCGCGAAGAGACCCTCGGTGTGGGTGCGCGTGTCGCAGATTTGATTCTGGGTGAACCCCTTGAAGAACTCCTCGACGAGGAGCATCACGAACGCCTGCTCGTTGATGATCATGCAGGTCGCCTTCTCGTCGGTGAACTGCGGGTTGAACGTGAAGCCGAGCTTCGTGAAGAACTCGACCGACCGCTTCAGGTCGCGGACGGGCAGGTTGACGAAGATCATTCGGGACTGGGTCGTGGCCATATGTGCCTCCTGGGGTGTTTGGACGAATGGACGCCGTTGGACGGGAGAACTCATCGGTCTCCCCCGAAAAAAATCGTCAGGGCGCGAGTCGCGCCGGAAGGCCGAAGCGCGGGAAGAGCGCCTCGGTGTCGAGGAAGAAGTTCATCGCGGAAATCCGCTCTCCCGAGAATTCGAGCACGATCAGCGCCCACGGCAGGTGGCCGCCCCCTGGCCCTCCCGGCCGGTATTGCCCGAACGCGGGTGAGCCGCAGGCCGCGGTCGGCACCAACCGGGAGCCGCGGCAGCCTGAGCCCCGCCCCAGCAGCCAGGCGCCGATCGGCTCATGCCCGCGCAGCCACAGGGAGTGGGGCGGCATCGAGAGGGTCGCGTCCTGGTGGAGCAGCCGGGTGAGCGCGTCCACGTCGTAGCGCTCGAAGGCCTCGACATACCGGTCGAGGAGCGTGGACTGCGTGTCGGACAGCGGCGCGCGGGCCTGGGTGAGGTCATGGGTGGCGAGCGTCGCCCGGGCCCGCTGGAGGGCGCTGTTGACCGCGGCGACCGAGGTGTCGAGGCTGTCGGCGACCTCGGCGGCGGACCAGCCCAGGACCTCGGTCAGCAGCAGCGCCGCGCGCTGCCGGGGGGGAAGGTGCTGGAGCGCGGCCACGAAGGCCAGCCGGATGCTCTGACGCAGCACCACGAGCTCGGACGGATCGGCGTCCAAGGGGAGGGCACGCGCGTCCGGAATGGGCTCGAGCCAGTGCGTGCCGGGCAGGGTGGCGAGCGAGTCGTCGATGGAGCCGACGGGACCGGTCTCCATGGGACGCATGCGGCGCGAGTGCTCGCTCAGTGCGTCCAGGCACACCCGGGTGGCGATGCGGTAGAGCCAGGTGCGCAGGGAGGCGCGCTCCTCGAACCGGTCCAGGTTGCGCCACGCCCGCACCATCGTCTCCTGGACGGCGTCGTCGGCTTCGGCGGCCGAGCCCAGCATGCGGTAGCAGTGCCCCGTCAGTGCGGCGCGGTGGTCCTCGAGGTGGTGGGCGGTGGCCATCGCACCGCTACCTATCAGTTCCCCGCGTCACTTCGCGATTTCCACCCTCTCCGTGGTGCCGCCCATGCGGCCTTCGCGTTGGACCGCCGTGGTAGAGAAAGAGCCCCGCCATCAGGAGCCGCCACCTCGATGAGTTCGATCAAGATTGATGTAGGCCCCGCTACGACCGGAGCCAGGACCCTGAGCATCCAGCGGATGCAGGAGCGGGAGATCGGCCTGAACTTCGTCGAGCAGTTCAAGGACACCTGGCATGACCGTGCGAGCACTTTCATGCTCAAGGGGGGGACGGCCTCGGAGACCCTGACAGCCGGTGCGCTGAGCTATCGCGTCATCCGCCATGTCTCGGTTCCGGCTGGGGATTATCAGCGGCTCAGGGGCATCCTCACCACGGCGATGAGCTGTCTCGATCAGTGTCCGTCGCTCTGTCTTCGCGACTATCCGGTCGAGATCCTCGTCGACACCGCCAGGGGAAGCGCGGGCTACGTCATCCAGGACAAGCTGCTGGGGCAGCGCAAGGTCTCGGTCTTCCTGGGCATCGACATCTGGGGCACACAGCCCACGAACACTGGCATCATCGCCAACTACCTCTACAGATACCTTCGTTGCAGCGAGGCGGAGAAGATTCGGTTGAGAACGCTGACGGCCGTGTTCCACGAGTTTGGCCATGTCTTTCACCAATTGCTCTCCCCCTCGCACTACTTCGCGCTGGCTGTCTTGCCCATCTTGAGTGGCAAGGGCGAGAAGGAGATGCGGGAGCCCAGGAACCGCCCGATGTGGCGTCTCTTCGATATGTGCCCTTCCGTGGCGTACCTGAGAGATTTTCACCGAGGGCTCCAGCGCTACCTGAGCGCTCACGTCTCGAGTTACGCCTCGGACCGGCCGCTGGAGACCGTGGCGGAGATATTCTCGGGCTTGATGATGGGCATCCGCTTCACCCCGGACGTGCTCACGGTGTACAGGGCATTCGGAGGCCATGTCCCCGAGGACGGGATGCGCTACGAAACCACGGACGTGGCGACCGCGGAGGCCCTGCGCCAGGGCAGGTGACCCAAGGCCTCGTTGGAGTAGGCACTGTGTGCAGTTGCTCGACTGGCGCGCGTGCCCCCGTCTATTTGCCGAACGCCGCCTTGAGCGCCGCGTTCGCCTGGGCGATGGCGGCACGGGTAGCGGGCGTCTCCGCGAGCGGGTTGAGCATGACGAAGTCGTGGATGGCGTTGTTGTACCGGGTCGAGGTGACGCGTACGCCCGCCTGGGTGAGCTTCTGGGCGTACGCCTCGCCCTCGTCCCTCAAGACGTCGTTCTCCGCCGTGATGACCAGGGCATCGGGCAGTCCCTTGAGCTGCTCGAGGGACGCCTTGAGCGGCGAGGCGTAGATGGACGCGCGGGTCGCATCCTCCGGCATGTAGGCGTTGGCGAACCACTTCATGGCAGGCCGCGTCAGCCACGGGCCGTCCTGGAAGGTGGTGTGCGAGCCCGTGTCCATGGCCATGTCGGTCAGTGGGTAGAACAGCACCTGGTAGGCGAGCTTCGGTCCGCCCCGCTCCTTGGCCATCAGGGTGACGGCGGCGCTCATGGTGCCGCCCGCGCTGTCTCCCGCCACCGCCAACCGCGAAGCGTCGATGTTCAGTTCCTTGGCGTGCTCGGCCACGTACCGGGTGGCCGCGTAGGCCTCCTCGTTCGCGATGGGGAACTTCACCTCGGGCGAGCGGTCGTAGTCGACGAAGATCACGGCGGCGCGGGCGCCATCGGCGATCTCCCGCACCAGGCGGTCATGGGTGGCGGCATCGCCCAGGACCCAGCCCCCTCCGTGGAAGTACATCACCGCGGGCAGGGTCTCCTTCACGCCCTTGGGCCGCACGATGCGCACCCGCACCGACTTCTTGGGACCGACCGGGAAGGTGGTCTCCCGGACGTCGGCGGGACGCGTGGCGACAGCGCCGCCCTGGACCTTGCTCAGCACGCCGCGAGCGGCCTCGGGCGAGAGCGTATAGAGCGGCGGCCCCCCCGCGGCGGCCACGCCGTCCAGGAACTTCTGGGTCGTGGGATCCAGGACGGGCCCGCCCCAGGCGGCACTGGCGAGCGTCAGCAGGGCGGTGGTGGCGGCAACGGTGGACTTGAGCGGGCTCATGGTCGTGTCTCCTTCGGTTCGGGGATCCGGGGAAGCTCCCCGGCCCGGCGGCGCTCCGTGGCGTCGACGGGGATATGTATTGCTCCCAATTCGATTGCGCACAATTTAATTGGGCGCGAGGGGGAATGAAAAAAGATTGTGCGCAATTAGATTGAGGGAGGGGTAGATTGGGGCGTTTGGCCTCCGCCCGCCGAGGACGTGACCATGGATCCCCTGCTCGAACCCGATGCCCTGCTCTGCTTCGCGATCTACTCCACGGGCCATGCGTTCAATCGCGCGTACCGGCCGCTGCTCCAGGAGTTGGAGCTCACCTATCCGCAGTACCTCATCATGCTCCTGCTCTGGCGGCGGGATGGGATGACGGTGAAGGCGCTGGGTGAACGTCTGTTCCTCGACTCGGGAACGCTGACCCCGTTGCTCAAGCGGCTGGAGACGGCTGGACTGGTGAAGCGCGAGCGGGACACGAAGGACCAGCGGGTGGTCAACATCACGCTGACGCCCGAGGGACACGCGCTGCGCGAGCGCGCGGCCAAGGTGCCCCAGGCCATGTCCGAGGCGATTGACCGGAGTGATGAGGAGCTTGCCTCGCTCCAGCGGGAGATCATCCGGCTGCGGGACATGCTCAACGCGGCGGCGCTCGATTGAGGTGATGGAGGCAAGGGTCCAGGCATCCCCTGGACGGAGTGGGGGGATGGGATTGGCCCCCGGGGGAGGGCTACTGTGCGCCCACGATGCGCTTCAGTTTCGTTCACGCGGCCGATCTGCACCTGGATACTCCTTTCCGAGGCGTTCCCGTCGAGTCGGCCCTGCTGGGCGCCTTCCAGCAAGCCACCTTCCGGGCCTTCTCGCGCATCGTGGACCTGTGTCTGCGCGAGCACGTCGCCTTCCTCCTGCTCGCGGGGGATTTGTTCGACCTGAAGGACCGCTCGGTGCGCGCGCGCCTGGCGCTGCGGCGCGAGCTGGAGCGGCTGCACGCGGCCGGCATCCAGACCTTCATCGTCCACGGCAACCATGATCCGCTCAGCGGGGACACGGGGACACTCGCCCTGCCCGAGTCGGTGAAGGTGTTTGGCGCCGGGTGGGAGGAGGTGGAGGTCCGCCGCGAGGGCCGCCTGCTGTGCCGCGTCCAGGGCGTCTCCTATCCCGATGTGGAGGTGCGCGAGAACCTGTCCGCGCGCTTTCATCGCACCGCTCCGGACTTCACCGTGGGCCTGCTGCACGCCAACCTCGGCGGCGCCGAGGGCCATGCCAACTACGCGCCCTGCTCCCTGGAGGACCTGGCGGCGCGGGGGCTCGATTACTGGGCGCTCGGTCATGTGCACACCCGCGCCGAGTACCCGCTCCCCAATGGCGCCGTGGCCGTGTACCCGGGCAACCCCCAGGGGCGGCACGTCAACGAGACCGGGGAGCGCGGGTGCGTGCTGGTGGAGGTCGAGGACGGCCGCTCGCGGCGCCATTTCGTCCCCGTGGACAGGGTGCGTTGGCACCGGCTGGAGGTGCCGCTCGTGGGGATCGGGTCGCTCGACGCGCTCGTGGCCGCCATCTCCGAGCGCGTGGACTCGGACTGCGCGGAGGCGCTGGATGGCCACGCGGTCCGCCTCACGCTCACGGGCCGGGGACCCCTGCACCGCGAGCTGTCCGCTCCGGATGCGCTCGGTCAGTTGGAGTCGGAGGTGCGCGAACAGCTCGCCCATCGCCATCCGCCCGTGCTGCTGGAATCCCTGCGCGACGCGAGCCGGCCCGAGCTGGACCTGGACGCGGTGCGTCTGGCGGGAGGTTTCTCGGCCACGGTGCTCGCCGAGGCGGAGGCCTCGAGTGGAAACCCCGAGGCCCTGGCCTCGCTGTGGGACGAGAGCGCGGAGCTGCGCGCGTTGCGTCAGCGGTTGCGCCGGCTGGGCGTGGACGTGCTGGAGACGCCCCAGGCGGGGTGGGTGGAGCAGGCGGGCGCATGGGTGGCGGAGGAGCTTCACGAGGAGGACGTGGCATGAGCGGCGGACTGCGGATCGACGTGGTGCGCGTCCACGGCTTCGGCCACTTCGCGGACTACGCGCTGGAGCTGCGGCCCGGTCTCAACCTGCTGTACGGGCCGAACGAGGCGGGCAAGAGCACGTTGCTCGCGTTCCTCCGGGGCATGTTGTTCGGCTTCGACAAGCAGTACGAGCCCGAGACAGGCACCTGGGGCGGTGAGCTGTGCGTGAGTTCCGCCGCCGGGCCGCTGGTGGTGCGCCGGACCACGGGGCGGCGGAGCAAGACGTTGTCGGTGGTGAGTTCCGAGGGGCGGGAGCTACCCGCCTCGGCGCTGGACGAGGCGCGGGCGCACGTCTCGCGTGAGCTGTTCCACGAGGTCTTCGCCTTCAGTCTGGACGAGCTGTCCAGCTTCGAGCGGCTGTCGAAGGAGGACGGCGTCTCCCGGGCGCTCTTCGCCGCGGGACTCCGGGGCGCGCGCCGGTTGCCCGAGGTGGAGAAGCACCTGGAGACGCGCACGACGGAGCTCTTCAAGAAGGGAGGCCGCAAGCCCCGGCTCAACGATGTGCTCCTCCAATTGGAGGAGGTTCGTGGGCAGCTCGAGGCATTGAAGGACAGGCCCGCGCGCTATCTCGCGGAGCGGGAGCGGCTGCGCTCCCTGAGCCACGAATTGGAGGAGACGCACGCCCGGCTCGAGCAGACGCACCGCGAGCTCAACCGGCTGTCGCGTCTGGAAGCGGCCCTGGGCGAGCTGGGCACGCTGGCGCGGCTCCAGGTGGAACTCGCGAGCCTGCCCGCGCTGGCCACCTTTCCGAGGGATGGCGTGGTCCGGCTGGAGGAGTTGCTCCAGCGGCGCAAGGAAGCCCATGGGGCACTGGCCCGGGTGGAGATGCTGCGGGGCTCGGCGGAGCGCGAGGCGGAGCGTCTGTCCGAGGTCTCGGCCGTCCACGAGCGGGAGGACGCGTTGCGCGCGGCGCTCGGGGCATTCATCGCGAGGGCCGAGCTGCTGCGCACGTTGCCGGGGCGCCGCGTGGCGCTCGAAGCGCGGCGCGAGGAAGTCACCCGGGCGCTGGAGGGGCTCGGTCTGGAGGTGGACGCGGAGGGGCTGCTGGCGCTGGAGCTGGGGACGGCGGCACGCGGCCAGTTGGAATCCCTCGTGGAGCGGTTGGCGCGGGCGGAGAGCGAGCGGCGCGAGGCGGATGGCGCGCTCGAACAGGGCCGGGCGGCGCGGGAGCGCATCGCGTCCGCCCTGTCTCGGCTCCAGGCGGAGCGTGAGAAGCTGCCGGAGCTGTCCGCGACGGAAGTGCGTCAGCGGCAGGTGGCGGTGGGGCGGGCGAAGCTGCTGCGCGTGGAGCGCGAGCAGGTGCTGGCGCAGCGGACGGAGTTGCAGCAGCGGCTCCAGTCCCTGAGAGCGCAGGCCGAGCCTCCGCCAGGGCCCGCGCCCGCGTCCACGCTGGTGGGCGTCGCGATGGCCGTGGCGGTGGCGTGCGTCATCGGCATGGCGCTCTACGCGGGCCCGATGCCGGGCCTGCTCTCCTTGTTGGGAGCGCTCGTGCTCGTCGTTCCGCTGGTGCTCATGCACCGGGGCGCCGTGAGGAGCCATCAGCGCATGGCCGAGGCCCATGCCGCGCGTCATCGTCAGCATGTCCAGGAGATCGTCCGCGTGCAGTCGGCGTTGGATGCGCTCATGGGGCGGCGCGCGGCGGTGGAGCGGGATTTGATGGGGGCCCTGGACGAGGCGGGCGTTCCCGGGGACGACTCGGTGGCGGGGCTCGCCAGGATGGAGGCGGCGCTGGCCGAGGCGCTGCGGCAGGCCGAGCGCATGGAACACCTGGGCCACGAGCGCGAGGCGCGCGAAGCGGAACGCGACGGCGTGGTGCAGGAGGTGCAGGGCGCGGAGCTGGCGTTGCGGCGCGCCGACATGCTCGTGCGCACGCTCCGGGGAGACTTCTCCCTGCTGCTCGACGCGCGGGGCTTTCCCGCGAACCTCCTTCCACAACGGGCGCTGACGTTGTGGCGCGACGCGGCCGAGCTGCGGCGGCGGCTCGCGGACCTGGACGCGGAAGCGCGGGCCCTGTCCGAGGACGAGGCGGGCTGTGAAGCCGTGGTGTCCCGGTTGCTCGACGAGGCCCAGGCGGTGGGCCTTGGCGAGGGCCCCGCGGAGTCCGTAGCCGCCCGGGTGGCCTCGGCGCTGGAGGCCCGGAAGACGCGGGAGGCGGAGGCGCGAACCCAGCGTGCGCGGGCGGAGGAGCTGAAGGCGGACGAGGCCCGGCTCCTGCGCCTGCACGAGGCCGAGGCCCAGGCGGTGGCGGCGCTGCTGGCCCAGGGCGGTGCGGACTCGGAGGAGGCCTTCCGGTCGCGGGCACGGCTGGCCGAGCGCTTCGAGGAGCTGACGCGGCAGGTGGGGGTGCTGACCTCGCGCGTCGAAGCCGCCACGGGGCTGCCGGAGGCGCGGGTCCGTGCGAGCGTCTCGGCGGAGGGCGGAGAGGAGCGGCTGCGCGAGCGGCTGGGGCAGCTGCGCATCCAGGAGCCGGCCCTCGACGGACGCCTGAAACAGTTGCACACGGACCTGGGCGCCGCCGAGAACCAGCTCCAGCAGTGGGAGGGGGACGCGCGGCTCGCCGAGCTGCGCATCCAGGAGGAGCGCCTGCGGGCCGAGGCGGCGGACCTGGCCACGCGCTACACGAAGGACACGCTGGCGCTCGCGCTGCTGTCACGGGCTCGGCGGCGCTTCGAGGAGGAGCAGCAGCCCCGCGTCATCCAGCTCGCCTCGGAGCACTTCGCGGCGCTCACGCACGGCCGCTACCGGCGCGTGTTCCTCCCGGCGGGAGGCTCGCGCGAGCTCCGGGTGAGCGGCGTCAAGGGCGAGCGCGGTCCCGAGCAGCTCTCCCGCGGCACCCGGGAACAGCTCTACCTGGCGTTCCGGCTGGCGGTCATCCAGGACTTCGGGGAGACGCGCGGCGCACTGCCGCTCATCGTGGACGACATCCTGGTCAACTTCGACCTGGCGCGCACGCGCGGCACCCTGGAGCTGCTGGCCCGCCTGTCCGAGCGCCACCAGGTCATCGCCTTCACGTGCCACCCCTGGCTGCGCGAGCTCTTCGAGGAGAAGGGCGCGCGGGCGGTGGAGCTGGGGCCCGCGCGGACCGAGGCCGCCAGCGCCCGGAACGATGCGCCGGGAGGGGCGGCCCCGGGGGGACTCCGGGTGGCGGGCCGTTAGAACTGGTGCGCCTCGGTGGAGTCGTGCAGGGCGAGCGTGCTCGCGTTGCCACCGGAGATGATCTCGGCGACCTTGTCGAAGTAGCCGGTGCCCACCTCGCGCTGGTGGCGCGTGGCGGTGTAGCCGTCCTTCTCCGAGGAGAACTCCTTCTGCTGCAGCTCGGAGTAGGCCGCCATGCCCCGCTCCTTGTACTGCCGCGCCAGCTCGAACATGCCGTGGTTGAGCGCGTGGAAGCCCGCCAGCGTGACGAACTGGAACTTGTAGCCCATGGCCCCCAGCTCGCGCTGGAACCTGGCGATGGTCGCGTCATCCAGGTGCTTCTTCCAGTTGAACGACGGCGAGCAGTTGTACGCGAGCAGCTTGCCGGGGTACTTCGCGTGGATGCCCTCGGCGAACTTCCGCGCCTGCTTGAGGTCCGGGGTGCTCGTCTCGCACCACACCAGATCCGCGTAGGGCGCGTAGGCGAGGCCCCGGGCGATGGCGCACTCCACGCCGCCCCTCATTTGGTAGAAACCTTCCGGGGAGCGCGCCGCCTCGCGGTCGATGAAGGCATGGTCGCGCTCGTCCGCGTCGCTCATGAGCAACTTGGCGCTGTCCGCGTCCGTGCGCGCCACCAGCAGCGTGGACACCCCCATCACGTCCGCCGCGAGCCGTGCCGCCGTGAGCGTACGGATGAACTGGCTCGTGGGCACCAGCACCTTGCCCCCCATGTGGCCGCACTTCTTCTCGCTCGCGAGTTGATCCTCGAAGTGCACGCCCGCGGCGCCCGCTTCGATCATCGCCTTCATCAATTCATAGGCGTTGAGCGGACCGCCGAAGCCGGCCTCCGCGTCCGCGATGATGGGCGCGAACCAGTAGCGCTCGCGCTTGCCCTCGGCGTGGTCGATCTGATCCGCCCGGCGCAGGGACGCGTTGATGCGCCGCACCACGTTGGGCACGCTGTCCACCGGGTACAGGCTCTGGTCCGGATACATCTGCCCGGCGGTGTTGGCGTCTGCGGCCACCTGCCAGCCCGACAGATAGATGGCCTGGAGGCCCGCACGCACCATCTGCACCGCCTGATTGCCCGTCAGCGAGCCGAGCGCGGCCACGTAGTTCTCCGTGTGCAGCAGCTCCCACAGCCGGCGCGAGCCCATCTCCGCCAGCGTGTGGCTGATCCGGATGGAGCCCCGCAGCTTCTCCACGTCCGCCGGCGAGTAGGTACGCGTGATGCCCTCGAACCGCTGCGAGTGGAGCTTCGCGTGGGGGGAGGCATCGTTCTTCGTCGTGGCGTCGTACATGTTCGGCTCCGGGTCGATGGTAAAGGCTGAAACGGCGCGTCAAGATCCTTGGCGTGGCGCGTTGTAAAATCGTGCCGCGTCAGAATGTGCGCCCTCCCCGAGCCAATGGGAAGTCCACCCGCTCCGGATTGACAAGATTGTGCGGGGGTCAACAAGTCAGTCTATAAAACTGTAAATCCATGGGGTGGAAAACGGGTAAACGCGGGGGCGGGGGCTCCCTGTCCAGCGCGGCGAGGTGATGTCAGAGGTCAGGTGCATGCTCGTCCGCATGAACCAGGACCTGGGCGGGTGGGCGTGGGGATGGGTTGCGGCTATCGAGGGAAATCCGCATGCTGGGGACATGAACGACGCGCCGTCGCGACGGGATGTGTTGTACGCGGAGCTGGAGAGGCTTCCACCCAACGTCGTAGGTGAGATTATCGGTGGGGAATTGTATGTGAGTCCCCGGCCCGCCATCCGGCATGCTCGGGCGAGCACCCGGCTGGGTGGCGAGCTGGGCGGTCCATTCGACCGGGGCCGGGGCGGGCCTGGAGGCTGGGTCCTCCTGGATGCGCCGGAACTGCGCCTGGACCAGGACGTCCTGGTGCCCGACCTGGCCGGATGGCGCCGGGAGCGGATGCCGGAGTTGCCGGACGTGGTGGGCGTGACGCTCGCGCCGGATTGGGTGTGCGAGGTGCTTTCCCCGTCCACGGCCGCGCTGGACCGGGCGCGGAAGATGGCCGTGTATGCCCGCGAGGGCGTGCGGCACCTGTGGCTCGTCGACCCGGCGCCCCGGACGCTGGAGGTGTATCGGCTGGAGCAGGGCGGCTGGCGGGTGTTGCCCACTCATGTGGACAACGACCGGGTCCGGGCCGAGCCCTTCGAGGCACTGGCGCTGGAACTGGGCGCGCTCTGGGAGCGCTGAGCCTCAGGGCAGCTTGGGGCGGATGGGGCGGGGCGCGTCCGGGTTGACGTCGAGCAGGCGCACGCCATCGCCTTCGCGCACGGTGCCGCCGCACAGGACCCTGGCGAGCTGGCCCCTCTGGCCCCAGGACTCCTTGAGCAGTCCCGGGCGGATGCGCTCGAGCTTCGAGCAGGGCACGCAGGGCTCCGTCAGCTCCACCACCACCTCCGTCCCGAGCGCCAGCCGCTGGCCCGCGGGCAGTGACTCGAGCGGCACCCCGGCCAGCACCACGTTTTCCTTCAACTCGCCCGGGGTCATCCTCAAGGCGTGTTGGGACGCCTCGTCGAGCAGCAGCAGTTGCCGTTTGCCGTAGGGTTTCTTCTTGCCGTGACGGTCGCCCACGAAGCCCCGGCCTTCAACGGCCTCGGCCTCGGGGACACGTTTCATGGGAGTACCCCGCTCCTGGGCGAGCAGCAGGGCGCGAATGGTGCCGGGAGGACTGTCCACTTCCCGAATCCTGTGCCAGGCCCGGGTGCGTCGCAACACGGATGGAGGAGCGGCGGTGGAGGGGGCGGTGTTATCGCCCTGGCTCCCCCGCCGAGGAGGCAGTCGCATGAGCAACCCGGACGTTCGTATCGAGAAGGACACCTTCGGCCCCATCGAGGTCCCCGCCGAGCGCCTGTGGGGCGCCCAGACCCAGCGCAGCCGGGAGAACTTCGCCATCTCCTCCGAGCGCATGCCCCTGGCGCTCATCCGCGCGCTCGTGCTGGTGAAGAAGGCCGCCGCGCTCGTCAACATGGAGAATGGCTCGCTCGCCCGCGACAAGGGCGAGGCCATCGTGAAGGCCGCCAACGAGGTGCTCGGCGGCGAGCACGACGCGGAGTTCCCCCTGCTCGTGTGGCAGACGGGCAGCGGCACCCAGACGAACATGAATGTCAACGAGGTGCTGGCCAACCGCGCCTCGGAGTTGATGGGCGGTGAGCGGGGGGAGGCGCGCAAGGTGCATCCCAACGACGACGTCAACAAGGGGCAGAGCTCCAACGACGTCTTCCCCACCGCCATGAGCGTGGCCGCCGCCGAGGCCCTGGTGCGCAACGTGCTCCCCGAGCTCCTGGCGCTGCGCGACGTGCTCGCCGAGCGCGCCGGGCGCTTCCGGGACATCGTGAAGATTGGCCGCACGCACCTGCAGGACGCCACGCCCCTGACGCTCGGCCAGGAGTTCAGCGGCTACGTGGCCCAGTTGGAGCACGCGCGCAAGCACCTGGAGCTCTCGCTGCCGCACCTGTCCGAGCTCGCGCTCGGTGGCACCGCCGTGGGCACCGGCCTCAACGCGCCCACGGGCTTCGCCGAGCGCGTGGCCGAGGAGCTGGCACGCCTCACCGGCCACCCCTTCGTCACCGCGCCCAACAAGTTCGAGGCACTGGCCGCCAACGACGCGCTCGTGCAGTCCCATGGCGCGCTCAAGGGCCTGGCCGCCGCGCTGTTCAAGATCGCCAACGACGTGCGCTGGCTCGCGTCCGGGCCGCGCTCGGGCATTGGTGAAATCACCATCCCCGAGAACGAGCCGGGCAGCTCCATCATGCCCGGCAAGGTCAACCCCACCCAGTCCGAGGCGCTCACCATGCTGTGCGCCCAGGTGATGGGCAACGACGTGGCCATCTCGCTCGGGGGCGCGTCCGGCAACTTCGAGCTCAATGTCTTCAAGCCGCTCATCATCCACAACTACCTGCAGAGCTGCCGTCTGCTCGCCGACGGCATGCGCAGCTTCCGGCTGCACTGCGCCGTGGGCATCGAGCCCAACCGGACCCGGCTCCAGGAGAACCTGGAGCGCTCGCTGATGCTCGTCACCGCGCTCAACCCGCACATCGGCTACGACAACGCGGCGAGGATCGCCAAGAAGGCCCACAAGGACGGCAAGACGCTCAAGGAGACCGCCGTGGAGCTGGGCCTGCTCACCGCCGAGCAGTTCGACCAGTGGGTCCGCCCGGAGAAGATGACCGGCAACCTGTAGGCCCAGGCCCTCGCGCTACACCGGGCGCCTGCGGGCGCGGCGCATCAGCCAGGGCAGCAACCCCACGACGGCGGCCAGGGTCCCGGGCGCCGCGTGGCAACCCATGCCGGCCTTGTTCGCGGGCGTGTCCAGCGCCTGGGTCGGTGCGGGCTCGGATTCCTCTGGGAGCGGCTCCTCGGTGGAGGGCGGCTGCCCGGGTGAGTCCGGGGCGGGTGGGGTGCCCTCGGCCCTCACGGTGTGGTTCGTCACCCGGAACGCGCCGTCGAAGCGTTCGCTCTGGAGCACCACCTGGCCCAGGTCATCCGTGAGGGGCGCGTCCGTGCGGAAGGGGAAGCGCTCGGCGAGCAGGAGCTCGCGGCCTCCCCGGGGGGTGATCCAGACGCTGTACGTCTTGGCCGTGAGGTCCACGCGCAGGCGCACGTGATAGGGCGTGTGGGCCTCGTAGGGCACGGAGGCGAGCGCGGCGTATGTGTCTCCGCTCCGCGCGTCGAAGACGCCCTCCGGGTTCATGCGCACGGACAGGGCGAGGCGGGCCGGGTCCGTGACGGAGGTCGCGCTGTCCGCGTAGCCGATGACGCCCTCGATGGTCTTGCTCAGGGGCGTCACATTGAACTCGACGTGGCGCACGCCCGTGTTGTTGCTCCCCAGGCGGTGCACGCCCTCGGGAAGGTCGAGCGTCGAGTACCAGCCGCCCGCGGAGGCGTGCTTGAAGCGTCCGAGTGCCTCGACGAAGTAGTAGTCGCCGTAGATGAGGCTCGCGTCGATGTCGTCGCCCGTGGGTTTGATCTTCGTGCGGTAGAAGGCGGTGCCGTGCAGGAGGATGCCGGGGTTGGACGTGCCCTGGGCGAGGTAGGCCGGGGAGGCGAGGCTGTCGAGCATCGCGAGGGCGGCCTCGCGGTAGCGCCAGGCCACGGCCTTGTCCTTCATGTACGTGCTCAGTTCCTGGAGGGCGGAGGCGGTGATGGCGGCGGCCGAGGAGTCCTTCTGCTGCTCGTGGGCGGGAGCGTTGAAGTCCCAGTTGGGCACCGAGTCCCGGGGCAGCCGGGCCAGGTAATACTCGGTGACCTTGCGCGCGGCCTGGAGCATGCGCGGGTCGTGCGTGTACCGGTACGCCATGGTGAAGCCGTAGATGGCCCAGGCCTGGCCGCGAGACCAGGTGGAGCCGTCCGAGTAGCCCTGGAAGGTCTCCTTGGAGAGGATGCGGCCCGAGTCGTCGTAATCCACCACGTGCCAGGTGCCTCCATCCGCTCGCACCATGTCCCTGGCGGCCCTCAGCGCATGGTTGAGCGCCATGTCGTTCCAGGCGGGGTCCCCTCCATTGCGAGCGGCCCAGAAGAGCAGTTCCAGGTCCACCAGGGTGTCGGTGACGGTGGCCACGTGCCAGGGAGGGTCGTTCCAGTCGCAGCAGTCGATGGCGCCCACCTTCGGGTGGTAGCGCGTGGCGAGTGAGTCCGCGGCCGTCAACAGGATGTCCCGGTAGTAGGGGTCGCCCGTCAGCCGGTAGGCCTGGCCGAAGCTGGGCATGAACTTGAAGCCCAGGTCATGGGTTTCCCGGTTGGTCTTCTGGACCTCCAGGGGGCGTGTCCACGCATCCGCCCGGTCGCGCCAGACGGGCTCTCGCCCTGGCTCGTACATGAACCAGAGCAGGCCCGGGAAGAAGCCCTGGGTCCATCCCACCTGGTCGGTGTTGGCGATGAGCCTCCACGGACCGCCGAGGCTGCTCTTGGGCGACTGGGTAAAGGGAATGGAAGGATTCGTCGCGGTGCGCTCCATCTGTTGCCGGGCGAAGGCGAGGGCCCGGTCCGCCGTGGCTTCATCGAAGGCCTGGGCGGGAAGGGACAGCGCGAGGAGGCACAGGCTTCCCAGGAGCAGCCAGGGGAGCGAGGGTTTGTTGACTCGGCCAGCCATGAGCACCTTCCCCGTGTGTCAATCCAGACGAGAAGATGTGTCCGTGGGGTGAAGTCGGCTCGGGGTGTCTTCCCGCATGCCCCCGCGAGGGAACCGGGAGTGAAGCCGAGCCGGCGAGCAGGCGGGCGGCGTCTACCCCTTATGCTACTGCGCCCCGCCCTGGTGCCGCCGCGCATCGGGAGACGCGGGACGCCTACTCCTCCGCCGGACGTATGGACTCCTTCTCCGCCGCCTTGAGCTGCTCCGTGCTCATGCCCTCCGCGTCCTCCAGCGGCGGCTCGGGCGCGTGGATGGACTTGGGTTTGGGGAGGGTGAGCACCTTGCTGGTGGCCTCCTTGGGGGAGTCCGTACAGCCGAACCGGGCCGCGTAGATGATGAGCTGCCGACCCTGGTTCCAGTTGTTGTCATCACTGAGCTCGAGCCGGGTGAGCTGCCGCTCCGAGGCCCCGAGACCCAGGTTGAGTTCCTCGGATTCCGCCTCATCGATGCCCTGGCAGGCGCAGCTCGCGTCGTTGGTGAGACGCACGCACAGCTTGCTCGAGGCGCGCCCCTGCGTGAGGTTGGTGGCCTTGTACTCCAGCATCACTTCCTCCTGGGGGTTCTGGAACACCCGCACACCCTCCAGGCGGAACCAGGGGCCCGTCGCCGTCCCTTCGTCGGCCTGGGACACCTTCCCCGTGGGCCGCGCGTCGGGCGGGAGCGGCTTGCCGGACTTGTCCAGGAAGAGCGACGCGCTCCGGAGCTCGGTGCTGTTCGTCCTGCAAGCCTGCTTGTCCAGGTAGAACCGCAATACCTCGGTCGGCTTCCATTGGTCGGCGGAGAGGAAGCCCTCCTCGTCCACGAGCTGGTCGGAAGTCCCCGGCCGCGGGTTGAGCCGATCGAACGCCTTGCCCCGGTGGACGAAGAAGCCGTCCTTGTCGATGAAATCGATGCAGAGGTGGACGCGCTCGCGCGCGTCTCCGCGGTTGCTCACCTCGTACGACGCGATCAACTGCGCGCGCTGCTCGTCGTAGCGGAACCGCACATTCGAGAGCGCGAAGCTCTCGCCGGGTGGCACGGGCGTGGCCGGCGCGGTGGGCTGGGGTTGGACGGCCGGGGCGGCGGGGGCCGGCTCCTCCTTCTTGCATCCCCCCAGCAGTGCGGTGATGAGGGCAGCGACCGCCCAGGGCGCGAACCGGCCAGACGAGGAGTGCGTGTGCATGCAGGGTCAGTCAAGCCCAAGGCCCCGCCGCTAACAAGGGGCACGGGTCTCCCGCCCCGGAGTGGTCGCCTGAACGACCGCGGGGGGGGCCGGACTTCGGGTGCGAAGTGGAATAGACTTGCGGTATGTCCAACAACAGGCGCTGGCTCCTCCCCGGTGCATCCACTCCGTACGTCGTCGTCTGCTGGAATGACAAGGATGCCCAGGACAGCTCGCGACGGGTCGCCGCTCAGACCGCGCTCGAGCAGCTCGATAACTGGGCACTTCTCCACGGCAAGAGCCTCCTGGAGATGGACGAGGCGCTGAAGGAAAAGAAGTCAGGCGGGGCCCAGGCGCTGGTGAAGGGGGCGGCCAGTCCGACGCTCAAGGCGAGCGTTTCCTCGGCCATCCAGACTGGCAAGCTGGTCGTGCTGCGGTCCACCGTGGAGGACACGAAGCAGACCCCGCCTTCCACGCCAGGGTTCTCGGCGGTCAAGCGCAAGGTGACCTTCAAGTTCGACCTGACCGTCGACAAGAAGCTGAGCCTGCCCTACGCCATCGCCGTCAATGGAGTGGTGGTCGAACATGCCGCCAAGCCGGGCATGCTGCGGCAGGCACTCGGCCATGAGTGCAGCATCATGGCGGACGCTGGCAGCACGGTGAGCCTCTATCTCAACAGCGATGCCCATCCCTCCCATCGCAAGAACCCGGTGTATGGCGTCACTCCGACTGAGCGGGACATCTTCGTTCGGATCACCGAGAAGACGGGCAAGCTGTCCGATACCGCCGTCCCGGCCTTCAAGAAGACCGAGGGACCCAAGGGCCAGGAGGTGGACTACTACACCGCGTCCCTGACCGGCGACATCTGGATGAAGGTTTCCTACAAGTATACGGAGGCGGACGCCAAGGGCCATCTGCCCGTCACCACCGACACCGGCATCCGCAACGCCGTGCTGTCCATCTACCGCGAGGAGCTGAAGCAGCAATCCCTCACGGTGACATGCGCCGCGCAAGGGGAGTCGACGAGCCAGACGATCACCGTGACCTTCGAGGACGCCACCAATCCCAAGAGCAACATCAAGGACTTCTCGCTGCTGCGCGATGGGCTGCCACGGGTGCATCCCAAGGGCTTCCTGGCGCTGTTCGAGGCGGCCCGGGCGGCCAGCCTCAAGAAGATGACGATCTCCTCCAACTGGCGGCCCCTGCTGGGCTCCATTGCCCACCGCTCGGGCCTGGGCGTGGACGTCGCCGTCCTGGAGGACGCCACTCAGGAGATCGCGGTGAACCGGCAGGAGCTACGCGATTCCAAGAAGAAGGATGTTCCCTGGGTGAGTGAGAAGGAGAAGGTGCTCTTCGGGAAGTACGAGACCGCCAGGAAGGAGTCCTCCACGGCCAGCGCCAACGTGACCAAGGCCGAGAAGGCGCTGGTGGCCGCCAACAAGGCCATCGCGGCGGCCAACAAGGAGAAAGCCAAGGCCAAGAACAACGAGGCGCTGCTGAAGGCCGCGACGGACAAGGAGACCCAGGCCCTCGCGGCCAAGGAGGCCGCGCTCAAGGCGCTGGAGTCCGCGAAGGCGACCACGCAGACGGCCGTCACCCAGGTGGGCACGACCCGGACGGCCTGGAAGACCGAGGTCGACGCGACCGCGCCCGAGGGCATGACGAGCTTCCGCGAGGCCCTGCTGGGCCATGCCCTGGTGAGCCAGGTTCTGGACCCCTGGTACATGGACATCAACACCCGGGACAAGCAGGCCCCCCTCCTCAACGAGCAGCGCTCCAAGAACGAGACGCTTCACGCCCATCACCTGCACATCACTGTCTCCGAGCCCAATATCCTTTCTTCCTGAGCCCCTCGCTCTGGAACATCGCGAGACATCAAGGTTTCCAGGGGCCAATTGACGTTCGATGCCGAAGGCGCGAGCCGCTCTCCTCGGACGCCCCTGGCACTCGGCGCCAGCCCAAGAAGCCCACGGGCAGGCGTCCCGGTGGACAGCCCGGCCACAACGAGCGCCGGAGACTGCGTCTGGCGTGGGCGGCCGATGTCTTGAATCGTGGACAGGCGGTCGCCACGGAGCAGGAAATCCATTCTCGCACAGGCCTACCTGGCGCAGGCTCGCCAATGCAAGGACGCCGAAGGGGCCCTGGTGGCGGGCATGACAGGGAACTCGCTCTGTTGCGGAAGACCGCGCAAGGAACCGGCACGTTGGGCGAGCAACTGCGCTCCTTGAAGACGGCCCAGGCGGATGCGGACATCCTCCTCGCCTTCTTCGACAAGGATGAGAACCTGCTGGAGGCCAGACGCGTCCTGGGCGAGCGGAAACAGGCGCTTCTCAAGGGGAGATGGCCCTTCAATGACAATCGCAAGACTGGCGGCTATCACTGCCCTGGCGGAGGTTATTCGCGAGGGGGCTCGGATTGGACACCTCCCGAGCCGACGAAACTGGCGGACGGCGCAGTTGACGTCTCACGCGACCAATACGCTGATGGTTCGTGGGTGAGCGTTGCCGTGCCGCTCCCGGGGCGGCATGGTGGGTGCATGAGTGATGGAACCTCCACCGTGTCGGATGCCGCGCTGGGTCATTTCGTGCTGCGGGCCATGCTGGGCGTGAACATGGCCGTCCACGGGCTCTCGCGGGTGGGAGACCCCGCCGCGTTCGCCAATGGCCTGGTCACCGCCTTCGCCTCCACGCCGCTGCCCTCCTGGAGCGTGCGCGCCTTCGCCCTCGTGCTCCCCTTCGTCGAGCTGACGGTGGGGCTGGGCCTCCTGGTCGGCTGGCACCTGCGCGTCTTCCTGCTGCTCGGGGGATTGACGCTCGTGTCGCTCACGTTCGGCACCTGCCTGCGCCAGGACTGGAACTCGGCGGGGCTCCAGCTCATCTATGGCTTCGCGTTCGCCTGGCTCCTGCGCCACGCGGCGGATGCGCGCTTCTGCGTGGACTCCTGGCGGGCCAGGCGCGATTCTCGGTAGCGCGCGGTCCACCCCCACCCGCCCTCTCCTCACATGCGCCGAGAACAGCTCATCCAGCTCATCGCCCGGGAGGTGGTGGCACGCCGGCCTCCTCACGAGAAGCTCAAGGAGCTGCCCGCGTACTGGGACTGGGATGAGGACTCTCCGGGCTGGGCCCTGCTGCACCCGCGCGTGCGCGAGGAGTTGCTCCAACGCGCGGGCTCGCCGCCGTGGCTCTGGCGCTCGGCGTACGACGCCTTCTTCGAGTTCACCGAGCAGGATGCCCGGCGCATCGTGCGCAGCGAGGCCTTGCGCAAGGAGGCCGTGGCGCTCGGTGTGCCCGTGAGCTCCGTCGAGGGCGTTCCCGACACGGCCCACCGGTGTCCGTGCTGCGGCTTCCGGACCTTCGAGTGGCGGGGCGAGTATGATCTCTGTCCCGTCTGCCAGTGGGAGGACGAGTGCGCCGAGGACGCCTTCGAGGATGGCCCGGCGCGGCTGGCGCGCTTCAGCCTGCCCCACCACATGACGCGCGCGGAGTACCGCGAACTCTACGAGGCGCGGCGGGAGGTGGAGTTGAAGGATCCCGTGCTCGCCCTCAAATACGAGCGCTACGCGTGGTGAGGCTCAGTGCTCCGTGCGGCCCTCCTGGCTGCCCGCGTACGCCGAGCGCCGCATGGCGTGCAGGAAGCCGCTGGGTTGGATACCGAGTCCGGTGTGGAAGGGGTCGAAGCGCAGGCGTTCGGGATCCAACGTCACCTCCTCGCGCAGGAAGATGTCCGCCAGGGGCGTCCAGGTGGAGGGCCGGCCGGAGTCGAGCGAGCGCGCCTCGACGGTGAGCAGGGCGGTGCCCGCGCGCAGGGCGTGCTGGAGCCGCTGCACCCGGGAGCCGTGTGGGGGAGCGGAACCCCGGGGCGTGGTGAGGCGCAGCTTCATCTTCCCGGCGCCGTCCACCGTGAAGGGGGCGATGCCGAAGTAGTCGTTCTCCAGCCAGTCGTGCACCTGGGTGGTGAAGAGGGCGGGCACGAGGGTCCACATGTGGCGCATGGTGCTGAAGAGCAGATCCTGATCCCCGGGCGAGGCCTCCTCGGTGATGTGCTCGTCGCGCAGCAAGCGCACCGCCGCCCCGAGGATGTCGGGCCACTCCTTGCCGCCCCGCCACCCGGCGGTGGACAGCCGCACGAGCGCCGGACCCGCCAGGCGCGCGGCCACGTCCTGGAAGCCGGGCTCGTCCAGGCGCGGGAGGACCTCGGCGCGCAGGCAGATGCCCTCCGCGTGCAGGGAGCGGGCATGCCGCTGGGCCGCGATCGCCTTGAAGGGAGGGCCCCACAAGCTCCCCACCGTCCTGCCCATCCGTTCCGTCCACCTGCCCATCTCCGCCTCCTTCCGTGACTTCCAGGCGGCAAGGTGGGGACGCCCATGCCCCGGGGCCACTCCCCGGCGCCGGTGTCCCCCCAGGGGGTGGCCCGGGGAGGGCGCGGGGCCGAGCGTGGGCTGGCGCACGGTCCATGAAGAACAGGGGGGCGTCCGGTGGCGAGGCGCATTAGTGTTGCCGGGCCATGAACGTTCCCTTCGTCATCGAGACCACCCACCGCGGTGAGCGGGCCTACGACCTTTACAGCCGCCTCCTCAAGGATCGCATCGTCATGCTGGGCACGCCGGTGAACGACGATGTGGCCAACCTCATCGTCGCCCAGTTGCTCTTCCTCGAGTCCGAGGATCCGGACAAGGGTATCAACCTCTACATCAACTCGCCGGGCGGCTCGGTGACGGCGGGCCTGGCCATCTATGACACGATGCAGTACGTCAAGTGCCCCGTGTCCACCATCTGCGTCGGGCAGGCCGCGTCCATGGGGGCCCTGCTCCTGCTCGCCGGGGCGGCGGGCAAGCGCTACGCGCTGCCCAACTCGCGCATCATGATCCACCAGCCGCTGGGTGGCGCCCAGGGTCAGGCGTCGGACATCGACATCCAGGCCAAGGAAATCCTGCGCCTGCGCTCGTACATCAACGGGCTCTTCGTGAAGCACACGGGCCACACCATCGAGCGCATCGAGAAGGACACCGAGCGCGACTACTTCATGAGCGCCGAGGAGTCGCGGCAGTACGGCCTCATCGACGAGGTGGTGACCAAGCAGATCTCCGTGCCCGCTCCCTCCAAGAGCTAGCGGAGGGCGGCCCGGCGCGGAGGGCCGCCCCGGGCGGGAGGGCATGTCCACCTTTGGACCATCATGGTCCCTTCCCGCTCCGTGGCCGCCCTCCTGCTGTCCCCCCTCTTCCTGGCACCGGCGTGTGCCGTGCAGACCTCCGAGCGCCGCATGGTCCCGGAGCCCTCGCACAGTGTGCAGCAGGAGCTGGGCTACAACGACGTCGTGCGGTTGAGCCAGGAGTACGCCACCGCCCAGGGCTATGAGGTGTCCGACGTCGCCGAGGCCCAGCGAGTGCGTCCCAACTACTGGCGGGTGCGCTTCGGCCTGGCGCCTCGGGGCTCGGGCAAGGCCCTGGACCTGCAATTCGACGAGGCCCAGCGGCGCGTGGTGGGCTCCACCGAGGTGGAAGCGTCGGCCACGGGAGGCTCGGGCCCCGTCATGCCCCTGCCCTCGGGGCCTCCCTCACGGTAGCGAGGAGAGGAAGCCCGTCACGTCCTTCTCGAAGCGGTCCGCTTCCTCCAGATAGGGGAAGTGTCCGCTGCGCTCGTACTCCAGGAAGGTGGCGCCGGGCAAAGCCCTGGCGAGTGCCACCAGGTTGTCCACGCCGATGGAGGCGTCGTAGCGCCCGCCGATGACGAGCACCGGGGTGCGCACGTGCTCGGCCGCGGCGAAGCGGTAGCCGGGCAGCTCCGTGGCGAACATGGCCCGCGACAGCTCGCCCGTGTTGCGCAGGCCGCTCTCGGCGTCCAGCGCCTCCTGCATCTGCTGGTAGGTGGTGTCGTGGAACTGCAACTGGTTGAAGAAGGCCTGGGCATCCAGGCCACGCAGGGCGCGCATCACCCGGGCGTAGTCCGAGTGCTCTCCGGGCAGCTCCGTCATGGCCAGCCGTCCCGGGTATTGGCGCTCCAGCTCCTTCTTCCAGGTGGAGAAGGACGCCGCCGAGTCCGACAGGCCGCTCACGTACACCACCCCCGCCACGCGCTCCGGGTGGCGCGTCGCGTACTCCAGGGCCAGCGTCGCGCCGAGCGAATGGCCCATGAGCACCCAGCGCTCCACTCCCAGCGTCTCGCGCAGGGCCTCCAGGTCCGCGAGCTGCGCGTCCATGGCGTAGTTGCCGTCCCAGGGGCGCTCGGAGCGGCCGCAGCCTCGCTGGTCCAGGTAGACCATGCGCCGGCTCTTCTCCAGGCGCGCGCCCATGAGCCGGGCGAAGCTGTAGCTGTTGTAGCCGGGGCCTCCGTGCAGGAAGAGCACGGGGGCCTGCCACGTGGGACCCTCGGCCCCGGCGACGCGGTAGTACAGCCGGACGCCGTTGAGCACGCGCTGGTGCTCGCCCACGGCCAGGGGCTGCTCGCCGCTGAGCCCTGCTTGATGCGTACAAGCTGCGGCCAGCACGTACATGATGGCCCACCCTACGACTTGAGGACGCGGGAAACGCATGGCCCGTATGTGTGCTCTCCGCTCCGGGGGCGCCCTGTCCGCCGGTCGGAAATGTCGTCCTTTAGCGGTGGAAGTGTCGTCCGGTGGTCACTTCACGCGCTGGATGCGGTCGGTGGACGGGGGCGCGAGTGGGGAGTGCGCCTTGAGGAAGGAATCCATGGCCTCCACGTCCAGCGGGCCTCCCTGGCGATCCGCGCCCAGGGTGAAGACGTGGAAGCCATCGCCGCCGCCCGCGAGGAAGCTGCTGACGGCCACGCGGTAGCGGGCCTCGGGGCGCATGGGGACGCCGTTCAGGCGCAGGCTGGACGGGTCCACCTTCTGGCCCACGGGCGCCGACTCGCTCCAGGTATAGGTGAAGCCGCGCGAGGGCTGGAGGATGCGCGCCGAGCCGTCCTTCCATTGTTCCTCGAGCAACTGGTGCAACTGCTCGCCGGTGAGCGTGAGCGTCACCAGGGCGTTGCCGAAGGGCTGCACGGTGACGGCCTCGCCATAGGTGACGTCGCCCGCGTCGAGGTCCGCCCGGATTCCCCCCGGGTTCATGAAGGACACCTGCGCGCCCGCGTCCCGCGTGGCCTCCAGCTGCGCGTCGGAGATGAAGTTGCCCAGCGTGGACTCGCCGGAGGGCCACAGCTGCGCGTCCGTCTTGCGCAGGGGCGCCGTCACGTGGCCGAGCACGCGATCCCTCAGCGGCGCCGACAGCGCGTCGTAGTGCTCGACGAGCGCTCGCACCGCGTCCTCGCCCGGCCCCTCGCGCGTGACGATGACGTTGTGGGCGGTCGTCTCCACCACGTCGCCGCTCGTGCGATCCAACACCAGGTCCAGCTTCGTGACGAGCCGCCCATAGGATGCCGCGCTGGTGACGCGCTTGCCCTCGAGCACGCAGTTATAGGACTGGTGGGTGTGGGCGCTGAGGACGACATCCACCTCGGCGTCCAGCCGGCGCACGATGTCCACGATGGAGCCGGACAGTCCCTCGCACCCGTCATACGTGCCGCCCGGCTGCTGGAGGCCCCCCTCGTGTACGAGCACGACGATGGCCTTCACGCCCTGCTCCCTCAGGCCGGGCACGAGCGCGTTGACGGTGTCCGCCTCGTCGAGGAAGCGCAGGCCCTGGATGCCCGCGGCGTTGACGATCTCCGGCGTGCCCTGGAGCGTCATGCCGATGAACGCCACCTTCACGCCCTCGAAGTCGCGCACCGCGTAGGGGGGAAAGAGCGTGGCGCCCCGGGCGTCCACCACGTTGGCCGCGAGGAACTGGAAGCGCGCGCCCTCGAAGCGCTCCTTGCCCAGGCACCCGTCCTGGGGATGGCAGCCCCCGGTCTGCATGCGCAGCAGCTCCGCGGCGCCCTCGTCGAACTCGTGGTTGCCCACGGCGTTGAGCGCCAAGCCCATGAGGTTCATCGCCTCGATGGTGGGCTCGTCGTGGAAGAGCGCGGACACGAGGGGGCTCGCGCCGATGAGGTCTCCCGAGGACACCACCAGGGTGGGCCCCGGCGCGGAGGCGCGCAGCTGGTTCAGGTGACTGGCGAGCCAGGCCGCGCCTCCCGCCTTCACGCGCCCGGTGCCGGTGCGGATTTCCCCGGACGAGCCCTCGGGCGGCACGAGGTTTCCGTGGAAGTCATTGATGGCGAGCAATCGCAGACGCACGGGCGGGGGCGCGGCGGGCTGCGTCACGGGAGACTGACCACTCCCCGTATGGGCGCAGGAGACGAGGAGCGCGGCCCACAGCGCCGTGGAGAGCGGAACACCGAAGCGGGGGAGGGTTTTCATGGAAGTGCCTTCTCTCTCACACCCCGGACCCGGTCGCACGCCTCCTCATCCGTCAGTAGACTTCCGGGAGTCACGAAGGGAGACGCCGTTTGGGGGTCCGCTCGTCCACTGTTCGCGCGATGGCCGCCGTGGGCTTCCTGCTGCTGTTCTACGCGGTGGCCCTAGGGTTCGCGGGGGCGCTGCTGTCGTTGCCCTATCTGCTGTACACGACCCACCGCTTCCACGCGTTGCTCACCGTGCTGTGTCTGGCGGGCTCGGGCGTGCTCCTGTGGAGTCTGATGCCGCGGCGCGAGCGCTTCGTTCCCCCGGGGCCCCGGCTCACCGAGGCGGAGCACCCGCGCTTGTTCGCCGCCATCCGCGACGTGGCCCAGCGCATGGGCACGCGGATGCCCGACGCCGTGTACCTGGTGGAGGACGTGAACGCCTATGTCTCCCAGGTGGGCGGCGTATTCGGACTGGGCGGCCGGCGGGTGTTGAGCCTCGGATTGGGACTGCTGGCGGTGGACAACCTCTCGCAGTGGCGCGCCGCGGTGGCGCACGAGTTCGGCCACTTCCAGAGCGGGGATACGTGGCTGGTGGGCCTGTTGTGCGCCACGCGCTCGGCGATGGGCCGCACCCTGGGCGGGTGGCGCTTCTTCTCCTGGGTGCCCGAGACGTTCCTGCGCCTCACCCAGGCCCTGAGCCGGGAGCAGGAGTTGGTGGCGGACACGTGGAGCGTGCGCCTCGCGGGCAAGCGCGCGCACCTGTCCGGGCTGCGGTGGGAGGCGTTGCACGCCGCGGCCTATCGCCGCTTCCTCGCGCAGGAGGTGCTGCCGCTCGCGAGCCGGGGCGTGGTGCCGGACAATCTCTTCGAGGGCTACCGCCGCTACCTCGCGAGCGCCGACTGGGCCGAGGGGCTGCGCGAGCTGGGCGCCACGTCCGAGCGCGCCTCGTGCCCGTATGACTCGCACCCGAGCCTGGCGGAGCGCATCGCCTTCGCCGAGCGGCTGGACGTGCCCGAGGTGCCCCTGGACGAGCGGCCCGCGTACACGCTGCTGTCGGACGCGGAGGCGCTGGAGCGGCGCTTCACGGTGCAGCTCTGGCCGCGCGCGGTGGAGTTCATCCCCTGGAGCGAGGCGGGGGCGCACTGGCGCACGTTGTGGAACGAGACGGCCAGCCGCGTCCAGGCGCGGGTGCCGGATTTCAGCCTGGCGCGGGTGTCGGCGCTGGTGAAGGACGCGCGCGCGTGGGACGCCTTCGCGGAGGCCATCCACCCGCGGCTCGTGGGCTACCGGGCGCCGGACCGGGCCGAGCGGGTGCGCGAGGTGGTGGCCCACGCGGTGAGCGCGTACCTGGCGAGCATCCTCGCCGAGCACGGCATGGTGTGGCGCACTTCCCCCGGCGAGCCGCTGCGGCTCGAGTGCGAGGGAGAGCCGGTGGACCCCGCGGCGCTGGTGGACGGGTGGTTGGAGGGGACGCTCGGGCTGGAGGTGCTGGAGCGGCTGCGCGCGCGGCTCTCGGTGGATGCCCATGCCGCGTGGCGGCTGCGGGAGGCGGAGCGCGCCGAGGCCCTGGCACCCCTGGCTCCGGTGACGGTGGAGCGCGCGGGGGACGCGGTCACGGTGAGCGCGCCCTTCTCTCGCCTGGGCCTGCCCCATTGCTGTGCCCTGTGCGGCGGCGACATCTCGAGCCACGTGGAGACGCGCTTCCACGTGGGCGGCGTGCTGCGCGATGACGGCGACATCACCATTGAAGTGCCCGTCTGCGAGGCGCACGCGCACCAGCCCCACAAGGCCTTCAAGGTCCGCCATTATGAGGAGGAGTCGGACCTCATCACCCTGGAGGTCCCCACCCTCGAGTACGCCCAGCTCATCCAGCGCAGCAACGCGTGAAGCAGGCGGGCAGACGGGCGTTTTTCGCATCCGGCGCATTCCCGGTCCGGGCGGGAATGCGCACATTCCCCTTCCAGGAGGGGATTGCATGCCAGAGAAGCCGCCGACCACGCCCGACGCGCCGGTGAAGGAGCCCGAGCCGCGCAAGGCACCTCAGAAGGATCCCACCCCGCCCGCGCCCGAGCGTGAGCCGCCCAAGCCCGAGGTTCCCCAGCGCGAGCCGCCCACGCCGGTGGTGCCGGAGATCGAGCCGCCGAGCCGCAAGCCGGAGATCCAGGAGCCGGAGGGGACGCCCGAGCCGGACATGAAACCGCCGGGCATCCACGAGCCGCCGCCCATGCCCACGACGCCCGGCGCTCCGCCGAACATCATCGCCTGAGGGGACGCCTGGGGGCCTCCCACAGCGGAGCCTGGATGGCTCAATCGCTACACCTGAGGCGCACAACTCCACTGACACGCTCCCGCGTCACGCGCGCTCTTCGTGAAACACACGGAGCGCCTCTTCTTCGGGATCCACCCGCCGATACACTTCTAAGAAAGTGAGCAATCGGCGGTGAGCTGAATCCTGGGCGAAGGCAAAGGAGACGAGGGGATGAAACTCAGACGCAGCAACCAGAGTCGGACGGCTCATCAGGGTCAGGGAAGGGGGCCGCTCCTGGCGGCGCTGTGGGCGCTGGCCTCGGCAGGCGCCTGCCACACCACGGACTCCCAGGAGCCGGGGCCCGGGATGGGCCTGGGGAGTCTGGAGGAGCACTGTGAAGTGCGTCCCCCCTTCACGGGCAACTTCGAGCCCGAGCTGCAGTGGGAGTGGACGGGCGGCGCGGTGTTGCCCGAGTACAAGCAGGTGATGATGACGCCGGCGGTGGTGGACGTGAACGGGGATGGCACCCCGGACATCGTCTTCAGCACCTTCGCGGGCGGCAACTACATCGCGGACGGCGTGCTGCGAGCCATCAGTGGCGAGGATGGCCATGCCCTGTGGACGGCGACGGACGCCTCGGCCCGGGTGAAGCCGGGCGCCAGCATCGCCGCCGGTGACATCGATGGCGATGGGCTGGTGGAGATCTGCGGCATCCCCGAGAGCGGGCGCGGCATCATCTGCTTCGAGAACGACGGCACCTTCAAGTTCCGCTCGGCCGAGGCCGCGTACGACTACAACGAGTGGGGAGGCCCCTCGCTGGCGGATCTGGACGGTGACGGTTCCGTGGAGATCCTCGATGGCAACCGCGTATACAGCAACACCGGAGAGTTGCTGTGGGTGGGCTCCGATGGCATGGGCGGCGCCCTGTACACGGGGCCCGTGTCCTTCGCGGTGGACCTCGACCAGGACGGCAAGCTCGAGGTGATCAACGGCCGCTCCGTCTACAACTTCGACGGCACCCTCCGTTGCGCCAACACGGAGATTCCTCACGGCTTCGCGGGCGTGGCCAACTTCGACGGTGACGTGGCGGGGGAAATCGTCGTGGCGGGCGATGGGAAGGTGAGCCTGCTCGACGACGACTGCTCGCTGCTGTGGACCCGGGAGGTGTACGTGACGGGGCATGAGCAGTCCGCGGCCGGACATGGCGGCCCGCCCAACATCGCGGACTTCGATGGCGACGGCCAGCTCGAGATCGGCCTGCCCGGCGACTGGAACTACACCGTCTACGGCTCCGACGGCGGCGTGAAGTGGTCCCAGTCCACGCAGGACTACAGCTCGGGCCGCACCGCTTCCACCACGTTCGACTTCGAGGATGATGGCCACCTCGAGGTCGTCTACGCCGACGAGGTTCACCTGCGCATCTACGACGGCGCCACGGGCGCGGTGCGCTGGCAGGTCCGCAACAGCTCGGGCACCACGCACGAGTACCCGCTCGTCGTGGACGTGGATGGGGATGACGCCGCGGAGATCATCGTGGTGTCCAACAACCACGCGTACCCGGGCCAGAACGGCATCCGCGTGTTCCACGACCGCGAGGAAGGTTGGGCCAACACCCGGCGCACCTGGAACCAGCACGCGTACTCGGTGACCCACGTCAACAACGACGGCTCCATTCCGGCGCACCCGAGCACCAACTGGCTCCACCCGAAGCTCAACAACTTCCGCTCCAACGTCGCCTTCTACCTGGGCGAGGGCCCCAGCCCCTACGCCGCCGCGGACCTCGCCGCCTCCGACGTGACCGCCTCGTGCGATGGGGAGGGCTCGCTCGTGCTCGGCGCGAGCGTGCGCAACCTGGGGGAGGCCCCCGTGGGCGCGGGCGTGAAGGTGGCGTTCTACAAGGGCAATCCGGCCTCGGGCGGTACGCTGCTCGGCGTGACGGCCGTCGTGGAGCCGCTGCCCGTGGGAGGCCGCGCCACCGCCACGCTCGTGGTGGCTTCCTCCTTCACGGGCACCACCGAGGTGTGGGCCGTGGTGGATGACGACGGCACGGGCAAGGGCGGCACCACCGAGTGCCGCGAGGACAACAACAGCACCTCCGCGTCGGCGAACCTCTCGTGCGCGGTGACCCCGACCAACAAGCCGCCGGTGGCCCTGTGCCGCGACGTCACCGTCAACGCCGACATGGCCTGCCTCGGCCGCTCCAGCGTGGACAGCGGCAGCTATGATCCGGACAACGGGCCGTCGCCGCTCTCCCTGACCGAGGCGCCCTCCACGTCCTTTGGCCTGGGCACCCACCCGGTGACACTGACGGCCTCGGATGGAGAGGCGAGCGCCTCGTGTGTGGGCCACGTCACCGTGGTGGACACCACGAAGCCCGCGGTGAGCTGCCCCGCTTCGCAGGTGCTCGACACGTGCTCGCTGGCCGGGGCCACCGCCACCTTCGACCTCTCCGCCACCGATAACTGTGGCGCGCCCGCCGTCACCTGCTCGTATGCCTCCGGCTCCACCTTCCCCGTGGGCGAGACGTCCGTCACCTGCTCCGCGAAGGATGGCTCTGGCAACACGTCCGCCTGTGGCTTCAAGGTGAATGTGCGCAGGGACATGACGCCGCCCGTGTTGAAGTGCCCCACGGCGCCGGTGGTGGTGAATACGTGCGCGGGAAGCTCCCAGGCCACCTTCGACGTCTCCGCCACGGACAACTGCGGCCCGGTGGCCGTCACGTGCTCGCATGCTTCCGGCTCCTCGTTCCCGGCGGGCAACACCTCCGTGTCCTGCTCGGCGAGGGACTCCTCTGGCAACACCGCCTCCTGCGACTTCTCCGTCCAGGTGGGGGGCTCGGATGCGTCCACGCCGCCCACTCCCGGCGCGGATCTGGGTCACGAGCTGTGGTCACCCAACCACAAATACGAGTCCCTGACGCTGTCCGACTGCGCCGCCCCGGCGAAGGACGCGTGTGGCGGCTCGCTGCCCCTGGAGCAGTACGGGCGCATCCTGCGCATCACCTCGGACGAGGTGGAGGACGCCAATGGCAACGGCGATGGCCGCACGTGCAACGACATGGTCATCGTCAACTCCACGTCCATGCAGCTGCGCTCCGAGCGTGAGGGCACGGGCGACGGCCGCGTCTACACCGTGACGTACGTGGTCACCCAACCTTCCGGGGCTTCCTCGCAGGGCACCTGCCGCGTCCATGTGCCGCACGATCAGTCCGGCCGGGGCGCGGTGGACAGCGGTGCGAAGTTCTGCGTCGGTGAGGGGTGTCCGCAGGGCACCGCGGAACACAGCGAGCTCTGCCAGTAGGGCCGTGGCGCGCTGAAACAACGAGGGGCCCGGGACCGCTCCAGCCGGTTCCTGGGCCCTCTGCTTTCCGGTGCCGCCCGGTCCGGCTAGTCGCCGCCGCCCTTGGCGAAGAGGGCCTCGATGACGGGGGCGTAGTGCTCGCTGACGACGTGGCGCCGCACCTTGAGGGACGGCGTCAGCTCGTTGCGCTCGATGGTGAAGTCGTTGGCGAGGATGACGAACTTGCGGATGGACTCCGCGCGCGACACGGAGCGGTTGGCGCCCTCGATGGCCTGCTCCACCTCGGCGCGAAGCGTGGGGTCCTCCGTCAGGGACTCCAGCGTCTGGCCTTCCTTGCCGTTCTTCTTGCTCCAGTGCTTGAAGGCGCCCGCGTCGATCGTGACGAGCGCCGCCACGAACGGCTTGCCCTCGCCCACCACCATGGCCTGGCTGACGAGCGGGTGCTCGCGGATGCGATCCTCCAGGGGCCCGGGCGCCACGTTCTTGCCCGCCGCGGTGACGAGGATCTCCTTCTTGCGGCCGGTGATGCGCAGGTAGCCCTCGGCATCCAGGCTCCCCAGGTCGCCCGTCTTGAGCCACCCGTCCTCGGTGAACGCGCCCTTCGTGGCCGCCTCGTTGTGCCAGTAGCCGCGCAGCACCTGGGGGCCCTTGGCGAGGATTTCCCCATCGTCGGCGATGCGCACCGTGGTGCCCGCCACGGGCTGGCCCACCGTGCCGATCCGGTTGGCGTGGTCGGCGTTGACGGCGAGCACCGGGCTCGTCTCGGTCATGCCGTAGCCCTCGAGCACCTTCACGCCCACTCCACTGTAGAAGTGATTGAGCCTCTCCTGCAGGGGTCCGCCTCCCGACACGAGGAAGCGCAACTGGCCGCCGAGGATGTCGCGCAGCGTGCGGTACACGAGCCGGTCGAACACGGCGTGCTGGATGCGCGTGAACAGTCCGACACCGCCCGCGGCGCGCTCGCGCGAGTACCGCACGGCCGTCTCGGTGGCCAGGTCGAAGATGCGCTCCCGGCCGGCCTGCTCGGCCTTCTGCCGCGCCGTCTGGAAGACCTTCTCCAGCACGCGGGGCACGGTGCCGAACCACGTGGGCCGCACCAGGGACAGCTCCTCCACGAGCTTGTTGGCGCTGGTGGCGAAGGCGATGGACATGCCGCGCTCCACGGACGCGAGGAAGAGGATCTTCGCCAGCGCGTGGGCGAGCGGCAGGAAGAGGATGGTGCGGTCCTCGGCGGTGAACGCCTGGCCCACGTGCTCGATCACCTGCAGCGAGTTGGCCCGGATGTTTCCGTGCGTGAGCTCGCAGCCCCGGGGCCGTCCGGTGGTGCCCGAGGTATAGATGAGCGTGGCCAGCACGCTGGTGTTGAGCCCCGCCAGACGCTCCTCCAGCCGCGCCTCGTCCACCGCGTCGCCGAGCTGCTGCAGGTGCTCGAGCGCCGCCTTGTCGATGACGAAGGTGTGCTTGCAGTCCGGCAGCCGCTCCTGGGACTGGCGGTAGAGGGCGTGCAGGGCGTCCGTCTCGAAGAAGGCGACCCCCGCGCCGCTGTCCTCAAGGATCCACGCCACCTGATCCGCGGACGAGGTCTCGTAGATGGGGACGGTGGTGGCCCCGGCGGCGAGGATGGCGAAGTCGAGCAGGGCCCACTCCACGCGCGTCTTGGACATCAACGCCACGCGCTGGCCGGGCTCCACGCCGAGCGAGATGAGCCCACGGGCCACGCGGCGCACCGTGCGCACGACCTCGGCGACGGTCAGGGGCTCGAAACGCTCGCCCACGCGGCGAGAGAACAGCACCTTGTCCGGGCTCTTGCGGGCGTGCTCCAGGAGGGGCTGGAGCAGGTGGGCGTCCGGAGGGAGCGAGAGCTGTCCCTGTCCCACGAATTCCTTGATTTGCGCGATGTTGCTCATGGGCGGCGGAACCTACTACGGCCCTCCATCGCCGTTGTCCCGATAATGCCGCTAAGCGTCATCCCGTCCTACGGGGCGCACTAATAGAGGTGATTTCTACCGCCGCGCGAGGATGCGGCCCTGTCCATCGATGGCGTACTCGGCGCCCGCGTCGGGCACGGCGAAGCCCGGGGCGCAGGTGGAGAGATCCGGCGAGAACAGCACGAAGAAGAGATCGTCCCGGGCGCGCATGACCACCGTCCGGTAGTTCTCCCACCGGGCGAGACATTGGAACTCGGGCCCTTGTTGCTCTTCGGCCCGTACGTGGGGAGGAAGGTAGTCGTTCATCGCCACGGACAGGGCCTTCATCATGGCCCCATCGAGGCGGACGCCTTCTTCGTAGGTGTCGGGGAACTTGATTCCGGCGGCGGCCTCGGGAGGCACCACCTCGGGCTTCCGGTGTTTGTAATAGCCGAAGTGGCCGAGCAGCGAACAACCCGGCGTGAGGCTCATGCAGAGGATCAGGAGGGGCAGTCGCTTCATGATCAGTTCCTCTCCGAGGATGCGTCACTCACGGAAGCCAGTCCTTGCCTTCGTACATCCGGATGTAGCCCAAATCATCGTAGACCTCGCCGATGGGAACCCATTTGCCTTGGCGCAAGGCCGAAACGATGCGAGTGGAATTGTTGTAGATGTATGTCCTGCACTCGCCAGTCTTCTCCCGGAAGAAAACCAGGAGCTGGTGGTCCCAGACCTTTCCCGTTTCCGTGTCGAAAAACCTAACGGGCCGCCGCTGGGCGGCGGCGCTCATGTCTCTCGGAGAAAAACCCCGGCTGTTCGGATGCGTGTGGGCCCCTCCGAGCAAAAGAGTCTTCGCGTGCGCTGGATCGTTGAGGCGGGTTGGCAGGGAACAGGTCTTGACCACCGGATCCAGGTTGCCTCGGATGTCGGACAGATAGCTGAGGTAGTCACTTGAATGAGCCCATCTGGCAGTCGGCGGGCCCGGACGTTGGGATTCGCATCCGCGCAGCCCAGGAGTTCCAGGCTCATCGTCAGCAGGACGAGCCAGCGCGCTTTCGCGGCATGCGGACGGCTCATCCCGGATTCCTCATGAGGCGCATCATGAGAGCGCGGGCACTTCGCCGTCAAACACGGGGCTGGCGCGTGCCGGGACTCGCGGTAGTTTCAGGGCGTGAACTCGGACATCGTCATCTTGGTCGTGGGCGCGGGGTTGATCCTCGGGTTCTTCTATTGGTTCCTGTCTCGAACCGAGGCCAGCCGCCTGCGCGACCAGTACTTCCTTCACGTCCACCAGCCTCGCGCCGAGGCCGAGGCCTCGCTCGCCCGGCACATGGCGCGTGCCCAGGAGCGCCACCCCGGCAAGTCCGAGGCGTGGTACCTGCGCCAGATCCTCGCCGAGCTGCGGCGCGACCGGCGCTGAGCCTCAGCGCGTTCCCGTCGCGCAGCGCTCCATCATCGTCCGCAGATCCTGCCGCGTCTGGGCCATCGCCTCGCGCCGCATGTCCTGGCGCAGCGCATTGGACAGCGACCGCGACAGCGTCTTGAGCACCGTCAGCTCCGCGGGCAGCCAGCGCCGCTCGTTCTTGCAGTCATCGATCCGCAGGAAGCCCCACCACTTGCCGTTGACGGTGCCCACGTTGATGGGGCTGAGCAGCACCGACTGCACGGCCTGCGCCTCCAGGTTCACGTTCAGCGAGCCCGGGATGTTGCGCGCCAGCTCCCAGATGGGCTGCCCGCGCGAGAGCACTTCCACCCAGCGGGGCATCTGATCGTACAGCGGGAAGACGCGCAGCAGGGGCGGCATCGCCACCGAGCCCCAGCCGTGCCGCAGGGGCGCCAGCCGCTTGCCGGGCATCGTCTCGGTGCTGTTCTCGTACACGAGCATCCGGTCCACTCCGAGCGCTCGGCCCACCATCTCCAGCGCGGAGGTCACCGCCGGACCCGAAAAACCTTGCTCCACCAACAACTTAGAGGCCTCGGTCACTTTCGCGAACGCTTCGACGGACATGGTTCTCTCCGGAGTGAGGGGGAGGGACCCCGGTACAGTGGCGCCCCCCGAGATGCCGTTTCCTTGACAGCGACAACCCGGATTAAACGGGAAAATTGCCGTTCATGTCAATGTAGCCGTGAATTTCTTGCTCCACGGCAAATTCGGTTCACCGAGGGCGCGTCTTGAGGGCGGGGGCCCGCGTCCGGGCGCGATCGCCTGAGTGCATGCTCCGTGTCTGGAGGGCTTCCCGTGGCGGTCGGCGTTCATACCTTTCCCCGGCCATGGAACCTTCTTCATCGATTTTCGACGCCTCCCCGCCGACGCCGGAACGCTGGGAAGAACCCAACACGCAGAACGATCACAACGAGATGCGGGGCCCCATGGCCCTGCCTCCTGGGTTTCAGGCCTTCAGCCACGCGCTCTACCAGTCCACCTGCTTGCGGCCCGAGCCGGGGCACCGGGTGGAGCTGGTCAACAACGGGTTGGTGTTCGACGAAATCTGTGACGCCATCCGTCAAGCGAAGGAGTCGGTGCACATCGTCGTCTTCATCTGGCGCAAGTGCGAGCCGTCGGATCGCATCGTGGAGGCGATGCTGGAGCGGGCGAAGGAAGGCGTGTCCTGCCGCGTGGTGGTGGACCCCTGGGGCAGCGAGGTGGACAACTTCGGCCCCACGGTGGAGCAGCGGCTGCGTCAGGGAGGGGTCGAGGTGCACTACTTCCGGCCCCTGTCGGAGCGGTGGCTCGGGCGCATCTTCGGGCGCACCCACCACAAGCTCGTCATCGTCGACGGGAAGGTGGGCTTCACCGGAGGCTTCGGCATCTGGAAGTCGTGGCAGGGCGATGGCCTGTGCCCGACGGAGTGGCGCGACACCAACGTGCGGGTGGAAGGCCCCGCGGTGCACGACATGCAGCTCGCCTTCGCGCGCATGTGGCAGGAGTGTGGGGGCGCGCTCCTGCCGGAGAGCTGCTTCCCCGTGCTGACGCCCCGGGGCGGCGCGCACGCGGGCTTCATCGAGAGCGCGGGCGTGTCCGGCATCTCCGACGCCGAGCGCATGCTGCGCATGGTGTTCGCCGCGGCGCGTGAGCGCCTGTGGATCTCCAACGCCTACTTCACGCCGCCCAAGGCCATCCTGGAGCAGCTCCTGGAGAAGCGGAAGCAGGGCGTGGACGTGCGGGTGCTCGCGGCGGGCCCGGTGCATGACTGGCGGATCGTCCGGGCCTCGCAGCGCGCCACGTACGAGAAGCTGCTCAAGGGCGGCATCCGCATCTGGGAGTACCAGCCCTCCATGCTGCACTCGAAGACGGTGCTCGTGGACGACTGGCTGGGCGTGGTGGGCTCCACGAACCTGGACGCGCTGTCGCTGCACCGCATGCGCGAGGGCTCCCTGGTGGTGGCCGATCGCAAGCTGGCCTCGGGCCTGGAGTCGGGCTGGCACCATGACATGAACTGCGCCAAGGAGATCACGCTCGGCAAGGGCGGCCGGGGCAAGACGAACCCCTGGCGTCGCTTCGCGCGGCGGGTGACGCAGTTGCTCGCGTTGGACCGCTAGTCACACCCCCACGAGCGGGCACATGGAGCGCACCGGGCACGTCTTCCCTGAAGGATGGTGACTCCGGGCGTCAGGTGGAAGAGGTGACCCTCGCGGTCATCCGCCCGTGCTCAAGTCGAGCGTGTACCAGCGGTCACATCCGAAATGACCCGTGGCTCCCATGGGCGCGGACAGCGGTTGGAAGCCCAGGCGCCGGTAGAGCGTCTGCGCCTGGGTCATTGCGGCCAGGGTTTCCAGGTAGCACGTGCGGTAGCCCGCTCCCTGGGCGAAGGCCAGACACTGGCGCAGCATCCGCTCGCCCAGGCCGCGTCCTCGCGCCTCGGGATGGAAGTACATCTTGCGCAGCTCACAGACGCGGGTGTCACCTCCGTCCAGCGGGGCGATTCCCCCTCCGCCCATCACCCGGTCCGCTTCGTCCACCACCACCCAGTAGGCCCGGCCTGGAACCGCATAGGCCGCGGTCAAACCATCCACCTCCATGTCGTGGATGGCGAAACCCGGACCATCCGCCCCGAACTCGGGCATGACCGAACGGATGACCGCCGCCATCGCACTGTCGTCCCGTGGCTCGATGGGACGGATCTTCCATGCTGTGCTCATGAGCGGGCACGCTTCCATAGCCTTCGTTCAGAGGCCAGCGCTCGTGGCGTTTCAAATCCCCCGTCCTGCCCCCGAGGACCTTCCCGAATCGCGGCCCCGCGGAAGATTCATGCCCGGGAAGGTCTTGTCCGTCCGCGCTTCCGCGAGCCCAGGTCCTTTCCCGGGGGGACAGGCATGAGTGGACACACAGGGGGAGCGCCAGCGCTCTTGTGGGCGGCGGTGTGTGGACTGCTACTCGCGGGCTGCGAGGGCGGCGTGGGACCGGGGGAGCGGGTCTGGGGCAGTGGCTCCATCGTGGAGCGGGAGGTGGTGCTGACGGGCTTCACCGGCGTGCAGGTGGGCTTCGGCGTGCACGCGGACATCACCGTGGGCACTCCCGAGCGGGTGGTGCTTCGCGGGGATGACAACCTGCTCGCGCTCATCCAGATGAAGGTCGTGCAAGGGATGCTCGTCGCCGACCGGGACCCACGCTGGGCGCAGAACCCGCCCACTCCCTCCGAGCCCATCCGCCTCACCGTCGTCACCCCCCGCCTGACCCAGCTCCGGGTAAGTGGGGGGGCCCTCGCGCGGGCCTCGGGAGTGGACTCGCCGGACTTCTCCCTGCACGCGAGCGGCGGCAGCGAGGTGGGGGTGTCGGGCCAGGCCGGACGGCTCACCCTGGAGGCCTCGGGGGGCAGCGCGGTGGACCTGCGGGAGTTCGTCCTGAATGAGCTCGAGCTCGACGCGAGCGGCGGCTCGCGGGTGCATGCGAACGTGTCGGGAAGCGTCTCGGGTGACCTGTCGGGCGGCGCCCAGCTCACCTGCGAGGGGCAGCCCACGTCGCGTGGGGTGTCGACGTCGAGTGGTTCGGGCGTGAACTATCCCTGAGCCCGGCCGCCTCCTTGCCCACCGTGTCATCGCGGTGGGGTGGATTCCCCGGCGGGGCGCCTCTATACACCCGCCCGGGAAGTCCCACTCGGAGACATCGCACATGGCCAACAAGGTCAAGGCAGTTCTCATCGGGGGTACCGGCTACGGCGGGTCGGAAATCCTCCGTCGGCTCCTCTTCCACCCCCACGTGGAGGTGGTTCGCATCACCTCGGTGGACAACATCGGCAAGAAGGTGGGTGACGTCCACTTCAACCTGGCGGGCCTCTCGGACCTGACCTTCCAGGAACTGCCCCCCGTGCAGGCCGTGGCGGGCGCGGACGTGGCCTTCCTGGCCATGCCCCACAAGACCACCGCGAAGGTGGTGTTGGAGCTGCTCGCCTCGGGCGTGCGCATCGTGGACCTGTCGGGCGACTTCCGCCTGCGCGACGCGGCCGCGTACGCGAAGTTCTACGGGGTGGAGCACCCGGCGCCGAACATGCTCACCGAGGGCTCCTTCACCTACGGCCTGCCCGAGCTCAACCGCGAGGCCATCCGCCAGGCGCGCTACATCGCGAGCCCCGGCTGCTTCGCCACCACCATCGCGCTGGGCCTGCTGCCGCTCGCGCGCGCGGGCCTGCTCTCCGGCCCCATCCACACCGTGGCGGCCACGGGCTCGTCGGGCAGCGGCGCCAATCCGCAGATCACCACGCACCATCCGCTGCGCGCGTCCAACCTGCGCACCTACAAGCCGCTGGAGCACCAGCACATCCCGGAAATCCTCCAGACGCTGCGCGCCGCGGGGGCGAACGAGGACACGTCCCTGGAGTTCGTGCCGGTGTCGGCGCCGCTGCCGCGCGGCATCTTCGCCACGTCCTTCGCGGACGTGCCGGCGGCCACCACCCAGGAGCAGCTCAACGCGGCGTGGAAGAGCGCCTTCGCGAACGAGCCCTTCATCCGCATCATCAGTGGAGGCCGTCAGCCCGAGGTGGTGGGCGTGGCGGGCAGCAACTACGTGGAGGTGGGCTTCACGCTGGGGCCGGTGACGGGTGGCACGCGGCGCGTGGTGTGCTTCTCGGCGCTCGACAACCTGGTGAAGGGCGGCGCGGGCCAGTCCATCCAGAGCTTCAACCTGATGATGGGCTGGGACGAGCGCCTGACGCTCGCCGAGCCGGGGCTGTGGCCGTGAGCGGACTGGCGGACTTCCGGGGACGCTGGTTCGTGGTGAAGATTGGCGGCGAGCTGGCACAGGACAGGCCGAGGCTCGCCGCGAGCGTGGGCGCCGCCGTGCGGGCCTTCCTGGACGCGGGCGTCCGCGTGGCCGTCATCCACGGCGGCGGGCCCCAGGCGACCGAGCTGCAGAAGAAGCTCGGCCTGCAACCGAGGATGGTGGCCGGACGGCGCTACACGGACGAGGCCACGCTCGAGGTGATGAAGATGTCGCTCGCGGGCCAGGTGTCCGTGGACGTGGCGGCGGCCTTCCGCCTCGCCGGGGTGCCCGCCCTGTGCACGACGGGCATGTCCGCGGGGCTCATCCACGCGCGGCGCCGGCCGCCCAAGGTGATGAGCGGCGCGGGGCCCGAGCCGGTGGACCTGGGCCTGGTGGGCGACGTGGTGGGCGTGGACACGGACGTCTTCGGGCGCATCGCGGACGCGGGGCTGGTGCCCGTGCTCGGCTCGCTCGCGGGCGACGACCAGGGCCAGGCCTTCAACATCAACGCGGACACGGTGGCCACGCGCGTGGCGGCGAAGCTGGGCGCGGCCAAGCTCTTCCTGGTGTCCAACGTGCCCGGCGTGCTCGCGAACAAGGAGGACCCCTCCACGCGGTTGCCCACGCTCACGCCCGCCCAGGCGCGCGAGAAGATCGCCTCCGGGGTCATCCAGGGCGGGATGATTCCCAAGGTGGAGGAGAGCCTGGAGATGCTCGAGGAGGGCATCGAGGCCATCCACATCGTCGGGCTGTCGCCGCCGGACGCGCTCCTGCACGAGGCCGAGCGGCCAGGCAGTCACGGGACGGCTTTCCTCCGAGGGTAGGGGAGGGGGCGTGCGTCCGTGTGGGCGCGTGCGGTAGTCTGCGCACGCGCCCCGATTCCGAGGGGCGCGTCATCGAAGGGGTTGTCCCGTCATGTATTGCGCGTCCTGTCGGCAGGAGCGGCTGGGTGGCCAGCTCTGCGCGGCGTGCGGCGAGGCCATGGAATCGCGCGGTCGCGACGTCCTGGAACAAGAACTCGCCCATATCGACTTCCTGCTCGAGGAGCTCGAGCACTGGGATACCTCGGCCGTTCCCCAGGGTGCCCGCAACTACCTGGTCCAGCGCTACGAGCGGCAGTGCCGCATCCTGCGTCTGGTGATCGCGGAGACCCGGCCCCAGGCCGTGGCCCCCGTGCCCGTGCCCGTGCCCGTGCCCGTCCCGCTCGTCGAGGAGGTAAAGCCCAATCCGGGTCTGGTCTTCTTCGCGACAGCCGGGTCGGAGTCCGCGCCCGAGCCCGAGCCCATGAAGGCAGAGGACTCGAGGGAAGAGTCGCGGGAGGAGGCGCCCGCGGAGTCCTTCTCCTACGCGGACTTCCGGGCCGAGAAGGCTCAAGAGGAGGCTCAAGAGGAGGCTCGGGAGGAGGAGATGCCACGGCGGGACTTCCTGCCGCCCGTGACCACCGAGCCCCTGTTCGAGGCTCCGGTCCGCCGCACCAACGCCGCGCGTCTCGTGGAGGAGGTGTCCACCTGGAACACCATCTGGAAGCCTTTCCTCTACGAGAGCATCGGCTGGTTCATCGGCGCCTTCCTCATCGTCGCGGGTTCGCTCTACCTCGCCTTCGATAGCTGGGCCGGGCTCACATCCTTCTCCCGCTCCCTGGTCGTCTACGGGATGACCGCGGGCTACTCCGCCGCCTTCTCCATCTGTGGTGCGCTGCTCTGCCGCCGTGACACGCTCGCCAGCGCGGGCCGCATTCTCGGGCTCATTGGCGCCGCCGTGGCTCCCTTCGCGGGGCTCGCGCTGGGCCCGGTGGGTGGCCTCGGCCTCGATGGCATCTCGCCCGTGTTGCTCGTGCCGCTGTTGATCGGCTGGGCCGTGGCGTCCGCGAAGCTCGTGCACAAGCCCGCGGAGTCCTTTGACGCTCCCTCCCGGAAGTTGCTGCAAGGCGCGCTGGTGGGCACCACGCTGATGATGGGGCTCGCGCCCCTCTTCGCGCGAGTGGGCGCTCCCGCCTTCTGGCTCGATGTCCTGCCCTGCGCCTTCTTCTACGTCCTCGCGCGCCAGTCCACCGACGAGTCCCGGGAAGGCAAGGCGCTCGCCTTCGTGCTGGGTGCGTCTTCCTATCTGTTGTTGCTCTATGGCGTTCGGTTGCACGTGGCGCTCGGGGCCGAGGGCGTGCCTCCCGCCCTGGGCAGCTACGCGCCCTTCCTCGCCTTCCTGTTCGCGACCTGTCTGCGCTTCCGCGAGCTGGATCCCGAGGAGGCGGCGGATTCGCTGTCCGTGGGGGTCGCCGCCCTCCAGGTGGGGTGTGTGGTGCTGGCGGCCACGGGCTCGCCTCCGGCCTTCTTCCTCACCGCGGCCACCTTCGTCTGGACCGTGTTCGGATTGTCCCAGGGGGCGCCGGGCCGGTTGCCCTGGCTGTATGCCGTCTACGCGGGCACCTACCTCGCCTACACCTCCGTGGATCAACTCCTGCCTGGCGGGGTGCGCGCCTCGCTCGAGGCGTTCCGGGACTCCTGGTTCGACGGGGCGAGCGCGATGCAGGTGCGTGCGTTCTCGGCCCTGCCTTTCGTCGTGGCGGGCACGGTGGGAGCCGGGTGGCTGTTGTCCCGCTCGGCGCGGACCGATTCGGAGGACGACGAGGCGCGCGTGGAAATCCTCCTGCGTTCCACCGCGGTCGCCAGTCCTCTCTTGGTCCTCGCGAGCCATGCGGGGTTGAACTCGTATCCGGCCTTGTGGTGCACGCTCGTGCTGATGGCGCTGTGCGTGGCCAGCGGCTGGCGCTTCGAGCGCCTGTACCTGTCCCTCGTTGGCGCCGCGATCAGTGCCCTGCTCCCGTTCTCCGCGCCGTGGCTTTTCGGACCCGCGGTCGCCTCGGTGGTGTGTGGTGGGATCGCGCTCGGGTTCGCCTGGCTGCCCCGGAGGTCCGCGCCCCGTGCGGGAACGGGATTCCACGTGGCGGCTGGGTGGCTGTCGTCGGCGGGCTTCTTCTTCTCGCTGCAGGGGGGCACCCAGGCGGCGGCGCTGGTGGGCATGGGCCTGTCGGGGGCGGCCATGTTGCTCGTGGCCTGGAACCTCGCCAACCCGTACCTGCTCGCCGTCGCGGCCTGTGGGGCCGCGGCCGTGGTGCCCAAGCTCGCGAGCTTCGGGGGCCCCGAGTGGGTGCCTCCGGCGCTGGCACTCGCCGCCTGTGGGCTCGCGGTGTTGAGCGGGCGGTCGGAGCGCTTGCGGTTGCTCGCGGCGTCGGGCGTGGCCTACGCGCTCCTGGCGTTCGTCTGGGGCGTCGGCGCGCAGGTACCCTGGTTTGGGGTCACCGTGCTCCTGGCGGCGGCCGCCGTGGGCGTGGCGTCGATGCGCCTGCCCGACGTGCGTCCGCTCGCGGTCATCCTGGGCGGTGTCGCGCTGCTGTCCCGCGTGGGTTTCCTGCACGTCTGGCCCTGGATGACGCCGGGGCTGTCCATGGCCCTGTTCGTCCTGTGGTCCCTGGGGGCCTCGGTCATCGCCGCGCGCCGGGGCCGTGACGCGAGCACGTTCACCGCCGGAGTCGTGGCGCTCGTCTATCCAGTGGCCGTCGCGTTCTCCGCGTCTCGTTCACAGCCCTATCCGCTCGCGCTGGGCGGGATGCTCGCGGCCCTGTTCACCGCGCGCTCGCTGCATCCGTCCTTGGCCGTGGTGTGCGCGTCCCTCTGGACGGCCGCGCTGTTGGGGAAGGGGTTCCGCGCTCCTCACGCGCTGGGCGTGGCCACGATCCTGAGTCTGCTCGCGCTCCTGGAGTCGAACCGCACGGCCTCGCGTGTCCTCGCGGGGGGGCGCCGCTTCGCGCTCGCGGCGACCCTGTGCGCCATGCCGTTCCTGTTGGTGGCCTGTGTGTTGGCCAATCGGGTCCTGGCGCCCTGGGTTCTCGTGGGCACGGTGGTTCTGCCCTGGGTCTGGACTCGGGCCAACCGCGAGCCGTTCTTCGCCGCGCTCTCTCCGCTGTGGGTGCTCCTCCTGCTCGGGGATGAGCCCCGACTCAGGGGGATTGGCTCCCTGTTGCCCTTGTTCATGCTGGGGATGGTGCGTGCCGCGGAGCATCTGCCCGCCGCCCGCCGCCTGCTGCTCGGGAAGGAGGAAGACGCGGCCGTGCATCGGCTCTCCTCTTATATGCAGGGGGCCCTGACGCTGGTGGGCGTCCTCGCGGTGTACATGACACGGCTCCGCCCCGAGCATTTGGCTCCGCTCGTGTTCGCGCTCGTGCTGATGCCGGGACCCAGGCCCTCCGTGCGCGTGGCGCTGAGCGCGGGCCTGATGTCGCTCCGTCCCGCGCTGCACCCGGTGGGCATCGTCCTGTTGCTCGCGCTCGGCTTCCTCTCGCACCACCTGCCGCTCCGCCTGGCGCTCTTCTTCCGTGCGCCGAAGGATGAGCGTCTGTTGCCGGTGTCGGTGGTGGGCGCGCTGGTGCTCGCCTCGGCGTCGCTGGTGGTCGAGCCCTCGTCGGGCGCCATCCTGGTGCTGTCGGGGGTCCTGCTGGCGGGCACCTTCCTCCTGTCCCAGGGCTGGATGTTGACGGTGTCGTTGCTCACGTTCGCCGGTGCGTCGTTGGGCCGGACGCCGGAGCACGTCTTTCTCGAGTGGCGTCCGGAAGCGGCGCTGGCCTTCGTGGGCGTGGCGCTCGCCTCGGCCGTCCTGTCGGCCCTGTGTCAGCGGGGGAGCGTGCAGCGCGTGCTGAGCCAGCTGGTGGCGCGTGTGTCGCCAGGGCTCGAGTCCACCTGGAGCGAGCCGTTGTGGTTCGCGGGCGCGATCGCCCTGGCGATTCCCGTGGTGCAACACCTGGGCTTCCTGCACTTCGGCGGGATGCCCCTGGGCGTGGCGCTGCTGGGCGGGCTCACGGCGCTGGTGTTGATGGTGACGCGCGAGCGGTTGATGGCCAACGTGGCCACGGCGCTATTGGCGGGGGTGTTGCTCGCGGCGATCCCGCCCCTGTGGTCGCCCGCGGTGCTGAGCGGCACGGGTCTGCTGCTGTGCATGGCGGGCACGTGGCTGGACAAGCGGGACGTGGACGTGGGCGTGGCGCTGCATCACGCGGGCTGGATGATGTCGCTCGCTTCCGTTCTCGGGCTGCGCAGCTGGACGCATCCGGGCACGCCAGCGTGTGTGCTGTTGGGACTCGGCTCGGCGTGGGCGGTGGTGTACCGGCGCCGCGAGCGCGAGTGGGTGGGGTGGATCGCCTCGCTCGTGGTGCAGCACATATTGCTGAGCCACGTGGGCGCGGTGTTCTCCACGGGCAAGGGCGCGGCGCTCATCCTGCCCTTGTTCGGCGCGGGCAGTGCGTTGCTGGCCACGCTGGCCCTGTCCGTCGCGGGCGAGCGCGTGCGCCGGAGCGTGGGCCATGGCTTCGCCCAGGTGGCGATGGTGGAAATCCTCCTGGGCCTGGTTCTGGTGTCCGGTTCTCCGGACTCGGTGCGAGGGGCGCTCATCGCCTGTGTCAGCCTGGCGGTGCTCTTCTTCGCGCTGGTGCGCCGCGCCATCCGCGAGGAGGACGAGATGTCCGCCTTCCTGGCGCAGGGGACGCTGGTGTTCGGCTACCTGTCGGCGCGCCTGCACGCGGTGGCCTCGGGGCTGGGCACGGCGGACAGTCTGGTGGCGCTGGCGGGCGGCGTGCTCTTCTCCGGCCTGTATGTCTTCGCGCAGCGCGAGGGCGCGGGCTTGCCCGCCTTCCGGCGTCCGGCGTTGTGGGGGGCCTTCCTCTTCCCCATGGCGGGTCTGCTCACCGCGCCGTGGCATCAGCCGCTGTACGTGGCGGCGCTGCTCGTGGGCCATGCCGCGCACTTCGCCGCGTTGGCCTCGCATCCCTCTCAGCGCGGGATGGGCTCGCTGGTGTCGGCGGCGGCCTTCAACGCGGCGCTCGTCCTGGTGTGGATGGGCACGGGCGCGGGGGATCCCCAGTTCTACGTCATCCCCGCGGGCATCTCCTTGCTGGTGCTGCTGCGGGTGTTCCGCGACTCGATGGATCCCGACACCCAGGCGAGGCTGCGTGCCGTGGCCATCACCTTCATCTACGTGGCGGGGGCGTGGAGATCGCTCCTGTTCCAGGATGGCCACGCGATGTTGCTGTGCGTCCTCGTGTGCGTGGTGGGCGTGATCGCGGGCGTGGCGCTGCGCATCCGCTCCTACGTCTACCTGGGCAGTGCCTTCATGGTGACGTGCGTGGTGGCCAACCTGGCGCGCTTCGGCACGAGGGACCATCGCGTGGGCGCGGCCTTCCTCTCGCTGCTGGGCATCGGAGTGGTGGGCTTCATGGTGCTCTTCACCGCGAAGCGCGCCGAGCTGCTGGCACGCTACGAGCGGGTGCGCGCCATGCTGGACACCTGGGAGGGGTGAGGCTCAGCGGCGCCCCGCGAGGCGCCGCCGGAAGACGGGCACACCGCACCTCACGTCAGTGCCAGCCTCGTCCGTCGAGGCTGGCACCCGCTGACAAGACCTACTGGAAGCTCACCTTGCCGTCCCGCTGATAGCAGACGTGCGGCACGCCATCCGTGGGACGAACCGCCACACTCGGGCGCGTGCCGTCCTGCACCGTCCCGAGCTGGGTATACGTCCAGAATCCCTGCGCGTCCGTCGTGCTGAGCTCCAGCGTCGTCCCATTGCGCATGGCAACGACGGGCTTTCCCGCGCCGTACGCCAGGTCAGAGGAGGCGTACTTGTAGTCGACCGGGGAGGGGTTCTGGGTGGTGGACGAGAGGGGCGTGCCAACCGTGATGTCATCGATGGCTGTCCTTTCGCCTTCCCAGATCCAGTTTGAAAGCGCGAAGAGGTGCTGGTCCGGGCCCCAGACCATCGCGAGCCAGCGGACGGAGGCGGATGGGGTATCTGCCAGACGGACGGACTCAACGACCGAGTTCCTGAGGACTCGCAGGTAGTTGTTGGCGTTGTTGTTGGCGACCTGGTACGTGATGAAATACAGCGCCCCAGTCGCGTCGAAGACAGGGTCGCTCGTGAGCTGGTGGGTGGTGCTGAGGGGGAGCAGCACGGTGGCCCAGGTGTTGGCCGGCGTCCGGGTCGCGACCCGGATGCTCCCCGGGGAGTTGTCGCCGAAGACGATGACCGGCTGCTGGCCCTGCGTGGGATTGAGCGCGATGCCCATCCGAGTCGTGGCCGCAGTGTAGACCTCCTCGCGAACCCATACACCATTGACGCGCGTGGCGTATCCAACACGCGTAACGTAGGAGATGGCGCCCGTCCCCTTGATATAGCCGACGTGCGGCGTGCCGCTCACCGGGTCGATCGCCAGCACGGGCTTCGCGGTGAATACCCCGCCGTTGTTGAGCCCGGGACCATCAATCTGCTCCGTCTTCCACGTCGTGCCGTCCCAGCTCGCGTACCACAGGGTGTTGTGGGTGTCGTTCGTGTAGACGACATGTCCCTTGCCCGCGTTGTCGAACGCGAGCTCGCAGGTGCCGCCCGTGACATTCGGGCCCGTGTCGATCGCCGTGCTGGAAGCGAGCGGAGAGGCAATCACGTTGAATTTGAACGAGCCCTCCGCCCTCTTTCCGGACTCCGTCTCGACCGAGACAGACAAGGAAGCCGTCCCCGCCGCGGGCAGCCTCCACGTGACTCGCTCCGCGTCGGGCTCGAGGGCACCGGCGTTGGCGCTCCAGCGCACCGCGCTGAGGACCTCGCCGGAGGCGACGATCCTGAAGCGCTCCGCCGTGCTTTCGACGTAGGGGCCCGCTCCGCCCTCCCGCTCGATGAGCAGCACCACGTCTCCGGGCCCGTGTGAGGTGATGACCTCGGCGGGCTTGGGCTCGCTGCCGCAAGCGGCGAGCAGCGTCAGGCCGCTCAACATGAGAATCCAGGAAACAACCCTCTTCTTCAGCATCACTCGAGTTCCTCTCGGATGGAGTCGGCGAGCCCGGCCCGCCAACCCTGGGGGGGGTCTGCTCCAGGAATTCCGTCAACGGATGGACAACACAAAGGGTCTACGAGAATCGCCCCTGACAAGCAGGTCACCAGCGCCTACGCACCCGGCGCGGTCTCTATGGGTTGGGGGTGAGGCTGAGGCGCCGCCTGAAGACAGGCACGCTTCGGACGACCTGGAAACCGTGGCGCTGGTAGAGCCTCAGCGCCGCGTCGTTGCGCGCGGCGGCCTCCAGTTCGAACCGGTCCACCCGCTCGGCCCGGAGCAGCTCCAGGGCTCGTCCCAGCGCATGTTCCCCGAGCCCGGTGCCGCGCAGCCCGGGTTCCCGGCCCAGCGTCCTCACCTCGCCCGTGCGGCTGTCCTCCCGCGTGTGGACGCGCACGGTCGTGAACGCCTGGACCTTCCGGCCTTCCACCAGGACCTGGGGCCGACCCAGGGCGCTCAGGGGACCCTGGAGGACGCAGGCTTCGGCGCGGTCGAGGAGGTGATGGAGCGCCTGGGGCGTCCATTCGCGCTCCCGGAGTCCCAGCAGGGCGAGGTCCGCGCTGTGGTCCACGTTGGCGCACGTGTCGACGATCGTGGCGACCACCCACCGTCCCCGCTCATCCTCCAGGTCGAGCACGGCCTCCGGTCCACGCACCAGTCCAGTGACGATGCGGTGCGCGTCTTCCAGGCTCATCCCTGGGACGGGATGTGTTTGGACAAAGGTGGCCACCTCGGCCCAGGATGAAGTCCCGTTGTCGTGATTCATGCCGCGCCTCCCGGGGAAAACCCATGCACCGCTCGCCCTACCCGACGCTTCTGCTCTGCACGGTGGTCTCGCTGTCCGCCCAGGCCCAGGACATGGCCTATCAAAAGACCCTTCTGGGTGAGCGTGTCACGCGCGAGGAGTTCGGTGCGTTCCAGGGTCATCTGGCCCGGCTCACCTCGCCCACCGGTGAGTCGGAGCCTCCGGATGCCATGTCCAGGGTTTCGAGATGGTACCAACCCGCCCAGTACATGCGGGGCCCTGGCTTGGAGCCCGTGAGCGAGGCCCAACTCCAGAAGGAGCTCGACCGGACCCGGACGCTCGTGATGCGCAACGCGTACGAGCAACTGCAACTCGAGGCGTCCTTCGCGCCACTCCTGAACCTGGAAGGCGTGACGCCCGAGGTGCGCGTCCTCTCGCTCAAGAACGACAAGGGCCGTCCCGTGGCCGTCACCTCGCGTCCGTCCTCGCCCATCGAGGGGGGCCGGTTGATCTCCTCGCTCGTGCTCGAACAGGAGGCCAGCTCGAAGACCTTCTCCAAATGGAGCGGCGGCGCGGAGGTGGTGCTCGCCATCCCCTCGGGCTACGAGCAGGTGCGGTTCGACGCGGAGGACGTCGGCCAGACGAAGAGCGGCTTCACCCTGGAGGCCTGGGGCTCCCGCGTCCAGCTCCGCCATACCCCCGTTTCCGGACAGGACGTCACCTTCCTCGCCCATGCCGGCAATGGGCTCGCGCTCGCGCCCATCAAGGCCTCGAGGCTTCCGCTCGCGGAGTGGGAGCTGGCGCGCAAGGTGTCGAAGATGAAGTGGGAGGACGTGCCCGACCAGGTCGACGCGCCCGAGGACGACGGGCCGGTGGTGCTCACGTGGGATTACAGCGCCCCGCCGGCGCGCCTGGACATCTTCGTGCCGGGCAAACCCGTGAAGCACACGGTGAAGATGAAGCTCGTTCCGGCGGCCGAGAACACCCGAGCGGAGCCGCCGGACGAGGTCGCGATCACACCCCGCTGGTGCGACCTGGACGCGCCCGCGCTCACCCAGGCCCTTCGCGTCGATGCCTCGCGCACCCGGGGTGACTTCTTCGGGACTCCCGTGCTCTTCGTGCAGTTGCCCGCCTGCGACGAGGGCGCCTTCGCCGAGGTCCGGTTCAACGACATGAAGTCCCTCACCGGCGCGGGTGAAGTGCTCGCGGAGGTGCGGCTCCGGGAGGAGGGTTTCCAACACGCCTCGTTCTCGGTGCCGGTGTATTTCAGCAACGCCCAGTCGACGTCCTCCACGGATCCCTCGTTCCGGCGGCTCGTGCGTGTGCGCGGTGAGGTCCAGGTGCGATGGCCCCGGGTGCGCGTCGTGGAACTCACTCCGGCGGCGCCCAGGGCCGAGGGCGTTCGAGCCACGTTCGCGGGCAAGAAGCTCACCCTGGAGCAGGACGCGGCCATGGGTGCCCGGCTTCTCGCATCCGTGGGCAGCGCGCCGGACTGGGTGCGCGAGAACCCCCTGGTCACCGATGCCGAGGGGAAGATCCTGCTGGGAGAGCGGGGGCGGACGACGGAGGGCAAGCGCTCCACGAAGCAGGAGTACCTCTTCGACATCCCCCCCGTCCGCGTGCGGTTGCTCTACGCGTCCGAGGTGCTTCGCGTCTCCGTGCCCTTCGATGTCACCTTCCCACCTCCGCCCGACCTTCGGGAGCCCCTCCATTGATGCGCGTCCGCCATTCTGTTGAGATCCCCACCGCATCCGGAGCTTCGTGCTGAACGGCCTGGCTCCTGGGCCGCGCGGATGTGGATGGGAGCGCTGTCATGCTGTCGCGTTCGATGTTGGGCGGATTGCTCGCGCTCTGGGTGGGTGCCGTGGCGGGTGGCTCAGCGCTCCAGTGGAATTATGTGAACGCTCCCGGGGCTCGTGGGGCCCAGCCCGAGAATTGGCCCGAGGCGAGCCTCGTGAAGCGCGAGTCCACGGGGCTCACCCTGGTGATGCTCGTCCACCCGCGCTGTCCCTGCACGCGCGCCAGTCTTCGGGAACTCGCTTCCGTGATGGAGCAGACGAAGGGACGGCTCTCCGCGCACGTGCTCCTGTGGGTCCCCGAGTCGGCTTCCTCCGACTGGCGTGACGGCGAATTGTGGCGGCGGGCGCGAAAGATTCCAGGAGTCCAGGTGCACGCGGATGTCCGGGGCGAGGAGGCCCGGCGCTTCGGGGCGCTCACCTCCGGCCACACCGTGGTGTACGGTCCTGACGGGCGGTTGTTGTTCTCCGGAGGCCTCACCCCGGCGCGAGGCCACCCGGGCGAGAGCGCGGGCAAGGAAGCCATCTTGGCGCTCGCGCGGGAAGAGAAGCCGGAGTGGGCGCGCACGGACGTGTATGGCTGCGGCCTGCGCGACTCCTCCTCGCGGGCTCCGGCACCCTGAGGTCCTTCCAGACGGACGGTACTTCCCCGAGGGGGTGGATCCGATATGATGCTGAAATGCAGGTGATGAATCTCCGAGCCGCGCTGGTGGGGTTATGCCTTCTCGGGTGCGCCAGCAGCCCGCGTGGTGCAAAAGAGACCGAAGATTACGGCTTCGTCGAGGGCTCCGAAATCGTCTGGGTGCGTGGGCCCTGGGAGGACATCCGTCCCTCGGGGAACGTGGATGAAGTCATCGACCAGCTCTGCCCGGCGGTGATGGCACTGCCAGGAGCGCGGCTGGGCGAGTACGGCCAAGAGTACTGCGGCGTCATCTACTCGTTCGAGGATGGCTTCTACTACGCGAGCAGGCCATCCCCCTTGACGAAAGCGGCGCTGGTGGGCCCGAGCAGACTGAAATCCTGTTTCTCACCCGCGGTGGTGAAAGACTCTCGGGGCCAGCTCGAGCCGCTCGCGGACTTCCACAGCCATCCATGGCCATCCTCTCCCTTGAGCGAGCCAGACAGACGAGGGAGAAACCAGCGCTATCGCGTTCGCATCCAGTTCGACACGACCTGCCGTGTCCAGAAGCTCGTGCCGCACGTCCGTGAGGCCCGAGCCGGCGAGGTCTATGAACGGCAGGAGGGGAGTTGGAAGCTCATCGGCAACATCCAACCCGAGGACAAGGACTCGGGCTTCATCACCCCTGTGCAACCATGAATACCCACTTGCATTCGCGGCGCCGTTGGGAGGACTTCATGGGAAGAGCCGTCGGCCTGCTGCTGTGTTTCTCCTTGTCTGGCTGTATGACGGTCCGAAGCCACGTCCATTTCGTGCCGGCTGAAGAGGCCGCCTGGTTCAAGTTCGGAGAGGATCTGCCCGAAGAGGGCAGGGTCGAGCTCTCCGGTAACCGCGCCGCGGCCATGCGGCTCGCCATGGAGCGCTTCCTCCCGTGGAATGTCCGCCCCCAGTCCGGAGCGAGCCGCAGCGACATCTGCGTCCTCCAGCGCCAGTCCTGGGACGTGGAAACGGCTCCGGGGAAGGACGGAACCATGCTTGTCCGCTTCACCCTCGCTCCCGGGGCTTGTTACCGGGGGACTCCGCCGCTGGACATGGATGCCACCTACGAAGTGGACGTGCGCAAAGGGAGCTTGCTGGAGAGGGACCCGATGCAGCCACCTCCCGAACTTCCCAGGGAAGGGCGGCTTCGCCTCGAGGGCAACGTGGCCGCGGCCATCCTGCTCGCCCTGGAGGACTTCCTTCCCGGTGAGGCCAGACCTCCCGAGGGTGCTCGTCCCGAAGAGGCCTGTCTCTACCGGCCCGATTCCCATGATGTCACGGCGGCTCCGGGTCCCACGGGAGTCGTGCAGGTCCGATTCACCATCGATGAGCAGGCCTGTCCGACGGAAGCGCTCAGGGGCTCCTCGGGAGCCCTCGCCAGCATGGACAGGACCGTCCATGCCGTGGATATCCGCACGATGCGCATTCTCGCCGTCGGCAATCATGCGCACCTGCGACCCACGGCTCCGGTTCCTGTCGACAAGAAGCAGGAGGGTGGCGAGACCCGTCGTGTCGGGCCCGCGTGACTCGTGTCAGTCCTCCATGAGACAAATGTGGAAGGCGGCTGAGAGGATATAGCTCGCTCCTTGCGGAGGTCTCATGCGGTTCGTTCCTGGTGGCGCCACGGCGGCGCTCGCGGTGTCTCTCCTCTCCACGTCGGCATTCGCCTACCCCAAGGGCATCACCGGCTTCTCGGGCAAGTCCACTTCCACTTGCACCACCTGTCACCAGCCGGGCGCGCCCGTCCCCACGGTGGAGATCTCCGGCCCCGCCACGCTCGCTCCGGGCGAGACGGGGCAATACACCTTCATCATCCGGGGGGGTCCCGCGAGGGTGGGGGGCGCGGGCATCGCGGTGAGTGACGCGGCGGCATCGCTCACCGCTGTCACGGGCGCGGGCCTGATGCGGTCTAACGGCGAACTCATCCAGACGCCCGCCAAGCCCTTCACCGATGGGGAGTTGCGCTTCGACTTCGCCCTGGTGGCACCGGCGAGCGCGGGCACCCTCACCCTCTTCGCCGCGGGCAACTCGGCCAACGAGGATGGGCTCAACACGGGGGATGGCGTCGCCAACACGACGCTGGACGTGACGGTGACCGCGGGGACGGACACCGAGGAGGAGCGGGGCGGGTGCTCCACCGCCGGGGGCGCTCCCGTGTGGCTGCTCTCCTTGCTCGCGGGTGGTGCGCTCCTCCGCCGCTCGTGCACCGCGAGCCGTTGAGTCAGCTCCGCCGCAGGAGTTCAAGGGCCTGACTCGCCCCCATGGGCAGGGCGACGGCGCGCTCGCCGAGTTCCTCGGGCAGCTCGGGGTCCGTGAGGTTGATGCGGACCAGCCGGGCCGCTGGGTGGTGGTGGACGAGGTGTTCCATCCGCCAGCGCACCACCGAGGGCGTGTTGAAGCCAGCGCCGACCTCGATGACGAGGAGCCGCTCCGCCGCGCCTTCGCGCATCCACTGGCGGAAGCGCTGGGCCTGCTCCACGTAGGGTTCCTCCAGGAAGGCCGCGTCCAGGCGCACGTTCATGAAGACGGCTCCCCCGCAGTGGGGGCAGCGCGGGAGGCTGTCCGGATCGGCCACCTGCTGGGTCTCCGGGTCCAACGCCGCGAGGGCCCGCTCGATGAAGGGCCGCGTGGGCCATGTCTCCCGAGAGCAGGGCTTTTGGCACTGCATGCGTGCGTAGTCCCCCTGCGGCGTGAAGAGCCGCGCCTCGTCGAAGCCGTTGCGAGGAAACAGCATGTCGACGTTGGAGGTGAGGACGAATGTGTCCTTGCCCCTCACGAGGTGCCGGAGTGCCTGGTAGGCGGGGCGCTCGTCCTCTCCGAAGCGCACGTGCTTCACGTGCGTCGACCAGTAACCCCAGTGCTGCGCTGGCGTGAGCCGCTGGTAGCCAATGAGCTGGTATTGAGCGCGAAAGCCCATGCGGACGAAGGCGGGGAACAGCCGGGCGAACGTCTCCGTGTCCCCGTAGTCGATGCCCGCCGCGGCGGACATGCCCGCTCCCGCTCCGATGAGCACCCGGTCGCTTTCCGCGAGCCACTGTCGCGTCCGTTCCACTGCCTCGCCCCCATCAGCGGCGCTCATCGAGGGCTCCTGCCCGAAGCGCGGCGGAGTACGCCGCGCGGTCCTCGTCGCCGAAGACGTTGAAGATGACCAGGTCGAGCGCTCCGGGGTGCTCGCGCAGCCACGCTCCCGCCGTGCGCAGCGCCACCCGGGCGGCGGGACCCTTGGGAAAGCCGAAGACGCCCGTGGAGATGGCGCACATCGCCACCGAGCGCACGTCCTGGAGCCGCGAGGCCACGTCCAGGCAGGCGCGGTAACAGGAGGCGAGCGCCTCCTCGTGCTCCGGACTCAATGCGCCGCGCACGATGGGCCCCACCGTGTGCAGCACGTACCGGGCGGGCAGGTTGTATGCCCGGGTCGCCTTCGCGTGGCCCGTGGGCTCGGGGGCGCCCTGGACGCTCATGATGCGCGCGCAATCCTCGCGCAGTCGGGGGCCGGCCGCCGCGTGGATGGCGTTGTCGATGCACGCGTGGAAGGGGCGGAAGCACCCGAGCAGCTCGGCGTTCGCGGCGTTGACGATGGCATCCGCGGCGAGGGTGGTGATGTCCCCCCGCCATACGGCGCACTGGGCGGCGGCCGTGCCCGGGAGCGCGCCGAGACGGGGCAGGCTGGCGGGGGACTCCTCGGGGCGCATCCGCCGCTCCGCCTGGAGGAGCCGGTCCATGGCCAGGTGGAAGCCCTCGGGGAGGGACTGGGGACCCCGGACCGTCAGGAGCGCACGCAGCCAGGCCCGCGCATCCGTTTCGAGCGGGGTGTTCGCACCCAGCGCCTCACGCAGCCGCCTCTCGGTGCCATCGGAGTGGAGTTGCTCGTGCAGGTGCCGCATGAGCGCCGGGTATTCCTCCGCCTGGGCGGGAGCGGGAGGCATGAAGGGCGTGTCGAGCGACACGAGCGCGCGGTACGCGTCGAGAGCCAGTGCTGGAGAGGTCATGACGAACGGGGAGACAGTGCGTGGCGTTATATGTAACTGAACTGGTTGCTAATCGAGGCAAAAAAAGGGGGACTGCTCCCGCGCCTAGCGGGCGAGTGCGCCTACCTCCTGGACGAGGTCCGCGACGGTCGTGCGCTCGAGGTCCTTCTCCAGCGCGAGCTGCGCTTCCTCGAAGTGCCCGGTGAGGGCGGATTGGATGGTGCTCCCCACCGGGCAGCGTGGGTTCGGGGTGTTACTGTGGAGCGGGAAGAGGGTTCCTCCCTCCACCGCGCGGTAGATATCCCTCAGAGTGATTCCCTTGGGAGGTCGCGTGAGCTGCCAGCCTCCTCCCACACCGACCTGGGAGGTGACCAGTCTGGCGTCACGCAGGAGAGCCAGCAGCCGTCGGATGACCACCGGGTGGGTGTTCACACTCCCCGCGATGTACTCCGACGTCATCTGCTCTCCCCCACCGTGGGCGAGCAGGGTGAGGATGTGGATGGCGACGGTGAATCGGCTGTTGGTGCTCATGGGTGGATTTGAACCGTAACCAAAGTAGTTTCCAATCTTGTCCGTGTCAACACGGGGTGCCGCCATGGCGTGGAACGAGGTGCTGGAAGGCTCGGGGGTCTGGGTCCATTCGTATGACGTGAGCTTCGGACCCACCAATGCCATTGCCATCCGGTTGGACGCGGAAGAGCTCGCCGTGCTCAGTCCGCCCACGGGGATGGCGGACGCCGACTTCGCCGCGTTGGCGGCGAAGGGGCGGGTCAGCGCGATCATCGCGCCCCACTCCGGGCATGACCTGGGTCTGCCGTCCTGGCGGGCGCGCTATCCGGAAGCCCGCCTCTACGCGCCCTCGGTGGCGCTGCCCACCCTCGCCCGTTTGGGGTTGGGTGATTTCACCGACCTCTCGGCGCTCGTCACGCCGCCCGAGGTGCGATTCCGGGAAGTCCTCGGCTCCAAGAATGGGGGCACCCTGGCTCGCGTGCTCCGGGGCCCCCGGCCCGTGGTCTATATCGACGAGCTCATTGGCAATCAGGTCTCGTTGCCCAGGCCTCTGCTGCTCAAGCTGGCCTTTGGGCTGAGCGGAAGTTCGCCGGGCCTCCGCCTCAACCGGGTGTTCATGACTTTTCTGTGCACCGACACGGAGCGGATGGCGCGCACGCTGTTGGATGCCATGGACGGCGAGCCCGTCCTCATTCCCTCGCATGGGACGCCCCTGCGGAGGCCGGAGGAAGTCGCCCGAGCCCGGGAGTTGCTTCGCTCGCTCGTGTAGCTCAGCGCTCGAGGTCCATCAGCACCCGGGTGTAGCCCACGCGGAAGCCAGCGCGCGCTTCGTTGGCCATCGAGCCTCCCTCGGGTGAGGTGATGACCAGGGCCAGGTCGCATCCGAGCGCACGAGCGTCCCTCAGGCGGGCCTGGATGAGCGCCGTCTGCGCGCCGCGCCCCCGGAACGCCACCCGGGTGGCGGCCGAGAAGACGGTGGCGACGCCGTCGCGCACGCGCAGGCCCGCGGCTCCCACCACTTCGCCCTCGAGTCGCGCGAGGTAGAGCCGCACGCCCTCGAACCTCGAGGCGACGCGCGCGATCGTGGAAGCGATGGAGTCCGGTGGCTCGTCGTCCCGCTCTCCGATGCCCGCGGCGATCGTGCGCACCCAGGTCTCCGCCTCGTCCTCGCTCGCTCTCGATACCTCCAATCCCGGATACGGTGCGCGTCGTTCAATGGAGTCCGGACCCAGCGGCAGGAAGCCGACCTGAAGGAAGCGCCGCGCGCGGTAGCCGCGCGCGGCGAGCAGCTCCATCAACGAGGGGTGTGCCAGCGGACACAGCTCCACCGCCGGGCCCACGCCGTGGCTTCGGTAGAAGTCTTCCATCCGTCGCAGCTCGGCCTCGGAGACGAGCCCCTCCAAGCCGAGCGCGGTGGCGCGATTGATGGGAATGTCCGCGCGCGAGAAGGAGGCCAGGCCCCCCGCGACCTCCAGCACCTCCGCGCCACTGTCTGGAAAGAGACGGGCGAAGCCTCGCGCGTAGTCGGCGAGGTGGAGCGCATCCACGCGCTCCAGACGTCGGGCCAGGGCCAGGTCTGCATGGAGGGGAGGTGACATGCGGTGCTCTTCTCCGAGCGGCGAGCGAGGAAGCGCGGCGGGCGGTGGAGGGACGCGCGGGTGTGGCAATATGTCACGTTCCTGGACGCGGGGAGGGCGCGCTATGCGGTGCCATCCTCGACTCTCGGAGTGCCCGGTCATGACGTCTTCCGCTTCTCGTTTCGTCGCCTTCGCCTCGCTCCTCGTCGGCTCGTTGGGCTGTGGTGAGGACCCGCCCGACGCGCGACTGCTCGCGGTGGACATCCCCTTCGAGGCGCGCGTGGGCGCGGAGCCCTTCGCCTGTGGACGCACGTACACGGGGCTGGGCACCACGGCGTCCACCTATGAGCCCGAGGACTTCCGCGTGTACCTGCATGACGTGCGGCTGGTGACGGAGGCGGGTCAGGAGGTGCCCGTCACGCTCACGGAGGATGGGGCGTGGCAGAAGAACGGCATGGTGCTGCTCGACTTCGCCGACAAGTCGGGCCTGTGCACCAACGGGACGGCGGCGACGAACATGCGCCTCACGGGGACGGTGCCCGAGGGGAACTACCAGGGCCTGCGCTTCACGCTCGGCGTGCCCGAGTCGCTCAATCACCAGGACGTCACCTTCGCGCCGCCTCCCCTCCATGACAAGACGATGCATTGGGACTGGCGGGGGGGCTACCTCTTCACGCGCATCGAGGGCCGCACGACGGGCCTGCGCTCGGGCCACAACATGCACCTGGGGAGCACGGATTGTCCCGCCCTGGTGCCGGGCCAGGAGTCCGATGGGTGCCGCTTCCCCAACCGCCCGGGAGTGAACCTGGAGGGCTTCACGCCCGGCGAGGGCAAGGTCGTGTTGGACCTGGCGCGTCTCTTCGAGGGCTCCAACCTGGACGTCAACGCGCCCAACACCGCGGCCGGGTGCATGGCGAATCAGCAGGATCCGGATTGCGCGCCCATGTTCCGCCGGCTGGGGCTCGCGTTCGGCTCCCAGGTGGCGGATCCGTCGGCGCAGACCTTCATCCGGTGGGAGTAGGGAGAACTCATGGCACTTCGCGTGGCGAGACGGTGGGGATGTCTGATGGCGGCGGCCTGGCTGATGACGGGCTGCGAGGGCACGACGGCTCCGGGGCCCGAGGTGGTGTCCTATGACTGGCGCCTGCCCGCGGGGTTCCCGACGCCCCAGGTGCCCCATGACAACCCGATGACGGAGGCGAAGGTGCAGCTCGGCCGGAGCCTCTTCTATGACACGCGGCTGTCATTGAATGGCACCCAGTCGTGTGCTTCCTGCCATGAGCAGGCACGGGCCTTCACGGATGGCAAGACGCACGGGGTGGGCAGCACGGGAGAGGTCCACCGCCGCAACGCCCAGGGTCTGGCCAACATCGCCTATGCCACGAGCCTCACCTGGGCGAACCCGGCCCTCACCACTCTGGAAGCGCAAGCCCTCACGCCCCTGTTCGGCGAAGAGCCCGTGGAACTCGGGTTCGGAGATCAGCCGGAGCTCCTGCTCGAGCGGCTGCGCGCGGATCCGGACCTCGTGGCCCGTTTCGCCGAGGCCTTCCCTGGTGAGGCCGAGCCCGTGTCCCTGGGGACGCTCGTGCGCGCCCTGTCGTGCTTCGAGCGCACGCTGCTGTCGGGCAACGCGCCGTTCGATCAATACCTCTACGGCGGCAAGAAGGACGCGCTCAGCGCCCAGGCCAAACGGGGCATGGAGCTCTTCTTCTCCGAGCAGCTGGAGTGCAATCACTGTCACTCGGGCTTCAACTTCCAGGACGCCACGATGCACGAGGCCACGGCGGAGCCCCTTCTTCCCTTCCACAACACGGGCCTCTACAACGAGGACGGCAATGGGGCCTATCCCGTGGAGGATCCGGGCGCCATCGAGCTGACGGGATTGCCCGAGGACATGGGGCGCTTCCGCGCGCCGTCCCTGCGCAACGTGGCCGTCACCGCCCCGTACATGCACGATGGGAGCATCGCCACGCTCTCCGAGGTGGTGGACCATTACGCCGCGGGAGGCCGGGCCCATGGGCTCGACTCCAGCCGCGTCAGTCCCGTGCAGAGCAGCTTCGTGCGCGGTTTCACCCTGACGCCCCAGGAGAAGGAAGATCTGCTCGTCTTCTTCGACGCCCTGACGGACACGGAGTTCCTGCACGATCCGCGCTTCGCGGATCCCGCGCTCCACCCCTGAGGTCCGCTCCCGCTCGCACCGAGAAGGTGCGGATGGGGGGAGGGGCGGGTAAGGTCCGCGCCCCTCATGCGCCGCCTGCTCCTCGCTCCCCTGTGCCTTCTCGTCGCCTGCGCCGGCAACTCGCCCGCGCGACGGCCGGACGCGCCCGTACGGCCGCCGGAGGTCGTTGTACCCGCGCCCCCGCTGGTGGAAGGCGTGGACCTGGCCTGGAGCGCTCCCGAGGAGGCCGCGCGCGCCATCTCCGGCAGTGCCCACCTGCGCTCGTCTTCGCTGGGCCTGTTCAGCGCGCCCTCGCGCGTCGCGGCCTCCATCGTCGAGCGCGCGGTGCAACTCGTGGGCACCCGGCGGCTGGGCGGGGTGGACCGCCATGTGCCGGATGATTGCTCCGGCTTCGTCCGGCTCGCCTACCTCCGGGGCGGCATCGACCTGGTCAGCCATGGCTTCCTCGCGGGCGAGAACGCCGTCACCGCCATCTACCGCCGCGCTCAGACGCGGGGCGCCTTCCACCAACACCCCCGGCCGGGAGATCTCGTCTTCTTCCGGGAGACCTACGATCGCAACCGGGATGGCCGGCGCAACGACGGGCTCACCCACGTGGCCGTCGTGGAGCGCGTCGAGCCGGATGGCACGCTCACCTTCATCCACCGGGGCATGAAGGGCATCGCCCGCTCGCGCATGAATCTCTTCTTTCCGCGCACCCACCGCGTGGGGCAGGGCGGGCCCGTCCTCAATGACTTCCTGCGGCCCGCGTCCCGGGGGCAGCGCGCCTGGCTCACGGGAGAGCTCTTCGCGGGTTTCGCCTCGCCCGGTTCGCTGTAGCGCCTACTTCGGCTTCGCCAGCACCTCGAGGGCGGCGCGCGCCTCGTCCTGGCCGCAGTTCTTGCCGCGGTTCAAGGACTTCTCCCGGGGCGATTGGCTCAACGCCTCCAACGCGGGCACCGCCTTGGGGTCCGCCAGGCTCGTGAGCCGCCCCACCGCGCTGGAGCGCGCGGCGCAGTTCTTCGACAGGAGCGCCTGGGAGTACAGCGCCACCAGATCGAGGCCATCCGTGGCCTGGATCGCCTCCAGATAGCGCAGCGCGCCCCACTGCCGGGCCCAGGGCTCCTCGTCCGCCAGATTCTCGAAGCGCTTCTTCAAGGGCTCGCGGGGAAGGGCGTCGAGGATCTGGCGCAGGCCCTTGTTCTTCTCGTTCGCTCCGAAGTCCTCGGCGAGCCCGGCCAGGACGGTGTCCTCCAGGGTTCCACGGGCCTCCTCGTCCAGCGCCGCCAACTCCGCGTGCTCGGCGTCATGCTCTTCGAGGACGTGCAGCGCCCGTGCGCGCACCTGCCGTACCGCCGGAGCCGTCTTCTCCTTCGGGAGCGTCTTGGGAAGGCTCTCGAGGGCATCCCGGGGCTTGCCCTGGTCGAGCAGCACGCGCGCCGGATAGGTGGGGTCGGCGCGGCGCACGGCCTCGGCCGTGCCCAGGCCCAACAGCACGCACAACCCCAGTCCCAGCCCCAGCGCGCGGCGGGGGTTGGCCCGAGCCCGGACGCCTCCTCGCACCGCGGCTTCGCGCACCGCCCATAGGACGGAGTCTCGCGCGCTCCAGACGGGACGCATCGCCTGCTCCAACCGGTCCTTGAGCGGAAGCCGCATGGACACCTCGTCCTGGCCTCCAAAGGGGGGTCCCTCCGCGGCCCGGCGGCAGCGGAAGAGGGGGAGCTGTTCTCCCGTGCCGGGCATGGGCACGCTTCCACAGGGCTCGGCGTCTCCCTCCACGCGCGTGCGCGCCAGGTTCACCGAGCCGGTGAAGACGACCTCGCCCGCCTCGGCCACCTGCTCCACCGCCTTCACCACCTCCACGGGCTCGCCGAGCACGGCGTCGCGCGTGACGAGGACCTCGCCGGTGTGCAGACAGATGCGAACGGGCAGCCGCTCGTCCGGGGGGCACTGCTGGTTGTGTCGCCACAGCCGGTCCTGCATGGCCATGCCGCACAGCACGCCCTGGGTGGGCGAGGCGAAGACGGCCAGGAGCGCGTCTCCTCGCTTCTGCACGAGCCGGCCGTTGTAGTCGCGCACGATCGGCAAGAGCAGCCCGTCATGTGTCTCCAGCATCCGCGCGTTCTGCTCGTGCGTCTGCCGGGAGGTGCGCTCGGTGTAGCCCCTCAGGTCGGTGAGCATCACCGTCAGGTTCTGGGGGTTGACCTGGGACGCGCCCGTGCCGGTGGGTGAGAGCGGGGGCACGGCCCTGGGCGCGGCGACGGCGTGCATGGCCACGGGCGAGGGGTGGGTGGACGCTCGGGAGGGGGACACGGCCTCCTCGGTTCCCTGTCGGCCCGGCGAGGCCCGGGTGGGGGCCTGCGAGGGGGTTCGGCCCGACGGGGCGGGCGCTTCCACCACCTGGGGAGGCCCGAAGGCGGCCGTTCCGGAGATGGCGGACGGAGTCGGTGGGGCCGCGGGCATGGGCACGGGCGCGGGCGCGGCGAAGGCCACCGTGCCGCTCGGAGGAGACGCGGCGGGAATGGAGAACGCGGAGATGGAGACCGAGGAGGCCACGGCTCCGGCGACGAGCGCCTGGGGCATCGACACCGTCTGGGCCGCGGAGGTCGCCATGGTCCCGAGCGCGTCCACCAGCGCGTTCGCGTGGGGCAGCCGCTGCTCGGGATCCTTGCGCAGCAGTTGCATCACCAGCGCGACGAGCGACGCATGTCCGGCGAGCGTGGGCGCGGCCTCGATGAGGGGCAGGGGCGAGGCCGAGGCGTGCTGGGCCACGTACTGGGTGGGGCCGGGGCCGCGGAAGGGCAACTGGCCCGAGAGCACGCGGTAGGCGAGCACCCCGAAGGAGTACACGTCGCTGCGCGGGTCCACCGGAGCCCCCAGCGCCTGCTCGGGCGAGAGGTATTCGGGAGTGCCCACCACGAGCCCCACCTGGCTCAGGTTGCCCCCCTTGTCGGGCTCCACCAGCCGGGCGATGCCGAAGTCCAGGAGCCGGGCCTGTTCGCCCCGCATCCCCCGGGTGAGCAGCACGTTTTCTGGCTTGAGGTCCCGGTGGATGATGCCCCGGTCGTGGATGGCCGCGAGTCCCTCGGCGAGCTGGTAGAGCAGGGGCAGCGCGCGCGCGGGGGCGAGGGCGCCCGTCTGGAGCACGTCGTAGAGGTTGTCCCCCTCCACGTACTCCATCACCAGGCACGCCCCCACGCCCGTCTCGCCATAGTCGATGACGCGCACCACGGCGGGGTGCTCCACGGCGGACAGCAGGCGCGCCTCGCGTTTGAAGCGCTCGATCATGCTCGGGTGGACCATCAGGTCCGAGTGCAGGACCTTGATGGCCACCTTGCGGCCGAGCGACACCTGCTCCCCGAGATACACCTCGCCCATGCCGCCGGCTCCGAGGAGCTTGAGAACGCGGAAGCGGTCATCGAGGACGAGGGTTCCAGAGTCGATCACGCGCGCGGCATCTTGGCCGGAAATGGCGAGCGCGGGCAGTGCCTTGTAGTGCGTGTGTCCGCCAACCTGCCTCCCCATCGTCCAGCGGGGCAGTGGACCGGTAGCTTTTCAGCCACGGTGCGAGTGGGGGAGAACACTGGAGAACACCTGGAGTGAATCCGCTCCAGCCCGTCCGACGGCTCGCCGCCCCCTCCTCGGGCGGGAGTTCGGCAAAAATTCCGAGGGGTTGGCACGCGTGTTAGCTTCGGCCTCCCCTCTGTACCTCCCCCCGCGATGGCCACCGATAGCGACTCCCTCACGCCCGCGTCCGACGCACACGCCGCCGCTCCCGAGCTGCGCCTCCTGGACCGGCGCGCCTTCGTGGGGTTTCCGCCGCTCGAGCTGACGCCCGGGTTGTCCATCGCCGACTTCGCGCTGCAGATTCCCGACGTCACCTTCCCCTTCAATGTCAGCGCCGGGGCCTCGCGCTACCAACGCAAGAAGCTGCACTTCGGCTTCCTGGAGTTGCACGTCGACGCGGCGCTCGTGGCGCGCAATGTGGCGGAGCTGGCCGGACGGGTGACGGGCCTGGAGGGCCTCAAGCTGCACTTCCGCCCCGGTTACCTGGAGGGACAGGCCTTCCTCCAGGCCCCGGAGAGGACGCCCCTCACCTTCAAGGTGGCCTTCGACGCGGACGGTGAACGGCTCGCCCTCTACGTCTACGACGTGCGTCTGTACGGCTTCTCCGCCACGCCGTCGGTGCAGGTGCCCGGGCTGCTCGCCGCCGCCGTGGCCCAGTTGGCGCTGCTGCCCGAGCTGGAGGTGCGCGGCGCCACCGGTTTCTCCACCCGCGTGCTGCCCGCGCTCTGCCAGAAGGCCGCCGTGAGCCGGGGCTTCAAGATGCCCCTGCTGGACACCGCGCGCCTGTCCTCCGCCGAGGTGGGCATCGCCGGCCTGCGCCTGCGCTTCTCCGCCGGGGGTCTGCCTCCTCCCGCTCCGCCAGATGAGGAGCTGCTGCTCGCCCTGGAAGGCGCGCGCGCCTTCGCCGAGGCCGAGGCCTTCCTCGCCCAGGGCAAGCTCGCCGAGGCCCGGGACGCCTTCCTCCAGGCGGGAGACGTCCAGGACGCCCACCCCTTCGCCGCCGAGCGTCTGCTGTCGCTGCTCGTCGCGGATCCCCAGGCGCACGACCTGGCCCTGGACGTGGCGGCCACGCTGCTGCGCCGCCGCGAGAAGAGCCCGGCCGCCCTCTGGGGCGAGGCCGTGGTGCGCGAGCGCCGGGGCGAGCACGCGCGCGCCGCCGAGCGCTACCTGGCCCTGTGCACCCTGTCGCGCCGCGCCTCCGAGGAGTCCGCCGCCTTCTTCTCCGCCGAGGCCGCCGCCCGCGCCTCGCGCGACCATGCGCCCCAGGTGGCGGTGAAGGCCCTGCATGAGCTGCTGGGCCTTCGGCCGGATCATCTGCCGTCCCTCAAGGCCCTCGCCCGCGCCTCGGACTTGAGCCGGGACCGGGCCGGCGCCGTGCGGGCCTACCGCCGCATCGCCGCGCTCGCGAGGGATCCGGCCGAGGCCGCCGACGCCCATGTCCACCTCGCGGACCTGTGCGCCCAGACCGAGGACGATGTCGCGGGCGCCCGGCTGCACTGCGAGGCCGCGCTGCGTCTGTCGCCGGACCATCCGGACGCGCTGCTGCTGCTCGGGGAGTTGTGCCACCGCGGCGGCGAGCACCTGCGCGCCCTCAAGGCCCTGGACCGTCTGCGCGAGGTGGCCATGGCCCGCCACGAGCTGGACCGCGTGGGCCGCGCCAACCTGCTCGCGGGCCGTGTGTGGGAAGAGGGCCTGCATCAGCCGGACAACGCGCTCTTGCGCTTCCGCGAGGCCACGGCGCTGCTTCCCGGCGAGCCCGAGCCCTTGTTCGCCACCGCGCGCGTGGCCGAGGGCCTGGGCAAGCTGCAGGAAGCGCTCGCGGGCTACCAGCAGGCGCTGGAGCTGGCGGGTCCCTCGCCCCGCTCGGAGTCCGTGCGCCGCGCCGCGCACCAGAGCCACCACGCCCTGGCGCGTCTGTACCGCACGAAATTGGGAGACCCCGCCCGGGCGCGCGAGCACCTGGAGGCCGCGCTCGCCCTGGATCCGCGCGACACCGCCGCGCTCGACGAGCTGATTCCCTACTTCCGCGCCACCGGCCGCGTGCAGGAACTGGCCGAGTCGCTGGAGAAGGCCGCCGCCGTCCATGACGAGCCCGGCCGCCGTGCCGCCCTCTGGGCCGAGGCCGGTGAGCTCTACCGGGGCCGTTTGCAGCAGCCCGAGCGCGCCGAGCGGCTGCTCACCTCCGCGCTGGAGGCCGACGCGAACCACGCGCTCGCGCTCGAATCCCTCCTGGCCATCGCCGAGGCGCGCCGCGACGGAGGGCTGCTCACCCGTTGCCTCTCCACGCTCGCGCGCCTCACCCCCGAGCCCGCCGAGCGCGCGCGCAAGTACCGCCGCCTCGCCGTGGCCGCGAGGGATCTCGCCTTCGACCTGGACCTCGCCGCCACCGCCCTCCAGGAAGTGCTCAAGGCCGAGCCGGATGATCTGCCCACCCTCGGCGAGCTGTGCGCCCTGCAGCGCAAGCGCTCGGACATGGCGGGGCTGGCCACCGCCCTGCAAGAGCGGGCGCGCGTGGCCGAGGCGCAAGGCGACAAGCGGCTGGCGTCGGCGGCACTGCGAGAACTCTCCAACGTGCTGGAGGCCCGGTTGGGCCGGCTGGGCGAGGCGCTGGTCGCCCTGGAGAAGGCCGCGCGGCTGTCCCCGGAGCAGGCCGTGCTCCTGGAGCTGGCCGACCTCTCCCTGCGCTGCGAGCGCCCCGAGCATGCCCGGCGCGCCCTGGAGACGCTGCTCGCGTCCCTGCCTCGCACCACCGCCCCCGATCGGCTGGCGGACATCCGTGCCCGCCTGGGCCGCGCGTGCGAGCTGATGGGAGACCGCGAGGCCGCCATCACCGCCTATGGCCAGGCCTTCCCGCTGCGCCGTCTGGACGACGCGCTCGCCGAGCGGCTGGAGCTCCTTTATACGGAGGCCGGTGAGACGCGGGAGCTGGCCGAGTTGTGGGCCGCGCGCGCCCAGGCCCTCGCCGCCGCCGAGCGCGCGGTGGAGGCCGCGCCCCTCTTCCTCAAGAGCGCCCGGACGCTCCTGGCCCGGGGAGAGAAGGGCCCCGCGCTGTTGCGCCTGTCGGCCACCCTGGACGCGAGCCCCACGGGGCCGCTCGCCGCCGAGGCCCTGGACGCGCTCGCCGAGCTGGAGCTGGAGCGGGGAGAGCGTCTGGAGGCCGCGCGTCTGCTCGCGCGCAAGGCCGCGCTCGTGCCCGAGCCCCGCGCGGGCGCCCGGCTCCTCTTCCGCGCCTCGGTGCTCTCCGTGGGCTCCAGCCGCGAGGAGTCCTTCCTCGCCGAGGCCCTGGAGCGCGACGCCTCCTTCGCGCCCGCGCGTCTGCGCCGGGGCGAGCTCAAGATGCAGTCGGAGCCGCGCGCCGCCCTGGAGGACTTCGAGGCGGTGCTGGCCCTGTCCGCGGTGGACCCCGACGCGCCTCGCGAGGACGAGCGCCTGTACCTCACGCGCCGCGCGTCCTCCTGCGCGGTGCGCGCGGGCCGTCCCGATGCCGCCCGGCGCCTGCTCTCGCACTACTGCACCCTGTCCCCCGAGGACCTCGAGGCCCAATTGGAGCTCGCGGGCCTGCACCGCGAGGCGGGCGCCCACGAGCCGCTGGCGGATCTCCTCACCCACTTGTGGCCCCGGCTCTCCGGAGACGCGCGCCGCTCCGCCCGCCGGGAGCTGTCCGAGCTGTCGCTGTCCCTGGGCCGCGCCACCGAGGCCACCGAGGCCCTGCGCGGCCTGCTCGCCGAGGAGCCCGGAGACACGTGGGCCACCCGCTCCTTGTTGGAGTTGCTGCCTCCGCCGGGCACGGGCTCCGCCGCCGAGGAGGCCGAGCGTCTGTCGTTGCTGGGCACCCTCATCACCGCCTCCGAGGGTGAGGCGCGTGCCGAATTGCTCTCCCGCCGGGCCTCTCTCCACCGCCACGCGGGCCGCACGCCGGCCGCTCGTGACGACTTCCTCTCCGCCACGCGCCTGTCCCGCCGGCCCGCGCCCCTGTGGCTCGCCCTCGCCGCCATCGCTCGGGAGACGGGCGAGGACGTGGACGAATTGGAGGCCTGGCGCCACGTGCTCGCCGCCGAGCCGGAGCTCGCCGAGCGCGCCCATGCCCGGCTCCTGTCGCTCGCCACCACGCTGCTGGAAAGGGACGCCCGCGAGCCCGCCCGCGCGGCCCTGCTCGCCGCCGTGGCCCTGCCGCTGTCCCCGGCCGAGCGCTGTGATGTCTTCTTCTCCCTGGCCACGCTCGCGCGCCGCGACAAGCAACCCGAGGCCGAGGCCGACGCCCTCGCCGAGGCCGCTCGTCAGGGGCCCGTGGGCCGCCGGGTGGATGCCTTGCTGGCCCGCGCGCACCTGCTGGAGAACGCGGGCAACCCGTCCGAGGCCGCCAGCAGTCTGGAGCAGGCGCTCTCCCTCGCGCCGCGCCATGCCGGAGCCACCTCCGCGCTCCAGCGCGTGCTGCGCGAGCTGGAGGATTGGGAGCGCCTGACGGCCCTGCTCGCCACCGAGGCCCCCCACGCGCCGCCGTCCGAGGCCGCGGCCCTCTACGCCGAGCTGGGCACCCTGTACGCGGATCGTCTGGAGCAGCCCGAGGCCGCCGAGGCCGCGCTGCGCCAGGCGGTGCGTCTGGCGCCCGAGGACACGCCGGTGCGCCGCCGGCTCGTGGCGCTCGTCTCCGAGCGGGGGGACTTCACCGAGGCCGCCCAGCTCCTCGACGTGGAGGAGGGTCTGCTGCCCGCGGACGAGGCCGCCGCCCTCCTGCGCGAGGGGTGTGCCCATGCCCGCGCCGCGGGGGACATGACCCGGGCCCTGGAACTGGCGCGGCGGGCCCATGGCCTCGTCCCCGCGCGGGACGCGCAGCTCGCCGAGCTGACCGAACTCCTCTTCCTGCACGGGGACGTGCGGGAAGCGCTGCCCCTGCAGGAACAACTGGCGGCCGAGGCGGACTTCTCCACCGACGCCGAGCACGCCGAGAAGGCCTGGCTGCGCCTGGGCGCGCTCGCCGAGAAGCTGGGCGACACCCGGCGCGCGGCGTCCGCCTACAAGCGGCTGCTCGCCGAGAGCCCGCTCAACGAAGTGGCCGTGTTGCGCCTCTCCGCGCTCTGGGAGAAGGACGAGCCCCGCGCCGCCTTCGACGTCCTCGTCGCCCATGCGCGGGCCCTTCCGCCCTCCGACCACACCGCGACGCGGCTCGTCCTGCTGTCCGAGCGGGCCCGCGAGTCCCTGGCCGATGTTCCCTTCGCCGCCTCCCTCCTGGCCCTCGCGGCGGAGATGGCGGGTGAGCCGCTGCCGTTGCACCGCTCGCTCGCGGACCTCTACCGCGACGCGGGCCTGTTCCCCGAGTTGATGGCCCAGCTCCAGGTGGTGGCCTCGCTCAGCCAGGAGTCGGGAGACCTCGAGGGCGCCATCGCCGCCTGCTCGGAGCACGCGCGCCTCGCGGAGTCCTCGGGCCGGGTGGACGAGTGCCTGCGCTCGCTCAACGCGCTGCGCTTCCTCCTGGAGAAGGAAGGCCGGCTGGACGAGGCCGCCGACTGTGAGCGCCACCGCGCGGAGATGCTGCGCGATGCGAAGCTGGACCTGACCGCCGCCGAGGCCGCGCTGGAGCGGGCCTTCGCGCTGTCCGGCCAGCTCGACACGGCGCGCATGGGCGTGGAGCTGGCCGTCCGCCGCGACGACGCCTCCGCCGAGGCGCGTTGGTTGGAGCGCTCCCTGCCGCTGCTGCCCGCCACTTCCTCCCGGGCCCTGTCGCTCCTGCGGCTGGCGCGGCTGTACCTCGAGGGGCTGGGTGATTCCGGCAAGGCCGAGGGCTTCCTGCGCGAGGCGTTGCTGCTGGACCGCTCCCTGCTGGAGGCCGAGACGCTCCTGTGCGAGCTGTTCGAGCGCGAGGGCCGCGTGGTGGAACTGGCCGCGTGGTTCGAGGACGCCGCGTCCCTCGAGGAGGAGGGGCCGAAGCGCGCGGAGCTGTTGCTGCGCGCCGCCACCCTCTACCGCGAGCGCGCGAAGCGTCCGGATTCCGCCGCCATCGCGCTGATCGCCGCGCGCGCCTCGCTGCCGGATGACCTGGGCCTGACCCGGCAGGTGGCGGATCTGCTGAACGAGATGGGACGGGCGGCGGATGCCGCCGAGTTCGACGCGCTCCTGCTGGAGGCCGATCCCTTCCAGGAACCGCTCCACACGCGCCACCGCGCCTTCCTGTCGGAGACGGGCGACTTCCAGTCCCTCGCCGCGCTGCTCTCGCGCCGGGCCCAGCGCCAGCCCCCCGTGGAAGCCGCGGAGAGCTACCTCGCCGCCGCCCGGGCCTTCCGCGAGGCGGGTGCCCTGGAGCGCGCGCTGTTGTGCGAGGACCAGGCTTTCGAACTCGCGCCCTCCAGCGCCGAGGCCTTCCACCTGCTGCGGGCCCGGGCGGGCGGCGACGTGCGCCGTCAGGCGGAACTGCTCGCGCTGCGCGCCTCCTCCGTGTCGCCCGAGCAGTCCCTGCCGCTCCTGCGCGAGCGGGCACAGCTCCTCTTGAAGGCCGGGGAAGTGCTGCTCGCCGCCCAGGCCTTCGATGACTTCCTGGAGCGCGCCTCGGACGACGTGGAAGCGCTCGCCACGCGCGGAGACCTGGCGGCCGAGGGCGGAGGCCCGAACGCGGCCTGGCCCTATGACCGGCGCCTGCTCGCCGCCGGAGGCGAGTCCCTGCCCGTGCCCGTGCGCGTGCGCACCCACTTGCGGCTCGGACACGCCTCACTGGCCTCCGGTGCCCATCAGGACGCGGCCCAGGCCTTCGAGGCCGTGGTGGCGCTGGATGGGGAAGGGGCGCGGGGCCAGGAAGCCTTGTCCCTGCTCGCCGAGGTGTATGGCCGCACCGGGGATTCGCGGGGCCTGTACCGGGCCTCGATGAAGCTCGCGCGCAAGGTGGACGCCACCACCGCCGAGGTGCTCTACCGCCGCGCCGCGGATCTCTTCGATGATCCAAAGGACGCCATTGACGCGCTGCTGCACCTCACGCGGCTGCGCCCCGCGGACGACGGCATCATCGATCGGGCGGTGCGAGGCCTGAGGGCCCTGGGCCGCCCGGCGGATCTGCTCGCCGTCTACGAGGCCGGAGCCCAGGCCGCGGGGGGCTCGCGCGCCGCGGAGCTGTTGCTGGCCGCCGCCGACGTCGCCGCCGAGCTGTTGGATGACGCCGAGCGGGCCGCGGCCCTCCGGGAGCGTGCCGCCGAGGCGGACCCCTCCAATGTCCCCGCGCTTCGGGCCCGGGTGGCGGGCCTGCGCGCGCGCGGCGAGAAGGCCGCGTTGCTGGACGCACTCACGCACCTGGTGAGTGTGACGGATGACGCGGACGAGGCCTCGCTGCTGCGGTTGGAGCTGGCGTCGCTCGCCCGGGCCGATGACCAGGACGCGCTCGCCCGCGAGGTGCTGGAGGTGGTGGTGGCCCGGGGGGCGTCCGGCGCCGGCTACGCCGAGGCACTGGATGCGTTGGAGCCGTTGCTCGTGGACGCTCCGGGCCGTCTCGCCGAGGTGTACCTGGCGCGGGCGGACATCCTCCCCGACGCGGAGCGCCGCCAGTGGTTGCTGGCCGCGGCGCGTGAATTCGAGTCCGCGGGCCGGCTCGCGGAAGCCCTGCGCGCGGCCCGTGCCGCCGTCTCCGTGGAGCCCGACGCGGAGGCCCTGCGCCGCGTCTCCACCTTGCACCTGGCCCTGGGCGAGCCCGGACGCGGCGCCCAGGCGCTGTTGCAGGCGGCCCGGCTCGTGCCTTCCTCCGAGCGGGCGGCCCTGCTGCTGGAAGTCGTCGACCTGTGGGAGTCCGCGGGAGAGAACGCCGAGGCGCTCGAGGTGCTGGAACGTCTGGCCGCGAAGGCCCCGGGGACGCCCGAGGGCGCGAGCGAGCTGGCCGAGCGCTTCCTCCGGTTGGGCGCGCCCATGCGGGCCGTCGAGGTGGGCTTCTCGCCCGCGCTCGCGTCAGGAGATGTGCTGGGCGCGCTCGCGCTCGCGGAGCGTGCCGGGGACGACGCGCGGATCCTCCAGGCGCTCTGGGCCCTGGCGGAGGGCGGACAGGCCGAGTCCACGCACATCTCCGAGCTGAGCCGCCGGTTGCGCGCGGACGGCCCCGGGCCAGAGCTGTTGCGGCTGGCGGATCTGCTCTCCGCCTGGGACGAGGCGCTGGCCATCGCGTTGTGGGACGAGGTGCTGGCCTCCGAGTCCGCGCCCACGGGGAGCCGGTTGCACGCGCTGGAGCGGCTCGCGTTGGCCCCGGGCTTCGCTTCCCGGCTGTGGCGCTTGTTGTCCAGCCTGGGCGGTGGTCCCGAGGCGCTGTCCGATGCGGTGCTGGCGCAGGTGCGCGCCCTGCCCGTGAGCGAGCGCATCGAGGCGCTGTCCGAGGCGGCGGAGGGTTGGCCGGAGCGGCGGGGCAAGCTGCTGCGCGAGCGCTTCCGGTTGCAGCGGGAGGCGGGGTGGATGGCGGACGCTGCGGACACGCTCGGTCTGCTCATCCTGCTGGAGACGGACCCCAAGGTGCGGGGTGAGCTGCACGTGGAGCATGGCGACATGCTCATGTGGGCGGGCGACAAGGAGCGCGCGCGCGAGTCCTTCGAGAAGGCCCTGGAGGACGCGCCGGGCGCCATTCGTGCGTTGGAGTTCCTGCTGCCCCTGTACGAGGAGACGCGTGACCACGCGCGCTTCGTGGGCGTGGCGGAGAAGCTGGCCACGGTGCTCGCGGGCCCGGCGGCCATGGGCGTGTGGCGCGAGCGGCTGGCGGAGGCCTACGAGGCGCTGGGCCGTCTGGCCGAGGCGTCCGCGCAGCTCGTGTCGCTGCCGGAGACGCCCGAGCGGCTGGAGCGGCGGGCGCGTCTGGCCGAGGCCCAGGGTCTCACGGGCGAGGCCCTTCGGCTGCGCGAGCGGCTCACGGACGATCCGGAGAAGCTGGAAGCCATCCTGCGCCAGTACCTGGACGCGAGCCTGGTGGTGTTCGCGGTGCAGCTCGCCGAACGCCTCATCCAGGCGGACCAGTTGTCGCCCGAGGCCAGGCGCCTGGTGGCCGAGCGCCTGTCGCCCACGGCCCAGGGCGCGCCCCTGGCGCTCCAACTGTGGCCCGAGTTGCTGCGGAGCCAGCCGGTGGACGCGGACGGGTGGACGCTCTACGCCGAGGCGCTGGCGGCCCGGGATGACGCTTCCACGGAGGTGGCGCGGGTGGATGGCTTCGGCGCGGCGCTCGTGTCGAGCACGGCACGCGCCTCGGCCGCGGCGATCTCCCCGGTGCGTCTGCCCCAGGGCTTCCAGCACGCGCTGCCCGCGAACGCCCTCGCGGTGACGATCGAGACGATGCCGCGCCTGGACACGGCCCTGCGTTCTTCCCTGGAGGCGCTGGGCGTGGGCGAACTGAGCGTCTACCTGGCTCCGGCCGGGGGCGTGGAGGCGTACCTCGCCTCGCCGGACGAGCTGGTGCTGGGCGCGGGCGCGTTGGCGTCCTTTGGCCTGGTGGAGCTGGGCTACCTGTGCGCCCTGGCGATCCGTCTGGGTGAAGCGGGCGAGGCGCTGTCGCGGCCCGGTCCAGTGCCAGGCTTCGACGAGGCGGCGGTGGAGGCCTTCCAGGCGGTGCCCGCCTCGCTCGCCGCGTCGCGCGTGCTGGCGAAACTGGCTCCCGAGGTGCGTGGCTCGGATCCCTCCCGGGTGGACGTGGGCACGGTCCTGCGCGGCAGCTCGGCGTTCCACGCGGTGGCGCTCGCGGCCCTGGAGAGCGTGTAAGGTCGGGAGGCCATGTCCGTCTCCCAACGCCGCTTCCTGCTCTCGTTGCCCGTGCTCCTGGTGGTCGCGGCCTGCGTGTCCGAAACGGTGTACCCCGGAGACGTGGTCATCGGCCTGTTCAACTTCCACGCTCAGGCGGACTGGGCGCGGACGAACTGCAACCCGGACGGCGGCGACTTCAGCCGGCTGTCCGATGGCGGCTTCGACTTCGCGGGCACGTTCTCGCGCGACAGCGTGGACGGGGGCGCCTGGTTCACCGTGGATGGCTATTCGCGCGCGGCCACCTACGAGGCGCCTGCGCAGCGTTATGTGTCCACCGAGAAGGCTCCGGCCCAGGTGGCGAGCTGTGGCGAGGACTGCAAGGGCTCGCAGATCGAGGAGAAGTTGTCGGTGGTGGTGCTCAGCGACAGTCAGGATCGGGCCATGGGCAGCCGGTGCGCGAACCTGCCGGATGGAGGCCTGCCGGATGGTTCCGTTCCAGCGCCCACGGCGAACGGGTATGACGCCCAGCGGGCCTGCGGCACGTTGTCGGTGACGTTCCTGCCGGGCACCAGCGAGAACTGTAAATGCAAGACGTCGTGCACGGCGGTGTACGGCGTGGAAGGAGAGCGGCGTTTCAATGTCGGCCAGTAACAAGAAGGCGGTGGTGTTGTTGTCGGGCGGTCTGGATTCGACGACCTGCCTGGCGATGGCGAAGGCGGAAGGTTTCGAGCCGGTGTGCCTGGCGGTGGCCTATGGCCAGCGGCACGCGGTGGAACTCGAGCGGGCGCGTTGGGTGGCCAAGGCGCTGGGCGTCACGGACTTCCGGGTGGTGAAGGTGGACCTGCCGCAGGTGGGCGGCTCCGCGCTGACGGCGGACATCGACGTGCCGAAGGACCGGCCCGAGTCGGAGATGTCCCACGGCATCCCCATCACCTATGTGCCGGCGCGCAACGCGCTCTTCTTGTCGTTGGCGTTGGGGCTCGCGGAGGTGGTGGGCGCGAGCGACATCTATATCGGCGTGAACGCGGTGGACTACAGCGGCTACCCGGACTGCCGGCCCGAGTTCATCCGCGCCTTCGAGCAGATGGCCGCGCTGGCCACGAAGGCGGGCGTGGAAGGCACCCGGTTCAAGGTGCACGCACCGCTGTCGGGGATGACCAAGGCGGACATCGTCCTCGCGGGGGTGAAGCTGGGCGTGGACTACTCGATGACGCACTCCTGCTACGACCCGGACAAGGAAGGCCGGGCGTGTGGGCGGTGTGACAGTTGCGTGCTGCGGCGGCGGGGCTTCGAGCAGGCGGGCGTGGCGGATCCCACCCTCTACACGGCGGGAGCCTGAGCCATGCTGGGAGCCGCGAACCTGGTGATGGGGGTATGGCTGGCCACGGCGGGCGCTCCGGTGGTGGATGCGACCGAGGTGGTGAAGGACCTGGCGGTGGACATGCGCTACGCCACGCCGGACAACTTCCTCAAGCAGAAGGTGTACCCGGACGGTGCGCGCTGTCTGTTGTTACCGGAGACGGCCGAGCGCTTGAAGAAGGCCGCGGACGCGCTACGGGGCCAGGGTTACCGGTTGAAGGTCTATGACTGCTACCGGCCCATCGCCGTGCAATGGCAGATGTGGAAGATCCTGCCCAAGCCAGGCTACGTGGCGAACCCGAAGAAGGGGGGCAACCACAACCGGGGCGCGGCGGTGGACCTGACGCTGGTGACGCTGGACGGAGCGGACGTGGAGATGCCCACGGCCTTCGACTCCTTCGAACGCTCCGCGCATCACAGTTACCAAGGGGGCACGAAGGCCTCGCGCGAGCACCGGGAGATCCTGCGCGTGGCGATGGAGAGCGCGGGCTTCAAGCGCAACCCCATGGAGTGGTGGCACTACGATCTGCCGGGCGCCACGAAGCTGCCCGTCCTGGACGTGCCCTTCACGAAGTCCCCGTAGGGTGTTGCTTGTCCGCTCGTCCCAATGGCACGCGCTCCTGGTTGGGCGGCTGGATTCTCATCCTCCTCTTCCTCCAATCCGCGTGCGCCACAGGTGGGCCTCAACGCCACCTCATGGTGGGTGAGCGTTCCTCCTCGCAAGAGGAGGGGGCGCCCGCTGAGGGGCCAGTCCACCTCTCCGTGCCCACGAAATTCGGCGCCGTCCAGGTGAGCAGGTCCGAGCTCGACGCGGCCCTCGCCATCCTGGTGCTCGACATCCCACTGCGGGTGGCCGACTCACGACCTCCGTTCTATCTCAACCGGAGGCTGGCGCATGCGGCCATGCCGCTCACAGGAGAGGCGTGGAGAACGCCTCTGGCGCGCTCCTATGGGCGCTTCTGCGAGCGACGTGGGATTCCAGGCGATTGCCTCGAGTTGTTCAAGGATTGGCCGGGTTTGGACGGGGAGGACAAGCGAGACCTCGCTCTGGCGCTCTCGGTGGATACGGCGCTGGAGGCACTGGACGCGGAAGTGCGGTCCACGTTCTCCACGACACAGCTGTCCACGATGGTGAGCATCACCCTGGCTGGGTACATGGCGTTGCTCGTGGCACCGGAGCCCGTCTCCAAAGGGGTGGCCTCGGCGCTTGCCCTGCTCATGTGGGGCTATCTGGGCTGGGAACTCTTCGAATTAGTGCAGGCGTACTTCCAACTGTGGGAGGAGGCAGGGGAAGCCGCCACGTTCGAGGAGTTGCGAGAGGCGGGAGGCCGGTTCGGAAGAGTCATCGGGCCCAATAGCATGCGGATTCTGTTGCTGCTGGGGACGGCAGCGGTGAGAGAGACAGCGGCGCTGGTGTCCAAGGCCCCGAAGTTGCCGGGGTTCGAGAAGGCCGCGAAGGCACTCAAGTCGCATGTTGGCATCGAGGACGTGCTCACGGCCATACAGCAGGCGGACAAGGTGAAGGTCGCGGTGGCCGAGGGCACCTTCAACGTGGTGCTACCCGCCAACGTCGTGAGCATGGCGGCGCGCGGCCCTTCATCGGGTGCCGCGGCACGTACAGCTCCCTCGACGAAGAAGTCCCAGGTGCACCACATCGCCACCGTCGAGAACGAGAAGTCCACCGCACGTGGCGGACCTTGGACGAAGGCGTTCAAGCCTCTCTTCAACAAGGCGGGTATGTCGATGGAGGACCCCGCCAACAAAGTCAAACTGACTGGACACTACGGGCCTCATCCCGAGAAGTACCATGAATCTGTCTTCAATCATCTCGATAAGGCAACGAAGAGTTGTCCCAATCAACAGGCGTGTGCTGCCGCGATGCGGAAAGCACTTCGTGAGTTGGCCATTGAAATCTCCACTCAGGGCACCAAGCTCCACGTGCTGCTGACCCAAAGAGCGCTTCCCTAGGAGTTCACATGTCGGAGCAGTATTTCGACCTGTTCGAAGACGTCTACGTGCCGGGACGTTGGCACCTGGACGATCCCGTTGACCCTCGCGGGCCGAGGTTTGAAGTTGGCCTGTTCAGACGAGGCGAACCCTCACACGTCAAGGGGCCGCTCCATATTCCTCTCGATGTTCCAGGCAAAGCGCTCGATTTTTCCCGCGCGGGGACGTCGGCTCTGGTCGTCCATGCGAGGGTGGCGGCCGTGTTGGCTGAATTGGCTCCCAGTGATGTGGAACTCATTCCCGCCAATGTGGAGGGGACGCGTGAGCCGTATTTCCTCCTCAACATCACGCGCGTCGTGAAGTGCATCGATGACGAGACTTCCGACGAGGTTCGCTACGTGACCCCGGCGCACGGTCTGCCGGATCAGATCGGAGAGTACCGCTCCGTCATCGGTATGCGCATCGACCCTTCCAAGGTGGGCGACGCCCAGGTGTTCCGGACCTGGGGTTGGGTCGCCATCATTGTCTCCAAGGCCATCAAGGAGGCCTTGGAGGGTATGGGCGTCACCGGAATGAGGTTCACGGAGGTGACGGGCCCGAGCACCATCAACGCGGAGGAGCGAGCGAGGAGCAGGAAGCTTCGCGAACTCCTGGAGACGGCCGCCGCCGCTCGTGAGGAGGCCTGGCGCTCACTTGGCTCGCTGGACACGGAAGTTCTCATGCCCATCGCGATGAGTGGGGCATGGCCCGGCCAGCGGCAGCTCTGGAGCGTCATCCGCCGTGAGGCGGAGCGCACGCTGCTCGTCACTCACGGGCTCTCGGACTCCTTCATCGAGACTCTGGAGCCCTCCGTGGGCTTCGGGCTGGAACTCGCCCTGGAGGTGGATTCGGCCGTGAAGGACATTTCAAAGGGATGGCCCCTGAAACTGCTGGACCGTGTGGCGGACGAAGTGGCCGAGCACGAGCATGTGCGCGAAGGATTGAAGGCGGGCCTCTTCTCCATGGAGGTGTCCGGCAAGGGTATGCCCAAGTCACTCGTTACCGAGGAGGGAAGGGTGGCCGTCCTGCTAGGCGTGGAGTCGCGCACGCTGCCAGGGCACTTCTCCACCCCCTACGGGCAGGTGCGACTCGTCACCGTCAAGGCGCTGTTGCCCGCGGAACTGGAGTACGTGTTGGAGCACGACGCGGAAGGCCATGCCGAGCTGGCGCGGCGCTTCGCGGAGAGCGGCGAGGAGCACCTGTCCCGCGCCAAACGGCGAGCCGTGGTGTAGCAACGTGTTTGCTCATCGCGACAGTCCGAGTCAGCGAGGAACGAGGCTACGCTCCTGGTTGGGCGGCTGGGTCCTCATCCTCCTCTTCCTCCAGGCCGCGTGCACCACAGGTGTGCCTCGAAGCCACTTCATTGTGGACGAGCGTTACGCCGCGCAACAGGAGGGGGCGCCTGCAGGGGGGCCGCCAGTCCACCTCTCCGTGCCCACGAAGTTTGCTGCGGTCCAGGTGAGCAGGTCCGAGCTTGACGAGGCCCTCGCCACCCTAGTGCTCGACATTCCACTGCGAGTGGCCGACTCGCGTCCTCCGCTTTACCTCCACCGGAGGCTGGCGCAGGCGTCCGTTCCACTCACGGGTGAGGAGTGGCGAACGCCCTTGGCGCGCTCCTATGGGCGCTTCTGCGAGCGACGTGGCGCTCCGGGCGATTGCCTCGAGTTGTTCAAGGATTGGCCGGGACTGGATGGCGAGGACAAGCGAGACCTCGCCCTGGCGCTCTCCGTGGATACGGCGTTGGAGGCACTGGACGTAGAGGCGCGGTCCACGTTCTCCACGAGACAACTGGCCACGATGGTGAGCATCACCCTGGCCGGGTACATGGCGTTGCTCGTGGCACCAGAGCCTGTGTCCAAGGGAGTGGCCTCGGCGCTCGCCCTGCTCATGTGGGGCTATTTGGGCTGGGAACTCTTCGAATTGGTACAAGCGTATTTCCAACTGTGGGAGGAGGCGGCAGAAGCCGCCACGTTCGATGAGTTGCGAGAGGCGGGGGGCCAGTTCGGGAGGGTCATCGGGCCCAACAGCATGCGGATTCTGCTGCTGCTGGGGACGGCGGCGGTGGGAGAGACAGCGGCGCTGGTGTCCAAGGCCCCGAAGTTGCCTGGGTTCACGAAGGCCGCCAAGGCACTCGAGTCCCGTGCCGGCATCGAGGACGTGCTCACGGCCATACAACAGGCGGACAAGGTGAAGGTCGCGGTGGCCGAGGGCACCTTCAGCGTGGTGCTACCCGCCAACGTCGTGAGCATGGCGGCGCGCGGCTCTTCGGCGGGTGCCGCGGCACGTACGGCTCCCGCGAAGAAGTCACAGGTGCATCACATCGCCACCGTCGAGAACGAGAAGTCCACCGCTCGTGGCGGACCTTGGACGCCAATATTCAAGAAAATCTTCAACAAGGCGGGTATGTCGATGGAGGACCCCGCCAACAAGGTCAAACTGACTGGGCACTATGGGCCTCATCCAAAGAAGTACCATGAAGCTGTTTTAAGTCATCTCGCAGAAGCGACAGAGGGCTGTCCCAATCAACGGGCGTGTGCCATGGCATTGAGGCAAGCGCTCCGCGAGTTGGCCACTGAAATCTCCACTCAGGGCACCAAACTCCATGTGCTGCTGACCCAAAAGGTGTCTCCCTAGGGGTTCTTCATGGCGGAGCGTTATTTTGACTTGTTCGAAGATGTCTATGTCCCGGGACGCTGGCATCTAGATGATCCCGTGGATCAGGGGGGGCGGAAGCTCGTGTTCAGACGAGGCGAACCCGCTCACCTCAAGGAGCGAGTTCTGATCCCTCTCTATTCCTCTGGCACGGCGCTCGATTTCTCCTTTGTCGCGGGGACGACCATCCCCGTGGTTCATGCGAGGGTGGCGGCCGTGTTGGCCGAGCTGGCTCCTGGCGATGTGGAACTCATTCCCGCCGAGGTAGAGGGAGAGCGTGAGCCGTACTTCCTCCTCAACATCACGCGCGTCGTGAAGTGTATCGATGACGAGACTTCCGACGAGGTGCGCTACGTAAAGCCTGAGCACAATCAGCCAGAAAAGCTCGGGCAGTACCGCTCCGTCATCGGCATGCGCATCGATCCTTCCAAGGTGGGCGATGCCCAGGTTTTCCGTACCTGGGGTTGGAAGGTCGCCGTCATTGTCTCCGAGGTCATCAAGGAGGCTTTGGAGGGGATGGGCGTCACCGGCATGACGTTCACGGAGGTGACGGGTCCGAGTGCTATTTCCGCGGAGGAGCGAGCGAGGAGCAGGAAGCTTCGCGAACTCCTGGAGACGGCCGCCGCCGCTCGTGAGGAGGCCTGGCGCTCACTTGGCTCGCTGGACACGGAA
>Ga0081606_1000069_pt1 | contig 90697 bp, 70 predicted proteins | sample EareggfetidaYelm_FD_71127 | JGI IMG/M metagenome (GOLD analysis project Ga0081606, IMG submission 71127) | Earthworm egg capsule microbial community from the University of Washington, USA - E. fetida Yelm (SPADES assembly) (version 2) | ecosystem: Host-associated > Annelida > Reproductive system...
AACGATTCTGGTGAGCTGTACATTTTTTTCTGGAACTGGAACTTTCAACACCAATACTGCGAGTACAAAGAAAAATTACAAGCGATGATGATGCACTTTGATTTTGACAACCAGCAGTTGAATGCCCGGAATTTATTTTTCTTCCAGGGAGTTGCTCAAAAATCAAAGAAGGCTATTAAATAAATCGCCTGCCGGGCAATAATAATATTTTTGAGATGAATGTGCTCACGGTCAATGATCAAAAAAAGCTCACGTATTAGTCCATCGATCTATGTTTCAGTCGGCCGCAATTATAAAATGCGTATTTATAATATCGATAGCGCTGGTATCCGGGATAATTCGACTCTCTTTTTTAGGTGAACAACTAACGCGGGCGATTTGGAGAATGTTCGGGTTAGATAAGAAATCGTTCTATTTCTTGATTAATTGCGTTTTTCTATTTTATTTAAAGGAAAGTTTGTTTAATACTTCTGTTTGATCTGTTCCGGTAACTGTAACCCGCTCATACCGGGCATGTTGATGTTGGGTAGGATAAGGATGGTTTCGTGGTCCTGGTCATTGAGGTAGCGCAAGGCCTCATCACCGGAATGGGCAAACGCAAATTGCTTGTTCACTGCCGCGTTGGTGTTCATACGAGACCTTTTCACAGGTTAAACTTCAACTTGTTTTTCTATAGTTCCATATCGCAAGACCATTGAGCGCGACGGCAAACAGGCAGAGATAACCCAGCTCTGTTTTTGTTTCGGCAAAGCCACTCCCCTTCAGTACGATCAGCCGTACCACTTTTATGAAATGGGTTACCGGTGTAAAGTTGGAAATTGTTTTTGCCCAATCCGGCATACTGTCGGTACTGGTGAACAGCCCACTCATCAATTGAAAGATCATCATAAAGAAAAAAGCGATGAACATTGCCTGTAGCTGTGTCTCGGCCAACGTGGAGATCAGCAGTCCAAAGCCCAACAGCGCAATAAGATAAACAGCTGCGAACAGGTAGAGCACTGCTAAACTTCCCTTCGGAAAGATGCCATAAACAATATACATTACTGTCAGACCAAGTGTGAAAACGATCATACCGACCAGCCAGAACGGGATTAGCTTTCCGAGAATAAACTGCCATTTTTTGATAGGCGTTACATTGATCTGTTCGATGGTGCCGATCTCTTTTTCCTTCACGATATTGAGTGCAGTAACGAAACCGCCGATCATCGTCAGCAACAGCACCAGGATCCCGGGCACCATATTGTATTTGTATTCGGCCCTCGGATTGTACCAGTTTGTATTTTCTGCGGAAATTTTTGCTTCCGGTGTAACTGCTACGCCGCTGGGGAGTTTGATATTGATATCCAGGTTTCGGTTAAAATCGCTCAGGACCGATACAAGATAAGCGCCACCCAGTGAAGATTTTGTTCCGTTTATTGCGTCTACAGCGAGGTTTATTTTTTGATTTCCATCACGGACAAGATTTTTTTCAAAGCCAGCTGGTATTTCCAACAGGATATCAGCTGTGCCATATTCGATCATTTCCAGACCTGATTTATAGGAATCCGGACTGCCCACCATCCGGAAATAGCCTGAGGATGCGATTTTGTTGACCAGACTCCGGGAGTAGGTTGTATGATCGTGATCAATGCAGGCTACATTTACATTTCTTACTTCAAAATTGGCAGCCATTGGCATAATAATGAGCTGGAGTATGGGAGAAACCAACATCATCGAGAGTATCGTTCTGTCGCGAAGTATCTGGCGAAACTCCTTTTGTAATATAAAACGTAATATTTTCACGATAGCCTGATTTTAAATTTTTTCAATGCAAGGCTCAATAGCCCGGTGGCCATTCCAGCCAGGATCAGTGTTTCTTTCCACACGTAGCCGAAGCCAAGCCCTTTCAGCATTACGGCTTTCATGATACTATAATAATATTTCGAGGGTACGATGTAGGAAAGCACCCGGAAGGCCCATGGCATATTTTCCAGGGGGAACATAAACCCGGTAAGCAGCATTGTCGGAAGCATCATTCCCATCATGGAGATCAGCATAGCTGTTTGCTGCGAAGCTGTAACATTGGAGATTAACAGGCCTAACGAAAGACAGGTGACGATAAACAATATACTCTCCGCAAATATCAGAAGCAGGCTTCCCCGTATCTCTATGTTCAGAAAGAATACGGCAAGAAGCAGAATGATGATAAAATCGATAAGCGAAAGCGCCAGATAAGGAACGGCTTTGGCAATCAAAACCATTATCGGTTTGAATGGCGACACAAGCAGGATCTCCATTGTTCCTAATTCTTTTTCGCGTACTACGGCAACAGAGGTGAGCGCAGTGCTGACGATCATAAAAATCAATGCGATCACTCCGGGAATAAAATTGAGCGAGCCGTTCTGCTCCTCATTGTAGAGCATCCTCATTTCGGGAACAATCTGGTAGTATAGTTTCGCCGTTGAATTCAGGTTTTGCTGGTAGTCATTGATAATGGCATTTACATAGTTTGTTACAGTCGTTGCAGTGTTTGGATCGGATGCATCTGCAATTACCTGTATTTTTGCGCCGCCGGGTTTGTACAGGTCTGAGCCGAAATTTGCTGGAAACAGAATGGCGCATTTTATTTCGCCTTCTTTAAAACGTGTTTCGATATCCTGATAATTCAGTACCGGGTTACGGACCTGAAAATAGGAGCTTGAACTTATTTTTGTGATGATCTGCTCCGACTGTACATCCCGGGCATTGTCAAGAATGGCGATTCCGATATTCTTTACTTCGCTGCTCAAAGCAAAACCGAAAAGGATGATCTGTACAATGGGCATTCCGAAAAGGATAAGCAGGGTACGCTTATCACGGAATACGTGGTAAAACTCTTTGCGTATGAAGGCGAATAGTTGTTTCATGTTAATCAGATGTTCTTTTGGCTCCGCGCGCCAGTTGATAAAAAACTTCATCCATAGTATCAGTGCTGAATTTTTGTTTTAGGTTAGCGGGGGTATCGAGAGCTTCCACTCGTCCGTCAACCATAACACTGATACGGTTGCAGTATTCTGCCTCATCCATATAGTGCGTGGTGACAAAAACTGTGATTCCATTGTCTGCCGCTTCATAGATCATGTCCCAAAACTGTCGTCTTGTTACCGGATCTACCCCACCGGTGGGCTCATCAAGAAATACGATCTGCGGACGGTGAAATATGGCCACTGAAAAAGCAAGTTTCTGCTTCCAGCCCAAGGGCAGCTCGCCTACCATTTTCTTCTGTTCGTTATCGAGGCCCAACGTGGTAACAAGCTCCCTGCTCCGTCGTTTTATTTCAGATCCTGAAACACCGTATACGCCTCCATAGAATTCGATGTTTTCTAATATCGTCAGGTTGTCGTACAAAGAGAATTTTTGACTCATGTAGCCAATGTTCTTCTTTATATTCTCCTGCTGTTTGTACACGTCAAAGCCGGCCACGGTAGCTTCACCGGATGTGGGGTAGGAGAGTCCGCAAAGAATGCGCATTGCTGTGGTCTTTCCCGCGCCGTTAGCGCCCAGAAAACCAAAAATTTCCCCTTTTTCAACAGCAAAGCTGATTCCGTCGACTGCTTTAAAGTCACCGAACTGTTTGGTAAGTTCCTTGCAGATAATTACTTTATTTTCCATTGACTTCTTCTTTGATTACTTCTCATTATGCTCATTCATCAGGCGGATAAAACTATCCTCAATTGTGGGAGTAACTATTTTTATGGCAAGTCCTTCGGGTTCTTGTTTGTTCGCAATTTGTTCGGCAATCGTAAGTGTCGCCTCACCGGTTTTAAGGGTTAAGTGGAGGTATTCCCCAAACGCATAGCAACTCTCCACGTCTGCATTGGCCCGCAGTTCCCGAAGAAGCTTGTAGATATTGTCGGCTTTGACGGCAAATAGCATTTTTGGAAAGTTCGCAACAATGTTACCAGGTGTATCAATGGACATGATCCTGCCATTTTGTATTAGTGCGATACGGTCGCAGAGAGTGGCTTCGTCCATATAGGGTGTGGAAACCACAATGGTAATGCCTTGTTTTTTTAGCTTGCCAAGCATATCCCAGAATTCTTTTCTCGAAACCACGTCTACACCTGTGGTCGGTTCGTCCAGGAACAGGACTTCAGGTTTATGGATCAGGGCGCAGCATAACGCCAGCTTCTGTTTCATGCCGCCTGATAGTTTTCCGGCCCGGCGATTGTTAAAGGGTTTGATCTGTTCGTAAATGTCTTTGATCAGATCATAATTTTCTTCGATGGTGGTACCAAAGACAGTCGAAAAAAAGGAAAGATTTTCCTGTACCGTCAGGTCCTGATAAAGTGAAAACCGCCCCGGCATATAACCTACCTTGTTACGGATTTCCCTGTATTGGCTGACAACATCAAATCCTTCTACGGAAGCTGTTCCTCTGTCGGCCAGCAACAGAGTGGTAAGTATTCGGAAAATAGATGTCTTACCTGCACCATCAGGACCGATCAAACCGAACAGTTCACCCTTTTGCACTTCGAAGGAAACGTCGTCGACAGCTTTCACATCTCCGTAGGTCTTCACTATATTTTTCACTTCGACTGAATTCATATTATTGCATGTTGCGATTGGAATATAGAAACGTTACGGATCGGTTTACTTTGTGTCCTTATCATCTGCATTAAAAAATCACTTCGCCATACATTCCGATCTTGATAAATCCATCATTTTTTACACTAACCTTTATGGCATAAACCAGGTTGGCTCTTTCGTCTCTGGTTTGTATCGTTTTAGGTGAAAATTCTGATTTATCTGAAATCCATACGATGGTCCCTGTATATCCCCGGTGGCCTTTTTTGCCATTATCGATCTGCACGGTCACCTTTTGGTCAAGTTTAATCTGTGTTAGCTGGGCGCCCGTGATATAGGCTCTCAGGTCGAGTATTTCGGTGTTGGCAATCTTATAAAGCGGTTTGCCGGTTACCTGCATTTCACCCCTTAGCGCATAATTGATCAATACTGTGCCGGAAACAGGATTGATGATCTGCCCTTTATTTATTTGTTCCTGCAGTTGCTCTGCAGCCTTTTCCATCGGAGCTTTTTCGCTTAAAATGCCGCGGTTTTGATTATTGGTGTTATAGGTGCTCAGTTTTATCTGCTGTTGTGTAACTGCAATTTCTTTATTCAGCTGATCTATGGAAGCATTGATGTCATCCAATTGCTTATGCGTGGCCGCATCTACTTTCAACAAATTTTCTGTACGTGTTTTCTCTCTTTGCTGCTGCGCCAGTTGCGCTTTTTGAACATCGAGCTGACGGCGTATCAGTTCCACCTGGTCAGAGGGAGCAGCAGTTTTATCATTTAAGGCGGCAATACTGGCCTCCTTTTGTTGTTTTTGAAGCTCAACCTCCCTGACGTCAATCCGGCCGACTTTCTCCCCGGCCTTGAGTTGTTTACCTTCTTTGACTTCGTAGGAGAGCAGTTCACCGTTCTGCTGTGCCGAAACGATCACCTCGTCTGCCTCGAAGTTGCCGGAAGCATCGAAGTTGCTTTGGTTAGTGCAAGCATTGAGAAACAATACAAGCGGAATAAATAGTATGCTACTTTTCATCGTGATTCGTTTATTGGTTAATTGCCTGATTTGAATTTTAGGTTATACTGTGCCTGCAACAGCTGTATTTCATGGAGAATGAGGTTTTGTTTCGCGGAATTTTCGAGATTTAGTTTCTGGATATACTCATAAGTGGTGATTATGCCATTTGCCAATTGTGCTGATGCCGATTGTGTAACTGTTTCTCTTAATTCAATTGTTGTGCGATCCTGCATGATCAACTGTCTGTATTTTTTGACGTTCTCATCCTGTTGCACAATGTCCATCTCCAAATTCCTTAGAAAGGTTTCCCTTTCTGCATTGGAGGTCTGACTTTTTACTTCATAGAGACCCCGCTGGTTTTTCATTGTATAGAGGCTTCCCAGTGACCAGTTCAACCTGATGCCTGTGACATACCAGGGACCGAAATCATTGGAGATAGGGTTGAGTGTAGGCCGGCCGTAAGCTCCCTGAAAAAACGCCTTAACAGTGGGTAGATAACCGGATTTCAACTGCCTGGACTGTGTTTCATAAATGTTTTTTTGGAGGTCATACAGTTTCAGTTCCGGACGTTGGATCTCACCAGCATAGACCGGCGGAGCGGGCTTTACCAGGCTGCCGGAGGAGTTGATCTCCCTTCCAATGAATAATGAAAGCATCCGTAAAAAGGAGGAGCTGTTTCCTTTGTAGTCAATGTTTGCCGCCTTCGTGCTTTCTATTTCAGCTTTCAACTCGTTCACATCGCTGAGATATGCCGTGCCATAGGTGTAGGCGCCCTCGGTTTTTTGTAACTGCGCTTGAAGATTGGCGATTTTAAAATTGTTAAGCTCCAACTGGGCATCAATCACGAAAATGGAAAAGAAGATGGAGTTGATCCGGTCATTGACTGCGTAAAGCTCTACCTGGATGTTCTGTTGTTCCAATTCTGAATTGGCTTTTGAAATTGCTTTTTCATAACGGGTATTACCGCCTTCGAACAGCAGTTGCTCTACTTCCCCCTGAAGCTTGTATTGATCTTTACTAAACGAAGGAGGCACAATTCCGATTGCCCCTGTACCACTTCCTAACAGATCACCATAATCCACCACCTGAGACTGGTAGGTAGCCTGTCCATTGACATTGAATTGTGGCAAGAATCTCTTGTTGAGGTTCTTCATGGTATAGCCGGCTGATTTTTCCACTAAGGCCAACTTTTTAACAGCGGGATAATTCTCTTTCGCAAGTTTATAACATTCTTCCAGGGTTAAGGACTGACCATTGGCTGATGCCAATGCCAGTACCAGGCTCAGACTGGTCAGAAGAAGTTGTTGTGATATCTTTCTTTTTATCATTTTGATTTAATCATTTGATTAATTTGAATGCAAAAAAAATTACTTTGCTTTCATTATAGCTTTTATCCAGGTAGGAATAAGTTTTTTTCTTTCCTGCATCAATTGATTGAAGGCCGGTTTGCTAAGCCCGGCAACCTCCATTATCATCGGCTTTGTGATAAAAGGGAAAACGATCATGCCCATCAAATTGAAGAAAAAGTGCAGTGCATTTGGCTCGGCTATTTTCCCAAGCTCAACCGCTTTGCCATACTGTTTGAAAAACACTGAATCAAGGATTGTTTGCCGGGCAGGTAGTTTTGATAAAAGTTCAGTCGGATTATTACTGCGCATTTCGCTGAGGAGAAAGGTAGGTATTTCAGGCTCCCGTAAGATCAGGTCAATATAGGCTGTGCTCACCTCCTGGACTTTTTGCTCCAGGGTTGTTTTCTCATCATTGAGAACTATCTGTATATTCTTTAAAAAATGCGATAGTGTCTCAAGAATAATGATCTCGAAAAGTTTTTGTTTACTTCTATAATAATAATTGAGCAAGGCCAGGTTTATGTCAGCTTCCTGTGCGATATCCCTGGTACGCGTAGCCGCAAATCCTTTTCTGTAAAAAACTGCACGAGCTGCTTCTTTTATCTTTTCTTCGGTAGAAATGTCAGGTTTTTTTTCTTTAGCCTTCGCCATGCCGGTAGATTCTTTCAGCACGAAGATATAAACTATTTTTTGACTTAAACAATTATTTTAATCAAATGATTAAAACAGGATTGGATCAGATACGATTCATGGCCCGCATTCAGACCGGGTAACTCAATGGCCCTTTCTCCAGTTTTTCCCGGGTGCCGGCAAGGTTTTCCTGCGTGCCTGCTTGTGTGGATGTTGATTTCAGCAATATTGGCAGCGCATATTCGCTGGTTTTTAGATCGCAGGTGTATAACTGTATCTCGTTGTCCTTCGTTTCTTTTTTCCAACTGCCGGCAGTGTATAATTCAGCACTTCATAGATCTCCTTTTGTGCAAATGCGGAGAAACTGATCATGCCGGGCAAAAAGAGTAAGCGGCCATATTCTGGCCGCTTATGATCCTGGTATAATGCGGGGCGATGTTGTACATCAGCGTTGGTTAGGTGTGAGTGCTCGGAATCCTCCATTCGCTGTACCTCCGTTGTATTCAATCGGGCAGACGAGCAGGGGTTTTTCTTTTGTAAGCGTTACACCACTGCCAACGCTGGGGATTGACAATTTCACCGGATTGCCGGGATACGGTGTACCTGTCTGGCTGACAAAATTCATTGTCAGGGTTGCACCAACGATGCGCCATGCATCCGGTACACCCAATATATATTTTGGATCAAGTTTGATCTCTACGTTCGCGGTTTTAAAGTCGTTCAGTATGATCGATGATTTCGGGCTGGACAGCTCGAAAGGAGTAACGGCCTTCGGATCGATCTTTAGATTGTTCTTTGCTGAAGAAACCGTGTAAGCTCCATTGCAGCATTTTAGTGTTACCGTTCCTATTGATCCGTCCAGTTTGTCATCAAAACCACCGGCGCCGGTTATGATCTCAACGGATGCATTCTGCAAGCGGTATACAGCATCTTTGGGAATACAAAGCCTGTTATCATAATAATCCGTTGCACTTTCAACGGCGATCCTTTCACCGGCCATATTATAGAGGCTGTACATAACGGGTTTGGCGGTTTGTGATGTGACGGCATTCAGTGCATTCAGTATCCGTTGGTCAAGATCGGATAAGGTTGTATTGATCGTTCCTACGAGAGTGGCACTTGAAGGAAGCCCTACTGAATAAATATTGACGGTGCAGTTCAGGTTCTGATTATTATCCTTGAACTCTGCGGCCGCCTGGAAGCCTGCTTTCTTGGGATCGCCATATTGAAATTGTGCGTTAGCACCGATCTTCAATTGTGATGCATTGATCTTCACATTTGCCAGTATACGGGCTCCATAACTGACGCCGCCCAGCCATATAAGATTCGGCGTTTGCTCTTTCGAACCATCGGTAAAGAAACCGCTGGCGGGGAGTTGTGCTGTAAGAGAGAACAATATTTTCCTGTAGTCATAAGTGATATATATCGAGCTGTCTGATTTGCTGAATGTAAAACCTACCTGTGCGGAAAAGCCGGCATAAGCGCCTCCCGCAGTTGCGTTCAGTGCAAGTACGGTGCTGTTATTGGAGTAGGTATACTGTGAAGTGACGATGGTGCCGGGATCTGCGGGCGTTGCATTTTTTAAAGAGATAACGGCGTCTGACAACTGCGTACTCGGATTCTGTACAGTAACAGACTGTGCTGCATCGGATGAGATGATGATGGGATTCCGCGTCCAGCTTTTTATTTCGGCAGCCTGAAAATTGCCCTTGTAAAAATCATCATATTTATAAATGGCTCCGGGAAGTATGCCTTCCCCGGTCTGCGTGACGCTCATAAAATCGGTGCTGGTTGCAGTTACCTTTTCCCTGGTATATGTACAGTTCATATTGGATTGCGGGGCGGGGTCTGCCGGCGCTACTTCAACATTAGTGCTGTTGGCATTATCTGAAAGTGAAACCGGTCTTAATGTATAATTGACGCTGAGATTATCCCCGCTGACAAGCTGCCGGCTGAAGCTGGGGTTGGTAAACGAAGAATTTCCAAGTTGTGACTTCCGTGCAACAACAAGGGAAGGGTTGATACTGATCGATTTGAGCTTGACAGCCTGGGCTTTCGTCAAAGCAGGGCTAACTTTTCGGGTGATCTGTGCGGATACGGTAACCGTTAAAAGGATACAGAGAGCGGAAACAAATATTCTGGTCATAGTGGTTTATGTTTTATGAGGTAAAAATAGAAAGTGGTAAAAACGCCGTCAATCGTTAAAAAGAATGATTTCCCGTTATTCGTTCGGTGACCGGTTTAATGCCAGGCCCGGGAAATGATCCTGTAAAAAGAGTGCTAAAAAGATCAATAAGACGCAGGACCTTCCGCTAAACGAGCATAGATCGGTCATCCGCCATCGAACACCGGTAGAGGTTATAACCAGCAAATTGGGTTAACTAAAAGGTATTGCTGAGAAATCATTAAAAAACACGAGATCAGTTATCGGTGGATTCGAGTTTCTTTGCCCGACAAAATGTGATAAATTGTTGCAATGAAGAGTGTATTACTGATGTTGACAGGCCTTTGTGCCTGTATTTGCAGTTGGGCACAGGCGGATCTGAACAGAGATAGCCTTGTCAGGCAGTTGTCTGCAGCTAAAGAAGATACCTCTAAAGTGATGCTGCTGGTCAATATCGGCAATGCATACGAATCAGAGAGCCCGCAGGAAGCGGCGCATTATTACAACCTGGCCGGGGCTTTGAGCAGGCAGCTGAAATTTAAAAGAGGCATTATAAAATATGTCAGCAATTACTCAGGCTTGCTTAATCACAGAGGTGCATTCGATAGTTCCCTGCTCCTGAATAAGGAAGCAATTCAGTTGTCTGCCACAATCAAGGATGATATTCTGTTGGGTAAATGCTGGGCCAATACCGGCAATGTTTTTCAATACATGAACCGGTATGATAGTGCGCTGTTCTGCTATGACAGTGCCCGACGGATCTTTGAGAGAGCGGGAAACAAATTTCTGCTGGCAAGGATGGGAGATCTGTTGCAGAGTACCTACCGGGAGTTGGGAGATTATCCGCGGGCGTTGGCCTATAGCAAGGTAGCGGTCGATGCGTTGAGAGCGGCGGATGATCGGGCGAATCTCTCTGTTGCTCTTATCAATATAGGTAATAATTATCAGGAATTGAATTACCCGGATTCTGCATTATTGCAATACAATGAAGCGCTGAAAATATCGCGTACGAACGGATTTAAAAATGTGGAGGAGGCTGCATTGATCGATATCGGTAATCTTTATTTGCACAGATACGCTGCTGACAGTATGAAGCCTTACTATGAACAGGCGCATGCAATTGCTGTAGAGCTGGGAGATGCCGAAGGTATGGAGATCAGCAATCGCGGACTGGCGCATTACCATCTGTATAAAAACAATCTTGTCCTCGCGCAGGACTATATCCGCCGTGCGTTGCGTATTACAGACAGCCTGGATATGCAAAAGGAAAAAGCGGAGAACCTAAAGACTTTTTCCAGCATTTTGTATGGCTTGCATCGCATGGAAGATGCGGAACGCTGTCTGGACAGTGCCGCACTAATTGAAAAGACTCTGACGGGTGATGAAATGCAAAAGAAGGTACTTACAATAGAAGCAAAATTTGAAACAGAAAAGAAAGAAGCGCAGATCAGGCTTCAGCAATCTCAACTCCGGCAAAAGTCCATCTTTAATTATTTGCTGGCCGCTATTGCCACTGGTTTGATCGTTATTTTTCTGCTCTCGCTGAGGAATTACCGGAATCGCCAAAAACTGCAGCAGGTGAAGATCGATGAACTGGAAACCGAAAAGCAACTTAATGCGACCGAGGCCGTATTAAAAGGCGAAGAGCAGGAACGCACACGTCTGGCTAAAGATCTGCATGATGGCCTTGGCGGAATGCTCAGCGGAATAAAATATTCATTAAGCAATATGAAAGAGAATCTGATAATGACCCCGGACAATGCACAGGCATTTGAACGCAGCATTGATATGCTTGACAGCAGTATCAAAGAAATGAGAAGGGTAGCTCATAATATGATGCCCGAAATGCTGCTGAAGTATGGATTGGATATTGCATTAGGAGAGTTTTGTGCTGAAATCGAACGGAGTGGGGTGATACATGCTACATACCAATCTATGGGTATGGAAAAGGCCGCGATCGGACAAACTGCTGCGGTTACGGTTTACCGCGTTGTGCAGGAGCTGGTCAATAATGCGATAAAGCATGCGGGGGCAGAAAATGTACTGATACAGCTTCAGGTGGCTGAGCAGGAAAAACTATTGACCGTAACGGTGGAGGATGATGGAAAGGGATTTGATACAAGCCTCCTGGCAAATTCGCCTGGTATCGGATGGAGCAATGTGAAAAGCCGCGTAGAGTTTTTAAACGGTAAAATTGATATCAGCTCAGCTCATGGGAAAGGCACGTCTGTTCTTATTGAAATTAACATCTGATGAAGACAGGATTGTTTATTGTGGACGATCACTACATGGTGATAGAAGGCATCCGCTCGCTATTGGCAAAGGAACCGGATATTGAGTGGATGGGTCATGCTACCAACGCAGCCTCCTGTCTTGGCTTTTTGAAGAAAGAGTTACCAGACGTGATATTGATGGATGTTAACCTGCCGGACATGAGTGGAATTGATCTGTGCAAAGAGGTAAAACTGCAATATCCGTCTGTATATATTTTAGGATTGAGTACGTTTAATCAGCAACCCGTTATTCAGCATATGATGGACAACGGAGCTTCCGGGTATGTATTAAAAAACGCAACACGGGAAGAGTTGCTGGAGGCGCTTACTGTAGTCATGCAGGGTAAAATATACTTCAGTTTTGAAGCGGCCCTTTCTCTGCGCAAGCCTGATGGGAAGATGCCGGTCATTACCCGCCGTGAAAAAGAGGTGTTACAAAAAATAGCCGAGGGCCTGACAAACGCGGAGATTTCCGAAATATTGTTTATCAGTATACCAACGGTGAACACGCACCGTAAGAGTTTGCTGGAGAAGTTTGAGGCTAAAAATACAGCCATATTAATAGGAAAAGCTATCAGCAAGGGATTTGTTATCCCACAATAAATGGAAGAATAAAACCCTGCTCTTATCTGCTTTGAATACCGGCATTTCTAAAGCATGCTTAAGTTTCTTCAATTGTTGTTCTGGAAATATTTTCGTTGACAATAGCCGGTCTGATAATAAATCTTAGAGACGGATCTTTAGTAAAGTATGCAACACTCCAGTTGTATAGTGTTCGCAACCTGTTTCTGTAATTGATCAGAGACATAATGTGTACAAATAGCCATAGGAGCCAAGCGACAAAGCCGGAAAAATGGGTTTTGCGGGGGATATCTGCAACAGCTTTGTTTCTGCCTATGATCGCCATAGATCCCTTGTCTTTATACTTGAATCTGGACAAAGTTTTTTTCGTGATCATGGCCTTTAAATTACCGGCCAGGTTTTTACCTTGTTGAATAGCAATCTGTGCCATTTGAGGATGGCCGTTGGGATAAGCCGGATCATTAGTAACCAGTGAAATGTCGCCGATGGCATAAATATTTTCATAGTCTTTCACTTTGTTATATTGATCCACGAGCAATCTTTTTCCCCTTCCAAATGATGTGTCTGCAATACCGGAAATAGTTTTCCCGGTAACCCCTGCAGCCCAGATCAGGTTGTAGGTCTCTATAATTTTTCCATCTTTAAAGTATACCGTTTTGCCATCAAAATCGGCTACCTGAGCATTCAAAATAATATTAACTCCCAATTTGCTCAAAGAATCATAAGTATATTTTTGTGATTTTACGCTCATGGGAGCCAGCAATGTGTTTGCTCCATCTACCAGGTACACGTTGTTTTCCAGCTTAAGGTTTGCAAACTCCGGGTATTCTTTTGGAAAAACACTGCGTTTTAATTCCGCCAGCATTCCAGAGATCTCAACTCCGGTTGGGCCTCCGCCTGCGACCACAAAGGTCAGTAGTTTTTTTCTTTCGGCTTCATCGGTTGTCCTGGCAGCTTTTTCAACTTTTTGCAAAATGATATTTCGCATGTTCAGTGCATCTTCCAGTGTTTTCATTGGAATTGCCCTTTTCCGGATATTTTCAATCCCGAAAAAATTTGACTCGACGCCAGTAGCAAATACCACGTAATCGTAATGTAATTCTCCTGTGGATAATATTACTTTATTTTCTGAGGATACAATTTCTTTAAGCTCGCCCATGAAAAAGCGAACGTTTTTATAGTCTTTCAGTAATTTTCTAAATGGAAAACTGATAGATGGGATTTCTAAAAGACCTGTTGCTATCTGATAGATAAGCGGAGGGAAAAAGTTGTAATTGTTTTTATCCACCAGTGTAACTGAATAGTCTTCAGATTTTGCAAGTAACTTAACCAAATTCATTCCTGCAAACCCACCTCCAATAATAATGATTTCTTTTTTATTTGATTGTGCTTTACCTTGTTTCATTGTCTTTCATTTTCACTGATTCGTATCAGTTTTTGTAAAATCATAAATTAAAGGGGCTTGTAGCGGAAGAAGTATAAAAAGTTTTGTCAGCTATAGGCAGGATAAAAATATCTCCATCAATATTTGATGGAGATATTTTTAATATGACGGTATATTAACCTTTTAAAAATGATTCATCTTCAAATGCCGGATTGGGGTATTTATAAAAACCTTCGCCGGACAGCTTCCCAAATTTTCCTTTATCAATGAATTTTTCTTTAATAGTAGTCATTGCCTTTTCCAATATAGGATCGTTCAGGTTTTTGTTAATGGCGGAAAGTGCATTATATACAGTATTCATTCCTACGATATCCAGATTTACGAAAGGGCCATACTTTGTTTCATTGATCACCATCCAAACTTTGTCAATAGTTTGGACATCTGCTACATCGTCCGCCCACAATTTAAGTGCGGCGAAAACCCATGGCACGATCAAAGAGTTCATTACATAGCCTGGTTGTTCTTTGCGAATAGGAACCGGAATCATTCCGATTGTTTTGGAAAATTCTACCAGTTGATCGAATACTTTGGGGTCTGTTCCGCTGTGTCCCATTATTTCTGTAACGTTATGCAGCCAGATTTCATTGGCAAAATGCAGTGCCAGAAATCTTTCCGGTCTTCCGGTGAATGGCGCAATATTCCCTGGAAGTAAGGTGGAAGTGTTGGTAGCAAATAGTGTCTTATCTGGTGCTACTTTTGCCAATTGTGTATAGAACGCAGTTTTAATGTCTATGTTTTCCGGAATTGCTTCAATCAACAGATCTGCATCTGCAACGGCAGTTTTCAGATCAGCGCTATATTTCAGATTGCTGATCGCTGTGTCTAATTTTTCCTGGGAAGCGTTCAGGTCTTTTTTATATCTCTCTACCAGATCCGAGAATTTTGTTTTTGCTTTTTCCAGGATTTCATCGTTGATATCGTATACTGTTACCTGATAACCCGAAAAAGCTGTTTGAAAGGCAATCTGTGCACCGAGTACGCCGGTTCCTGCAATTGTTATATTTTTCATTTTACTGATTTTTAATACAACAAAACTACCTCCGTAGTACAGTAACCTGGATTTCAGGAACTCCACAATAGTGTTCAATTTTTCCTTTTATCTTATATTTACCTATAAATGCTCAATATGATATGAAAAGAAATCCCTTTTATCAGATCACTTTCGAAACGCTGGCAATGCAGCCTCATATCATTTCCCAAACAGAGAAGTTCAGTATTTCCAGGGAGTCGTTTTTGTTTAAGGAATTTTCTTTTGATTTCAAAAAGCCTATGATCTCAGACGCCAATTTGTTTGTATTATGCGTTTCAGGCAATGCTACGATCGTTGTCAATTTCGTAGAATATGAAGTTCGCCCCAATTTGATAGTGGTTATTTTACCTCATTATATATTTCAGGTTGTCCGGCAAAGCGATGATTTTAAAATTGATTTTTTGGCGGTGGGATATGATTTTATTACTACGATCTCCTATAAGCAGGTTTTAGCTGAAATTGTTTCCCTGGTTCAGAAGCAATCTTATTTCGATTTGGGCGAAGACGGATATTTAGAATTCCGGAATATTTCTCAGCTGATTGTTAGCCAGTATAAATTGCCTCAGAGATATAGGGATTCGATAGTAAAGAGCTTATTCGACGTATTGGTTTATAAAATGTCCGGATGGTTCCTGGAAAATACCAATCAAAGTCTCGATAATTTCCAGACAAGGCAGGAGGAAGTTTTTAGAAATTTTACGAGCCTGTTGTTTTTTAATTTTAAAGAGCACAGAACTGTGAAGTTTTATGCGGACCAGCTTTTTATTACACCTAAATATTTATCTAAGGTAATTCTTGCATTTACGGGGAAAACTTCGATGGACTGGATCAATGATATCACTGTTGCTGCGGCAAAAGCATTGATCAAGACCAGCGAAATGACGATTAAAGAAATTGCAGATGAACTGAATTTCCCTAACTCTTCTTTCTTCGGAACCTATTTTAAAAGTAAAACAGGAATGAGCCCACTGCAGTACCGTAGTATATAGAAGTGTATTTAGGGGTTACTGAATAGCTGTGGGTTTCTGCAAAGCGTTTGAAATGTTTGATAGGTTAGGCAACTGCGTTTGCCTGGTCAGTTTAATAATAATGCAGGAACACCGATAGCCGCTACAGGCTTTTTGTGCTGATCGGGCTATAATGCCTGCAACAAACTGCTATCAGGCTTCCGCTACTGTACAATAAACAGGCGATCCCCGCAAACGGTCTTTTAATAGTTGCTTTGTTTTAGCGGAGTTACCGCGCAGTTTTCCTGATAAGGATGTATATTAAATAGCAGCAATATTAAATAGTTTATTTTTGCTGACACCTGAATAGATGTATTTTTAAACACCTGACAATCCAGCAACCTGAACAAACAAGAATGAGTACTGCCGACACACGTCCACCCTCTGTTAGGTTAATACCTGGAGTCGAAATCTTCAATGGCCCAAATTTATCCGAAGAAATGATGGAGCAATTGCACGAGCCCTTTCGTGCTGAAGCGCCGGGTTTCTTGCTGATGTTGTCGGGGACTATGACGTTTCAAAGTAATTTTCAGGCAATTTCCTGCAATAGCGGGAGCATACACATTATCCGGCCGACAGCGACCTATAGCGTAGATTCAATCTCTGATGACGCGCGATTCTGTGGAATCGTCTTTACAACCGATTTTCTTCTTGCAAACAGTCTTCACATTTCTGGAACAGAGTTATTTCAAATTCTTTCGGGAAAGGAATACCAGTTTAAACTATCAGGGAAGGTGTTTGAGAATTTTCAGCGTCAGTTTGCGCAATTGAACGCCCTTGCGGAAATGGACAATGGAATAAGTTTTTATAGTGAGATCATTCATCACCAGGTGATGGCCCTTATATTCATGGGCGGCGCTCTTTTTGAGGAATCAATGGAGAATACAGGGATTAAGCTGGACCGGCGCCAGGAACTTACTGCCCGGTTTTTGGATTTATTGAGGACGCAATTTAAAAATGAACGGAGTTTGCGGTTTTATGCAGATCGTTTATCAGTGACAACCGGTCATTTAACTAAAGTAGTTAAACAATTACTTGGCAGGCAGGCGAGTGAACTGATCGACGAGGCAGTAATTATGGAAGCAAAAATATTATTGAATAACCCCTCAGTGACAGTAGCTTATGTTGCGGAAGAATTAAAATTCAGCGACCAGTCATTCTTCGGAAAGTATTTCAAAAAGCACACCGGCTTTTCTCCTTCTGTATATAAACAGCAATTCAGAAAAACAAAGAATAACTTGTTTTGACCAATTTCGGCCGACATTAGACCTTCCTGAACACACTTAGAAGTTAGAGTTTTGCATCACCAATTAAAAAAATAAAGTTGGCGATGCAAATGAATTCTGAATTGTTTGACAAAAATACCCTGGTTATTGATGGTACCAGTTACATCGGGAGCGGTATTGTCAAAGCGTTCCTTCAGGCCGGCGCCACCGTTATTGTTCCTGCTGCGAGCGAGAACAAGATCGTGCAGCTAAAGAGAAGTCTTCAGGGCGTAGCGCAGGAAAAGTTGATTACGTTCCTGACGGATACTTCAGATTTTTGTAAAGTAAGTGATTTCTCCACGATGCTGGTTGAGCGTTTTGGAGGGATAGATCTGGCTGTCACTTCTCTGGAAAGCCCCGAAAGCAATCGCTTTCTGATGGAGACTGAGATCCAGGAATGGCAGGCACTGGAGGATAATCTTACGGCTTTCTTTGTTGCCAGTCGTGCGTTATTCATGCTTATGCAGGATTCAGGAGGCATGTATCTTACGATCAGCAATGCGGATCGACTTGAGAAGCAGGCTCATTCAACGCTTCAACAGTTCAATAGCATAATGCAAATGCAGATGGCGGGCCTTTTTGCAAATGAAAAGGCTACTATCAGGACGAGATATCATCACTTGTACATTGGTGATGGGTCTGAACCTAATTGGCATGCCCCCAAACAAATCCTCATTCCCCCGAAAGCAATTGGAGAATACATTATCAGGCTTTACAAGGGAAGTACCGGAGATCCCGGTAAGATCTTTCAGTTTTGCATGGATGAATCATTTAAGATAGAACATTACCCCGCAATACTCAAAGACTAAGTTGAAAGTCAAACTAAATCAGAATCAGGAAATTTCCAGAATAATAACCGTTAAATAAAATCAATAAGAAAGATGAAAGGCAGTAAAGACGTCGGCAAGGTATTGACCAGCATTTTGTTTTGTGTGCCCCTTGCTATGACGATGATGACACAGGGATGCAAAAGCAAGGAAGCTGCAAATGTTGCTCCGGCAGCCGCTCCAAAACTGGCTGTAACAACGCTGCAACCTACCGCAGCAAAATTGACAAAAAGTTATAGCAGTTCAATTGAGGGAGTGGTGAACGTAGAAATAAGACCGCAGGTGAGTGGAAGTTTATTAAAAATTTATGTCGACGAAGGCGCTTATGTGAAGGCTGGTCAGGCATTGTTTCTTATAGATGACCGTGTGTATAAACAACAACTAAATACTGCGCTTGGTGCTTTGCACACAGCGGAAGCAAATATGGAAGCGGCGCGTATCAACGTGGATAAGACCGTTCCTCTGGTGGAGAACAAGGTAACATCAGATATAAACCTGCAAACTGCGAAGGCATCATATGCTGCCGCAAAAGCAACAGTAGAACAGGCTTCAGCAGCTGTTGAAAGTGCCCGTATCAATGTTGGCTATTGCACCATATCAGCACCGGTTAGTGGTTATATCGGTAGGATCCCCTTCCGGCTTGGAAGTCTGGTTTCCCCTTCGGGACCACAAGCGCTGACCTTGCTGTCGGATATACATAATGTGTATGTATATTTTGCAATGGGCGAAACAGACTTTGTACAGTTTGAGCAGCAGCATCCATCCGCTACAACAAATGGGCTTTCCAGCAAGAATGCATCCGTGTCCTTACAACTGGCCGATGGCAGTCTTTATAACGAGCCGGGTAAGATAACAGCGGTTGAAGGACAATTCGACAAAGCTACAGGTTCAATTACATTGAGAGCCACTTTTCCAAATCCGAAGTCTGCATTGCGTTCCGGAAACACGGGCAGAATTATTATCGATCAGCAATTAAACGATGCTATACTGGTGCCCATTGCATCGACGGTTGAAGTGCAGGACAAGATATATGCTTACGTTCTTGACGAAAGCAATAAAGTGACGCAAACAGCGATTCCTGTCGTTGGCAAATCGGGGACCAATTATATTATTTCGGGTGGCCTATCGTCGGGGTCAAGAATTGTGCAAACCGGCTTTGACCGGCTACAGAATGGAATGACTATAGTTCCAGATACGGCCACCCATTAATTTTTCAACAACGATCATCGCCTGGTACTTTAAGCGCTGCAATTTCTGACAGCGATGGAGCGCCATGTATAAACATATCGAATAATTATGCTTAGACGATTTATTACAAGGCCAGTTCTTGCCACCGTTATTTCGGTGATACTGGTAATACTGGGGATTGTTGGAATGACCTCTCTTCCAATTACAAAGTTCCCCGATATCGCTCCTCCCAGTATATCGGTAACAACGGTATATCCCGGAGCGGGCAGTGAGGTAATTGCTCGGTCAGTTGCCGCACCATTGGAAGAAGCGATCAATGGTGTAGAAGACATGACTTATATGACTTCTACGTCCAGCAATGATGGCACATTAACAATCAACGTTTATTTCAAGTTGGGGGTGGATCCCGATCTGGCGGCTGTGAATGTCCAGAACCGTGTTTCCCAGGCTACGAGCCAGTTGCCTGCTGAAGTTGTTCAGTATGGTCTTACTACCGTGAAGCAACAGAATAGCACCATCATGTTTCTTGCTATTACGGGTACGGACTCCAGCGTTGATGAAGTCTTTCTTCAAAACTATGCCAAGATCAATGTTATTCCGGAATTGAAACGGATCAATGGTGTAGGTCAGGCCATGGTATTTGGTAACAAGGATTATTCCATGCGTATCTGGTTAAAGCCACAGGTGATGGCTTCATATGGCATAACTCCGCAGGAAGTTTCTGCAGCTATTCAGGATCAAAATCTCGAAGCTGCGCCCGGCCGGTTCGGGGTGAGTTCGGGAGAAGCGATGGAGTATGCTATCAAATACAAGGGGAAATTAAATACCCCTGAGAGCTATGAAAATATTATCATACGCGCGAATCCCGATGCTTCTGTATTAAAACTGAAAGATGTTGCCAGAGTTGAATTTGGAGCGTTCAACTATACAGTTGGTGCAGAGTTCAACGATAACCAGACAGTAATGATCGGGGTGTATCAGACTGCCGGTTCTAACGCCAATGAGATAGAGATCCAGTTGCAGAGCAAAGTGAAAGAGTTGTCGAAGTCCTTTCCTCCTGGCGTGTCATACGAAATTCCCTATTCTTCCAAACGATCTTTGGATGCATCGATAGACCAGGTTATTCATACGCTGGTAGAAGCTTTTATTTTGGTATTCGTGGTGGTATTTATATTTCTGCAGGACTTCAGGTCCACACTTATTCCAGCCATCGCGGTTCCGGTATCGATCGTAGGTACGTTCTTCTTTATGCAGCTATTTGGGTTTTCCATTAATATCCTTACGCTGTTTGCGCTTGTACTGGCCATTGGTATCGTTGTGGATGATGCTATCGTTGTTGTTGAGGCAGTGCATGCGAAGATGGAAAAACGGAAGATACCGGCTAAGTCTGCTACCATTTCGGCCATGAGTGAGATCACGGGAGCAATCGTGTCCATTACGCTGGTGATGTCTGCGGTGTTTCTGCCGGTTGGATTCATGGATGGTCCGACGGGTGTGTTTTACAGGCAGTTTGCACTGACGCTCTCTATTGCGATCCTGATTTCCGCACTGAACGCATTAACACTTAGCCCCGCTTTGTGTGCGCTGTTCCTGAAAGACAATCACAGTCAAGAGGCAGATCATGGTCAGGGTAAGAAAGCAAAGAAAACAAGTTTTGGTAAACGTTTTTTCGCCGGTTTCAATGCCGGTTTCAATAAGCTGACACATCGGTATGGGCACTCGGTACTGTTTCTTGTACGCAAGAAATGGCTTGCATTTGCAGGGCTTGCGCTGGTCTGTGTCGGGTTGATATTTATGGCGAAGAAAACGCCGACGGGATTCATTCCTGATGAAGATCAGTCATTTCTTATTTCAACAGTTACGCTGCCTCCGGGTGCTTCCTTACAAAGGACAACCGTTGCAATGGAGGATGCCAAAAAGCGGTTGCGTGCATTTCCGTTTGTGCTGAATGTTGTTTCTATTTCCGGGTTAAACCTTTTGAACTCGACGACAAGTTCATCTGCAGGTGCGCTGCTGATACAGCTTAAGGAATTGAAAGATCGTGGCGAAATTAATGACATCACACAGATCAACGGGATATTGCAGGGGGCGTTGATGGAGATCAAAGAGGGATCATTCTACGTATTATCGGTGCCAACGGTACAGGGATTTGGAACAACCAGCGGAATTGACATGGTGATGCAGGACCGGACTGCGGGAAGCATTGATAAGTTCAACCAGGTCACACAGGGATTTCTGGGTCAGCTGATGCAGCAACCTGAGATCGCCCTGGCATTTTCAACGTTCAACACCGGCTATCCCCAGTACGAAATGGAGATCGATGAAATGAAGACGAAGCAGCTTAATATTAATGTGCGTGATGTGGTGACAGTGATCCAGGGATTTTATGGAAGTATGCAGGTTTCCGATTTCAACCGCTTTGGGAAATATTACCGGGTGGTTTTACAATCATCAGCGGAAGACCGCGCGGACTTGTCTTCGATGGATGGAATATCCGTAGCTAATAGAACAGGGCAAATGGTGCCGGTGAAAACACTTGTGAATATGAAACGTGTTTACGGACCAGAGTCGATCGATCACTTTAATATGTTTAATTCGATCAGCGTTACCGTTATGCCCAAACCAGGGTTCAGCACGGGACAGGCGATTGAAGCAATCGACAGAGTGAAAGCTGAACAGCTGCCTGCGGGCTATACAACAGACTGGAAGGGACTGACAAGAGAAGAGCAATCCGCCGCAGGTAAGACTGCTTTCATCTTTGGGCTTTGTATTCTTTTTGTTTATCTCCTTCTTTCAGCACAATATGAAAGCTACCTGCTCCCACTGGCGGTGCTGCTGTCAATACCTACTGGTTTGATTGGAGTATTTCTGGGGATCAAGATAGGTGGCATCGACAATAATATTTACGTTCAGGTAGCGCTGATCATGCTGATCGGATTGCTGGCAAAGAATGCTATCCTGATCGTGGAATACGGTGTTCAACGCAGGCGGGCAGGCAAAAGCCTGGTGGCAGCCGCTATTGATGCTTCAAAGGCCAGGTTGAGACCAATCATCATGACCTCCCTGGCGTTTATTGCGGGTCTGTTGCCTTTGTTAAGAGCTATTGGGCCATCAGCACTTGGTAACCACTCCATCGGCTGGGCAGCTGTGGGCGGAATGTTGATCGGGGTATTACTGGGCATATTTATCATACCTGTGTTGTTTGTAAGCTTTCAATACATACAGGAGCTGATCACAGGCCCTCCGAAGAATGCTGAGGATGAAACACTCCATGTTGGCATAGAATAGGCCGCCTATTCGGATCAGGCGTTACGCAAATCGACGCGTAATTATTTGGGATATTTTTTAACAGCAAAAAGTGCAATAATGCATACATATAAAATAACCTGCGTTTTAGGAATTGCGGTTATCACCTTTTTTGAATCTTGCGCGGTGAGAAAGTATGAGGCTCCGCAAGTGGACATACCTGAGTCATTTCGAACGATCGCGGATTCAAGCGCGGGCGCTGATATCACAGCTGATTCCGGGATCGCGACCATACCGTATCAGGAATTTTTTACAGACACAACCCTGGTATCTCTGATCGACAGCGGCGTGGCGCGCAATCTCGATCTGCAGATTGCGATAAAGCAGATTGAATATGCAGGGCAGGCATTGACCCAGGCTAAATGGGGGAATGTTCCGACTGTAAATTTAACGGTCGGTCAGGCATCAATAACACGCTCATCCGATAATAGTCTCAATGGAGCGCTGGCGGGGCAATTCCTCGGAAAAAGCTACGTCACAGATTACAGCTCGGCCCTTGGTATTTCCTGGGAAGCGGATATCTGGGGTAAGATCAAAAGCCGTAAGGATGCTGCATTGGCAGGGTTTCTTCAGTCACAGGAAGCTGCAAAGGCGGTCCGGACACGTCTTGTATCCAATATTGCACAGGGTTACTATAACCTCCTGATGCTGGATGAACAGTTGGAAGTAACACGAAGAAGCATCGCATTATTAGATACATCCATCCGGGTGACTACCTTCCTGCGTGATGCAGGAAATGTTTCCACGCTGGCAGTTCAGCAATTAGAAGCATCGAGAGAACAGGCCATCGCGCTGTTACCTCAACTGCAGCAACAGTTACTGGTACAGGAAAACTCCCTGTCTATTCTTACCGGTAGAGTACCCGGCAGAATTAACAGGACCATTCATATTGCTAATGTAAACTTACATGAAACATTAGCGGCCGGGATTCCTGCAAACATGGTTAGTGAACGACCCGATATCCGCAAAGCTGAACTGGCTATACGGCAATCACACGCGATGGTGAATACAGCGCGTGCAAGTATGTATCCGGGATTGAATATTACAGCGCAGGGAGGCTTAAATTCCGTGGAGGCAAGCGATTGGTTCAAGGTTCCCGGATCCTTGTTTGGGATAGCGGCTGGTTCATTGATTCAGCCAATACTCCAGAACAAAAGATTGAAAACTCAATACGAACAATCCAAGATTTCGCTTGAGCAATCGGCATTGCAATTCAAGCAATCTGTCCTGGGTGCATTGGGCGAGGTGTCCAACGCTCTTTCACAGATTGAAAAGCTATCAGAACAGGAGGAGCATACTTCCAGGCAGGTGGATATCCTGGGAGGCGCTGTCAAAAACTCAATGGTGTTGTTTGATAATGGAGGCGCCACTTACCTCGAAGTGCTCACAGCTCAAAATAATAAACTCCAGGCCGAGCTTACCCTGGCCGGACTTCAGCGGGAACGTTTAAGCGCAGAAGTGCTGCTTTATCAATCGTTGGGAGGCGGCTGGAAACAGAAATAAGAAGGGCGATATAAAATGACAGGAACTGAAAAGAGGATGATCAAAGCAGGAGGGGAATGGAGTGTTTATTCCAGTGCCTCTCCTGCTTAATTTTTAAGCAATGGCAATAACGATAGAAAGTTAACGGCAATATTCCTGACTATCTCACCTGACTGACCTTTGAAACCTATGAAACTGCTCAAACCTCTTAAACGTTTCTGCAGAAACCAGCAGTTATTCAGCAAACCCTATTTTACATGATAAAACGACAAACTATATTAACAACTTCCGCATCTCTGATGATGCAGCGGGGCATTCGTAATGTGAGCATGGATGATATTGCTAAGGGCTTGCACATATCAAAGAAAACTATTTATGTGCATTTCAAGGATAAGGGTAACCTCACCCTGGCAATAGTAGCAAACGAACTTGAAAGCCTGGAGAACTGGATGCAGGAAAACGAGAAAACAGCCATTAACTGCATTGAAGAGTTCTCACGTCTGGCAAACAGAATGATCGACTGGCTGCTTGATTGGCATCTAAGTTCACTTGATGATCTGCGCGTCTCCTGTCATCCGGCATATGAACTTTATGTTCGGTTTAATGAAGATAAAGTGAAACGCATTTTCAACAGTAACAGAGAAAGGGGGATCAATGAAAATTGCTATCATAGCAATTGGAACAGCGAGCTCATTGTGGCGAATGCGTTAATGATGATCTCGAATTGCCGCGATATAATTCTCGAAAAGCGGCCCGATTTTTCACCTTTTTCCATCAAGCAATATTTTATTGCACATTTTTTATTTGGACTTTGCAGGCATGCGAATCAAAAGGATACGCTTCGGTGCCTAAGCAGCGTTTAAAATATTCCCGATCGTTTGTTATTGAGGGATACTGTTTTTGAATAAAATCTGATATTGCAGCGGAAAGAATAGCCGCAATACCAAAGTGATCGTTTTCATCGCGACGTATTCTTAATGGTGAACTTGTGTTTTCCCGGATTCAGCAGCTGTCCTTTTCCTGCATCACCCGGCAGATAGACCGTTGCCGTGCTGTTAGAAGGTATTTCCACTTCATAGATCACGACAGACTTGCTTTTTTTCCATTTGGAAATGATCCATCCTGAAGGTGCAAGATGCCTCGCTTCAAACTCATTCAATCCTTTCACAAAATTGGGCTGAAGGCGTATGTGGCGGAAGCCCGGATTATTCTCATCAGGGAAAATGCCGCCCAGGCCTTTGTACATCCAGGCATTGATCTCGCCAAACATAATATGATTCATGGAGATATCGCTTGCTCCTTCAATACGCCAGTTCTCATAGAGCGTTGTTGCACCATTTTTGATCCACCATCCCCAGGACGGATATGTATCTTTTGAAGCAAGCTGATAAGCCAGGTCAGCATAGCCATTTTCACTCAATGCATTCAGGATGGCTTTTGAACCAAGCAGACCTACATCCATTTGACCGTCTGCTTCTATCTTTTTTGCAAGATTGTCTGCCACCCGGTTTTTCAGAGCAGTGGGAACAATACCCCAGAACAGTGGCATGCTTAATTCTGTTTGAAAGCCACTGGCATAAATACCTGTTTCGTTATTCAGGAATTTCCGGTTGATCGCCGTTCTGATCTTTTCGGCGAGTAGTGAATATTTTTCCGCATCATCTGTTTTGCCCAGCAGGCTGGCTGTTTTCGCCAGAATGTTTACATCAACATAATAATAGATGGAAGTGGTCAGCTCCTTGTTTGCAACTGATTTGATCGGGATCCAGTCGCCCAATCCCCAATCGGTGAGATCATCCCTGCTGATCTTCGTAATGTAATCCACATATCGTTGCATAGGATCATACGCCTCTTCAAGCAGGTGCTTATCACCATAGAAGAGATAGATATTCCAGGGTATGATGGCGATAGTACTTGTCCAGTCCGGACCATTTGCCCAGTTATATCCCCAGTCGGCAGTTGGAATGATAGCGGGGAACACACCATTGGGCTGCTGTGCATCTTTGTGGTCTTCGATCCATTTTTCATAGACTGTAATCGCATCAAAATTGTATAAGCCTGTTTCAATGGCGATGTGCGCATCACCGGTCCAGCCGTTTTTTTCCCGTTGCGGGCAATCTGTTGGATATCCGAAAAGATTGGAAAGATAGGAGCTGTTAGCGGCCGCCCAGATCTTGTCCAGCAAAGGATTTGAAGAGCTGATCTTTCCTGTTACGGCAACGTCACTATGCATGAAGAATGCTTTAAGGTTGTTCTTTTCCAATGTCACTGGCTGATCGCTGATGATTTCTATATACTGAAAACCTTTGTAATTGAATAGAGGTCTGAAGATTTCATCATCTTTTCCGGAAAGAATGAACTCGTCCTCCTGGAACGGATCCGAATCAGGCCTGGGGCGGTAATGATAATCGATATTGGATTGATCCACGCGTCCATTGCTGTCAAGCCTTTCTGCATACCTGAGTTTGATCAGCGTTCCGGCTTTTCCTTTCAAAGTGAGCTCTGCAATGCCGGAGAAATTTCTTCCGAGATCGTATACATAAGTCTGATCATTATATCGTTTCAGTTTAACGGGAAGTATGGTATCCACATCACGGACGGGCTGCATCAGCTGGGAAACGATCCTGGAAGATGGCGCGGCAGTAACATATACATCTTTCAGCAACGAATCGGGAACGGACAGGGAATTGTACATTTTCCTTGCATCATGTACTTCTCCTGTATAAATATTATTGCGCATGATCCCATTGAAAAAGTATTTCCAGCTTTTGTCAGTGCTGATGATTTCTGTACTGCCATCTTCATAAACGATCCTGATGTCCATACAGAAGCGCGGTCTTGCCCGCCAGGGCGCCTCATGGAAATACCAGACAGCAGGAGGCTGATGGTTGAACCAGCCATTGCCAAGAGCTATAGCAACAGTGTTGCTGCCGGTTCTGATCAACGGAGTAATATCATGAGACACGTAAAGTGTGCGGCGATCAAAGCGTGTGAACATTGGGTTGAGCCGTTCATTACCGGCTTTTGAATTATTAATGGAGAGTTCATACAATCCTCCCGCTGCTATATAGGCTCTTGCCGACCTTATTTTTTTGTTCACAGGAAATGATCGGATAAATGAAGCAGAACGTTGCTGATTGATATGATGACCGTCGGAGATCCAATCACCTTTCCAGTTTGTTTCCTCCATCATACCGGTCTCAAACCAGGTAACAGGGCTTTTATAACTATGGCTGTTTTCGTCCCAGAGCACTACTGACCAGTAATAACGAGTGAACGGCCGGAGCGCAGGCCCTTCATAATTCGCGATCAGTTCGCTGCTTTCTTTTCGTGACGAACGCCAGAGGTTTGTATGTCCGTTTGCCACCTCAGCTGAATCCGTGGAAATGAAAAGCTGATAGGCAACCTGCCTGTCAAAGCCTTTGATCTGCCATGACAGTCGCAGGTTTTGCATATCCACTCCCAGGGGAGCAGAAAGATGTTCGCAACGGAGATCGGTGATGGACTGCTGGCATAGGGCCGCGTTGCATAGAAAGACCGCTATCAGGAATAAATATTGCTTCATGTTCTAAAGTCAGTTTGACATGGAGGGGGTGGTTGTTAGAAATGATCCTGCAGATAGTATTCCCGGTGTTGCGGGAAATAAAAGAGTATAAATGCAGCCCTCTCACATTGGTATTGAGTTTTCTTTTCATGTGCACAACGGGATGACCGGGCTTGGCGCATCACTACTGCTTTTATTTTGTACATGCCAGTTTGTTGAATGAAAATAGAAAAAATAGTTGAACCTTTAACGGTAGTGGATGAAGAAGGTCTTTGAACGCTGGTCTTTTGCGGGATTGGATCCACGGATCATTGAAAACATGGTGGATCGATCCGCGAAACGGCTTTCTGTAAAAACAAAAGGCAATGGCGGGCAATTAAATGCAGTGCCGCCAACTAAAAATGACTGGATATTTGTAATTGAAGGAAAAAGATAATTTAACACTGAAGATTGGTACGAATGTCCCCTAAGTATTGATAAATATTGAAAGATAGAATGAACCAGTAAGCAAGACATGTGTAATTATACAGAACAATAATTTTTATCACTGATAACATTATGACAAAAGAAGATCTTATTGACCGGAAGCTGAATATGCTGACGGATCTGAGTGAAGGATTCAATGCGTTTTTATATGATTGTGATGGAACGTTGGCAGATAATATGGGAGCTCACCGGGATACGTACGTTCAGGTGGCTGCGGACAAAGGCGTGGAAATAGATGGGGCAATTATTGATGAGCTTGCCGGCTGGCCGGTCGTTGAAGTGATCGGTGAGATCAATAAGCGTTATAACGTGAACTTTGATCCGGTGGAATTCAGTGCAAAGAAATATGAATTGTTCTATACAGATCATATCGGCAAAACTTTACCGGTACAGCATGTGGTGGACCATTTGAAAGCCCATGCCGGCAAAGTCCGTATTGCGGTGGTTTCCGGAAGCGGCCGTGAAGCAGTAAATAAAACACTGCAGGTGCTGGGTATCCGGGAACTGGTGGAAGTGATGGTTTGTGCCGGCGAGACCACTAAAGCAAAACCATTCCCTGATCCTTTCCTGAGAGCAGCAGAGTTACTGGGAGTTGCTCCATCGGATTGCCTGGTGTTTGAAGATGGGAATGCGGGTGTCATAGCTGCGGAGGCGGCTGGTATGAAAAGCGTAAGAGTGGATCAGCTTTGATTGGGCTTGATTTTTTTGCTGAGGTTCCGATGACTGATCAGTTAATTTTTTAATCCACGGCATTCTTAATCAAAATGCGCCCCGATATCCGGATTATAGAGTGAGCGGATATTCTTTAGACCGGAGGCTGCTGAATAGCTATGCTGGTATCAATAAGGGGGTGATAAGCGTTCGGCGTTTAACAGGTTGAAGAGTGTTCAGGCAGTCAGCCAGGCTGCAGTTTGCTGCAAGAACTATGAACTGATCAGACGAACGCAGCCTGTCTAACCTATGAAACTTCTCAAACGTTTCTCCAGAAACCTGCAGTTATTCAGCAACCCCTGGGGTAATCAACACCCTGGGTAACAATTTCAGATATGAAATTGCTACCTTGGGTGTTGATCAATTCGGGGAATCTGATGATAAGCATTAATCTGGAGCCAATTATTTTTATAGTAGCAACATTGTCGTGCCTTTCGGTCATTTCAGGAAAGGTGAAAAATATTCCTTATCCCATTTTTCTTGTCCTTGCCGGCCTGATCATTGGTTTTATTCCGGGCTTACCAAAAGTGAAATTGGATCCTGATGTGATCTTACTTATTTTTCTACCTCCCATTTTATATCGTGCTGCATGGAATACATCCTGGCGGGATTTTAAAGCATCCATACGACCAATATCGCGACTTGCGATCGGCCTGGTATTCTGTACTATTGTTGTCGTTGCAATAGTGGCACATTATTTTATTCCGGGCATGAGCTGGCCGGTGGCCTTTATTCTTGGCGCAATAATATCTCCCCCGGATGCTGTATCCGCAACAAGTATCGTGAGAGATATGGGATTGAATAAACGCATTGTTACTGTGCTGGAAGGAGAAAGCCTGGTCAATGATGCGTCTGCCCTGGTCGCTTACAGATATGCGGTTCTTGCAGTAGTAAGTACCGGTTTTGTGATCTGGAAAGCCTGCCTGCAATTTTTATGGATCTCCATCGGAGGGCTGGGGATTGGATTTCTGATGGGATATATTTTTTGTTTTGTGCTGAAGCGTATTCACCGTAATCCAACGGTAGAAAGTGTTCTTTCATTATTGATGCCGTTTATAGTCTATCCGGTTGCGGAGAGATTTGATTTGTCCGGAGTATTGGCTGTTGTGGCCGCAGGGCTGGTAACATCGTGGCGTTCATCGGAAGTGTTTTCCTACCAGGGAAGAACACAGTCAAATGCAATATGGGATATGATGGGATTTCTTTTGAACGGGGTCATATTTATTTTGATCGGGCTACAGTTGTCCGGCCTGACGGGAACCTTGAAGTCCTTTGAGCTTTCCAAAATAATTCAGTACGGCCTGATCATTTCAGGAGCAACAATACTGGTACGATTGCTTTTCATCGCGCCAGCTGCATTTTTTCCAAAGTTACTTGGATCGGAGATCCATATCAGGGAAGAAACATTCAATTGGAAGAATGCGCTCATTTTGTCGTGGTCCGGAATGCGGGGCGTCGTTTCGCTGGCCACCGCAATGGCGTTGCCTGTAGTGATGGAAGATGGAAACCCATTTCCCCAGCGGGAAGTGATTCTGATCATCACATTTATTGTCATACTGGTTACGTTACTTGGACAAGGATTGTCCCTACCATTGTTGATACGCTTACTGAGAGTGAAGCCATCCAATTCGGAAGTGGATGAAGAGAGGAGGTTGCGTCTGCTGGTGAACAATAGCGCGCTGACGTATATTAATGATAAGATCGGGGGAGAGAACTTCGATATTCAGGCCGTCGAGCAGGTGAGAGAGCTGTACGAATTACGCGTAAGATGGCTCAAAGGAAAGGACCTGGATCCTTCTCCCGCCGGTTCGCCAACACTTCCTGAATTGGATAATTTCCTGGCACAGGTGATCAACGTTCAGCTAGCCGTTACTGATTTCAAAAGAATGCTGCTGATTAAGTTATACCGGGAAAGTTCCTACAGTGCCCAGAATATCCGGACGCTTGAAAAGGAAATAGACCTGGACGAATCGAGATTACGTTCTCAATTGCAGGAATAGAAGTTTGCGGAATCTGCAGGGATCAATCTTTATTCACTTACGCTTGCATCATGCCGGAACATTCTTGGCGTGACCTTCGTTTGGTTCTTAAAAAAGTGAGAGAGATGGCTTTCATCGGTGAAGCCAAACTCGCTTGCAATCTGTTTCAATGTAACCTGGTTCAACCGAAGCCTGTTTTGGATCAGTGAAACACGGTATTTGTTAATATAGGTCCGGTAAGACGTCCCATATTTCTTCTTAAAAAAGGCGCTGAAATAGGCAGAGGATATGTTGAAGTGATCGGAAATAGTCTTTATCTCAATCGCTGACGGCGCATAGATATGTTGATGAATATACGCGATGATCTGTTCATCCATCGGTACGTCCAATTGCATGGCGGACCGCTCATTTTCTTTCCCGATAATTTCCCTCGTTAATCCGAGAATTGACAGGATCTGGTAAAATACAAAAGGAGAAGTGCCGACCAATGGTTCCTCATAATAAGACACAATATTATCTATTGCATTTTTCAAAAGGATCTTTTCCTTTTCAGAAAATTTCGGCTTCACTTCCTTAAGATTTTGATGCTGCATTACCGTCTGCGGAGAATGCAGCACCACACCTTCACTTGTATGCTTATGGAAATAATTATCAGTAAATTTTATGAATGCAAATCGCGTCTTCTCTTTAATATCAAAATAATGATGATCACCAGGGCTGATAAAAAATATATCGCCTGCTTCATATGCAAACCTGCAGGAGTTTAACTCATGAAACCCTGAACCGGCATAGATATAAATGATCTCATAATAAGTATGACTATGTTTGGGCAAGTGAAAGCTATCTTCTTCAAAGACATCCAGCTTCAGCATATCAAATTGTCTTAGTTGCTTCATGGCTGACTTTTACTTAAACTATTTTACGACACTGTTTTCGATTTTCAAAGATACCGTTTCCCCCGGAAGGTGCGGGGAAACGGTATTAAGCAAGTTACAGAAAACAGCTTTTATAAAATAGCGGCTCAGTCATTTGCAACTTTACGCAGGAGGTGCTGAATAACTGCGGTGTTCTGCTGAAACGTTCGGGAAGTTTCATAGGTTTGGCAGATTGCGTTTGTTTTATTACGTTTTTTATTGATGATAAAAAGGTGGAAGAGGATTCAGTTTTACGTTCTGCCGTTGATGCCAATATGGATAGATCGGTTGCACATCACTGGCGGAGTCTATTTTCTTTACCTGCGCAGGCGTGAGGCTCCAGCCTGTTGATCCGATGTTCTGTTTCAATTGTTCTTCGTTTCTTGCGCCAATAATAATGGAAGAAACCGTTGGCCTTTGCAACAGCCAGTTGATGGCAACCTGCGGCACGGTTTTGTCAGTTTCCAGTGCAATTTCTTCCAGTACATCCGTAATGCTGAAGAGGTGTTCTTTTTCAACGGAACTTGCTGGCACCGGGCTTCCTCCTGCTGCAACGCGGCCAGCTGTCGGCCAATCCTTATTCCTGCTGAATTTACCTCCAAGCCGGCCGCCGGCCAGCGGACTCCAGACGATGGCTCCAACCTTTTGATCCAGCCCCAGCGGCATAAGTTCCCACTCATATTCTCGGTTTACAAGTGAATAATATACCTGGTGGGCTATATAACGATTCCAGCCATATTGTTTCGACAGAGCAAGAGATTTCATTAAGTGCCAACCTGAAAAATTAGAAGCAGCAATATAACGGACCTTACCACTTTCCACCAGGTCATCAAGTGTGCGAAGAGTTTCTTCAACAGGTGTATTGCCGTCAAATCCATGCATGTGATAGATATCAATATAGTCTGTCTTCAGGCGACGAAGGCTACCCTCAAGTTGTTTAAGGATATGATGCCGTGATGACCCCTGGTTATTGGGTGGTTCTCCAAATGTAAAAGTCGATTTCGTTGACAGCAATATCTTATCCCTTTGCTTTTCTTCAAGTGCTCTGCCTAAAACATCCTCGGCCAGGCCGTCGGAATAGATATCAGCAGTATCAAATAAATTAATACCCGCATCAATACAGGTATCGATCAAACGCCGCGCCTCTGTTAGCTGCGTACTTCCCCAAGCTTTAAAGAAATCATTGCCACCACCAAAAGTTGCGGTACCAAAACTAAGTACGGGTACTTCCAATCCTGAAGCACCAAGTTGCCTGTATTCCATTTACCAAAAATTTTATTAAGAATAGTTTCATTTTTATTATTCCATCCCATTTGCCGGATGATCATTATCTGATATCCGGGCGATCTTTGCAGGTATTCCACCGGTTTATTTACGCAGGAAGTTGGAGTCAATGGTCTCCCATACTTCCTTCCCTTCACCATGCAGGATCTGCTTGAGCATGTAAAGACCGAATCCTTTTGCCTGCGATAATTCTATAGCGGGAGGCATGGATAACTCAGTTGGATTAACAACTGCATCGATCAGTACCGGGCCATCATGAGCGATCGCTTTTTCTATAGCAGGTTTGATTTCCGTGGGAGATGTGACACGAATGCCCATGATGCCAATTGCCTCTGCCATCCGGGCAAAATCAGGATTGTCCAGGTTGGTACCGAATGGAGGCAGGCCGGCAACTTTCATTTCCATTGCCACAAAACCCAGCGAGCTGTTGTTATACACTACGATCTTTACCGGTAGCTGATATTGACGTACGGTTAGTATTTCTCCCATGAGCATTGCAAAACCTCCATCCCCGGATAAAGAGAATACCTGCCGCGTCGGGTCAACTAACTGGGCGCCGATAGCCTGCGGCATGGCACTCGCCATCGAACCATGGGTAAATGAACCGATCAATCTTCTGTTTTCGGTCATTTTTAAGTATCTGGCCGCCCAAACGGTTGGTGTACCCACATCCACAGTGAACACGGCGTCATTCGCCGCTACATCACTGATAACCCTGGTGAGATATTCAGGATGAATGATCTGATGCCCGGCTTTTTCCTGCGCGTGCGCATCCAGGTTGGCCCGGCTTTTCCTGTACCGGTCGAGACATCTTTCCAGAAATGAAGGATCTGTTTTCTGCTCAACATGTGGCAAAAGACATGTCAGTGTTTCCCTGATGTCTCCTGTCAGACCGAGATCTATCCTGGTCCGGCGGCCCAGATGTTCGGGGCGAAGATCCACCTGAACAATAGCCGCCTTTTTCGGATACCAGTCTTTATAGGGAAAATCAGTTCCCAGCATGATCAGCAGATCACATTCCTCCATGGCAAAATATCCGGAAGAGAAACCGATCAATCCCGTCATCCCAACATCAAAGGGATTATCATACTCAACGTATTGTTTTCCCCGCAATGCATGAACCATGGGCGAGCTGACCTTTTCTGCGAAACGGAGCAATTCGTCATGAGCCCCGGCGCAGCCAGCGCCGCAGAGTAATGCAACTTTTGCGGAGTTGTTGATCAGGCTGGCAAAGACCTTCAGCTCATTATCAGATGGACGTATGACAGGGGAATTCAGATTCAATGGCTGGGCGGGAAAATCGTCCACTTTTTGCATGGCTATATCTCCGGATATGCCAATTACAGAAACACCTTTCAGGGAGATCGCCTGCTGGATCGCGATCCTCGTCACACGGGCCATCTGCGCAGCGGAAGTGATCATTTCGCAGTAGTGACTGCATTCACGGAATACAAGTTCAGGATGTGTTTCCTGAAAATAACCGGTACCCACTTCGCTGCTGGGAATATGTGCAGCAATGGCCAGTACGGGAGCCATACTCCGGTGACTGTCGTACAGCCCATTGATCAGATGAAGGTTGCCGGGGCCGCAACTACCCGCACAGACTGCCAGAGCTCCGGTAAGCTGCGCTTCTGCGCCTGCGGCAAATGCAGCCGCCTCTTCATGCCTGTAGTGAATCCATTCAATCCTGCCGCTTCGCCGCAGTTCATCAACAAAACCATTTAATGAATCTCCAACAACGCCATGCACTCTTTTGACGCCGGCTTCGATCAGCATCTCTACCAGTTTTGCCGCAATTGTTTTTGCCATACCAGATGATTTTTTATTTAACCCAACTTGCTGTGATGATCTCTATCGTTGTCCGATGGCCGATAACGCCATGACCAGCAAATTGCGTTAATTAAATGAATAATTAGAATAGTGCATCAAAGATGCCACACAACTTCAGATAAGAATTTGTAGAATCATAATGTTTACTTGTACAAATCCTACTGATGCAGAAAATCTTCATCACCAGCCGGATCAACACATCAGAAACTTACATAATAACCTTTTCTTTTTACAAGCGCGGGGATAAGGATCTATGAGAACTTTGAAAAGACAACATTGTGAGTGCCGGGGCCGCGCTACCACTGTATAAGTTACAAGTTTATAGGAAAAGTTTATAGGAATTGTTAACGGCACCGGTCTCGCTTTGTTAGTGAAGGTAAACTGTAAAATTGATTTGGGATATGCTGGTATTTGTAACAAGGGTCATCCCCGAAGCGGGGATAAAGATGCTGGAGGCGGCGGGGTGTATGGTAAATCAATATACCGGCCGAACCGAATTATCACAAAAGCAATTGATTGATGCCTGCAAACGATCGGATGCCCTGATCGTCGCGGGACCAAATAGAATAGACCGGAATTTCCTTCAGTCATGCCGGCACTTGAAAGTGATCGCAGTGTACGCTGCCGGTTTTGACAATGTTGATATCGCCGCGGCAAAAGAGTTTGGAATTCCTGTAGGGAACACGCCCGATGTTTTAAGCAATGCGACCGCCGATATCGCCTTTTTGCTGATGCAGGCTGTTGCCAGAAAAGCGTTCCATATGCACAAATCTATTGCAAAAGGAAAGTGGGGCTTTTATGAGCCTACGGCCAACCTGGGTATTGAATTGAACAATAAAACACTGGGGATTTTTGGCCTCGGCAGAATTGGATTTGAACTGGCAAAAAAATGCCGGAATGCGTTCAACATGAACATAATCTATCACAACCGTCACAACAACATTGCATCAGAAAAGCAATTAGGAGCGATCAATGTTTCGTTTGAGGAGTTATTGAAAAACAGTGATGTCCTGTCGTTACATAGCACACTGACACCCGATACAACCGGCATATTTGACCTGAAGGCATTCGGTAAAATGAAGCCTTCTTCCATATTTATCAATACAGGCAGGGGAAAGCTGCATAATGAAAAAGACCTGGAGCATGCGTTGCGGGAAGGATATATCTGGGGCGCAGGGCTGGATGTAAGTAATCCCGAGCCGATGGCTGCGGATAATGCACTGCTGGATATGCCTAATGTAGCGGTGCTGCCTCATATTGGTTCAGCAACAGAGGAAGCGAGAAATGGTATGGCTGTAATGGCTGCGCAAAACGTACTGGCAGGGCTCCATGGAAATGATCTGCCTTATCCATTGCCACCGGAATCGCCAGTCGTGAACGCTGGTTAGTTAACGCAACTTGCTGGTTATATCCTCTGCCGGTGTTCAATGGGGATCTGTGCTCGTTTAGCGGAGCTGCAGTTTCAGCAAGCCCTGTTTATATGATGTTGAAATATTCAAACAAATAAGGGCGTGGGACGGATTTGTCCTGCTGCTACCTGGGTTCATCTCATCTGTTTATATGGATGAAGTGAACGACTGGTTTTGTTAGGTCCGTCCCACTATTGCCCTTTCTTACCGTATCCAAACAGTCTTTATCGGAATTTTACGGGTTCCTTCCGTTTTAAGAGGAGTTGCCCTTAGCCAATACAGACCAGGCTGTAAGTGGTTTGTTTCAATGGTAGTTCGCTCATTAACTCTATTAATAGAAACAGAAGTTTCGCTACAGATCTGACCAGCAGAGCCGATCACTGTGATCAGGTAAGTTCCTGTATCCAATCCATCGAGGAACAGTTGCTTTCCCCTGTTGATGGGGTTGGGGAATATGTTCAGGTTTGCACCGCTCAGGTCTTTGTTCCATACAATTTGAATCGTGCTGGAATAGGATACTGCACCCGACTGTTCATGGATGGCAAGGCGGTATATATTTGTTCCCTGTGCGGGGGATTTGTCGGGGAACAGGTAATGCGCATCCGTATAATTTCCCAAAGCAAAAATCGTAGCGATATCGGCAAAGCCTCCATCGGGTTCTCTTTTTTGCAAAGTATAGTGATTAACGGCGTATTCACCCTTCGCTGTCCATTGAACCGTTATACCGGCTTTCTCTGCCTGGCCTGTAAATACCAGTTCGTGGAGCGGCAATGTAAGATGGTCAATTACTTTCAGGTAAACGGTATAGCTGGATGTTGTTTGTGAACAACCGTTGCGGACGGCAGTAGCAACGTACACACCATCGGCCATTGCAGAAGGGATAGAATACGTCGGACCATTGCCCAGCCAGGTTCCTGCGGAGCTATACCAGGTTACCGGATCAGCAGAGCTTGCGCTCAACTGAAGCGAAGATCCTTTATAGACAGTAATCGTATCGATCTCCCGTACGCCAGTATTTGCACTCACAACGGGAACCGGCATGCTTCGCTTTACATCATACACCCGCAACTGGCTGAGTACATTTGCTACACCACCCATAGAAACCGTCACGCGGTCAAACGCTGTAGAGACGGGCACGCTTAGAATATATTTTCTCGATGCTGATGATAACAATCTTAAAGAGAGTCCAATTTGCGCAGTGGTGATAGTAGTGCCGGCCGTCGCGCCATTATATGGTATTATTTTCAGACTCCCCAGCAGGTTAAGATCCAGCAGCTGAGCTCCCGGGTCTTCTATGATCAGTTGCAAAGAGTCTCCTGCTCTGGCCGTGGTATTAAATACAACCGTCTCGAAGGCTTCGCTTAATACCTGTACACCAGTACTGATGGTGGCATAAGTATTCAGGGCGGAGGCGCCGGCATCTACGGCTGACCAGGGCTGGCTGACCGAACCGGTGGCAGACAATAGATTGACCAGCGCATTACCTCTTATCCCGGAAAGAATATCGATCACATTTCCCTGAGAGGCACAGGGTACAGGGTTGTTCTCTATTATATATGCATGATATACCTGCATAGATAATGCAAGAGACAGAACGTTACCACTCAGCTTTACGTATATGCCTTCATAAGGCTGCGACGGCGTTAAAGTGAGTTCTGCTTCACCGGCTCCATTCAGCACATTGATCAAAGTGGAACCGCTGTAGAGTGGCGTGGTATTGCTTGCCCTGTGTCCGGCCGCATTGCCGCCTCCTGTTCCCAGTGCACCGTTGATATCCATAGCTACTGGCTGCAAGCCGGTATACACCCCGATCTCTACATTGTCGGCAAGACCGATCAGGCTTTGCGGCAGGCTTATTTTTATTGACACCGGCACGCCCGCACTGATCTGCCTCACGGTACCCAATGTGCCATTGTTGGTAAATCCCAAATACTGGGTAACTGATGCCAGTCCAAGAAGACCCGCTGGAATATTGGGGACAGAATATGTGGTGACATCTCCATCGATGGCCTTGCCTGCACCATTGATCTGACCGAAAACTGATTCAACCCCAAGGACATATAAACCAGTCCTCAATACGCCCTGGAAATTTGCATAGGTGCGGGAGCCTGACTGCGCTGAAGTGACCGAAGGTGCCAGGCTGATCAATAATATCCATACCATGACGGTGAGTAAATGTTTCTTCATAAGGTGGGTTTTTACAGTAATAAAATTAGCAGGCAGGGCATCGCACGGATACCCCAAACGGGGGAGCAGATGCCCTGACCGGATCGAAATAGTACAATCGTAGAAAAACGGTATTCCTAAAGGGGCGTTATACGTGATTTAGCTTAACAGCTATATATATAAACACTTATCAACCGCCGGTTATAGAAGTATTTGATATATATGGTAATGTATTTAACTGTAATTTCTTGCGTAAAAGCAGAAAATGACAACCACCAAACTTGTTATCCCTGCGCCAGATGACGAACCAGGCTGGAAAGTATTTCTCGGGGCAATCGGCACGGAAGAACGCGACGGGTTCAGTGACCTAAGCAACGCTCACGGGGAGGGGTCCGTAAAAATGTTGAAAATTGGGTTGGGAGTATACTTGCGTATTTGGCACATTTCCGTGAGCAGAAATGCGCATTTTATTAAGTATAAATGGGGAAAGAGCTCCATAGCACTTTCCCTCTTATATGTACTTAACCCGGAGTTCTTCTTTTTTCGCCAAAGCGGTTACAGTCTTCAGTTGAACAAGCCCGATTCACCGGTAATGCTGCTGATCCCACCGTCTGCCACTACCGTATTTGAACTCGCGCCCTACCATAATGTTCATCTGATGGAAATTTGCGTGACCTATGATTTTTTTCAAAACTGGAAGCAGGGCCTCTGTCTGCTCCCTACTGGAAATCAGGCTCCGATTATCCGTTTGAAGATGTGTTCGCTGATGGTGACTGAACAACTGAACGATCTGAGTAAGAAAGCGTTTACGCTTACTGCGGGCAACGGTGAAATCAACGATCTGACACATTTGCTCATTACCACATTCCTGTCTGATTTCACGAAAGCTCCTTTAAGAACAAATCCTTCAGACCGGATTCCGGGAATAGCCAGGATTTATGCCCTGGAAGAGCAGGTTATCGGTAACCTACGTAATACGTTGCCCCCGATCCGCACACTTGCGCAACAGGCGGGTATGTCCGAAACATTACTCAAACGACACTTTAAGACTGTTTTCGGAAGGGGAATCTATCAATACTACCTGTATAGAAAAATGCAACTAGCAAAGTCGATCCTGGAAGAGAACTCAATTACGGTGAATAGCCTCGCGGAAGAAATGGGTTATCAAAAAGTAAGTCATTTTATCGCCCAGTTCAAAAAGCAACATGGGTGTGCTCCTGGCGAAATGATCCGGCAAAAGAAAGGAAGTTAAGTCAGCTATAGTCAGGGCCTGCAGAATAAGTGCAGGTTTTTGCTGAAACGTTTGAGAGGTTTCAAAGGTCAGGCTGACTGCGTTTGTCTGATCAGTTTAAAGAAGCACAGGAGTTACGATGTCTGCAGCAAATTATTCCGGATGACAGGGTGTTGTTATCTGCGGATCACCTTGTGCTGATACAGAAATGTTCATTTTCCCCAAAATATTTCAATAGCCGTAAGGAGAAAACCTGTTGTTGTTAACGTGGCTTTGTTCCTGAACAGAGATAAGCAGAACCCCGCTGGTCTTCTTATAAACTATTGGCAAACAGAATACTGATCTAAGATCGTGATTGCTATTTTATAAGGGATTGCGCTACAGGAATTGCGGCGGTAAAGATGCTGAATAAAAAATACATAGAATTACGATGTATTATCAAACTAGGTATTATCTTTGTCGTATGAATTCAACAGAACTGTTGAAAGGAACTCTTTCAACCATTATTATCCGCCTGCTTTCTGAACATAAAAAAATGTATGGCTATGAGATCGCCCAGCACGTGAAGATCCTGTCTGATGAAAAGATCCTGCTCAAAGAGGGTTCGCTTTATCCGGCTCTCCATAAGCTGGAGCAGGATGGACTTGTAGAAGTGGAGCAGGTATTTATCGGCAAGCGTGTGCGCAAATATTATTCGCTGACGGCGAAAGGAAAAGCACAGAAAAAAGAACAATTGCAGGAGCTGCGCGAGTTTCTTGATCTCATACACCAGATCGTATTTCCGGAAACTAAAACGGCATTACAATGATGTTAGCGGAGTGGCAGGTAGACGTTTTGCAGCAGCGGATCGATAACAGCGGACTCACCCGGATCAACCTGAAGGAAGAGTTGCTCGATCACCTGTGTTGCTGTGTGGAAGAATTATTATGTTCAGGATCTGCTTTTGAACCTGCCATCGAACAAGCCTTTCAACAGGTTTGTCCGGATGACCCGACCGAAATAGAGAAACAATTAGTCTTATTATTAAACCAACCCTCGTATCAAATGAAAAAGATCACGTACGGAAGCGGATTGCTTTCATCAGTGGCCATGATCATCGGTATTTTGCTGAAGTTTTTCCATTGGACAAGTTCCGCCAGCATTTTTGTTGCCGGCCTGTTATTATTTCTTGGACTGTTCCTGCCTCTTCTTCTTTTCTTACACTATCGGCTGGCTGGCTCGTCTTTACAGAGATCCATTACCGGAGTTGGTATGATCGGATCTGTTGCAGCCGGCGTCGGTGTAAGTTTTAAACTGTTACATTATCCCGGAGCTGATCTCCTGGTATTTTCGGGAGCCGCAATTCTTACGTTCGCAATCCTTCCATTCCTGTTTTACCGGGCGTATAAAAACGCATTGAATTAAGTCCGGTCTTCCACGAAATTTTTTCCTTTTACTGATTTAAAAATCAAAAGTTATGTTGCAAAAATTAATTGCCATGGCTATCGGCCTGGCGTGCCTGGATTGTTATGTCCATGCACAATCGGCGGAGCAGGTGATCGAAGGCTATATTCAGGCCATCGGTGGCCAGGTGAGGCTTGATACACTTCGTACCATTTTTATGGAAGGAAGTTCAGAAGCGGAAAATGGCACTGAGGTATTATACCGCATTTATCGTTCGCAGGGAATAGGCCTGCGGAGAGAAGTGAATGCCGCTGGCATTACAGCCGTTACAATACTTACCGGCGAAAAAGGCTGGACGTCCGATCGCTTTGAGCCGGGAACTTATCATGAAATGCCCGCGGCGCAGGTGAGCAGCAGGAAATATGAGCTTGATTGCATCAATGCACTGGTCCGTTATAAGCAATATCATTATACAGTTCGGTTGCTGGGGACGGAGATCATCAATGAGAGCGCAGCACATAAGGTGGAAATGACGGTTAGTCCTGAGCAGGTCTTCATCTATTACATCGATTCCAAAACAAAGCTGCTTGTCCGTGAACAACGCCTGATCAAGGGTGAAAGCGGCCCCGTAATGATTGATTACGGCAACTATCAGAAAACACCGCAGGGATACCTGCTTCCGATGTATATCACAGGACGATTGGGAATTATTACACTGTCAAAAGTAGAGATCAACCGCCCGATAGATATGCAGCTGCTCAGGCCATGACAGTTGGTTCACAGAAAGCCGCAGTTATTCAGCAGCCCTGTTTAAGAAACAATACTCTCAGAGCTTTATCACCTTTTTTACCATTACTTTATCTGAAAACGTTACCCTGACAAAATAGACACCGGCAGGATAACGGGACAGATCATAGTTATAATAACTGGAAGCTTCACCGCTGCCGATCGGTTGCTCTATTAATTTACTTCCCGCTGCATCATATAACTGAATATTTTTCAGGTTTGACGGTTGTGGATAGAATTGTACAGTTATCGCACCCCGTGTTGGATTTGGCACAACCAGGAATCCCTGCAACTTCAGATTTGGATTAACCGACACAGTGCGAAGATTGATATCGTCAAGATAAATATTGTTCTCATACCCCGTTGTGTTCCTGAATGCGAGTATCAGGTTATTTACTCCAATGTAAGAGGACAGATTGATCGAATCTTTCCGCCATTCCGCTGAAGAAGGGACAAAAGCAGTTGTTATAACAGTGGCCCGGGTAACCAGTGAGCTTCCCCATTTCTTATATAAGCTTGTAAATGTTTGACCACAATCACTACTCGCAAGTACTTCCAGGGTATCCCATACATTCCCGCTTGTATTTGTTGCGGTATAGGTTGCCGCGGCTGATTGAAAAGAAAAGAAAGCTGAATCAAGCGAAGCGGGCAGGGAAAGAGATGGAAGGCGAAGATCATCCTTTTGTCCGACAGCGGTGTAATCAAAATTGCTGATCATCACACTGTTGATCCCGCTCCTTGATGCGGCAGTTGTCTTTGTCCAGGTGCTTCCGCCGTCAGGATTGACAATGCTCCAGCCCGACGGGGGGAATGTTATCCCTTCGAAACCTTCAGACATTGTTGTTACCGGCAAATTATATTGCAGGATCATTTGTATAGTGTCATTTGAAGGATCTTCATCGGATTGTCCGTTTGGATAAGCCGTGTATATTTTAAGCCGATGATCTCCGGTTGAAATGGTCATGGCCGTCAATGTAACGCTAACCGACTGGCCCTGGGCAAGCACTCCCGTCCAGTTATAAACGCGGCTGTCACTTTCATCAGTCGTCGCAATGATCTGCAATGATGTAAGCGGGATCAATCCGCGGTTTCGTATTGTAACGGATGGAGTGAATGATGAAGTGCAGATCGGCGAAGCCGGTTGATCGATCGAACTCAATTGCACATTGTAATCCTTCAGCACTACCGCTTCGCAGCCATCTGAATTGAGCAAAGAGGGCCGGTAAATACTTAGTGCGCTTTCCATTCTGTCAACCTGTTCAGTAGTAAACATTACCAGACAGGCATCATTGGAGTAATCCATATAGTTCTGATACATGATGCCATTCCCGCCAGTGGTGCAATTGTCCGTGTGCACGCCGGAATAGCAGCCGCTGGTAGCACCAGCCTGGTTTGGAGTGTCGCTTACATAGTCGGTGCCGGTGCAGGCGGTGTTATCATCTCCCCAGATATGATAGAGGTTGAAATAATGGCCTGTTTCGTGCGTAAGTGTTTTGCCGCCGTTATAACTCTGGTATGATCCGCCGGGCAATGTTCTGTAATCGATCACCACTCCCTGTTCATCCGGCGAACCATCATTCGGAAATGTTGCGTACCCAAGATAACTGCCCGAGAGATTACAGATCCATATGTTAAGATATTTATCGGTGTCCCAGCCGGGCGTCCCTCCCGAGGATGTATATTTCACTCCATCATCAATGGTAAAGGAGGTTTTTGTTGTAATGATCCTGTCAATGCCATTTGTCGTTTCTTCATCCGGTGTGCGTTGCGCAAGGCAAAACTGTATTGACGATTTGCCGAAATATGGTTTGAAATAATCCGGAATACGGGTAGAGTCCCCATTAGTGCCGAAGAAGTCTTTATTCAATGTGTCCAGCTGTGCCTGCAGCTGCGCATCAGTTACCAGCGATGGATTGGTCATTACAATATGAAAAACAACCGGGATCAGTAAGGTGGTTTTCGCTGATTGATTTGTATTGATCTTTCCCATCTTATCTGTCATCATCTTATTGAACTCATCCAGCTGCTGATCAAATCCCGCGCGCAATTCAGAATTTCGTTGCAGCCTCGTCTGCAATCTGATCATTGTGGCGCACTGGTCCTGTACAACCCGCTCACTACCCTGACCTGATACATCCTGGTGAATAATAAGCAGAAACACAATGGTGGAAAGTGAAGACAGATGACGCATAAACCGGATTCAGTTTAGGTATTGTAAGATATCTCCCCAATAATTAGCCCGAACATATGTACAGATGATCCGGTCCTTTGTGTCGGTCAATTCATGAAGCAGCTACAGGAACCGCCATCCAAAGCCAAAGGATATACTTCTGCTTTTCCATGAACGGGCGTCTGAGATCCTGTTCATGTCAGTCAGGCCATACGTAAATCTTCCCTGCATGCTCAATGCGGATGTTAATTGCAATTGCACGCCAGCAACTGCACTCAGGTCATATTTCCGGAATGCAAATTTTCCTTCGCGTAACAGTTTTTCATCAACGTCGGTAGCAATCATGTATTGAGGACCGGCCAGTACCGACCAGTTACGACCGATCGACCGGCTCACAAGCAGTGGAATTGTAATGGCATTCAATAACACAGATGACTGTACACTGCTTAACGATGCCTGTGGAAATACTTCCTTAAAATCGCCGGAGGCTTCTATATTCTTTTGGGTAAACAATACTTCTGTTCTGATCTTCCACTGCTGTGCGATTTTCCATTGAGCATACAGACCGGCATTGTATCCCGCTTTAAATCCCGGCTTTATGCCGTCACCTTTTATAGAGAAAAGGTCCATCGAACCCGTTACGCCAACCTGTAAGCGTTGAGCATTTACAGTATTCACCAGAACCAATAAAGAAAGAAGAGCGGTTAGTTGTTTCATGCCGATTAGTATTATTCAGGCGGTAATACTAATTCAGGGAAGTGTTATAAAAATCCTATCATGGACGTTCAGGAGATATAAACCGGCGAAAGGAATGGAATAATCGATGAAGGGAATTGGCATTCATGGCCAAAATGCCCGAAGCAGCGGATCGTGCAGGCCTGGTGAAGAGATCATGGGCCGGTTTTAAGAAAGGGACCTAAGTTGAAAAAATTGACATCAGAACCGAATCAGAGATCAAGTCCAATTTCTTTCAGGAATGTTTCTTTGTAATTACTTCCGATAGGTATTTCTTTTTCTCCGATAAAGACCCTGTTCCCTTCGATATGGCTGATCTTTGATTTGTTGATGATAAATGACCGGTGAACCCGGAGAAAAATACCGTTCGGAAGTAATTCTTCAACGCTTGAAAATGTCATTGACGGAGCGAATGTTTGCGAAGCTGTAACGATCCTTGTAAAGTTGCCGCTTGCTTCTGCGTAGAGCAGATCGCTGAACTGGATCTTGAAGATCTTGCGATCTGTTTTGATAAAAATGAAATCTTCAACAGGTTTTTCTGTTGAAGGTTGTATCACTACCGTGCCAGGGTTACCGGCGGACTGTAGCCGGTCAACAGCTTTATCAACTGACATCATAAACCGATCGAGGGAAAATGGTTTCAGTAAGTAATCCACTACAGAGAGATCAAACGCGTCCAGGGCATATTCTTTATAAGCTGTTGTCAGGATCACCTGTGGTTGATTCTTCAGGCTCTTCAAAAAAGTGATGCCATCCATTACGGGCATATTGATATCAAGGAAAAGTATATCCACCTTGCTGTTTTGCAAAGCAGCTTTTGCCTCCAGCGCATTGCCACAGGAGGCAATCACTTCCAGGTAAGGAAGGTGTTGGCAGTATGCCTGTATAATGTCACGGGCAATCGGTTCGTCATCAGCGATCACACATTTATACGTCATTTCCTGATTTTTAATTGAAGTGTTACGGTATACCTGCCGGCCTGTGGATCGATGTCCAGGATATGTTCCGAAGGATACAGCAGCTCAAGCCTTTTGTACACATTTGCAAGCCCCATTCCGCTGTTTTTTCCGGGTAATTTACGAAGATCTTTTTCCTCGCTGAAGGAATTGCTTACGCGGAATGCCATCAGGTTTCCTTCTGTCGCCATCCTTATATCAATAAATGATTCAGTTGAGGATGTATTGCCCGCATACTTGAATGCGTTCTCCACAAAAACGATCAGCAGCATCGGCGCGATCAGCATTTCCTGGTTTGTTACCGGTTGCATGTCGGTAGTAAGCTTCAGCCTGTTGCCCATCCGGATCTTTTCAAACTCAATATAATTATTGATATAGTCCATTTCCATTTTCAGTGGTACATAAGTTCCTCCGGCCTCATAAACGGAGTAACGAAGCAATTCTGACAAACGCAGTAAGAGTGGCGGGATTTTTTCATGTTGTGTGAGGGACAACCCGTAAAGATTGTTCAGCGTGTTGAAAAGAAAATGCGGACTAAGCTGCGATTGCAATAGCTGTAGTTCGCCTTTGCTTTGCGCTGCGGCTTTACGGGCTTCATCCAGCTGACGTTGTGTATTAAAACGAAAAAGCTTTATGATCACACCACAGCAAAACCCTATGATGATAAATGGTAAGAGAAACAGGAACAGGTTTAATGACGTGCGATCCCTGATAGGAAACTCTGCATGGATAAACAGCCATGATAACAAGCCGATCGTGAGCAACGATAAGCTGGTCATTAAAAGATAAGGAGGCTTTTTCAACCTGGCCGCCCCTAATCCTGCTATATATCTCCCTGTAAATACGGCGAGGAAAAAACAGGTCGTAACGCTTGTGCCGACAGTCTCCGGCTCTGCTACAGCAAGCGTAGTAATATATGATTGGGTGGCGATCCAGACGGGGATGGCCAGTACAAAGGAAAACAGGAAATAGGTTCTGTTGCCAAAAAAGTCCTTAAAACGGATAGCGCTCATGTGTCATTTTTCTTCCGGGTAAATATCAGCTTTCCCGGACTCCCGGATAAGTTTTGCTGATGAAAACAAGGGTTTGCCGGCCGGAAAGGCCGGTAGTCATGACGAACTCACTCAACTGCCGCAAACGGGCTTCCGTCAGCGAATGACCAAGGTACAACACTAATATTTCCCGTGCGGTCAGGCGAAGACAATATTTGCAAACACAAACGACAATTATGAGAATTTTGCTCCTCTGTTTTGCCTTATTGCTGAGTTCATCGCTGGTGTTTTCCCAGTCAGTTTCAGGTGTTGTAAAAAATGACCGTAGTGAACCGCTTGCCGGTGCAACGGTACATTTAAAAAATGTGAGGGACTCATTGATCGGCACGGTTGCCACACGGGCCAACGGCCAGTTCCGGATTGAAAACAGGCAGCAGGGCTCTTTTATATTGTCTGTTGAAGCAGTTGGGCAGTTGCCTCTCCGCATCAATATTGAGATCAGCGGAGATACATCCATCAACAATATCTCCCTGCAACCTGCCGCAGCAAAGGAACTAGGAAATGTTGTAGTAAGATCGAAGAAGCCGTTGCTGGAGCATTCCATTGATAAAACAACGGTCAATGTAGACGCAATGATCAGCAGCTCCGCCAGCAATATACTCGATGTGCTTTCACGTACACCGGGTGTTACGGTCGATAACAATGGCGGCATCAGCCTGAATGGGAAGGGTGGGGTACTTGTATTGATCGATGGCCGCCAGACATACATGTCGGCTCAGGATCTTGCAGCCTATCTTAAGTCATTACCTGGTGCCACACTGGATAAGATCGAACTGATTGATAACCCTTCGGCAAAATATGATGCCGCCGGTAGTGCTGTCATCAATCTTCAGCTGAAAAAGAACCGCGCGGCCGGATGGACAGGCAGTTTATCCGCAGGCTACACGCAGGGTACATACGGAAGACAGAATTATTCAGGTAACATCAATTATCATTATAAAAAAATAAACCTGTTTGGAAATCTTGGGCATAATCATGATAAGAGCTTTTCAAACGACGTATTCCATCGTAATTATTATAATGCAGACGGAAGTATCTACTCTTCGGTTGATCTGGAAAATAACCAGTTTTATCAAGGTAAATCAGTCATGGGCATGCTGGGAATGGATTATCAGCTGACAGAAAAAACGACTGTTGGCGCGATGGCTAATTTTAATGCAGGCAAACGCAACGGTAAATTTGACTATAACAGTATAAGCCAGATCAGGGAGGATCAGTTGATCACCGCCGGATATGGAAATACGATGACTACAGATAAAAGGAACAATCTTGGCCTCAATCTGAACATACTTCACAAATTCGCCCGTAAAGGACAGGAGCTGTCTGCCGATGCAAATTATATGCGCTACCGGACAGATATCAACCAGGATCTTTCCAATTTCCTGGAAGGAGATGATAACAGCATGAAACTTGTTTCAACGTTCTCTTATGCCGTTCCTTCTTATATCAACATTTATACAGCAAAGGCGGATTATGTACAGGGTCTTGGAAAAGGAACGTTGGAAGCAGGTGTTAAAACAAGTTTTGTGAACAATGATAATACTTCAGATTATTATGATCACAATAATGGTGATCCGGTCCGGAATGATGCCATGTCCAATCATTTTCTCTATAAAGAAAATGTGAATGCGGCATATGTAAATACCCGTCAGCAGTGGGGACGCTTTTCCCTGCAGGCAGGTGTACGTGCCGAGCAGACAAATATCAAAGGACATCAGCTGGCGAACTCAGTTGCGGGTGATACAAGCTTCAGCAGAAATTACCTGAATTGGTTTCCATCCACTGCCGTTGGATATAAGCTGGACAGCAGCGGCAAAAATCAACTGATCTTTATGTATGGCCGCCGGATCAATCGTCCTAATTATCAATCACTGAATCCGTTTTTATTTTACAGGGATAATTATTCTTACAGCGGGGGAAATCCGATGTTGAGCCCGCAGATACAAACACGTTATGAACTGAAATTTCAACATGGTCAACACTGGTGGACCGGCTTAAGCTATAATAACTTCACCAGCGTGATCCTTCCGGTTACAAAAGTGCAGGATAGCCTCTACATTACCCGGCAGGAGAATTATGCGCGTGGCTTTATGGTGCTGTTGAATATCGGTGTGAGCGTGTCGCCTGCAAAATGGTGGAATATCAATTCAACCGTCCGGTTATCAAGAATGGGACTTCGTGCTAAGTTTGAAGATGTGCAGTTATCTCCCAACACAAACGTATTAAGATGGGAGTTCAACAATTACTTTACCATCAGCAAAAAACTATCGGCGGAACTTAACAGTTATTATGCAAGTGCAGATATGAATGGTCAGAATTCAACGGGCGCCATGTACAGGATCAACGCGGGCGTTCAGTATAAGATTGGCGAAAAGGGAAGCGTAAGGCTGATAATGGATGATATCTTTCACTCATGGAATTATTACAACCATTCAATCGGACTGATCCAGGCGGACTACACGCAGGTCAATACAAGTGATACGCAGCGGTTTGGGCTTGCATTCTCCTATCGTTTTGGCAAAAAGGTATCCAAAGGCAAAAGAAGCGTGGAGGAAGAAGAGATGGGAAGGACACAATAACCGATCAACAAGTCGTGATAGCATGCCCCATCCGTTCGATCACCATATAATGGCCATATGATAAATACTTTGACGGCCATTTGCCCCGGCGCGCCCCGCGTGCCCCGGTGCGTGTCTCACGCACCGGAAGTTTAGTTAAAAATATCATCCAATAAAAAAGCTGTCCCGGGGAACAGGGACAGCCTTTTCTTTCTTATGGCAATTAATCGCTAGAGGTTACTCGGGGTTATATTCATCAAGAAATGGCTGTCGCTTACTTGCCGGCAGGCGGAAAAAATAATTGCTTTTTTTCAGCACGATCGCGACCAGGATCATAAAGGCCGTCAGTAATAAAAGAGTGTACTCCTGTTTCATGTTGCGGAGCAGGTAAACTTCTATCAGTACAAGTGCATGTACAAAGCAAATCACGCGGACGGCGAATACATGACTGAATCCGTTATTGGTAAGGAGATGATGAATGTGTGTGCGGTCCGCCTGAAATGGTGAGCTGCCGCGCCAGGTGCGCATTGCAAATACGCGCAGGGTATCAAATACCGGGACAAGTGCTATGCCCAATACGAATACCGGAGCATTGGGTAAAACCGGATGTTGTGCAAATGTATTTACCTGTAACAGGCGGACGCAAAGAACGGCAATGGTAAAGCCGAGAACAAGTGAACCCGTATCGCCCATAAAGATCTTTGCCGGGTTGAAATTGAAATACAAAAATGCAAGCACTCCGCCTGCCAGTGCAAATGCGATGAGTGCGGTATTAACATCGCTGCTTAGTGTAAGGAACATCCCGGTCGTGATCAGGCTCATGAAGGCCAGACCACCTGCCAGCCCGTCGATGCCATCAACCAGATTGAAGGCATTGGTGATGCCCGTGATGGCGAGTATGGTAAAAAAATACTGGCTGTAAACAGGTAATTCATACAGGCCAAAGAGTCCGTTGAACGAAGTGATCCTGACGCCGGAGATAGCGATCATGGTTGCGATCGAGATCTGTACGGCGAATTTGTATTTCGCAGCAAGGTCTTTCAGATCGTCCATCACGCCGATCAATGTGAGCGTGATCACAGCAAAGAAAAAAGAGATCTGTGCAGATTCAGCCCGGATCGGCAACCAGAGAACCAGTGATGCTCCAAGACCGGCCACGATGGCAATGCCACCCATTGTCGGGATCGGCGACGTATGCAGTTTGCGCGCATTCGGAATATCGTACAGCTTATAGCGGTTGATCAGGGAAATTAATGGCGGAATTGTCAGCAGTGTAACGATGAAAGCCGTTACAAAACTCAGCAGGGGAGTTTTATAATCCTCCAGAAGCAGATGGATCTGCAGGAAGTAAAATTGGTTGTTCATGTCGGATAGTTTCTGACAGATTATTGGATATCTTAATGCAAAATAGCTGGAAATGCAATAACAGGCAATAGGATTTTTATTGTGCAGGACTGAATTTTTCCGGTAGAATTTCTCCGAAAAAGTAAAAGGTAAAAATAACTCCCGCAATCTGATGAAAACCCCGGCGTACAGGTGTTTTTAATTTTTAATTTTGACTTTTTAATTAAGCATTCTGAGTGTTTTCACGGAAAAGAGCATACTGAACCGCCTGTAAGACAACCCTCTTGCGTTATTTTTGCCAAAACATTAAGCTATCTCATCTTCCCAGGCCATACTAGCAAGCCCCATTGAATATCTGAAGGGCGTAGGACCGCAACGGGCAGAATTACTGAAAAAGGAGTTGAACATCTTCACTTTCCGTGATTTGCTGGAACACTTTCCCTACCGCCACGTGGATAAAACAAGGGTCAATCTGATCCGGGACATCGTCCCCGGTATGGAATATGTGCAGGTGGCGGTCAGGATCGTGCGTTTCAACGTGATGGGAGAGGGCCGCGGCAAACGCCTGGTTGCGCAGGCCGTAGATTCCACCGGCTCAATGGAACTGGTATGGTTCCAGGGGATCAGCTGGGTTCAGAAAAATGTGATCGAAGGACAGTCCTATCTGGTCTATGGCCGGCCTGGTTTTTTTCAGCAGACCCCACAGATCGTTCATCCTGAGACCGAACCCTGGGCCCCGGAAAAAAAAGACGGCCGTGAATTCCTGGAACCGGTGTACTCATCCACAGAAAAACTCAAGGCCCGCAATCTTGGAGGCCGTCAGCTGGCCAAACTCACCCAAATATTAGTCGCACAATTACACGAAAAGGATCTCCCGGAAAATCTTCCGGACAGTATTCTCACTAAATTGCAACTGATGAGCCGGTACCAGGCTTTCCGGCAAATTCATTTTCCTTCAAGCAACGTTCAATATTCCGCAGCGGTCAAGCGTTTAAAGCTGGAGGAACTGTTCATGGCCCAGTTGCGCATGAATCTGCTCCGTTCAAAACGGCACAGGTTTTCCAAAGGGGTCGTTTTTGATAAAGTCGGCGAACAATTCAATACCTTTTATAAGAAATACCTTCCTTTTGACCTCACCGGCGCCCAGAAACGGGTGCTCAGGGAAATCAGGAAAGACACAGGCAGCGGTAAGCAAATGAACCGCCTGTTGCAGGGAGATGTAGGCAGCGGCAAAACTATTGTCGCCCTTCTCGCCATGCTGCTGGCAGTGGATAATGGATACCAGGCCTGTCTGATGGCGCCAACAGAAATTCTGGCAAAACAACATTTTGCCACTATAGGTACACTGCTTAAAGAAATGCCGGTCAAAGTTGAACTGCTGACCGGTTCCACCAAAACATCTGCGAGAAAGAAGCTGGCAAAAAGCCTGGCTGAAGGCCAACTGGAAATCCTTATCGGCACCCATGCCGTAATTGAAGAGGTGGTCCGGTTCCGGAAGCTCGGTTTGGTGATCATTGATGAACAACACCGTTTTGGTGTTGCACAGCGCGCAAGACTCTGGGAAAAAGCTGAGATCCCGCCTCACGTGCTGGTAATGACCGCCACTCCAATACCAAGGACACTTGCCATGACTGCTTATGGAGACCTTGACTACAGCGTGATCGATGAATTGCCGCCAGGCAGGCAACCAATCACCACGGTTCATCGCTTTGAAACACAGCGAAGCCGCGTGATGAGTTTCCTCCGCGCCGAAATCGACAAAGGCAGGCAGGCATATATCATCTTTCCGCTGATCGAAGAAAGCGATAAACTGGACTATGAAAATCTCTATCGTGGATATGAAATCGTAAAAACCTATTTCCCTGAGCCAAAATACTGGATCAGTATGGTTCATGGAAAACAACCGCCGGAGCAGAAAGAACAAAATATGCAACGGTTTGTTACGGGTGATACGCAGATCATGGTTTCCACGACCGTGATAGAGGTAGGCGTGAACGTGCCGAACGCCAGTGTAATGATCATCGAAAGCTCTGAGAAATTCGGTCTGGCACAATTGCACCAGTTGCGCGGAAGAGTGGGGCGCGGAGCGGAGAAAAGCTATTGTATACTTTTAACCGGTTCCAAATTAGGTAATGATGCGCGCGAACGCATCAATATCATGACATCCACGGGTAACGGATTTGAAATTGCAGAAAAGGATCTTGAACTGCGCGGTCCCGGTGATATAGAGGGAACGAGGCAAAGCGGAATGCTCAATTTCAAACTCGCCAATATCGTGGAAGACCGCCCACTCATTGAAGCGGCCAGAGCAATGGTACAGGATGTACTTGAAAACGATCCTGAACTCGCCTCGCCCGAAAATTTGCCGTTGAAAAATTTCCTTCAGCAGCAAAAGAACAGCGCAGTCTGGAGCAAGATCTCGTAAAAGAGAAGAAGTTGAAAGATCCGGTGTTTGAAAGTTCAGGAATTGAAGGCTCAAGACCATACTGGCGGGTGCCGGTATTTAAACTTTCAAATCACTCGTGGTTTACGTTTCGCTTAACAGAACTTTTCCGGTTTTTTACCGGATTTATTGTGTATTTTAATAGAACGATGCTGATGAAGAAACATTTTGCAATCTTCGTACTGATGCTGGCCATAAGTTTTGACATTGCTGCTCAGAACTATGACAACATAGAATTTGTAGAGAATAAAGGGCAATGGGATGACCGTGTTAAATTCAAGGGTGAAGTGAATGCCGGCGCCGTATTTATCCGCTCTGCAGGGTTTACCATCTTACAGCATAACCGCCAGGATTATGAAGCGCTTCAATCCATGATGCATGGATCACACGCAGAAATTTCCGCAGCACAACGATCCATAGAACCGCCAAAAGTCACCCTTCGCTCGCATGCATGGAATGTTGATTTTATTGGCGCCTCACCAAAAATGCAGGTGATCCCTGAGAAAGCGATCACAACCGTCAATAATTATTTTATCGGAAATGATCCATCCAAATGGGGAAACGGATGCCGTGTATATCAAACCGTCACATTCAAAGAAGTATATCCCAATGTAGATGTACGTTATTACACTTACAACGGTTCATTGAAGTATGATATCATTGCGAGGCCTGGTGCTGACATAAGCAAGATCGCAGTGAAATATGATGGTGTTGATCAGATCCGGATAAAAAACAAAGAACTCGTACTTGGTACATCGCTTGGAGAAAAAAAAGAGTCTTATCCATACACATATCAATCGGGAGCAAAGGGAAGAACGGATGTTTCCTGCAAATATGTGGTGAAGGATAACGTGGTAAGGTTTGATGTTAAAGGATATGATCCTTCATCTACGCTGGTGATCGATCCGACGCTGATCTTCTGTTCGCTTTCGGGAAGTAGTGCCAACAACTGGGGATTCACTGCAACATATGGACCCGATGGAAGTTTCTTTGGTGGTGGTATCGTTTTCGATGGAGGTTCTTTCCCTGTATCACCCGGTGCATTCCAGAGTGTATTCCAGGGAGGAAATGCTGACCCGAATGCGCCGATCGATATCGGGATCATCAAACTTTCTCCTGATGGCAGCAACCGCGTTTATGCTACATACATTGGCGGTAGCGGCAACGAACAACCACATAGTCTCTACTGCGATCCGCAGGGAAATCTTGTATTGACCGGTCGTTCCAGTTCCCGTAATTATCCGGGTCAGTTCATAGGAAGCAACGGTTCCAATACCCGTGATTATGATATCATCGTCACCAAACTGAATGCAACCGGTTCGGCCCTTATAGGTTCAAAAAGGATTGGTGGTTCGGGCAATGATGGTGTGAATATCTCAACCACCCGTTCGGGAACCAATTCGCTGCAGCGAAACTATGGTGATGATGGCCGGAGCGAGGTGATTCTCGATGCGGCGAATAATATATATGTGGTCTCATCAACACAATCAGGCAGTTCAAATGTCAATGAAAAATTTCCAACTACGCCCGGGGCATTTCAGCCAAATTTTGGTGGTGGTGCTCAGGACGGGGTGGTCATGAAATTCACTCCCGATGTTGGCACAATGACTTTTGCCAGTTATCTCGGAGGCAGCCAGAATGACGCGGCTTATGTATTGAAGCTTGCGCCATCAGGTGATATCTATGTTGCTGGTGGAACAGCCAGCGATAATTTTCCGGGACCCAAAGGCGGAACAATTGGTCCGAGTTTTCATCCCGGCGGATCTGCTGATGGCAGCATTGACGGCTTTGTCGCGCAGATCAGTAATAACGGATCTACCATCATCCGCTCAACTTATCTTGGAACGAGTAATGCTGACCAGGTATATGGTATTCAGTTTGACAAAAACGGGTTCCCTTATGTGACCGGTCAGACCGAAGGGGCATGGCCCGTGGTGAATGCTCCTTATTCAGAAGCGAACGGTAAACAGTTCATTGCAAAGCTTCAGCCTGATCTTTCCGCATACGTTTACAGTACGGTATTTGGCAAAGGCGCTGAACGGCCTGATATTTCAATCACCGCCTTTCTTGTTGACCGTTGTGACAACGTATACGTTTCCGGATGGGGAGGCTCCAATGATGGCACCAACGAGTTTGGCAGCGCGGGCACGAACGGACTTGGAGTTACCCCTGATGCATTCAAACCCAGCACAGATGGGCATGACTTTTATTTTTTTGTTTTGGAAAGAAATGCAGCCGGCAGGCTGTATGCGACATTTTTTGGCCAGAACGGTGGTCAATACGGCGATCACGTGGATGGTGGTACAAGCCGGTTTGATCCCAATGGCGTGATCTATCAGAGTGTTTGTGCTAACTGTATGGGAGGCACTCCTTTCCCCGTTACGCCCGGGGCATGGGGACAGGTGAATGGTGCATTGCCGGGAGGTTGTAATCTTGGTATGATCAAACTGGCATTCAATCTCGCAGGTGTTGGTTCGGATGTGGGTGCGTCCATTGAGGGCGTGGTAAATGATACAGCCGGATGTTTTCCGCTTGAAGTAGTATTTACAGACCAGATAAGGAATGCGACAGAATACATCTGGGATTTTGGAGACGGCACGCCCGCGGTAGGACCATTGCCTTCGGCAACAGGTTATACGCAAACGCATACGTTTATGCAGGTCGGTCAGTACCGTGTGATGCTGATCGCCATCGATCCTGCCAGTTGTAATGAAAGAGACACTTCTTATGTAAATATCCGTGTTGGTGATCTTCGGGCGAACCTTGAGCTTTCGTTCGGGAAGATCGGGGCGTGTACGGCATTGGATTACCAGTTCAACAATCTGTCGACAACCAAACCCATAAGACCATTCACCGATACGTCCTTTATCTGGGATTTTGGAGATGGATCTCCAAGGATTAGGGCGGGGGTGAACAGTATACCACATACGTTCCCGGCACCAGGTGCGTATACGATCCGGCTGATCCTGGACGATACCGCTTACTGCAACAATCCTGAAGTCCTTGATACAACCATTCGCGTGGCAGCGAATGTGGATGCGAGGTTTGAAACACCGCCGACAGGTTGCGCGCCTTATGCTGCGGTCTTTAACAATACATCCGTGGGAGGCGTCACATTCGAATGGAACTTTGGCGACCCGGCTTCATCCAGCAATACTTCCACAGACGTGAACCCGGTGCATGAATACGCCGTCCCGGGAACATATACTATAACGATGGTGGCGAATGATCCCAATACGTGTAACAAAACCGATACTACGCAATTTACGATCATAGTGTATGATAAGCCAACGACTAATTTCACCTATACGCCGGTGACGCCGGTTGTGAATACACCAAACGTATTTACAAACCTGTCGTCTGCAAATGCGATTAGATTCAAATGGATATTTGGCGATGGAGATACATTGCTCACAACATCAAGAGCAGATGTTTCGCATCAGTATAATGCTACAGGAACATTCAATGCCTGTCTTGTTGCATTCAACCAGGTTGGCTGTACAGATACAATGTGCACAACAGTGAATATACTGATCGTGCCTGCACTGGATGTTCCCAATGCATTTACTCCGGGCCGGGGTGATGTGAACAGTATAGTAATGGTGAGAGGTTTTGGTATCGCTAAAATGAAATTCATTATCTGGAACAGGTGGGGGCAAAAAGTATTTGAGACAGAAAACCGGCTGCTGGGTTGGGATGGCCGCGTGAAAGGCCAGATTCAACCAATGGATGTATATGCCTATACATTGGAAGTGGAGTTTTTTGACGGAACCAGGGCTAGCAAAAGAGGGGATATTACATTGATCAGGTAACAAACTATTATAGATCGGTGGGGAATCTTCGATTCCCGATGGCCGGGATCGGATACGACGTGTTTTTCGTCTTTGAGATTTATCGAACATCGACTATCGATCACTAACGAACAGCGTGCTTAACAATAACAGAAAAGGAGGGAGACATGAAGGATTTTAAACGAATAGTGCTGCTAATGATCGTTGGATGCGGAATGGTTCCGGCGGCATTTGGGCAGGATCTGCATTTTTCGCAGTTCATGAATTCACCGTTGCTTACGAACCCGGCGAATACAGGCTTTATCCCGGAAGGTGATTACAGGATCGGTGCGAATTTCCGGAACCAGTGGTCTTCGATCATGTCAGTACCATATAAGACGATGAGTGCGTTTGGCGATGTGCAGGTCGCGCAGCGGGAAAACAGCTGGATGGGCATTGGTGGTGTGATCCTGCGTGACGTGGCGGGAAGCGGCAACCTTACTTCCACAAAAGTATATGGTTCGGTGGCCTATCACCAGATGCTGAACCTGGGAAGCCTGCTGAGCATGGGATTCAACGTCGGCTGGTCAAACAAACAGATCAATGTGATGAACCTGAAATTCCCGGATCAGTTTGACGGACATTTTTTTGATAGCCATTTACCTACAAGCGTAGCGCTTGCATCAAATAATATCAGTTACCTGGATATACAGGCCGGACTGAATTATGCCTATTTCCCGGACGACAGGACCTATGTGAATTTTGGTATTTCAACCATGCATATCAATCGCCCGAGGGAATCATTCTTTGATGAGGAGCCTGGGATCAGCAATCGTATCCCGATCAGGCATACAGCATTTATCAATGGCAGTTTTAAGTTGAATGATCAGTGGATCATCAACCCCAACAGCTATTTTTCGCTCCAGGCAAAATCGTCTGAATGGTTGCTCGGCGCCAATGCGCGCTATAACCTCTCCGGCGATGGCGAGAACATCCTGATCGGCGGACTGTATTACCGCAGCAGCGACGCGATCATTCCAATGGTTGGCCTGGGCTACAAAGACTTTGTATTCACATTCACCTATGATGCAACGATCTCTACACTGAAGAATTATAACAACAGCCGTGGCGCGTTTGAGCTTTCACTGGTAAAAGAGGGTCTGTTTGATCAGTATAAAGGAAACAGAAGGGAATCAATGTGCCCTTCGTTTAAGACGTATTAGTAAACCCACCGCCCCGGTATGTGCCCCGGTATGTGCCCCGGTATGTGTCTCACATACCGGAACCACGCCCCGGTATGTGTCTCACGCACCGGAACCACGCCCTGGTGCGTGTCCCCACGCACCAGAATAGTCCTCACGCACCAGGATAGTCCCCACGCACCAGAACCGCCCGAAATATCCCCGTCTTCACTCAACCTTCCCACATTTTCCCGATTTTTACACCATGAATCAATTGAGCAGAGAGCATATCCGGGCTTTCAGGCAAATATGCGGAGACTCATTCGTGTTTGTTGACGAGGAATCATTAAAACACTATTCGCACGACGAAACCGAAACCCTCAGTTTTCTCCCCGACGTGATCCTGAAACCGCGCACTGCGCAGGAGATCAGTGCAGTTATGAGGCTTTGCAATGACAACCGGATACCTGTGACTCCGAGAGGTGCAGGCACCGGCTTAAGCGGTGGTGCGTTGCCGCATCTTGGTGGCGTCCTGCTTTCAACAGAAAGAATGAATTCCATTATACAGATCGATGAACGCAATCTGCAGGTAACAACTGAGCCGGGTGTGATCACGGAAGTACTGCAGGAATCCGTCAAAGCGAAAGGTCTTTTTTATCCTCCGGACCCAAGCAGCCGTGGCTCCTGTTTTATCGGCGGTAACGTTGCTGAGAACAGCGGTGGCCCGAAAGCGGTGAAATACGGAGTCGTGCGTGATTATGTGTTGAACCTGGAGATCGTATTGCCAACCGGGGAGATCATCTGGACAGGCGCGAACGTATTGAAAAACTCGACCGGTTATAATCTCACGCAACTCGTAGTAGGTAGTGAGGGAACGCTTGGTATTGTAACGAAGATCGTATTGAAGCTGATCCCTTTTCCAAAATATGACCTGCTGATGCTCGTACCTTTTGCATCGCTCGAAAAAGCAAGCGAAGCTGTAAGTGCGATCTTCCGTGCAGGATTCACGCCAAGTGCGCTGGAACTGGTCGAGATCGACGCATTGCAGATCGTAAGCCGTATGGTTGAGAGCTATGCCGTTCCCGTCAGCGATGATATTGCCGCCCACCTGATCATAGAAGTAGACGGCAACAACATGGATGTGCTGATGAGCGAAATGGAACAGATCGCTGAACTGATGGCGCAATACGAAGGAGGTGAAGTGTTTTTCGCAGATGATGCGCAGCAAAAAGCAGAGCTCTGGAAGCTCCGCCGCCGCACAGCTGAAGCTGTAAAGGTTGCCGGTTACACCATCGAGGAGGACACCGTTGTACCAAGAGCAGAATTGCCTGCGCTTGTTAAAGGCGTGAAGGAACTCGGCAAACAACAGGGCTTTCACGCCGTCTGTTACGGACATGCGGGTGATGGTAACCTGCATATCCGGATCAAAAAAGAAGGCACGCCTGATAGCTATGGCAATGAGGCGATGACGAAAAGCCTGCGTGATCTGTTTGAACTCACCCGCAGTCTTGGTGGTACGATCAGCGGCGAACACGGCATCGGTCTGATCCAGAAACCGTATGTAGATATCGTGTTCGATCCGATTCAACTTGCATTGATGAAAGGGATCAAAAAAACATTCGACCCGAATAATATTCTGAATGCCGGAAAAATATTTGATGCCTGAGCTATGCAAAACATGTTGAACAAAGAAGAACAATTGCTGAGGAACATCCGCATCCTGTTCATGACCATGGTTGGTATGCTTGCATTGATGCTGATGCTGGCGATCGTATTCACGCAGATCCGGGGGGCAATGAAGCCGGAACTGGATCAGTATCGTACATGGCTGATCGTGGGCGTGGCAGTGTTCAGTTTTATCTGTACGGTTTTTGCAAAAAAAACGATCACGCGCACAATAGAAGCTGCTAAAAATTCGTCAAATCCTTTGTCTGATAAACTGACAAAATACAGATCAGCGTTAATTGCATATATCGCTATATCGGAGTTGCCGATCCTGTTTTGCCTGATCATCTCATTTCTGACCGGCGATTTCGTATTCCAGGTATTCGCGGCCGTTCTACTGGGATACCTGCTGGCGGAGATGCCACGGAAAGAGAAGGTGTTGAGGCAGCTGGGTGAGGTTTGAACACACCGGCATTCCTGGTTTTTCAGATAACAGCTGACCTCTCAAACGGGGATTCTTATTATTGATTAACAAAAAAATGAAAAGATGAAAAGAACAATTTTCCTGCTGATGACATTACCACTGTTTGTGATGTCTGCCAGCGCACAGGATGAAGATGGCGGAGAGAAAGGATTTAAAAAGGAGAATCTTTTTTCAGGGGGAAGTGTAACGGTCTCATTCTTCAACGGACAAACCATACTGGGCGCAAACCCGATGCTTGGATACAGGCTGGCCGATTGGGTGGATGCCGGTGTGGTATTCAACTATGTTTACAGCAGCACACGTGATTACCTGGAGTATGATGATAAGTTGAGGCAGACAAACTTTGGTCCCGGGGTATTTACACGTTTGTATCCTGTAAACTTCCTGTTTGTACAGGCACAGTATGAACACAATTTCAATACGCTTAAATATACACCGAGATCGGGCAGCACAGGGTACGGATCTTACAAAGATAATGTGGACGTCAGCTCACTTTTGCTCGGCGGTGGCTTTGCTTCAGGAAGGCAACCGGGGTCTAACACGTTCTTCTATATCTCTGTTTTGTTTGATGTGCTGAAGAATGAAAATTCACCTTATGTGAAAGTGGCGTATGATCCGTCCAACCCGGCTATCCGCAGGGTAGATATGACGCCGATCGTAAGAGCCGGGGTGAATATCGGCCTCTTTGAAGGAAGATACCGCTAACTTAAAAAGTCAAAAGTAAAATCAGAGACTTCTGCTCCTGGTTGCAGATTCCCGCAAACAGGAGGGGTTTTTAGTTTTTACTTTTGACTTTTTAATTATTGATTACCTTCAAAAAGTTTTTCTCCGTAAGGGGATATTAAAAATTGCACTATGTCCGCAGGCTTGTTATTCTCTTTTGTTATCGGGTACTTCATCTTATTACTGATTGTAGCGTGGTATACATCACGCAATTCAAATAACGATTCGTTCTTTATTGGTAACCGTAACAGTAACTGGGTACTGGTTGCTTTCGGAATGATTGGTACATCACTGTCAGGGGTAACATTTGTGAGCGTACCGGGTGCAGTCGGAAAGCCTTTTGGTGCGGGTTATGAAGGGTTCACTTACTTTCAGATCGTGATCGGTTATATTATCGGCTATTTTGTCATCGCATATGTGCTGCTGCCTTTGTATTACCGCCTGCATCTTACGTCGATCTACAGTTATCTGAATACACGACTCGGCTTTGTTTCTTATAAAACCGGTTCCACATTTTTTATATTATCAAGAACCCTGGGTGCTACGGCAAGGCTTTATCTTGTCGTTAGAATTCTGCAGGATGCGATCCTTTCCAGTTTTGGAATGCCTTTCTGGCTCACCACGCTGATCATTCTCCTGATGATTCTGCTGTATACGTTTGAAGGTGGTGTAAAGACCATTGTATGGACAGATACATTGCAAACAACCTGTATGCTGCTTGGGCTGATCATCTGCGTAATCTATATCCTGAAAACAATGGACTTCAGCTTTGGTGAAGGCCTCGCTGCCATGCAGGAGAAAAAGCTGACGGATATTTTTGTGTGGGATCCGTCAAGCCGGCTGTTCTTTGTAAAACAGATCCTTGCCGGTGCGTTCATCACAATTACCATGACAGGAATGGACCAGGAAATGATGCAGAAGAATATCAGTGTGAAGAATCTTTCTGATTCGAGAAAGAACATGCTCACATTTGCTTTCATACAGGGAGGGGTTGTGTTGCTGTTCCTTTTCCTTGGTGGGTTGCTTTATTTATATGCGGGTTCAAAAGGGGTTACCGCGGTACCGGATAGCTTGTTCCCCACAATTGCATTGGGTGAAGGAATGCCTCCGATCATCTCTATCATATTTATCATTGCATTGATCTCTGCACTATTCCCAAGCGCGGATGGTGCGATCACCGCACTGACATCATCTTTTTGTATAGATATTCTTGGCATGAAACGCCGCGCAGACTGGGATGAGAAAAAGCAAAGCAAAACGCGGAAGATGATACATCTTTCCTTTGCAGCGATCTTCCTTTTGTTTGTAATGATCTTTAAATGGGTCGACAATAAGAGCATGATCACCGTGATCCTCAAAGTGGCGGGGTATACTTATGGACCGTTGCTCGGATTGTTCATATTCGGAATTCTTACGAAACGCCAGGTAAAAGATAAGCTTGTGCCCATGATTGCAATAGCCGCACCTTTGCTGTGTCTGGTGATCGATTATAATCAGAAGAATCTGTTCGGCAATTTTGAGATTGGCCTGGAACTGATCATCATTAATGGCTTGTTAACTTTTCTGGGTCTTTTGTTCATTTCCAAAAAACCGGCGCTGGCGGCGTAGTGAACCGGCTCCGGGGCATTAACTTTGCAAAAAGTTATTCACGTGGACCTGATCAATCCTCTTGTGCAATCCTATGCTGAACAGTTCTCTTCTCCGGAAGACGAACTGCTCAGAGAGATTGCGGATTTTACCACACATCATCACCCCGAACCACACATGTTGAGTGGTCATTTGCAGGGGAAACTCCTGGAAATGGTCAGCTATATGACCCGCCCGATGCGTATTCTTGAGATCGGGACATTTACCGGTTACAGCGCTTTATGCCTGGCAAAAGGACTGCAACCGGAAGGCATATTACATACAATAGAGCTGAGGGAAAAGGACGCGGCCATTGCACAGGGCTATTTTGACCGGTCGCCCAGCCGCGATAAGATCAGATTGCATACAGGCTCCGCTAAAGAGGTGATTCCGTCGCTGAATGAAATATGGGATCTTGTGTTCATTGATGCTGATAAAGTATCTTATACAGAATATTTGGAATTGGTGTTGCCCGATTTAAGACAAAACGGATTTATCTTAGCCGATAATATTTTTTTCCATGGTGAGGTGTTGACCGGGCCGGTGAAAGGAAAGAGCGCCAAAGCCATTCAGGCTTTTAATGAAGCAGTAATGAAAAGAGACGACATAGACAAAATGGTGATCACGCTGCGGGACGGGCTTTACCTGATCAGGAAACTTTGACAAAATATCAATTCATGAAAAAATTACGTGCTGTTTTAGTTGCTGCATTATTTCTTACGGGTACGGTGTTAAAGGCACAGGATGCAACAATCATCAAAGAGTACATAGGGAAATATAAGGAGCTGGCGATAGAAGAAATGAAAAGAACGGGCGTGCCGGCTTCCATCAAATTGGCGCAGGGCATTCACGAAACGATGGCCGGCACAAGCGTACTTGTACAAAAATCAAACAATCATTTCGGCATTAAATGCAAATCAAACTGGACCGGGGAATCCGTATCGCATGATGATGATGCACGTGGTGAGTGCTTCCGTAAGTACCCGTCAGCCGAAGACTCATATCGGGACCATTCCAATTTCCTGAAGAATAACCAGCGGTATGCAGGCCTCTTCGCACTCAATCCGCTGGATTATTCCGGCTGGGCCAACGGGTTGAAAAAGGCAGGCTATGCCACTAATCCAAAATATCCGCAGATCATTATCCGCCTGATAGAAGATTATGATCTGCAAGACTACACCCTGATCGCCCTCGGGAAAAAAGAAAGACAAGATGATGTGGCAACAGCTGCACCTGCGGAAGGAGATTCTGCTGCCGCAAACACATCATCGGACGAGAACGCAGATCAGCCGCAGGGAGAGCCGGCTGCGGCTGAAGCAGTAAACTATCCGTCCGGAGAATTCAGGATCAACGACACAAAAGTGATCTACGGTAAAAAAGGAACACCAGTGCTGGTCATCGCCCAGCAATATGATGTGCCGCTGAACAGAGTTTTTGAATTTAATGAAATGGTGCAGGCTGAGAATCTTCCGGAAGATCAGTTGGTGTATCTTCAGCGTAAGAGGACAAAGGGACATAACGAATATCATATTGTTCGTGCGGGGGAAACATTGCGGGATATTTCGCAGGCGGAGGCGATCCGTCTTGAATCGCTTCTCGCATACAACCAGTTGAAAGCACATATGCGCCCGGCTGTTGGCGAAAAATTATATCTCCGCGGTGCGGCACCTGCCGTTCCAAAACTGGCAAAGGGAAACTAATAACAAAGAAATTGCTTATCATGACGCTGATCAAGGTAAAAGACAAATCTTTCGAGCCCTATCTCTCCGAGGAGACGATACAGCAACGGGTGAAAGAACTGGCCGTAAAGATCAATACAGATTACCGGGGAAAGCGGCCTTATTTCGTAGCCATTCTTAATGGTTCATTCATGTTTGCGTCCGATCTGTTCAAGCATTTGACGGTGGATGCAGATATCTGTTTTATTAAACTGGCTTCGTATAAGGGCACACAGTCAACCGGCAATGTGCTTACCACGATCGGTCTGGATGAAGATCTCTTTGGAAAAGATGTGGTCATCGTCGAAGATATTGTTGATACAGGTAAGACCCTTCATCACTTTCTGCCCCGCCTCGAACATCAGCAACCCCAATCCCTTAAGATCGCTACATTGCTTCACAAACCCGAAGCAACCGAGTACCCGCTGGCACTTGGCTATGTTGGCTTTGAGATTCCCAATAAGTTCGTCGTGGGATATGGGTTGGACTATGATGGGTTGGGAAGAAACCTGAAGGAGATCTATCAGCTTCATGAATGATGCAGGAATGAGCGCGGGGAGTACGCGAATGAAGTCTGAGAGGCCCGGGTGAAGATTTTCATGCCTTTCTCTCTGATTTTCATATAATAAGACGGTATTTTTTCCGTTATTGACCAGTCCGGGCGCTGTTGCACACCATTCATGAAAATCCGTGCTCATTCGTTGAAGTATAAGTGTTTCCGGCAATTTTGTTACATTAGCGAGTTAATTATATCCGATTGAAAGCCACTGCTTCCATATTTATTTTACTCTTCTGGTGTCTTGGTTCGTCTGCCTTTGGCCAATATTATCTCCGCGGAGAAGTCAAAGACGAATCCGGGAATCTGTTGCAAAATGTTGTGATCACCAATCTGCGCACGGGATACCTGTTCAGAAGTGGTTCTTCCGGCACGTTTGGGATCACCACCAATCAGATCGTGGATAGTTTTCAATTTGCATTGAACGGGTATAAAACTGAAAGGATTGCGGCAAATGCCGAGAAGTTTCTTTCAATAAAACTGAAGTTTGCTCCTGCTGCTGCCAATTCAGCAAGGCCCTATAAGCTGCTATCACTTACAAAAGGCATGATCAAAGAAGATCACCGCAAATGGTTCGCGGGCGATGAGACCTATGTAAGTATCGTCGAGAATCATTTTGTAAATGCAACCAGATACCCTTCCACAGGAGTATCGCTGAACGTGGACAGGGCTTCTTACAGCAATATCCGCCGGTTTATCACACTCAATTCTATCGTTCCGCCTGACGCCGTACGAATTGAGGAGATGCTGAATTATTTCAACCTCAACTATACTGAGCCCAAGCCAAAGGACCTGTTTTCTGTTCAGACCAAGGTCACCGATTGCCCCTGGAACCCAGCGAACCAGCTTTACTATGTCAATCTCTCCTCGCGTAAACTTAATCTCGATACATTGCCTCCCAGCAATCTGGTATTCCTGATCGATGTATCGGGTTCAATGGATATGACGAACAGGTTACCATTGCTGAAGTCGGCATTCCGCATGCTGGTCAATAACCTCCGTCCAAAAGACTCGGTATCGATTGTTGTGTATGGCGGAATCACGGGCATCATGCTACAGGCAACCAGCGGTGCCGATAAGGAAAAAATATTAAAAGCGATCGATGAACTGGAACCTGGGGGCACCACTCCGGGAGAATCAGGGATCAAACTGGCATACAGCGTTGCGAAGCAACATTATGCAGTGAATGGCAATAATCGTGTGATACTGGCTACAGATGGTGATTTCAATGTTGGGCTGCGTTCCGAAAATGACCTGGATACGCTCATCGCGCAGGAGCGGCAATCCGGTATTTATCTGACCTGCCTTGGCGTTGGAATGGGTAACTACAAAGACTCAAAAATTCAAACACTTGCGCGGAAAGGTAATGGCAACTTTGCGTATCTCGATAACTTCAACGAAGCCGAAAAAGTATTGCTGAAAGAGTTTACACAAACCCTCTACGCTGTTGCGGATGATGCTTACCTGAACATAGAATTCAATCCAAACTACGTTAAACAATACAAGCTGATAGGGTTTGACAACAAGGCAGGAGCATTGAGTGATACGCTGGCCGTGATCGAAGGCGGGGAGATCGGCTCCGGTTATTCAATGATGGGCGTGTTTGAGATAGAGCCGGCCACCCGTAGCGACACAGTGATGATCGAGCGGATGGCGCAATTGAAACTGCGTTATTATATGCCGCAGGATTCGGTTTCAAGAGAATTTGCCTACAACAGTTACTACAACTTCGAACCCTTTGATAAGATTGATCAGTGTTACCGCTTTTCTGCGGCGGTAGCCATGTTTGGCTCTATGCTGCGTTCATCTTCCGTTGGCAAAGCTCTTAACTGGAATGAACTCGTAACATTAGCCACCAATTCCGCAAATATGGAAGATGTGAATCAACGCGAGTTTGTGAACCTGGTGCAGCAGGCGAGAGTGTTGTATTCGAAGAAGAGGAAGAAAAATGCGGATTAAATAAAAAGTACTTTTTTAAATATTGCATAACGCAAAAACCTCTGAGGTGATCGTTGTATAAGACAAGTTCATCTCAGAGGTTTTTTATTTTCTACGTTGAATGTTTACTTCTTAATGATGGTGATGATGCTGATGATCTTCTACCATCTTTGTAAAGTCGTCAGCGGCGATAGGCTTATCTGTTGGGTTGATCTTTGTTTCAGCCCATTCAAATATTTTTTGTGTTTGGATGCGGTTATAAGCATCCTCAACATATTTTCTGTCTTTCATCATTTTCTCGATGTAGTCAGTAACCCATGGCTGATCGTCAACACCGGCGCCCATTCCACCCATATAACCCATCAGCTGTTGTTTGGCAAACTCGCGGATCTCATCGGGGTTGACCTGGATCGCATTTTCTGATACGATCTTATCTGTGATCAGTGTCCATTTCAGCTGATTCAGGAAAGCCGGGAATTCCTGCTCTACCTGCTCGTCTGATTTTGGCGCCTGCTGCTCTTCTTCTGAACCCTGTGTTTTTACCCATTTCTTGAGAAACGCCTCAGGGAATGAGATCGATGTATGATCGGTCAGCTGATGAAACAGTTGATCATGGATCTGGTTTCTTGCCTGGCTGTTCCAGTAGGCTGCAATTTCTTCTTTGATCTTGTTGCGGAAATCAGCTTCAGTTTTCACTTCACCACCCGGGTAGAGCTGGCTGAAGAATTCTTCGTTGAGCTCTTTTTTCTCCATCAGACCGATCTTGGTGATCTGGATCTTGAAGTGTTTTTCTGCGGCAGCCGGATCGTTTTTATCCAGACCGAGATCGCTCATGATAAATTCGAGTTCTTTATCATCAAATGCTTTTTTCAGTTCAACCACCACGTAGTCATTCACGGTTTTGCCCATCAGGTTTGGACGGAAATCAGCTTTGAAATATTTAACCAGGATGGAATTGTCTTTGGTAATACCGCCTTCAATTTCGCCTGCGTTTTCATTTACTTCAGAGAATATAACGTTGAGCACGTTCTCTTCTGTGGTAACGGTCGCCTGGTCCTGCATGTTGCCATAACGGTTCTGCAAACGCTCAAGCTCGTTATTGATCATGTCATCGGTAACGTTCACTACATAACGGTCGACCTTTGCGGAGCCGAGGTCAAGCATGTTGAAATCAGGCTTCATGCCGATCTCGAAATGGAAAGTATAATCAGCAGGGTTGTTTACGTCCAGTTGGTTGAAATCAGCTTCCAGCGGAAGCGGCTGCGCGAAAATATCAACCTTGTCATTCTGCAGATAACCGAACAGTTCTCGGTCAACGGAACGCAGTACTTCGTCAGTAAACAGAGAAGGGCCATACATTTTTTTGATCAGTCCTGCAGGCACCATCCCCTTGCGGAAGCCGGGCATATTTGCCTTTTTGCTATAATCTTTCAGGGCTTTTTCAAAAGAAGGCAGGTAGTCCTGTTTTTCCAGCTTCACGGTCAGCTTCTCATGGAGCAAGCCGATATTTTCTTTGGTAACTGTAGCCATATCGCTTAATTAAAAGTTTGACAGGTTTGATAGGTTTGAAAGGTCTGGGAAGTCCGGAGTGCTAATCTCTCAAACTTCTCAAACCTTTCAAACTTCTCAAACCTTTGTTTTATAGTCCGGATGGAGGGACTCGAACCCCCAAGCCTCGCGGCACCAGATCCTAAGTCTGGCGTGTCTACCAATTTCACCACATCCGGTAGTAATATTTACATGAGCTTCGGTGTTATCCCGGACTTTGATCCGGGAGGGGTGCAAATGTAGTCCTTTTCAATGAAAGAAAAAGGCCACTTTTTCGTAAATTCGTAGGCACAACTCTATTGATGGAAACAATCGCGCAAACGCCCAGGTACAATCTGAATGAAGAGCAGGAGAGGAAATTGATTCTCAGGGAATATCGATCACTTTTGCGGTCTTTGAAAGCCAAAATTAAGCCGGGCGATAAGGATTTGCTCCGCAATGCCTTTGAAATGGCGGCGGAGGCTCATAAAACCATGCGTCGCAAAAGCGGCGAGCCCTATATCCTGCATCCGCTGGCTGTGGCCAAGATCTGTGTGGAGGAGATCGGCCTGGGGGTACGCTCCACGATCTGCGCCCTGCTGCATGACACCGTTGAAGATACCGATATCTCCCTGGAAGATATTGAACGTGAGTTCGGTGGAGAGATCGCCCGCATTGTGGACGGCCTGACCAAGATCTCCAACGTTATCGATGTGAATGCCTCTGCCCAGGCAGAGAATTTCAAGAAGATCCTGCTGACGCTGACCGATGACCCCCGTGTGATCCTGATAAAACTGGCTGACCGACTGCACAACATGCGGACGCTCGAAAGCATGAAGCGGGAAAAACAGTTGAAGATCGCGTCCGAAACTGTCTACGTGTATGCTCCCCTGGCCCACCGCATGGGTCTTTATAATATAAAGACCGAAATGGAAGACCTGGCCATGAAATATATGGAGCCCGAAGCCTATAGAGATATCGCCCAGAAACTCGCTGAAACAAAAAGAGAGCGTTCCAAATACATCAACGAATTTATCCGCCCTATCAAAGAGAAACTGGAGAAAGCCAATTTCAGATTTGAGATCTATGGCAGGCCGAAAAGCATCCATTCCATCTCCAATAAAATGAAGAAGAAAGGTGTAGACTTTGAAGAAGTGTATGATCTTTTCGCCATCCGCGTAATACTTGATTCTCCTGCGGAACGTGAAAAAGAGGACTGCTGGAAGGTCTACTCCATGATCACGGATGAATACACGCCTTCGCCTGAACGTCTGCGTGACTGGCTGAGCAATCCTAAATCCAACGGATATGAAGCCCTTCACACAACCGTGATGGGACCACAGGGTAAATGGGTGGAAGTACAGATCCGCACCAAACGGATGAATGAGATCGCAGAGAAAGGTCTTGCCGCACACTGGAAATACAAAGAAGGCGCAGCCGACGAAAGCCGCTTTGATAAATGGTTCCAGCAGATCCGGGAAGTGATCAGTAACCAGGAGGCAGACAGTATCGATTTCCTGCAGGAATTCAAAACAAGTTTCCTCGCGGAAGAGATCTATGTATATACACCAAAGGGTGATGTCAAAATGTTGCCCGTTGAGTCAACAGCGCTTGATTTTGCATTTTCGATCCATAGTGCTATCGGTGTAAAAACGATCGGCGCAAAAGTAAACCACAAACTTGTTCCCATCAGTCATAAACTCCGCAGTGGTGACCAGGTGGAGATCATTACGAGCAACAAACAAAAACCGTCGGAAGATTGGCTGGGATTTGTTGTAACAGCCAAAGCGCGTGGCCGGATCAAGGATGCATTAAAAGAAGAAAAAAGGACGATCGCTGATGAGGGCAAGTACACCGTACAGCGTAAGCTGGAAGGTATGGGCGCTTCATTCAGCAAAGAAAATATAGAAGAGCTTGTCCATCATTATAAGCTTCCTTCACAGCTCGATCTTTTTTACCAGGTATCGGTAAAAAATATAGACCTGAAAGATCTGAAGGAGTTCAATGTGATCGGTGATAAACTTGATCCGCCAAGGCCTGTGAAAACCGTGCAGGAGTTCAAACAGGAATTTTCTCCTCATCATACCTCAGCAAAAAAAGATGCCGAGCTGATCATCTTTGGTGAAAGCAGTGACAGGATCGTATATAATCTCGCCAACTGCTGCAAACCGATCCCTGGTGACGATGTATTCGGATTTGTAACAACCGGCAAAGGACTTACGATCCACCGTACCAACTGTCCCAATGCAGCCAAGCTCCTTGCTAATTATGGACATCGCGTGGTGAAAACAAAATGGGCGAAGAACAAAGAGATTTCCTTCCTTACCGGTCTTAAGATCGTGGGCATGGATGACGTGGGCGTGATCCATAAGATCACTAACCTGATCTCCGGCGAATTGAAGATCAATATCAGTGCGCTCAGTGTGGAAGCAAAAGAAGGTTTATTTGAAGGCAACATCAAAATATATGTACACGACCGCGAAGAACTGGATGAACTCGTACAACGCCTGAAGTCTCTTCCGGGTATTGAGTCGGTAGAAAGATACGACCTGGAGGATGTTACTTCGTGAGATAGCCAAGGCCTGGCAGGTTTGAGAAGGTAAAGTCTGTGATTTATAATCATATTATATTTTTAAATTCAGGCGATACCGGCTACTGAAATCTGACAGGCTGCTACTTATCGTCTAACTTTTTGAGCCTTTTATCCCCGGAATTTTGACTATATTGTCGGGCGGTTGCAGTATCAACTCCAAACTATAACACAACTATGAAATATACGCTTCGAAAGCTCTTTCTGCTATGGAGCTTTTGCATTTGTGGTTGTGTGTCTTTATTTGCCCAGCAAAATTTTACGGGGATCAACGACTCGGTGATCAATCTTTCATGCGGGCAGAGTTGTGCTTCATTGAATTTTAAAGTTCCGCATCTTAAAACGAGCGAAGATTATACGGTCGCTTCAATTCCGTATAAGCCATATCCGTTTACTACAATTACGGGAAACAGTCTTGATCTTGATAAAGATGATGTGTTCACTGCTCCGATCAATCTTACATTTCCCATCTGTTTTTATGGTGCGGCCCCTTATAACCAGGTGCTGATCGGTTCAAACGGCCTGCTGACATTTGATATGTCAAACGCCGGCTGTCATAATGCATATACCATCGATATGCCTATTCCCGGAGCCGGCAATGGAATATGGTGCGCGACCTCGCAGGTAGAGCAAAGAAAATCCTATTATCCGAGAGCGGCGATCATGGCGGCCTATTTTGATCTCAACCCGGAAGTGGAATCGCCCGGAAAAAAGATCGAATGGAGAGTAGAAGGGATTGCTCCATTCCGCCGCTTCGTAGCAAGCTGGAATAATCTGGCTGTGTGGAACAACCCGACTTGCAGTAAAACCAATCCGACAACATTTCAGATCGTAGTAAATGAAAGCACTTCGGTGATCGAAATATTTATTGAACAAAAGATCTGTAATCCCGGTACCAACTCGCCCAAATCCATTCTTGGGATTCAGAATTGGAACAGGGATCGGGCGGTAGCGGTTACAGGCCGCAACGCCACTGTATGGACGGCGCAGAAAGAAGCATACAGGTTTATTCCTTCCGGCGCCAACTCAAGGTTTATCCGTTCGGAGCTGCTTGATTTTAATACAAAACAGGTTATTCAAACGGCAGTGGCAACAGAAGAATCCCCGGGCGTAATGGATATAAAATTTCCGCAGGAATGTTTCTCTAAAAGCACGGAGAAGTTTATTGTTCGTACAATATATGCAGGAGAATGTAACAGCACAACACAAATTGTGATCGATGATACGATCACCGTAAATACATCTACCATTCCTGTTACGTATACCGCTGAGAAAAGCGGGTGTGCAACCGGAACGGGAAGTATTAAAGCCACAGTTGCTGCCGCCAACGTGGGCAATGGTCCGTTTACCTATGTGCTGAATCCGGGTGCAGTGACAATTGTCACACCTGATCCTGAAGCCACATTCAGTAACCTCACAACCGGTCATTACAGTCTCGCAGTCACGGCTGCGGGCGGGTGCAGTAAAGTATTTTCTGACATAGAGATAGAACCAACGGGAACTTTCGATGTGTCTTTTGTTGCAAATCCTCCGGGTTGCCTGGGAGTGCAGAGTGCAAGCATCATTCTCACACCGCCTGCAGGCGGAGGTCCGTATAGTTATTCGCTCAATAATTCACCGGTGCCATCGAATGTGATCACGGGGGTCACTGCCGGCCTGGCTTATATCGTTAATGTGAAATCCGGAATTCCCGGTTGTGAAGCAACTGTTCCGATCCCAACCATCTCGCTGGGAAATGGTACGCTTACTGCAAAAGCTGTTGCCACACCTACTACCTGTGCCGGGGTGAATAATGGTAGCGTCATTGTAACGCCAACGAGCGGCAGCGGACCTTATCAATACTCTATTGACAATGGCACGACCTGGGATGCTTCAAGTACATTCAGCGATCTTGCTCCGGGCAATTACAATATTATAGTAAAAGAAGGGCCGTGTATTTCCAGCCCTGTTCCCGCAACTGTTACTGTTGGCAATGGATTGATGATAACAGCCAGATCAACTCCCGTGTCATGTCAGGGTGTGAATAATGGCACTGTCACAGTAGAAATGCGGAATGGCTTGCCGCCGTTTACTGTTTACCTCAATGCAACTACAAGTATTATTGCCACTACCACAACCGTGTCGTTTGGCAGTGTTCCTGCCGGTCTCTATAACATCATGGTGATTGATGCAAATAACTGCACGACAATCGCACCGGGTTTTCCTGTTACTGTGGGAACCGGAACCGGCATAACGGCGACTTCCTCCGCTAAGGATGTTTCCTGCTTCGGGGGATCGAATGGAAGTATATCGGTCATGCCCGTTGGAGGTACTGCTCCGTATAGTTTTTCGCTGAATGGTGCGGGCATACAGACTGCAGCAGCTGATTATACATTCACGGGCTTGCCTGCGGGCAATACCTATGGCGTGTTGGTTGCGGATGCGATTGGTTGTATGTTCAACATGAATTCGCTGGTGATTGCACAACCGGCTGTTCTCAACATTCCACCGCCAACGATCCTGACGCCGCTTTGCGATGGCGCGGGCAATGGGTCGATCACGATCGATCCCACGGGCGGTACAAGCCCTTATACATACAGCCTGAATGGCGGCGCTTATCAAACCTCCAATTCTTTTAAGGCTGCCGCGGGCAATTATACCGTGCGGGTACGGGACGCTAAAACCTGCAATGCCATATTGAATAATGTGGTGGTATCAGACCCTCCCGTCCTGACAGCAACCGTTGCAAGCAAAACACCTGCGACCTGTGACGGCGGTGCTGACGGAACCGTTACGGTCAATGCAACAGGTGGTGCGGGCGACTATCAGTACAGCATTGATGGAACCACGTTCCAGTCGTCCAATGTGCTGAAACTAAGATCAGGGATCTATACCATTACAGTGAAAGATGTGAACGGGTGCAGTACAACAATTACCGGAGTGAATATCGGTCTGAATAATAATCTTACGTTTACACCAATGATAGACCCGGCGCCCGTTTGTGAGGGCTCCTTTGTGAACCTGCAGGTCGCTTCCAATGCAACATCCTATACCTGGACAGCTGATCATCCGGGATTGATCACGAATCCTTCCACTACAAACCTGGTTGTGCAACCGCATGCCAATACATTATTTACGGTGACCATGCAGCTTGGTGTTTGTGTGGCAGAAGATGATGTGAACGTACCGGTGCTTCCCGCTCCAATAGCTGATGCAGGGCCTGATGGTGAAATATGCTATGGACAGAATTATCAGCTTCAGGCGAATGGAGGGGTAAGTTATGAATGGACGCCCCAGCGGTTTCTTTCTGATCCGTACAATCAAAGCCCGCAGGTATTGCAACCTGATCGCACAATGACGTATTCGCTGACGGCCATTGATGCCAATCAGTGCCGGTCCCTGATAGCAGAAAGTGTTACAATCAAAGTACTCCCTCCGATCAGGGTGAAAATAACACCGGCCGACACCGTGGTATTTGCCGGGGCGCAATTCCAGTTCCAGGCAACGGCTACCGCGGATAATTACAGCTGGTCTCCATTAACAGGTCTGGACGATCCGGCTATCGCAAATCCTAAAGTGGTGGCGCCAACGGTGGTGGGCGCTGTAGTCCATTACAGGGTGGAGGTATCAACATTTGCTGGTTGTAAGGGCGAAGGTCTGGCAACTGTTCGCGTATATAAGGGGCCGGACATATACGTGGCGAATGCATTTTCTCCGAATAATGACGGCAAGAACGATGTCTTTCTGCCATTTCCGGTAGGCATTAAGAATCTCACTTATTTCAGGATCTTTAACCGCTGGGGGCAGCTCGTATTCAGTACGACGACCCTTCAGCATGGCTGGGACGGCCGTTTGGGAGGCATGGCGCAACCTACGGGCGTCTATACCTGGATGATAGAAGCGGTAACACAGGAAGGCCGGAAGATCAGCAAAAAGGGAACGGTAACGCTCGTACACTGACAATCAAGGCGCCGGGACAGATTTTATGGCTCCTGGAACCGTTGAAATTTCCGCAATGACTGAAACTATTGAACTTCCTGACGCCGCTCAAAACTTCCCGCAATATTTCCCTGCGATTTATTCGGTGGCTTTTTGCCGAGGGCTTATTTTTGCGACTTCTAAAAGCTGACTTAAAAACAACCCTCCAAATTTTATGGTAGACGTTTTACTTGGCCTCCAGTGGGGCGATGAAGGAAAAGGAAAGATCGTAGATTATTTCGCTAAAGACTACGATGTAGTGGCGAGGTTCCAGGGCGGCCCGAATGCCGGCCACACGCTTTATGTTGGCGATAAGAAGGTGGTCCTTCACCAGATCCCTTCAGGGGTGTTTCATGCAAACAAACTGAACCTGATCGGCAATGGTGTCGTATTAGACCCGGTAACACTCAAAAAAGAATGCGATACGGTTGCTTCATTTGGAGTCGATCTCCGCAAAAACCTCTTTATCTCAGAACGTACACACCTGATCCTGCCTACTCACCGGGCACTGGACAAAGCAGCTGAATTATCCAAAGGCACGCAGAAGATCGGTTCTACGCTGAAAGGAATCAGTCCCGCTTATATGGACAAGACCGGTCGCAATGGTCTGCGCGTGGGTGATCTGCTGGATAAAAATTTCACTACTTCTTATATCAAGCTTCGCCTGAAACATCAGAAATTGCTGGATAATTATAATTTCACGGAGGATATTACCACCTGGGAAGAAGAGTTCTTTGAAGCCGTGGAATTCCTGAAACAGCTGAATATCGTGAATGGTGAATATTTCATCAACGACCAGTTGCGTGCAGGAAAAAAAGTACTGGCAGAAGGTGCGCAGGGAAGCATGCTGGATATCGATTTTGGCACATTCCCTTTTGTAACTTCCTCCAATACTATTTCTGCCGGCGTTTGCAATGGCCTTGGCGTTGCTCCCCAGACGATCCGCGAAGTATATGGTGTTACAAAAGCGTATTGTACCCGCGTGGGCAGCGGCCCATTCCCTACGGAACTGGACAATGAAGTAGGTGAGGAACTGAGAAAGATCGGCAATGAGTTTGGTGCAACCACAGGACGCCCCCGCCGTTGTGGCTGGATTGACCTGGTGGCACTCCGGTTTGCCTGTATGATCAATGGCGTTACAAAGATCGTAATGACCAAGGCTGATGTGCTGGACGCATTCAGAGAATTACAGGTCTGCACCAGCTATAACATCAATGGTAAGGAAAGCACGGAAATTCCATTCAGGATAGACAGGATGGCCGTGGAACCGGTGTATCAGAGTTTTCCCGGATGGAATAACCCCAGCAGTACTGCAAAAACGGCCGCAGAATTGCCTGAAACAATGAAGACTTACGTATCATTTATTAATGAATATCTGGGAGTTGAAGTAAAGTATATTTCAAACGGCCCGGGCAGAGACCAGATCATACTGGTAGATTAAAAAAAGCAGGAAAAAAAGTTTTTTAAAAATTTGGCGAATTAAAAACTTCGCTGAAATTTTACACCCATAACCCTAGTTAGATATGGCATCAAAATCCGACAAGGAAAAGAAAGTTCCTGGAAAAGCAGACAATAGCGATGCTGAAAAAGCTTCAGCAAAGAAGGCATCTCCAAAACCTAAAAAACAGGAAGAGGACGATGACGATGATGATGATCTCGATGAAGAATTATTAGAAGAAACTCCAAAGAAAAAAGGAGCCAAACCCGCAGCATCTTCCAAAAAGAAGAAAGATGAAGACGAAGAGGATGATGAAGATGATGATTCTTCAGAGGAAGATGAAGTAGATGATTGGGACAAAGTAGAAGAAGAGGACAATTGGGATCCTGACTTCGATGAATTCGATGTGCCTAAATCAAAAGGCAAGAAAGCCACTGGCACCAGCACTGGCGCTGGCAAGAAAGGCGCTGATGATGACGACGATTTCAAGGTAGACGACGAATTCAAAGATATGTTCAATGACAGCGATGACTTCGGCGACGAAGAAGACGACTATTAATCATATCACCTCCTTTCACCAAGCATATTACTCTGGATAACTCCATATTTCCGGTAAATGATTTCCGGCAGACAAAGGAAAAAGTGTTGAACTGGATACAGCAGTTCAACACTTTTTCTTTTCTGGATAATCACCAATACCAGATTGAACCCCATTCGCAGGAATGCCTCGTGGCAGCCGGAGTGCGGGACAGGCTCGATTTCTCGGGCAGGGGATTTCTTACGCATTTGCAGCAGTTTACCGCCAGTAAAAGATGGCTGTTCGGTCATCTTGGTTATGATCTGAAAAATGATCTGGAAAATCTCTCTTCTTCGCATCCCGACAGGATCGGTTTTGCAGACCTGTCATTCTTTGAGCCGGAAATTGTGATCCGGCTGGAAGAAACGGTTATGACCATTGAAGCGGACGATCCCCTTGTTGTATATGAGAAGATACAACAGACATCAGCCGCCAATAATAATGAGGGCAGCGATGACCTGAAAATACAACAAAAGGTCAGCCGTGATGAATATCTTGCGATCATCCGGAAATTACAGCAGCATATTCTTCGTGGAGATTGTTATGAGATCAATTTCTGCCAGGAGTTTTTTGCAGAGAACTCAGTGATCGATCCATTGCGGGTTTACCGGACCCTGAGCAGGATCTCTCCCAACCCCTTTTCGGGACTATACCGTCAGGATGACAGATGGCTGCTTTGTGCAAGCCCTGAGCGGTTTATTAAAAAAGAAGGCAACAAGATTCTGTCACAGCCCATCAAAGGAACTTCAAAACGTGTGGTGAATGATCGGCTGCAGGATCAGCAGCTTCGGGATCAGCTATATCATAACCCGAAAGACCGGTCAGAGAATGTAATGGTCGTGGACCTCGTAAGAAACGATCTTGCAAAGATCTGCGAAGAGGGAACGGTGAAGGTAGACGAACTGTATGGCATCTATTCTTTTCCGCAGGTACACCAGATGATCTCTACCGTAAGCGGCCAGATCAGAAGTGATGTCTCTTTTGCAGACATTATCAAAGCAACTTTCCCTATGGGATCCATGACTGGTGCGCCAAAAAAACGTGTGATGGAATTGATAGAGCAATATGAAAAGACAAAGCGTGGCGTGTTCTCGGGTGCTATCGGTTATATTTCACCCGATGGAGATTTTGATTTCAATGTGGTGATACGAAGCATACTCTACAATGCGGCTGATCGGTATGTATCTTTCCAGGCCGGTTCTGCCATTACTTTTTATAGTGATGCTGAATCAGAATGGGAGGAGTGTTTATTGAAAGCAGGCGCGATCATTCGGGTATTGGGTGATGGCCGATGATTACGACCGGATCGCTAAGCAATCGTTTGCAACCGGCCCCAGCCCGATTTAAAGGTACAGGCGGTAATACTTTCCTCATTTGGACGCGATCTCACCACGTGTCATCCGTTCCTGTCATTTTGCCTTTAGCGACTAATTTTTAATCCTTTATGGCCATAAATTTTCTTGTGGTATGAAGTTTGAAATTTAGCTTGCGTAAACTAAAATCGTTAAGTATGGTACAAAGAAGAAAACTTATTGCAGGTGTTTTTGCGCTTGCGATAGCAATGAGTAGCTGCAAGAGCTGGAATAAGACACAAAAGGGCGCCGCAATCGGTGCGGGTGGTGGAGCAGCGGTTGGTGCTGTAATTGGTAAAGCAACCGGCAATACAGCGCTTGGTGCAATCATCGGTGCGACCGTTGGTGGTGTGACTGGTGCAGTGATCGGCAAAAAAATGGACAAACAGGCAGAAGAGATCAAGAACGAAGTGCCTGGTGCAAAAGTGGAGAGAGTTGAAGAAGGGATCGTCGTGGAGTTCAACAACCAGATCCTCTTTGGCTTTGATAAATCTGATCTTGGCGAAAGCGCAAAAGGCAATCTCAATGAACTTGTAACCATTCTTAACAAATATCCCGATACCAATATCGAGGTCCAGGGACATACCGATGATACCGGTACCGACAGCTACAACCAGGGCCTTTCTGAAAGACGCGCCGGTTCCGTAGCAACATATCTTCGCTCACGCGGAATAACTTCATCCCGCGTTGTTACAAAAGGTTTTGGTGAATCAGCTCCCAAATACGACAACTCAACAGAGAATGGCCGTTCACAGAATAGAAGAGTTGACTTCCTGATCACCGCGAATGAAAAGATGAAGGCTGATGCCAAGAGGGAAGCCGGACAATAACACTGATTTTATGGCGCGAATAAGGCGAATTGATAACCCGGTAGTAAAGTTATTTTGCAGTAATCGTGTTTCGGTATTTGTGACTGAATTATACACCTGACGTATCCCTTCAATAATTTAAGACGTACAAATGTCCGTCACTCATTTGCGCAATTTGCGCTATTAAATTTGTGTATATGAAAACAAAACAACTTCTGGCCGTGGCTGCCTTTTCTATGATCAGCTTCGCCGTATCCGCACAGTCAAAAACAAGTTTCGGTGTAAGAGCCGGTATTAATTTCCAGAATATAACCGGAGATGATGCGCTGGGAAATAGTATGGACAATAAATTAAAAGTCGGATTCCTTGCTGGTGTGAATGCAGAGATCCCTGTGGGTATTGATTTTTATCTGCAGCCCGGCGTTACTTATGCTGTAAAAGGAGCAAAAGCAAATGGCACTGATACCAAGATCAATATCGGCTATATTGAAGTACCGGTTAACTTTCTGTATAAGCCAGAGGTTGGGTCAGGTCGTTTATTACTGGGTGTTGGCCCCTATATCGGCTTTGGTGTAAATGGCAAGATCAAAGCAAACAGTGGTGATGAGGATATCAAATTCAAGAACAAGCTTACGCAGGCTGAAGCAGTTTCCGGAGATCCGTATCTCAAACGCATTGATGCGGGTGGCAACCTGCTGTTTGGATATGAAATGTCAAATAATCTTTCTGTTCAGTTGAACGCACAATTGGGGCTGGTGAAGATCAATCCTAAAGTGGACGGTGCGACAAATGATCAGGGCTCATGGAAGAATACAGGCTTTGGCGTATCAGTTGGCTATCGCTTTTAATAACTTTTATATAGCAAAAGACCGTCCGGATGCAATTCCGTGACGGTCTTTTGCTATATCGGGGTTGCTGAATAACTGCAGGTTTCTGTTGAAATGTTTCAGGGGTTTGATAGGTTTCAAAGGTCCGGCAGGCTGCGTTTGCCTGATCAGTTTAATAATAATGCAGGAGCGCCGATATCTGCCACACGCTTTTTGTGCTGGTTCCTCCCGGGTACAATATCGCTTACCAATCACTTCATGTTTTCCGGCAAGATCTCATCTTCGGCAGATTACAAAATAAGAATTCCAGCAGAAGGCCATTTCCCAAAAAGAAAAATGGCCTTCAGTTTTAAGCGTTGTCACTTATAGTAAAGCATTCGCGTAATTCGCGCGATCAATTCGCGTTACTGCTTGCTAAAGGAGTAATTAATGTACAATGGCTTGCCCTCAAAGCTCACTTCCGACTGCAAATGCATCGATGCTTCATCCACGGAAACAAGCCTGAATTTATAACCATCTGCAATATTCTTTGCCTTTACGCCGCCTTCCAGTCTTTTATACTGGAAGATAGCCTGGTCGCCGTTCTTCTGATAAGACCAAACAATATTGCGCTGACCGGCTGTACAATCAGCTGCGGAAGAGTTGATCGTATAAGATCCGTAACCATTATTGGGTAATGACCAGGTACTCCCTGTCAGACAGGCTTCACCGCCTTCGTCCAGCAATGTGATCTTTACTTTCTGGCCGGATGACAGGCCTTCGTAGGTAACAGCATTCAGAACCCAGTTGCCTTTTACACCGGTGCGTTCGGGGACTGCTACTGTATTTTTGGAAGAAGAGCAGGATGCTGCTATCAGGGCGCCGGCAAGAAAAGGCGCCAGTCGTCTTAAAGATATTTGTGCCATAAAAATCGGGTTTCTATTTCCTATCAAAATATTGTGCCATGCTAAAGATTCGCGGTCCGGGAATCTTTAGCAAATCTACGCGAATAGTGTCATACAGGTTCGGGGATGCTTATAACAGCAGGCTGATTGTCTTACATCCTGTTGATCTCTTTTGTTCCGGCAGAAAATTATTCGCGGATATCCATCCTTAATTGCGGGCATTCGTGTTTGACGCATTTGCGTTGAGGAGCAGTTCCATACATTCATTCAGGATCGTGAATTTCCTGGAGAGAAAGATCTCCATTTTTTCAGCAGGAAGGTGCAGCTCGTATTTGCCGTTGGAAGCGATCAGTCTGTCAAAATCGGGATTGATCTTGTTGAATGATTGCGCGTCCATAGACAGATGTTTGATGATAATCCCGGCATTGTAGCGGCCGGTTATCGTTTGTGCTTTGGCGTCTGCAAATAATGCAGCATTGGCCGCTGTATCAAAGGAAAGCCGGCTGGCTTCCTCTTTAGTGAGCGTGGTAATACCGCCTTCGCCTTCCATAATGTAATGCGTGGCAATGAATTTCTTTACATGGTTGCGTGACTCAAGAGGAAGATATTGCTGCAGTTCCCAGAAATCCTGGCTGCCGCTTTTTTTGATGGCGGCATTTACCGTGCCGGGCCCACTGTTGTAGGCAGCGATCACCAGCAGCCAGTCGCCATATAGTTCATACAGGCCATTCAGGTATTTGGAAGCGGCATGTGTGCTTTTTACAAAATTGCGGCGTTCATCAACCTTGCGGTTGATATGCAGGCCCATGTTACGGCCGGTAGCCGGCATGAACTGCCAGGGGCCAACTGCACCGGCCCATGAACGGGCATTCGTTTTGAGGTTGGACTCTATGACAGCCAGATATTTCAACTCTTTCGGAAGACCATGACTTACAAGAATGCCATCCATCATATCAAAATATGGTTTGCCTGTCACACGCAGGCTTTCCATGCTTTTGCCAAAACGGCCGATATAATCTTCTACGAATGAAATTGCCAGTGGATTAAGTTTTTCCGCACTGATCCCGTTGGAAAGCGTGGACGCTTCAAAGAGGTCACGGAATCCATCCTTCGGATCTGCATGGGCCGCAATAACCGCAACAGCGGTCACTGCAGCAGTATCCTTTTTATTGATGTCTGTTGTATCTGTAATAGATGGAAGGACAGTATAAGAAACAGGTTTACCGGCTCCGGCACGAACAAAACTAAAGCAGGCTAAAAGCATGCAGGAGATCCCGATTTGTTTTAACATCACAGAGAATTACTTTTTTTAGCCCTGAAAAGCGCTGCCGCCATTCAGTTTCTACTTTGATTCGAAGTAAAAATTAAAACTAAAATTAAGATATGCCCGGATTAAGGGCATTCTTTCGAATTTTTGCTTTTGAATTTTGACCTGCCAAAGTGGTTAATAGATAAATTCCTAAGACGTGCTTGTTCGATTATCGCCTCATCACTTGCTCCGAAAAGCGCAGCAAAGATAACTCATCGAAGCGGTTTGTCATCGCCTGCAGCCCAAAAGGCATGCCATTAGTGTGAGTAAAAAGGGGAAGGGAAATGGCCGGAATTCCGACGAGATTGGCCATAACGGTGTAAATGTCAGCGAGATACATGGCTATCGGGTCTTCCATTTTCTCACCGATCTTGAAAGCCACTGATGGGGCGGTAGGGAGAAGAATTACATCAAACTCATTGAAGATCAATTGAGTCTGATCTGATAAAAGTTTCCTAACTTTTTGGGCACGGGTAAAATAGGCATCATAATAGCCCGAGCTCAATACAAAAGTACCGAGCATGATCCGGCGCTTTACCTCCCGGCCAAAGCCGTCCGAGCGGCTTTTCCTGTAGAGTTCGGTCAGTTCCAATCCGTTTTCCCGGCTGCGGTAGCCATACCTGATGCCATCAAAACGGGATAGATTGGAGGAAGCCTCTGCTGTTGTCAGCACATAATAAGCAGGAACGATATGGTCGATCAGCTTGAAAGAAACAGGTTCCACATGGTGTCCTTTTTCCTGCAATTGTACCAGCAGATTTTTAATACCTGCGGCGATTTCCGGATCAAGGCTGGGATGATCAAGTGCTTCGGCCAGATAAGCGATCTTGAATTTTTTATCGGATCTGAGCAGTGAAGAATATGCCTCAACCGGTTTTTGGGAAACAGTGCTGTCATACTCATCTGCACCGGCCATCACCTCCAGCAATGCCGCCACATCCGGCACATTGTTTCCAAAAACACCGATCTGATCAAATGAAGATGCATAAGCGATCAGGCCATAACGGGAAATGCGGCCATAGGTCGGTTTTAAACCTACAATTCCGCAGAGATCTGCCGGTTGTCTTACCGAACCACCTGTATCACTGCCAAGCGAGACCATACAAAGACCAGCTTGTACGGCAACGGCGGAGCCTCCGGATGAACCACCCGGGATGCGGGTTTCATCTTTTGCATTCAGCACTTTGCCATACGACGAATTTTCATTGGTCGATCCCATGGCGAATTCATCGCAGTTGAGATTACCGATGATGATCGCATCTTCGGCCAGAAGCCGGGTAACGGCAGTGGCAGAGTAAATAGAAGTAAAATCACGGAGAATCTTCGAGGCCGCAGATACTTTATGGCCCTCATAGCAGATCACATCCTTCAAGCCAATAACCACACCATGAAGTTTGCCCATGGTCCCGCCAGCGTTTCTTTTTTCATCCAGTTCTCGAGCTTTCTCTAATGCCTCTTCAGTATATACCTCAACAAAAGCGTTGAGCCGGAGGGTAGATCCGATCTGTTGCAGGTAATGTTCTACAGCCTGCACACAAGTCACCCTTCCGTCCTTTAGCTCTTCATGATAAAGTGCAATGGATGAAAATTCAAACAAGCGGGATTGATTTTGGAGTTAGAAAGTAAGTCAAAAGTCAAAAGTAAAAAGTCAAAACGGCTTCTTTACAGAACGGCGTTTTGACTTTTAATTCCTTGATCTGGAAATCAGGCCTTACGGATTTTTGATATCATTAGTGCTTTCTTCGATTTCTCTTTTGACGTTACTTTTTGCGTCATTGAATTCGCGTACACCTCTGCCTAAGCCACGCATCAGTTCAGGAATTTTACGGCCACCAAAAAGCAACAGGATGATCACCAGGATGATGATGATCTCTTGTGTGCCAAGCATACCCAATAGAAAATTAGCCTGCATCATAGTTATTTGAAATTAGAATCCAAAGATAGGAATTACTGAGGGTAAAATAAATACGTTAACCGGATAACAACCAGATTGTATCGATAAATAAAGCAAAAAGCCCCGAAGATAACTTCGGGGCCTCTCAAATATAAAAAATTGCTTATTTAGCTGCTCCGGTAGTAGCCATGCGCTTTTCACGGATACGAGCGCTTTTACCGCTACGGCTGCGTTGATAGAACAGTTTCGCACGACGTACGTTACCTGTTTTATTCAAAACAATAGAGTCGATGTTTGGAGACGTATATGGGAAAACCCTCTCAACGCCAATGCCATCAGAAATTTTACGTACAGTGAAGCTAGCGGTGAAGCCAGATCCCTGCTTTTTGATCACATCACCTTTGAAGGACTGGATACGCTCCTTGTTACCTTCAATGATCTTATAATTAACGGTGATATTATCACCAGCCTTAAAAGCGGGGAATTCTTTTTTGCTGCTCAGCTGCTCATGTACAAATGCAATAGCGTTCATGACTCTTCTTTTTTAGGGATGGCAAAGGTAGGGGAAAAAAGTAAAAATTCCATCCGTTGGCAGTGATTTTTTACTTTTTACTTTTGGTATTTGAATTATCGGGCTACGTTAACTGTTCGTTTCTCGCGGATTACGGTCACTTTGATCTGACCGGGGAATGTCATCTCCGTCTGGATCTTCTGTGCAATCTCAAAGGAAAGTTTCTCAGAATCTCCGTCAGTCACTTTATCAGCTTCCACGATCACACGGAGTTCACGGCCAGCCTGGATGGCATAAGCCTTTTCAACGCCGGTATAGGTCATTGCGAGATTTTCCAGGTCTTTGATACGTTGCAGGTATTGTTGCATGATCTCGCGGCGTGCGCCCGGCCTTGCGCCGCTGATGGCATCACAGGCCTGTACGATCGGGGAGATCACATACTGCATTTCGGCTTCATCATGGTGGGCTGCAATCGCATTCACCACGGCTGGATTCTCACCATATTTCTCCGCCAGTTTCGCTCCGAGAAGGGCGTGGCTCAGTTCACTTTCTTCATCGGGTACCTTACCAATATCATGCAAAAGGCCGGCGCGTTTGGCCAGTTTAGGATTCAGGCCAAGCTCGGCAGCCATTGTAGCACAGAGATTTGCTGTTTCGCGGCTGTGCATCAGCAGGTTCTGGCCATAAGAAGAACGGAATCGCATACGGCCAACCATTCTTACCAGTTCCTTGTGCAGGCCATGAATGCCCAGTTCGATCACTGTTCTTTCACCGATCTCCATTACCTGGTCCTCGATCTGTTTGCGGGTTTTTTCCACTACCTCTTCGATACGTGCGGGGTGGATCCGGCCATCGGTTACAAGACGCTGTAAGCTCAGACGCGCGATTTCACGGCGAAGCGGGTCGAAGCTTGAGAGAAGGATTGCTTCAGGCGTATCATCCACGATCAGATCGACGCCGGTTGCAGCTTCGATAGCGCGGATATTACGGCCTTCGCGGCCAATGATCTGGCCTTTTATTTCATCGCTTTCAAGGTTGAAAACGGTAATAGAGTTTTCAATCGCCTGCTCGGCAGCCGTGCGCTGGATCGTCTGGATAATGATCTTGCGGGCTTCTTTATTCGCCTTTTGTTTGGCATCATCAATGATCTCCTGCTGCAAAGCAAGGGCCTGTGTATGTGCCTCATTTTTCAGGCTGTCAACCAGCTGGGTTTTTGCTTCTTCAGCAGAGAGGCCTGCTATCTTTTCCAGGCGGCGGATATGCTCTTCCTGGTGCTTTTCGAGCTCGGTACGTTTGATGTTCACGAGATCGATCTGGCGGTTCAGGTTGTCTTTTATCGCTTCATTTTCCTTGATCTGCTTGTCGAGGTTTGCTTCTTTCTGATTGGTACTCTGCTCTTTCTGACGAATCCTGTTTTCGCTGTCGTTGATCTTCCTGTTGCGTTCGTTCACCTCTTTGTCGTGGGCAGATTTCAGCTGTACCAGTTTTTCCTTGGCTTCCAGTTCTTTTTCCTTCTTCATCGTTTCAGCCCTTAATTCGGCTTCTTTCAGCAGAGATTGGGATTGAAGCTCAGCCGCCTGTACTTTTTTCGAGGTGTCTTTTGCGAAGATGAATTTACCGGCTACAATGCCCAGTATCAGAGCGATTGCACCGATGACAATGAATATAATCGAGTCCATGAATTTGTAGTTTAAAAAAGTCCAGTTTGATATAGTTAAAGCTGCGATACATAAAGCTAGCAGCCACCCGTTTATGGCAGGTAACGGGCGAAGATACAAAGAACGCTAATTTCTTGGCGCGAATTACGCAAATTAGTGTCTGACAGCAGAAAGTGCCACTTTCTGCTGTCAATACCTCAAAAACACCATAATTGGGCTTCGTTGGCAATCACCCCTGAAGGAAGCTCGTTTGGGAGCGTCTGATACCACCGGGAATTACGGCCCTGGTTCGTAATTAAACCTGAATTTTCCACCAAAACGAAGTTTTTGTCAGGCCCAAAAAAGCCTGGTTAGCGTAATCCGCGTCTAGGAATTTCCGTCATCCAACAGCTTCTCAAGTGAGTCCAGTCTTTGCGTAAGCGATTCGCGTTGAAGGTCGGACCGGGCAGAGTTACTCTGCTCGGTAGCCAGCCATATGAGAACCATAGCGATGTAGTCCTGCATGTCCTTACCGGCAAAGTGGGTTTTGAATTCGACGATCTTGTCGTTGATGATCTTGACGGTCCGGCGGACAACTTCTTCATCCTTGGGGTCAAGCTTGATCCGGTAGTTCCGGTCGCCGATCACGATGGTTGCAGCAATTAAATGATCCATAACTATTGCATTTTTAAAAAACGCGTTCTATATTAGTTTCCTTGTTTGAAAATAGCAAGGACCTGTTCCAAAATTCAATCCTATTCGTCCCTAGTGATGTAAAACCAAACTAAGAATCATGTTCGCCAAAATTAAATCATCGGTCTTTATCGATGCCCTCCAGTTTGAATTGATCGCCGCACTTCACGGCAGCCTTCTTCGCGGTGTTCTCAAAGATGATAGCGGCAGCGTTTGCAGCGTAATGGAAAAAAATGTGGATGCAGAACGCGAATTCACCTGGCAGGGACTGAATGACCTGCCTTATGGTCGTTATACCTTAGAACTTTTTCAAGGTGGTGATGAAATGAAGATGAACCTGGTTAAGAGAGTATAGCCTGTTGACCGTAAAGCCCGCGTACCTTTATTCGCTTAGCATTGCTATTGCGCGGTCGATCTCTTTGATATAGGTGTTGATCTTTTTTTCGAATTCCTTCTTGTCTCCCTCACTCATCTGACTGCTGCCAAGCTGCAGGATGGAAACCTGTTGTTTCAGATTTTCAGTTGTTCCCTGGTAGTGGCTGATCTGCTTTTGCGTAGCTTCCAGCTCTTCGCGCAGCGACTGGTTTTCCTTTTGCAAGGCCCCATATTGCTTCAACAGCTGCTGCAGCTTCTCATGAATTCTTTTTATTTGTTCTTCTCCGGCAGACATGTTCATCGTTTTGATAAAAATTCAAAAACCAGGCTTTAATTCAAAGTAAAAATTCCCCGCTTAACGACTGAAAGTTTTACCTGCCGAAAGCGGGGTTACTTTTGATTTTTTACTTTGAAATTATTTACGAATTTCTGCAGACAACTCCTTCTCGAGCGTGCTCATGATCTTATTCATCCAGGCATCAATTTCCTTATCTGTCAGCGTCTTTTCTTCATCAAGGAAGGTGAAACTGATTGCCATTGATTTTTTATCGGTACCCAGCTTGTCGCTTTCGAAAATATCAAACAGGTTGACCTGCTGCAGTTTGTTCAACCTGATCTTCTGTACGGCCTTCTCCACTTCGCCATAGGTCAACTGACGGCCGACGATGATCGCCAGGTCACGCTGAACCGCGGGGAATTTAGGAATGGTCTGAAATGCAGGTTTGAAGCCGGCAGCCAGTTTAGACAATACATCCCAGTTGAGATCAGCAAAGAACACCGGCTGTTTAATATCGAAACGCGTCAGCGATTTTTTATGAACAGCACCCATTTGCACTACCACCTCTCCGTTGATAGTTCCTTCGAGGCCGGTTTCAAATTTCGGATGGTCAAGCAATTCCCAGTTCACCGATTTTGCACCCAACAATTGCAGCAGATTATTCACAGCTCCTTTCAACACATAAAAATCAGCCGCTGCACCTTTGCCGCGCCAGCTGTCCTCCTGATTTTTTCCTGTAATATATAAACAAAGATGTTCGGGCTCGTTATACTTTCCGCTTCCTTTGGTATGATATGTTTTACCATATTCAAAGAAACGCAGATCATAGTTTCGGCGGTTCAGGTTGTGCGAGACTGCTTCCAAACCTGTTTCTAGCATAAATGGGCGCAGGATATTGAGTTCCGCACTGAGGTTGTTCAGCATTTTGACTGAGCCTTCCAGTTCTGCCTCACTGAAATAAGCGGAATTGGTGATTGAGTTGGTCATGATCTCGAAGAAACCAAGACCCACGAGGTAGTTTGCAGCTTTGTCGCGGTAAACTTCTGTGGCGTAATTATCTTCTGTGGAGGGCGTAATGGTAATGGCTTCAGGGATCTCCACGTTATCGAGGCCATCAATCCGCAATACTTCTTCCACCAGATCGGCCGGCAGGCTGATGTCCGGTTTATGATAAGGCACGGCAACGCGCAATTCATCGATGCCTTCTTTCACGATCTCAAATCCGAGACTGATCAGGATATTTTTTACGGAGTCAGGATGATAATTTTTCCCGCTTAGTTTTTTCAGGTAATGATATTTGATCGCTACCTGCATCTTTTCCATTTTCTCCGGATAGATATCAACAACTTCCGAAGCGATCTCGCCACCACATATTTCTTTGATGAGATTAGCTGCGCGTTTCAGCACGTTCACCGTTGCTGAAATATCTGTACCTTTTTCGAATCTTGTAGCGGCATCTGTGCGAAGGCCATGGCGGAAAGAAGTTTTGCGGATCGTGATCGGATCGAAACAGGCGCTTTCCAGGAAGATATTCTTTGTTGAATCCGTTACGCCGCTATGCAAGCCACCGAATACACCTGCAATACACATTCCTTCTTTTTCGTCGCAGATCATCAGGTCTTCGCTACTGAGTTTGCGTTCTTTTTCGTCGAGGGTGATGAAACGTGTGCCATCTTCCAGGTTCTTTACGATCACGGTCTGACCAGCGATCTTATCTGCATCAAACGCGTGCAACGGCTGACCCGTTTCATGTTGAATGAAGTTAGTGATGTCAACGATGTTATTGATCGGGCGGAGCCCTATCGATTTCAATCGCTGCTGCAGCCATTGTGGTGACTCAGCAATCTTTACGTTGGCAATACTCACACCGGAATAGCGGGGGCATGCTTTTTCGTTCTCCACTTTCACCTGGATCTTCAGCGAAGTATTATCGGTTTTGAAGCCATTGCTGTTAGGCAGTTTTGGTTTCAGGTCTTTTTTATCATGGTGGGAAAGATAAGCGCACACGTCTCTTGCAACACCCCAATGGCTCATGGCGTCCATGCGGTTTGGCGTGAGCCCTATTTCATAAATGAGATCGTCGTATGGTTTGAAATAATCTGCGGCGGGTGTGCCTGGTTTCAGATCAGCGGGCAATACCATAATGCCTGCGTGTGAATCCCCGAGGCCGATCTCATCTTCCGCACAGATCATGCCCTGGCTTTCAGAACCGCGGATCTTCGCCAGTTTCATGGTCAGCGGCTCGCCACTGACAGGATAAATGGTTGTGCCTACCGGAGCCACCACCACCTTCTGACCGGCTGCCACATTTGGCGCACCGCAAACGATCTGCAATGGCGCAGGGCCTCCAATGTTTACCGTGGTGAGAGTCAGCTTATCTGCGTTCGGGTGTTTTTCCGTTGTCAATACTTCTCCGATCACAAGGCCTTTCAAACCACCTTTTGCTTCTTCGTATTTATCCAGGCTTTCCACTTCCAGTCCGATTGAAGTGAGAATGCGGCTTAATCTTTCCGGCTCTACAGCTACAGGGAGATATTCACTCAACCATTTATAAGAGATCGTCATGTTGCGGGTAGTTCTTTTTTTGAATTACCGCCAAAGATAAGCAAAGAGCCAGAAAGGGCGGATGTGGAGGAGGAACCATGCGCAAAGCGAAAAGCTGAAATACGCCGGTTACTGCATTGGGCGAGTTCATTTCAACGGGACGCGCGGAGGCCCCATCCCGATGCTTCGGAGCAGACGCGATCCGGCAGGCTTATTGAATGTGCTGGTCTTAACAGCGGCTTTAAAGTGGTCTAACCGGCTTTCATTGTATTGCTTCCAGCGGATCTTTACCTCAGGGGCTTTGCTGCGTTTGATTGAACGGGCGTTTCTTTCCGCTTCTTTTTGTTCGGCCTTTATTTCCGCTTTGATATACCACACTTCCACATAGGTTTTGAACAGGCTTTCGAGCGCCTGCTGTCCGGTCATTCCCCCCTTCAGCATCTTCAGTGCCTCGCCCACAAAGGCGCGATACATCCAGAACTGCCGGAAGTCCTCGGGCAATGATTTGTATACTGCTGAACCGATCTTCGATGCCTTTGCCATTCGCTTTGAACATTTTCTGAATGCGGCGAACGCTGGATCTTTCAATATGCGCTTGCGGGTGTGCGGGTTAAGCGCACGGCAGATCAGGCCGCAGGGCAGGCGGTAGAACACTACATGGTCGTAACGACCTTTGAGTGGCAGGAGCGGTTTGCGGATGATTGCCATTTTTTTCGTTCCTGTAATTTACAAAAAAGCGGTGATGTTTGCGGTAGTTGG